>ERZ1370068.5695-contig-471_pt1 | contig 15908 bp, 23 predicted proteins | sample MGYA00561227_ERZ1370068 | MGnify/ENA primary metagenome ERZ1370068 (study PRJEB38410, sample SAMEA6850437) | metagenome | study: Metagenomic assessment of the ecological functions of the soil: analysis of the soil microbiota associated with the...
GAGCTGCGGGCGCGCGTTTCCTTACCGACGGGGCTGGCGGCGAATCCGAAGTATCCAGGAGCGTGCGTCGACTCGGCACCAGGGAGCCGGTGAGCCAAACCGCCAAAGTCATGACCCCGCCCTCGACCACATTTTTTGCCCTCGGTGCCGAATGTTGGTGATTGAGCGGCGCGAGCTGTGCCGGGTGACACGATCCACTCCCGTCGTGAGATCTCATGTGCCTACCGTTCAGCGCGATTTGGTGGATTGCCGCGCGACTCATTCTCTGGCAAGCGCCGGACGCGCCAGGCGATGATGGGGGTGCGATCCGCGCCTTCGCGACGTCGCCCGGTATTTGAAGACGGCGCTCGTCTACCGTTGCGCGGACTCGCGGCGCGCCCGAATGAGGTGAAGACGCAGCGAGTCTTCACCCGCTGGAAATGCCACAAATCTGGCGTCGGACGAAGCGGCCCGCGGCATTCGGCTCGCGATCCAAAGGCAAATGCCCAAGACGCTCGTCGTCTTCGGATGCGTCGTCGCATTGATGATGGTCGTGGAGATTCCGCGCCTTGGAGTGACTTTGTTCGTCGATCTCTTCGCCTGGGGGTCCGCGCGCGTTACTGGCCATGCGAATCTCCCCGAGATCGCATAACCGTCTATGCGTGGCCCGCGGTGACGTCGCTGCTCGCCATCTGGCGCGAGTGGCGCTGGGCGCGCTGGTCGATCCTCCCTCGGCATCTCGTCGACTTTTTGTGGGATTCGTCGGCGCGACTACGGACTTCGTGGATCCGAGTGGTGTGATCGACATCGGCCAGCCGCTCGTCCTCGGTCTTCTGAGCGTGCTCCTGGGAACGCTCCTGCGTTTCGTCTGGTTTGGTTCTTCTTCTTCTCCGCGCGCGTCACGCGAGTACTACGCCGCGGTCGCCGTGTTGCCGAAGCCTCCGCGGTTCCGCTTTCCAACGGCGCCGCGCCTAGAGATCGCGAGCCCACACGGACTGGGACCCGTCGAGTCATGACCCTCGTCTATGTCTGCCCGAAGTGCTCCGCCGCAGACGCGCTGGCGCCGAGCGATCATCCGTACCCATGCGCGCGATCGCTTCACCGGCGCGCCGAGACGACGGTCTGCTCGGCGCCGAGCGCGCGAGCGTGGCTTCACCAAGAATACGATCGCCATCGCCCGAGAAAGAGCCTCGATACGTTCCCGGCGGAGCGAGCTCGACGCGGAACCATTTGGCCGGCGCGTCCAATCGGCTCCATGCACCAATCGTGCGAAATACATACGCCGTTGGAGTCGGAGACCGCGCCGAGTAGCGAATAGTCGCGTGGTGTATTCCCTGTGGTTCGGATGGTCGCAGTGGCCGCTTGGTGAACCCGTGATCGTGAAGTTTTCGACGGCGCCCGCTGTGGTATCGCAGAGCCACGACGCGCGTCCCCAGTTGGGGAGCGTTCCGGTGATTGCCTGCGCCTGGGACAACGAGCGCCTGCTTCCACGCGACTCACATTTCGAAGTTCGAAGCTGCCATCGGCGCCCGACTTCGCAGCTGGGCCGGATTGGATCGCCCACGCGCTCTGCATCGACCTTGAGTTCGCAGACCTGGGACTCCCGCCATCGCCGGATTCCCAGCGTCGTTCGACGACACGTCCGCGAATGGAGACTGGCTTCGGTAAATGCGCACGGTGCCGAGAAATCGCGACACTCGCCGGCAACCAACTGCACAGCTTCGCGTGATGGTTTCGCTTGGCGTTCCGTCCCAAGCCCGGGATTTCGTACATGATCATCAATTCACACCAGCCAGGGCGGGCCCTGGTGAGCTCCGCAGTGCGCCATCCGCTGAGAGCCGTACTTCAACTTGCCGTATCCCCCGATTACGCGAAGCGGAGCATGCTGGGCCGATCCGCGCGGCGCGGGCGAGCCCGTCATCTTCGGCCGCGATTCCGAAACCGTAGCTTCGGCGAGCGATCCCAACACCGCGGCTCGTCGATCAGGCGATCGACGTCGTTCACCGCCACCGGCACGCTGGCTGAACTTGCTGCACGAGCACCTCGTTCGCGAGCAACGCCGAGACATACACGCTACCCTCAATATTGTCATCGATCTCGGGGATCTCGATCCGCAGGTCTTCGAGTCGCCGAGCGCGTCCCCTGTCTGCAGTCTCACTGGGCAATGCGTACTTGCCGATCCCACTTAGGTTCCGGGCCCGACGCTGCGGACGGCACGGCCTTCTCGAAAGCGGATCGCGGGTCGCCGCCAGCGCGCAGATCGAACCGCGGACAGGCCGGCGAGGTCGGTGTCGGAGGTATCGAGCCGCGCGCTGAGCGGCTCTCCCGTCCGGCGTGACGCAGAAACGGATGAACACTTTCCGCCGGTGCATGAGAGTCAGCGTGATCGTTTGTGTGGGATTCGCGTCGTCGACGCGCACGCGGTTGACCCCGCCCCGGTAGTAGTCGGGCTTCTGAACGCGTAGACGAACCACGCGCCAGCTCAGGAGACTCGAGGGTGAGAATGCTGCCCGTCGGCCGTGATGTGGCGACCACGCGCTCCGATTCGGAACGCGACAGACTCGCGGCGACGCCCGCGCCGGCGATTCCCTTCCCTCCGAATCGAAGACGGTTGCCCTCGAATGCTATACGTGGCGTTCGGCGCGGGCGCGCGCTGACTCGCGCTCTGGCGCGGATGCCAGCATATCGTGTGGCCCTCGCCGGCTGCACGACCTGGTCGGAGAGGGTGACTGCGCGCTCCGCGCCGGCGCTCGACGCAGTGTCGTCAGCGGCGTTTCGTGAATCGCGTTTGCATCCCCGCTCACATCGAACGCGCCCGCGGATCCCCGATCGACCGCACTTGGCGAGCTCTGCCAAATCCAAATACCACACCAGACCGCCGCGCCGACGATCGCCACGCGCCAAGTGTCCACAATGGCCGCTGGTCTTCGGCGGGGTGCATCGCTGATCCTCGAGCAAGTAGTCGGGTACGTGGCGCGCAGCATCCGACGACGCGTTGCATCGAGATTGCCCGCGACGGATGAAGTAAGCTTCCCCTCGTGAGGTCATCGCCAGATCGAACGAGCACGCGATGTCGGCGTGCGGGTCGCATGACGCCGAGTCGACGGTAGACAGTGCCGCCGTCGACTGAATACCACAAATCACCGGCAGGTGCGTCAAGCTGAGGTTGCTCGCCGCCCCAACACTCTTTAGTTGCCATCCCTTTGGGCTCGCGGCGAAGCGAAAGAGAGTGCTGTCGGCGACGCGCTGACCGCTTCGTTGGGTTTGAAGTTGTAGATCTCGATCCACAGGTCGCCGTCGTCGGTGACGAACGATTCGAACGACACATAGGGCAACGGGTTTTCTTCCCTCGATCCACCCGATCTGAGTTCGGTTGGCATCCTTTGAGGATGTTCAAGACTCTGTTGGGCGCCGGCGCGACCGATCCATACGTGACCGCGACGTGCGCCGCATCCATAGCGCGATGTGTGATTTGGCGATTCGTCGAGCAAGTCGAGGCGAAGCATCTTTCCGAGCGGCCGCGGGCTCGACGCGGGCGCGCTTCGCCTGACCCGCTCGACGGCGAGCACGAAGGCGACGCGATCACGAGTCCGGGCAGGATCCACATCATTGGCATCACGGCTCGAGTCGCGCACAGACCTGCGCCGTTCGATCGCGCCATTCATCCCCGTCCGCGATTCACAGCGGGTCCGCGTCGCGCCGGCGGGTGACGCATCCGGGGTTTGCGGCGAGTGCGGCGCGAGCCTGGGGATCGAAAACCCCACCGACTGGGAGCCGTCGAGTCGTGACCCTCGTCTACGTCTGCCCTGTGGTGCTCCGCCGCGAGCGCGCTGGCGCCGGAGCGACCCGCCGCGTGCTGGGGCTGCGGCGCGCGCTACGCGCCGCGCGAGGCGATCGCCAACGATCCAGCTCGCGCGCGATCGCGAAATGCCGCGGGGGATCCACGCGGCGATTGTCGTGTCCCACGTTCCTCGCGGCGTATTGATGCTCTTTCCTTGGGATCGTTGGGGGGCCGATCCTTTCCTTGGGGTTCGGGCGGAACCTGAGGTGTGGGTTCCAGGCGCGGTGGCTTTCGCTGGTTTCATCAGGGCTGGTGTTCCTCGTGCTCGCGCTTTCGGACTCCATGAGCGACTGTCGCTGGGCGCGCCCGCGCTTCCGCCGTCTTGGCCACGCCTTCGACTTGGCTTCGGTCTCACGCTTCAGGACGAGACATTCTATGCCAATTATCAAAGATGCCACCACCACTCCCGATGGACGGGCGCATGCTACAGTTAAGCCCAATCTTAGGAGAATTGTGCGGCTTCTCCCCGCAATTGCAGAGCGCGGCGTGGGCGGTCTGGTATTTCTACGGCCGCCGCCGCACGCGACTACTACCGCACGCACTCACCAACTTTCCTCGAGAAACCCAACAATAGCGCCCTCGGCGACATCGAGGCCCAGGCACCGCGCCGCCGCCCGCGTTCCAGACGTGAACGGCGGGCGGGGACAGTCCCCGTTTCCGCCCCCGGCACATGTCGCTGAGCAGAACGGACACGGCCGCACTTCCCCGCGAGGCGAAGTGACGCGACGTCCCTTCCACTCGTCGGGAATCGGCCAGCCGCACCTGCCACGGAGCTCTCGGCCGGTGGGCCGTGCTGCGCCCCCAAAACGCGCTTGCTCCGTCACAACGCTGGAGCAAGAGTGCCCCCCGAGGCACTCTTGCTTTTGTCAGAACTGCCCCGGGGCAGTCTACCGATTGGGGCGGACTGACACAGTGTCAGTCTTGCTTTTGCAAGATGGACACGTGTCCGTCTTGCTTCTGTCGAAACGGACACGGTGTCCGTTCGAGTCGAGCGTTGGGCGGCCCGGCGCAGGTTCCCGTTGAGGCGAACAGTCGTCACGACAGTTCCCCTCAACACGAACAGTCGTGACGACCGTTCCCCTTTTCTGGAAGTGACGCGACTTCCGTTCCTCTTGACGGGAATGGGGCGGCCCCATCCCCCGCGGCGCTCGAGGCCGGTCGACGCGCCGCGCCCCCGAAACGCGACTTCCCCAAACGAATCGCTGATCAAGACTGCCCCCGGGGCACTCTTGCTTTTGTCGAAGTGCCCCCGGGGCACTTCTGCTCAAGCGCGAACGGACAGGGCCCAACTTCCCCGCGAGGCGAACGGACGTCACGTCCGTTCCACAATCTGGGAACGGAAGCGACGTCCGTTCCCCTTTCTGGAACGGACGTGACTTCCGTTCCGCTCGCCGCGAAAAGGGGCTGCCCCATTTCCCGCGGGGGATCGCGCCGCGGGGCAGCACGACCGGAGCGCCAAGGCGCGCAGCCCCAATGCCCCCGATGAACCCCCACCGACCCGGCGCGCCGACGAGACACGAGAGCGCACCACCTTCTGCATGCGCTGCCGGGCCGTCCGGACGGTGAGGCGCGAAACGGATTGGTGGGATCTGGGGGATAGTTGGGATTCGCCGATTGGTTGGATGTTCCACAGCTTGGTCGATTGGCTGATCTGGAGTCTTTACTTATCATCCCGGTCCGGCCGGTCTCCGTGGCGATGCACGGTTTGCGGGGAAGTCGTGCCGCCAGGCGAGCGGTGGATGCGGGGCGCGGCACGAAGGTGCCGAGCGCGGGAGAGCGCGGGGCGGGGGAGGAGGCGGCCGCCGCGAGGCTGCAACCCGCCGGCGCCGCCGCCCGCGGTCGCTGGCTCCGGGCCCGAACGCGCACGCGCTTATTGTTGGCATTGTCGGCGCGACGTGGCGGCGATGCGCATCCCATCGGGCGCGTGGACATGCGTTGAGTGCGACAACGTGCTTCCGTTCGTCAAGCCGGAGAGGTGAGCGGCCCAAGGTCCAGGACGCCGCGGAGCCATCTGTGAGGTTGCACTACGGCCTGCCGACGGTTCGTGCCTTTGGGAATGCGGTGGCGTTGGCCGAGGTCGACGCGGCGTGAGTCGATCCCAACGATAGCGCGCGTGCCATGCCCCGGGTGATCCACGCGCTCATCGTTGTGACGGGCGTGCTCGGCGCACTCAATGTCGCCGAGATCGCGTTTTACTTGGGAGTCGATTTCTTGGAGACGCGCTGGTGCGCACGCCCGGTCATTTTCGATCCACAATCCATTCCCCGCCGATCGATTCGTCGCCATACCCCTGCTCTTCGCGTCGTTCGGACTCCATAGGGGCGTCCGTGGGCGCCTCATGTTGCGATAGTTGGCATGTGCGTGTGGACTCTGGGCACCCTGAATGCTTACGCTCCGTTCGGATCACGGAGTCAGTTCTCGTTTGGGTCTATATCGATCCGGTGGGGCCAGAGCCATTTCGATCGCGATCTCGCTCTTCATGATTTGGTATTTCTATTTCCGGCCGCGGACGCGCCGCGTTGCTACGCGGCGATTGCCGCCAAACGGCCCGCCGACACGCTGGCGTCGTAGACTTGTGAGCTCGATGAGCATGTTCCGGAGTCACGAGCCTCAACGGACGCCAACTATCGGTGCGCTCATTCGACGGTGCGGGGAGTGAGCGGCATCGACCTTCAACGCTGGGGCTTCTCGCCTCTCGACGCGCGAAACTTCGGAGTGTCTACTAGCGCTCCGAGGCAGCCCAATGAGTCAGCGAACTGAAGCGCACGTGGAAACTCTCCCGCCTGACGATCCCAAGAAACTAGAGGAGCTGGCTGAAATCGCGAAGTTCTCGATGAAAGTCTGCGATTCGGGACTAAACTCACCCTCATGTGGGCCACGGAGAGTCCCTCGACGAGCGCGTCTTTTGCTGCGCCAATCACTGACATATCACCACCTGCTTGGTTTGCTCGGCGGATTGGCCGCACAAATCCGTGCCGGTTGGATCGACGCATCAAGCGTCACGCTACGCTCGATGTTGGAAGCCTTCCTAAATCTTGAGTTTCTGGTGCAGGATCAACAAGAGGAGCGCGGTTGCGCATTCTTGACGGCAGCGCGTCACGAACGCGTCGCATTCTTGAGAAAGCTAGATCCTGCCACCACGGAAGGCCAACAATACCGGGCGCGGCATCGCAGGGACACGTTGGTTGGAAAGAAGGATTTCGTGTGGCCACGAGACGCCGCACCCGAAAGGAAGAGCTAGAGGCGTACGTTCCCCAAGGTCCTTTCGTTCAGGCTGAACGTGCGTACCTGGAACGGCGCAGAAGCACAATCGTCCGGCCTGGTATTCCCTCTCCGATCCCACGATTGGGAACTTCAGGCAGCTTTGTGAGATTCTCGAGCGGGAGGCCACCTATGACGTCTACCAGCTTCTTTCCGGGGACACGCACGCGACAAGCGTTATCTATGACAAGCTTGCAGTGCGTGCGGATGGAAGGGCAGAGATTCCAACATTGAAGCGCGACAGGTTTTCCCGGAGCACTGCACTTTCATTGAGGGCAATGTTTGTGATCTGGGGATCGGAGTAAGCGTCCGGTAGCGCCCGTCTGAGACTTCGCGGCCGTCGTCGGAATGCTGGTGTTGGATTCTGATGACACCCAACTCCACGAATCGCGAGGTCGAGATGCGCCGCCTGCTGGCGGGGATCGAGCGGCGCGGCAGAGTTTGTATGCGTTCGCGAGGCGCACGGACACTCCTTACCAAACGCTGGTCTACTGGCGGCGGCGTCTGCGAGGACTTCGGCGATCGTCGAAGCCCAAGTTTCTCGAGGTGAGGCCGATCGCTCGCCCTACCGATCCATTCGAGCTCGTGCTCCCCGACGGCCGCATGCTGCGGATCCCTGCGAGCTTCGATCGCGACGCCCTCGCCCAGCTCCTCGCCGCGCTCGATCGCTAATGTTGGCGTTGCCGCCGTCCGTGCGGGTGTTTCTCGCCACGGGGGCGACCGACATCCGCAAGTCCTTCGACGGCCTGTCGGCGCTCGCGCAGTCGGTGCTCGAGCAGGATCCCCTGTCGGGCCATCTGTTTGTCTTCTGCAATCGCCGTCGCGACCGCCTGAAGATCCTTTATTGGGATCGCTCGGGATTCTGGATCCTACATAAGCGCCTCGAGAAGGGCACCTTCGCCTGGCCGCGGGACGACGAGAGCGCGGGGCCGCGCCTCGAGCTCACGAGTCATGAGCTGGGATTGCTGCTCGCGGGAATCGATCTCTCGCAGGGCCGGCGGCGCCGCTGGTACCAGAGGGCGTGAAAGATTTATTTGTTGCGTCGCTCCACCGGGATCGTACCGTGCATCTGTGACATTCGACGAGCTGCTCCAGCGCTACTCGGCCCTGCAAGAGAAGACCGCCGCGGTCCAGGAGCGCTGCGCAAGTCTGGAGAGCGAGAAGGCCGGAGCAACAAAAGGCGCTCGCGGCCAAGGACCAGGAGATCTCCCTCAAAGATCAAACGATCGCGCTGCTCAAGCACGAGCTGAAGCGGCGCCTCGCCGAGCTCTACGGCCGGCGGCGCGAGCGCTTCGAGGGCCACCCGACGCTACCTTTCGACGAGAGCGCGCTCGAGGGGCCCATCGATGAGGCTCCCGAAAAGTGGGAATCTCCCGACGACGAGTCGGTCGCGATCCCGGCGCACGAGCGCCGTCGCGCGCGGCGCTTGGGGCGCCTGCCCGAGAATCTGCCGCGCGAGGTCGAGACGATCGAGCTCGCGGCGGAGGATCGCCAATGCCACCTATGCCGCGGCGAGATGCAGCTCATGGGCCACGAATCGAGCGAGACGCTCGACTATCGGCCCGCCACATTGGTGGTGAAGGAGACGCGCCGGGTGAAGTACTCCTGCCCGCAGGTGCCATGAAGGAGTGATGTCGGCGCTGCTCCCCGCGCGCGCGATCGATCGGGGGCTCCCGGCGGCGGGGCTGCTCGCGCACGTGGTCACATCCAAATATTGCGATCATTTGCCTCTGCACCGGCTCGAAGGAATCTTGGCGCGCCAGGGCGTGGAGATTTCCAAATCGACGATGTGCGATTGGGTGGCCGCCGTGGCGGCGCGGCTCGAGCCGCTCGTGGAGCGCCTTCGCGAGCGAATCTTGGTGTCCTATGTGATCCAAAGCGACGACACGCCGATCACGGTGATCGATGCCGCAGCCAAGGGCGGGAGCCGCCGGAGCTTTCTGTGGTGTTACCTTGGGGACGAGGGGGACACGGTGATCGACTTCACGGCGACCCGAAGCCGCGATGGGCCCAGCCGAGATGCTCCACGGATACCAAGGATATCTCCAAGCGGATGCCTACTCGGGCTACCACGAGGTCCTGGCGACCGAGGAGATCGTCGAGGTGGGGTGCTGGGCGCACGCGCGGCGGTACTTCATCGAAGCCGAGGCACTCCATCCCCAAGAATGCGCCCAAGTGCTCTCGCGGATCCGCGCGATGTACGCGATCGAAGCCCAAGCCAACGAACGCTGTCTCGACCTTCGCCGAGCGCGAGGCGCTGCGCATCGAGAAAGCGAAGCCGATTCTTGGGGAGATCCATGGCTGGCTCCTCGCCCACAAGGATCGAATCCTACCCAAGAGCCCGCTCGGCGAGGCCATTGGCTACGCAGTGCGCCAGTGGGGCGCGCTCACGCGCTACGCGGAGGACGGGCGCCTCGCGATTGATAACAATCCCACCGAGCGCACACTGCGCCACATCGCCATCGGGCGGAAGAATTGGGTCTTCGCCGGAAGCCACGAGGGAGGCCGGCGTGCTGCGACGATCTACTCGATCGTGATGACATGTAAACGAAACGGCATCGATCCCTTCGCCTACCTATCCAGCATCCTCGACCGGCTGCCGAGCTGTCCGGCGAAGGATCTGTGGCATCTTACCCCGCGAGGATGGAAGGAAGCGCGCACGCCGAAGTAGTGCGGGCCGAAGAACTACACTCGAACGAGGCGCCGCAAGGCGCCTCTTTTCTTGGAATCAACACGGTCGCGATCGGACGTTTACGGATCGGAGGAGTTCCCTCCGCTACTCGGCGCCCCAGCGAGTGGAAGCGGTTCGCAAGTGGGCCGAGGGAGATGTGGACGGCGATCAAGCGCCTCGATAGGTCCTGGACTTCTACCAAGGCAGGTAAATCCCAACGAAGCGCGCTTCAGGCCGACACACTCCACGGCCGGAAACGATGAGGAGGATGATACTCGCGCTTCTCATCAAAAGTAAGAAAGCGGTAGCAGGAAACTGAGGGGAGGTAAAGACAAAGGAACTTCGCCAGGCCCGTACGATCTCCCTTCCTTCCTTTGCAGTTTCGTTCGACGCGGAAGTGTCCCGGTGCCACTAGTCCGTGTTGCAAATGCGACCCTGCGCAAGTAACGAATCTGCACGAGATCACGACCTTAACAACTTCTCGCATGGCGAGTGGTGGCACGGCATTCCCAATCCCGTGCGCCCACGTCGTACGCTTGCTGCTTGGTCCAAAGTCAAAGAAGTCAGGAAATGTCTGCTAAGCTGAGCGGCTTCATGTGGAGTAATGGTCCTTCGAGCATTTGGTGCACAAAGCACCCCTGGCCCATGGATCCGAAGCCCGTCGTGATGGTCTGCGCCGGGTGGTCCCACCGCATTCTCCCGTACACCGTTTTGTAAGTATGACCTCCGTTTCGATGGCACGCGGGCCGCTCCGAGTTCGGAAGTATCCATTGTTGGGGATTCCGCTGAAGCCATGCGAGGCGGTGTTCGTTGTCACCACTCGGGATTGGTGCCGAGTCAAATCCGGTACCGCCGCCTTGCGCGGGCGTCCGGGCGAGGTCACCGATTGCCCATTTGACGACGCGCGGAGATTCGAGTCGGGTCTCCGTGAGCACCTCGATCAGTGCTTGCAACAAGGGATTGCTGGGCTTTGTAAAGGCCAATCATAACGTGGCGCTTCCGCCTCTGCGGAACGCCAAGCCACTTCAGTGAGAGAACGGTGTGAGCGACGGAGTAGCCCGCGTCTTGAAGCGCTTGCTGAGCACGATTGACAACCTGGCCTTTGTCATGAATTACAGCAGGTACGTTCTCGACGATGATCGCTGTCGGACGGAGAATTTCCGGCAGCTCGAGCCATACGGTCATATAGCGGATTTCGATCGTCGTTTCGGCGTGTGTGATTATTCAAATCAGAGTTTCTTTGGCATGGGGGACCGCCAACCAGCAGATCGACCTTCCCGCACTTCGCGACTATCTGCCGTTCTTCAGGGCTGAAACGTGATCCCAAGCGGACCATTGATCATTGTCTGGACTGGGGCAATACAAATGCTGTCCCGCTGACCTCGAGCAAATCTCACAAAGTTCTCACGATAGATGGTTCCAACTGCTGGATCAGCTTCAACAGCAAGAATAAGTTCAAACCGACGACCGAGTTCTCGAGCGGCCAAGAACGTTCCCAAGGACATTCCACCGATCCCCGCGAACAGATCCACCACGCGCAATGGTTTGCCCACGATGCAACCGCCTCGGCCAGCGGGAGAATCGTAGGAGGCGATGGTCAAGTTCCCCGTCGGTTTCGCGCGCGACGAGGGTCATGTCCAGTCAGAGGCGAGATCAGATTCACAGTGGCGGTATTTGACCCGATGCAAACTTGTAGAACAACCTGTCTCGAATCTAGCTTGCTAGGTGCCTCGGTGCACCAATGGATGCGCTCAAGTCCACGAATGCGTTACGCAAGCCCAACCAATCCAATCGTCTCGCAGCGCATGCGGAACACAGGTCGTCGAGACACTCCGTGTGAGATCGCCATTCGACAGATCGTGCACTCGCGCGGACTTCGATTCTGGGTGGATCGTGGGCTACCGTTCAATTCGCGCCGTCGAGCGGATCTCTTGTTTCCGACTGAGAGAGTTGCGGTGTTCGTGGACGGATGCTTCTGGCACAGCTGCCCTAAGCACGGAACGCTTCCGATGACAAATCGACATTGGTGGCGAGCGAAGCTAGGGTGCAAATCGAGTGCGGGATGCCGATACCGATCTTGCTCTTAAGGAAATCGGGCGGCTATCTCTGCGATATTGGGAGCATTATTCGCCAACAGCCGCTGCATTCGAGATCGAGAAAGCGGTCATGCGCCGCAGACGCGCTGCGCAGTTGGTACGCTAGGGTATTATTCGATGCCATTTTCAATCGCATCGACTAAGCGGTTGGCAGAGTCCTCGAAGTGGTCGAACACAAGCACGTTGGTATAGACGACCAAGCGATTTGAAGCGAATGCATCTATTTTTTCGTCGGTTCTGATGAGTCCGCGGACTGGAAAGTCGTTGGATGACGGATCGGGCTAGCCATGGACGGCCGTGAAACGAGTTTGTATCAATCACCCATAACTTCAGACGTTCATTACTTGCGAACAGTGTTTTCACCAAGTCCGGCGCACGTACTCCATCGGATTCGAGGGCCTCAACCAGCCACCAAAGACGGGCAAGGGGCGTTACGGCGCACACTTCCCAGCAGCCGGTCCTCCTCAATAGCTTCTTTCGATCCCTTCCAACGTTCGAATACGTATACACGAGCTTGTATGACGGTTCCATAATGCCACACACTCGGGTCGGCGGCCATTCTTCGACTCAGAACAATGCCGTCCCTTAACAGTAATGCCACGTCGTGATCCGTCCTGGACTTGAGCCGATCGACTTTCGCGGCAAGTGTCTCCCAGGGAGCAACAGTTCCGGGTGTGACTCGCTTCAAGAGTTCCTCGGGGATCGGCGCCGTTGGGTCAGTAAAGAGCACCCGTGGAATCTCTGGGGCACGCGCGATAAGCCGCGGCAGCACGAGCGGTGTCAATCAGGCACCTCCTCGATGAGCCGTCTTATTCGCTTCGCAAGCTCTATCCTAGGCGACGACTGAATGCGCTCGGAAAGAACCCGACGATTCTCCCGCCTTGTCCAAAGCAGACATCAGCTCGGGTGGAACGCGAAAATTCTTGGTAAGAGTCTTCATTACAGCTTTCTTGAACTCGACTGCTTTCTCATCATCTTCCGCGTCGTTGATCGTATCAGATGCAACAGCAAGATCGACCAAGACATCGATTGCAACAATTGAATTGAGAACGTCACGAATGCGCGCTCGGTAGCCTACGTTCGGAATTGAGTTCCAAACTTCGGCGATCTTCGACTCCCCTTTGTTCAGGGTCAGACGCGGCGTCAAGCGGTCTTCACCATCCAACTCAAGATGATGTAATTGTCCCTCGGGAAGCTCGCCCCAGACGACGTCAAAGCCACTTCCCGGCGGGGCGGAGGCCTCATCCACGTAACTACAAGAGGCTCGCTCCACCAAACCGGATTTGCCACTCGCTGGGGAGCTTCTCGTCAAGCTTGGCAATGGACCTGGGGATTCGTCCAACCAGGATCACGATCTGCAACCTCAACCGCGCCGCGCCAGTTATTGGGGTCCAACTGCGCCTCGAGGCGACATTCACTCGTGAGTGTCCCTTCACGCAAATCTCGATTGCGGGCGCCTGAACTTTCCGCAATCAAGAAGGCGTCGAAATGCAAGTTCGGGACCCGTGAGCGATTCCCTCACCGTCGCTACTTTTGTGAGCGTAAGAGTGAAAGCTAAGATCTCGGTTGGCGTCGTGAGTCGATGTGGCGGAACAACACGCAACTTGATCCAGAGCGTTCCAGGCAGAGTGTCTGGGCGTCGTCACGCCAGTTCGCCACTGGGGCGCTGGCGCAACACCAATGCTCTCGAAAGATCGATAGGGCAAGATCACTCTGGTTTCTGTTGCCGTCACCCGCCAGTTGTCATTCATGCTCGTTCATCTCTTGGGGGCGAAACTTGAATTGGAGCGCGCACATCGAATCGACGTGCTTGAAACCGATCGCGTTCCATCGAGTCCGATCGGAGTCGTGAAATCGTATTCTGACCTCGCCTCTTCTGCTGTGAAGATTGACGACGATCAACTCGGAACAGCCCCTCCTCCGGCTTGTTCGATCGACACATCAGCTTTGCGAACCCTCGAGACCTCAACTAGTCCAGTGTGCAGTTGCCGGAACAAACCCGAACTCCTGGTCGTAAGAACCCTCCTTTTCGTTGCTGCTCCAAAGCTTGCAATGATTCCGGACCTTCGCTATTGGCTTCTCCTCTTTCGCCTGTGCGGGTAGTGCAGCCTCCACTTCTTGCTCAAGCCACCTATGATCCGTTGCGAACAACGCGTTCGATGTCAGAAGGAAAATGTAACAGAATCCAACTCGTGATTTGCGGCCGGTCCCCTGTTCCCACCCAGCGCGAGCAACTTACGGAGACTCTCGGGTCCGCGTCCAGCGGGCGGCTCGGTTCGCTCGGTGAGCTTTTCAGATATCGCATCTTGGATCCCACTGCAGAAGTTCACGTACTCGAGCCTCAGGTGTCCCACCATCCCTTAAGCTGGTCTGACTCAGGTTCCCACCGATCGTGTGTCACAGGTTCTGCTCGTCGGCAGCAGACGTTCAAGCGCTTCGTCGGACGCTTTCGGAACCACGTGCGAGTCCGGCCAGAACTATTCCCGAGAAGGCTCCTTCCGGACAGAATTGCGGCGAGGGAGGATCGATGTAAATCCCCACAACCATTGATCCGCCTCGAATCAAAGCTGTACGGTTCGGAGCTGGACCATATGCGGCCGGGCTCGGATTGGCTTCGCCTTTTGCCAGCTTAATCTGCAATCGCATATTGGGAGTCTGCCGCAGAAACGCCCTTCGGCCTCCCATGCCGGCACAGACATGCTTCGCGACTGATACTCGAAACCGGCCCGCTTGCTACTCGTGGCTGCGACGTCAAATCGCCTCAAGGAAGTCCGTCAGTTCTGGTGGTGGGAGTCCAAGTCCACGGCTCGCGGGGATCCGTTCCGACCTGGATCTCAACGCGCCGCGATCCCTCGCCGAAGCGCGCTGGCCAGAAGTAGTGGGCCGATGAGCGTTCTATGTGTTCGGCAAGACGCACGTGGGTCGTGAAGGATTTCTGCCTTGGGCGCCCGCACTCGGATCGCGAGCTGCCAAGATCAGTATGGATGTTCCGGCGCCCAGCTGTTTCCGGTCCGTCATTCCCAATCCTGGCAACTCTGAACGCTTCATCATTCCACCAATGATTGCGGACCACGAGGAGTGAGCTTCGAGCCAGGACTTCACGGTTGAATATTCATGTTCGTCAAGCTCATGCGACACCAGGCGAGCCACTCCAAACGATCGCGCCCGAATATCATTATTGCCGTCACCAGCGAGTCCTTCGCGCCGTTACACTGTACGCGTTATCGAGAACTGGAATGGAATAGCACTGTTCCAATCGACGATGCAGCCCAGTACACACCCTTGCCGAACCCATAAGTTCCTCCGTGCGCGCGAGACTCGTCTTTCATTCATTCCAATCGCACGACACAGGCCCACGAAGCACTGTGGATCTAGGCTGGTCGCATCCCCGTCTCGTTTCTTGAACTCTGGTCCTACGTTCTCGAAGTTCCAAAGTCCCTTTACGTACAATAGGACTAGGTCGTCGTGTGAGCGAACGGAATCTGGATCGGCAAATCGCGATGATTGTCCTTCAGTGTTCGGTTCGATGCATTGATGATTGGCCAACGATTCAAAGTCGGCAGCTTCAAGGATCTCATTGCGACGTTTTCCGACACGGGAGAAAGACGTGAAAGCGGACGGACACCTGTGTGCTATTTTCCGATCTAGCATCGACAGAATTTTTGAAGACTCGCGTACAAGAATATCCACCGCGTCGAGCTCGGATCTGTATTGAACAGATTCCTCAAGAGGATCTCCAGGCACCACCGTTCCGCTACGGTCCTCCTGAACCACCACGGACTACCTTGGCAAGTTCAGTTCCGAAACTCATTGTCGAACTGCCGTACAGTCGCGTGACTATGGGCCCTAACGGCTGGCAGGTAAGTCGGAATGGGGTGCTCAGCTCAATTTAGCGATTGCGGACCTCCGGGGAGGCTAGCATTGAATCGCTGTGCGCAGAAGTCCTTGAGGGGAGCATCTCGGCGAGTTACGTCGTGAATGCACGCGAGCCGGGCCCATCCAAAGAAACGCCGTGCTGATCGACCTCCGGCGACGCTACTCGAAGGGCGCTGCACGCACG
>ERZ1370068.4254-contig-3337_pt1 | contig 15907 bp, 27 predicted proteins | sample MGYA00561227_ERZ1370068 | MGnify/ENA primary metagenome ERZ1370068 (study PRJEB38410, sample SAMEA6850437) | metagenome | study: Metagenomic assessment of the ecological functions of the soil: analysis of the soil microbiota associated with the...
CGCTGGCCGACGCGCCGGGTGTGGAGTGTCCCAATCACGCCCTGGTCCACCCGAGCGATGGCTCTCCGCAAATCTCCGCCAACTTGACTAACGAGACTCGCGAGTTGGCTCGCCGGACTGGCGTCACCTTGTTCAATGCGCTCCTCGGTGCCTTTCAAATTGCGTTCTGCGAGTGGAGCGGATACCAGGATCTTACGGTTGGTACGCCGGTGGCCAATCGCAGCAAACAAAACTCGCGCGAGACGATGGGTTATTACGCCGGGCATCGTGCCGTTGCGCGGCCAGCTCGATCGCTCTTGCGTGGCGGCCGATCACCTGCGCACCGGGCATCGCCTAACGATCGACGCGTTTGCCAACGCCATTCCTTTTGTCGAATTGGCCACGCGCCCTGGGCGAGAAATCGGCGGCCGGATACAATCCGGCTTTTCGAAGTACGATTTGCTTTGCAAAACCATCCCGTTCCCGACGTTTCGTTGCCGAATCTTTCCGCGCATTTGAGCATGCGTTCGACCGGCACCGCGCGCGTTTCAGCTTGGCTGCGAAATTACCGAAGAGTGCGAAGGTCTGGAAGTCGCCTGGCTTTTTCGCGAGAACCTCTTTTCACAACGTGACATCGAAGGTCTCGATGGCATATTTCAAAGAATTCTGGCCGGAATTTGCCGCTCGCCGGAATCCCGGATCTCCGACCTGCTGAACCGACCTCCATGAACGCTGTTTCCATCGCCGACGACTTTTGCGAAGCGCACGACCCGCATTGGGTCCTGAAGAGCGCGTTTCAGCTTCTCGTTTTCGGATTGGTTCTCACGGAAGCGATGCTGGCGCTGGCGGTGCGACAACGGCTTCATCTGGGTGGCGGTGCTGCTTGTGATTGTGGCCGCTCATTTGATGCACGGCACGCTGATCGGTCTGCACGAAGCCGCCCACGGATTGCTCCGTAAGAATCGCCGCTTCAATGAATTCGACGGAGTGGTGATCGGGATACTAAGCCTGATGAGCTTCAGCCTTTACCGCGTCGTTCATCAAACTCATCACGCCTATCTCGCGACGGAGCGAGACTATGAATTCTGGCCTCTCTCTCGACCCGACTGTTTCGCGATGGAAGAGATGTCTGGCCGCATTTTGCGAACTGAATCTCGGGCTTGTTTTACGCTCCATTCGTTTTCTTGCGCGCCTTCTTCTCTGTCGCCGTCACCGGTGCGCAGCAACCGCGTGCGGCGGCGAATTTGGGCGGAACTGGCGCTCATCGTTGTGATATGGAGTTTGATTCTCGGGGCAGTCGCGATCTTTCGGTCTGTGGAAATATTTTTTCTGGATGTATCTCGCGCCCAGCGCTCGTGGCGGCGAACCTGCAAAGCTGGCGGAAATACATCGAGCATGTCGGGCTGACAGGAGATACGGTTAACGGCTCGACCCGCAGCATCGTCGCGAGGAGCTGGCTCGGGCGTCTGTGTCGCGTTCAGTCTCCTGCACGAACCGTTTCACGGTGTTCATCATCAAAGAGCGGGCCTGCCGCATTCGGTCCTTCCCAGTACGTGGAAAAATTGCAGCCGAAAAGCCCGGCGAGCGAACGCCTTACCCGAGTTACCGCAATGCCTTAGCCGATTTGTTGCGTTGCCCTCGCCGATCCGCGCGTCGGGCCACAGTGGCGCACGGTTGGGTCGCTGGCTTAATGTCCGCGCGGCCCCGATTCGAGGTCGCGCTCCATTCACAGAGGGACCACGCCCGTGCTCCGACACGAATCCTTAGTATGAAGACGAACATTAAGAAAATGGGCGCAGCCCTGCTCGCGGCAGGAATTTGTGCCTGTTGCGCAGAAGCGCGTGCGCAGGCAACAACGACCGTGACCACGACGAGAGGCGCTTTCACTGCAATTTGTTCCTGACTCTGAAACACTTGTTGTGCGAACGGACGCAAATCCAACTCCGATTCAGCTACGTCGTGACAAAACAGACGACTGTCGTGGATGAATCCGGCGCGCCGATAGCGATCAATCAAATTGCCCCTGGCGTCCCGCTCTCGGTGCAATACACAACCACCGGCGACCGTCTTGTGGCCTCGCGCGTCATCGTGCAACGAGCCCCGGTTGCGGCTACTGGCCCAGGGTGAGTCAACAGCGACCACAACCACGACTACCGAGACCCGGCCTCTTACTCATGATGAAAGAGAGGCCCTTGAAGAGAGCCAGAGAACATCGCAAGCGAGCGTCTGAAAGAAGAGGCCGAAAAGCGCAAGGAAGCCTTGGAAAAAGCCAAGGACGCGCTCGACGACGACGACGACGGCGACTAAATCGAGTCGCCAGTTCTCCATCGCGCTGGCAGTTTCTCCGCGGGTCTAATACTCGTAAACGGATGAACCCATCTGCTGCCAGCGCCGTACTCTTCTCAAAGCGAAAGCTCTTACCCGCGAGTTTGACGAAGGTCAGGTCAAAGCACTGCGCGGAGTCGATTTCTCCATTAACGAAGGCGAATTCGTCGCGATCGCCGGGTCCCAGCGGATGCGGCAAATCCACGTTGCTGCAATTGCTCGGCGCGCTTGACCGGCCAACTTCGGGCGAACTTTTCTACCGTGGGGAATCGGTCCCGGATAATCCCGATCCCGCGGCATATCGCGCTTCAGAGATCGGATTCATCTTCCAGGCTTTTCATCTATTGCCGACTTTCACCGCGGCTCGAGAACGTGCAGCTCCCGATGTTCGAGAGCCACCGCTCGCGTTCAGAACGGCGCGAGCGCGCGCGCGAGTTGCTGAGGCTGGTCGGCCTCGAGGATCGGCTCGATCATTTCCCTTCCAAGCTTTCCGGCGGCGAGCGCCAGCGGGTTGCGATCGCGCGGAGTCTGGCCAACGGACCATCTCTCCTGTCTGGCCGATGAACCGACCGGCAATCTCGACAGCGAAAACGCCCACGCGGTTCTCGATCTCATCATTCGCCTGCAACAGGAACAGGGCCGCACCATGGTGCTGGTCACTCATGACGCATCGATTGCCGAGCGGGCGGGAAGAATTCTTCACATGATGGACGGTCGAATCGTCTCGGATCAGCCTGTCCGCGCCGAGCATTGCGGCCAACAGAACATGACCTTCTTTACCGTCGTCATTCGCGGCCTGTTGCGACGGCCGCTGCGCACCGGATTCACGCTTGCCGGAATCTCCATCGGCATCGCCGCGGTGGTGGCGCTGGTCGGGATGTCGCGCGGATTTGAGAAAAGCTGGCAGGTCGGATTGAAAGCACGCGGGACCGACATCGTCGTCAGCAACAGAAGCGGGTCGCTCACGCCCAAACCGTTTGACGCCTCGGTCCGCGATCGGATCAAAGACCTTCCGCATATCGCCGCCACTTGCGATCTCCTCGTGGAAGTGACGAGCGTGGAAGACTCCGACCTGATGATTCTCTCCGCGCGTGAGTGGGGCGGATTTTCCTGGGACAATCTCGAGCTGGTCTCGGGACAGAATGCCCCGCGATGCCGCGGAAGAGGCGGTGGTCGCTAGGTCAAACCGCGGCGGAAGTGCTTAAGAAAAAGTTGGCGATCCGATCCAGATTGAAACGAAGCAACTCAAAGTTGTCGGGATCGTTAAGGGCGGCGCCCTGGTCGAAGACGGCTCGGTCATTCTTTCGCTTGCCGCTCCTGCAGAGAATTCTCGGTTCTCCCAACCAGATCAACGCCATTGACATCCGCGTGACGCCTTCCACTAACGAACAACAACTCGCGGGAGCTCACGCAGCAAATCCAGCAACGCGTCCCGCAGGTTCGCGCCGTGACGATAAGCGAGCACCTCGAGTCACAACGAAGGATTTCGGCTCGTTAGGGCAATGAGCTGGGGCACGTCTCTCCTCGCTTTGCTCGTCGGTATCCTCGGCGTCATGAACACCATGCTCATGACGGTTTTCGAACGCACCCACGAGATTTGCGTGTCCTGCTCGCGGTGGGTTGGACGCGCCGGCGCATTATTCGAATGGTCCTTTACGAATCTGCTTTGCTTGGACTCTTCGGTGGGATTATCGGTGTGACATTGGGCGCTGATTGGCGTCCGACTGCTGGCAGTCAAACGCCAGCCATTCGCGGGCTTCTGCAGCCCGATCTCGGCCTCCCGCTCCTCGGCTTGTCGGTTGTGATTGCCCTTGTGGTCGGAATTGTCAGCGGTCTTTATCCCGCCTGGCGCAGCTCGCGGCTGATGCCGAGTGCTTGCCCTGCAAGCTGGATAAAGAGCCGCGCAAAACATGACTGCTCACGCGAATTTATTCTGTGACCGTGAAACTCCTTTTCGCTTTTGTTGTCGCCGCCGCAGCTCTCCGCGTCACCGCCTTCAGTGTGGAAGAGCCGACGCCGTCCACCGTATCTGCCGGAGAACTCGCGAGGCGACTGGATACCACTACGCAAGGCAAGCGCCTGATTCGGACGCAGCTCGAGGTGCGATTTTCCGACGGTGGCAAGCGCGTCATGCAACTCCAAATCAAACAGCGCCGCACCAAAACCGCCAGTGATCTTGCCTACCGAGTGCTTTGGCCTAACGACCACCGGGACGAGGTCGTCATCCTTCATCAGGACTCGGGCAGCGCACCGCACGGTTCGATTATCATTCCGCACCAGCCCGTTCGGACTATCGGGGCCTCGCAAATGGATGAGGGACTGTTCGACAGCGACCTCTCCTACCAGGACGCGATCGAGAACATTCTACGGCTGGAAGGAGCAGGCGATCGTTGGCTCGGAAGCGATCAACAGAGTGAACTGCCAGATTCTCGAATCGAAACCCGGCAACTCCTCCGTTTCCATATATGCCAAGGCGCGCAGTTGGATTGATCCGCGCCGCCTCGTCCCGCTTCGGATCGAGAAATATTCCCATTCTGGCGAGCTCATTCGCCGCATCGAGATCACGCGCATCGCCCGCGACGAAAAGCACAATCCGATTCCCGCCGGCCTCACCGTGCATGGCCTGCGGAAGAACACCGTGACGGTATTTAACGGCGCGCGGATAGATCAAGGCGTCACGTTCACCGATGACGATTTCAAACCGGCGAGCCTCCTGCGTTGATGCGTTGAGTCTCTCTAACGAGTGTTCGCCACGCGCTCGACGTTATAGCGCCGCAGCTTAAAGTTGAGTTAGCCGTGATTCCTTTCGGAGCGGGAAACGTGGCCGAAAAATCCACAGGGACTATCTCGTGCTGTCGGGAGCTCTAGCGCTACGACAAGAATTCCACTGTCGGATCTGCGTTATCCGGAGAAACGCGTGGCACCCGGCGTCTCGTATCGGTGCGAGACAGCATGTGCCTCCCGCGCGCCGAACATTTCCTTAGCCTCATCGCGGACGCGCCCCGGAGACTTCCGATCGCCGCGCGTGCGCTGGTTGACAGGCAAGAGCCGATCGCGACTGTCAGCCCGCAGGATCCAACGAGATTGCGCCCCATCGCACCTCCCTCTTTGATTCGCATTTTCCCAGCTGCGAAATAGCGCGTGTGCGAGAAAGGTAGCTCACTGGATTAACTGCCAGTGGCAATGTCGGGGCCAGGAAACGGGTCCGGTGGCGCCTAAGCACTCGCGATCCTGCACCTAAGCTTGTGCAGGAATGTGCGCGTGATGAGGAGCAAGACTTACATCCATTTACCCGTGGAGCCACGGATTAGTAGCCGAGCCAACGATCCTTCATCCATCCTGATCATGGCCTCAAATCTATTCCCATCGTTTGCGTCCCTAAGTTCCACTCATCTGTCTCTCGTTCTGCTGGCCGCGCTGCTCGGGACTGGCGGCGAGTAGTTGGGCTCAAACTGCTCCGGTCTTCAGCCAGATCGTCGTCTTCGGCGACAGTTTATCCGACGACGGCAACGTGCGGCATGTCATGGAAGACCAGTACTTCCTCAGCTACCCGGGCGGTGATTTCAATTACAGCGACGGCCGTTTCACCAACAGCTCCGACACTGACCCGAGCTCCGACACCTACGCCGGCACGTGGCACGAGCAGCTCGGGCTAACGTTTCTCGGGCTTGTCGGCCGCCACCAACAGCCTCGATGGCGGGACAGATTATGCCTTCGGCGGCGCGACGACCGCGAGCGGGACGAGCGATCGGACCGTCATCTCAAATCCGTTTCCGTTCGGCGGCGGCGACTTCACCCTCACCGTGGATAACCTCGGGAAACAGGTCGACGATTATCTCGCCAGTAACACGCCCGACGCGGCCGCGCTCTATATTGTCTGGGGCGGGGGCAACGATCTTTTCGATGACGACAGTTCCAGCCACGTTACGGAGACGGCTGCGAACGTGGAAGCGCTGGTGGAGCAGCTCGCGAGCGCCGGCGCCCGCAACATTTTGGTGCCAAACGTCTCGCCGCTCGGTCTTGTCCCGCTTTACAAAGACGACGCCTCCACGGCGACGGCTTTGAATGCCGCCGCCGCACAATATCGCTCGGAATTAAATACCGATCTCGACGCCGCCATCGCCACCCTCGCGGGTCGAGGGGATCACGATCACGCTTTACCGGCTCGATGCCTACGGGCTCGGTTACCGGCTCGCGGCGAATCCGGAGGATTACGGCTTCACCAATGTCACCGACAGCGCGCAGGGCGAATCCGTCGATCCGGACGAATATCTCTTTTGGGACGACCTTCACCCGACCACCGCCGGGCATTATCAGATCGCCGCGGCTGCGCTTCGCAGTCCTCGACGGGACCGCGCTGCCTCCTGCGCTGGCACTCAATCTTTCTGCGCGTCTCAACGTGGGCACCGGCGACAACGTGCTCATCGGCGGCTTCATCATCAACGGCACCGACTCGAAACAAGTGATTGTTAGGGGATGGGACCTTCGCTGGCCGTGAATGGCGTGCCTCTGGTCAATCGCCTGGCCGATCCGGCGATCGATCTCTACCAAGGCGACACCCTCATCATGACTAACAATAATTGGAAGGATTCGCAGCAAACCGAAATCGAGGCGACCGGAATCCCGCCGACCGACGATCTGGAATCGGCCATCATCGCGACGCTCGCTCCCGGCAGCTACACCGCGGTCCTGCGCGGCAACAACGGCGAGACAGGCAATGGCTTGTTTGAAGTTTACGATCTCGACGCTGCGGCCAACTCCACGCTGGCCAACGTGAGCGCGCGCGGCCTCGTCCAGACTGGCGACGATGTCTTAATCGCCGGATTTATTATCGGCAGCGGCGAAAGCGATACTATGGTCGTTAGGGCAATCGGGCCGTCGCTGGCCGACGCGGGAATCGCAAATCCTTTGCAGGATCCGCACGTTGGATCTGTACGATGCCAACGGCGTCGTCATCATGAGTGATGACAACTGGCCGGATTCACAAGAAACCCTCATTCAATCGACCGGACTCGCGCCCCGACGAATGACGCCGAATCGGCGATCGTCAAGTCGCTCGCGCCAGGCAGCTACACCGCGGTGGTGCGCGGGAAAGATAACAGCACGGGCGTCGCGCTGGTGGAAGTCTTCAATCTGCAATAACCCGACCTGGCTCAGGGCCACGAGTCCATGTCATCGCAATGCACCATACAATTTTTATACTTCACACGCTGGATTGTCTTTCTCGACCGGATTCGATTCACGTGCTGATGCGGTTGTTATTTGCTTGATGTGAGCATGAATGTTGCAGAGACTCTTGGGAAGATGGAGCAGTCGAATTCCCAGTCGAGCCGGCCCGCCAAATACGTCGCCTTGACCGACCCGCTCTACGACTACATCGCGCGCCATCGCTCGCGCGTCGTCGACCCACTCCTCGATGCGCTCCGCGCCGAGACCGAGTCGTTAGGCGACGTCGCCCGTATGCTCATCAGCCCGGAACAAGGCGACTTCCTCACTCTGCTGACCAAACTTCTCGACGTTCGAACCGCGGTCGAGAGTCGGCACCTTCACCGGTTACAGCTCCATCTGCCTCGCGCGCGGCTTGGCCGATGGTGGCCGCCTTCATTGTTTCGATGTCAATGCGGAATGGGCCGCGATCGCCCGGCGGTATTGGAAAAAGATGGCCTTGCGAGCCGCATCGAACTCCAATTGGGCGACGCGAAACAGGTGTTACTGGACTGGGAACCGCGCGCGCCGCTCGATCTCGCATTTATCGATGCGGACAAACCCGGTTACGACACCTATTTCGAGATTCTCCTGCCCAAGATGAAACCGAACGGCCTCTTTATTTTCGACAACATGGTCTGGGGCGGTCGCGTCATCGAGCAACCGTTGACCGATCCCGATGGTCTCGCCATTGATCGGCTGAATCGGAAGTTGGCGAGTGACCCGCGCGTCGAGTCGGTCTTGCTGCCAATCGCGGACGGGCTGCATCTCGCGCGCAAACGCCAGGACGGCGAAAGTTAAGGTGCTACTTCTTATCGTTGAGCCAGGGCAGTCATCGCTTTCCCAGAGGGCGACGTCAGGCCTTTGCAATGCGGATAGGCGCTACCGCCATTTTTCGCAGTCTCGAGGTCTTCTCGTTTGTGTGTGTGCCGTTACTCAAATCTTTCCGCGAGAAGGAACAAACGTTGGCGTTTCACCGAAAATCCTGAGGTGTCATGTCGATGACCAATCGAACTCAATGGGATGAACACTGGCTGTCCTCTGGTAGTTGTGCGCGTCGTTCCCCATCCCCTCCGATAACAAATAGCTTATCGGCCACACACGCAATCAAGCTGGCGGGCCCACACCGTTGAATAACCACACTCCTAGAACACGGAACCGTCCCCTAGGACTCATCCCGCTAGGAAGCCAGCGCTGCTGTCGCGCGTTCGGCGTCCCGACCTACCATATCTTTGAAAATCTCGTCCCACCGAGCTTCGCAGGAGGGTTGGACGAAATCGTCACGATCGATCACCAATTTCTTGTATCGCCGAAAATTGTTCGGATCTTCCAGGATCTTGAAAAAGCTATCGAATTTCTGGTAGTTCTCAAAGAAATCCCCCGAGAGCATGTAATGGCCGGCCGCCATCGCACTTTCGTGGTCCTTGTGGGTCTTTCCGTCAGCCCCGGCTTGCGCCCAGGTGAGGCTGTGCGGATTGTAAAAAAGCCTGATCATGCGATGCACAAAATTATAAGCCCCTGTGATCTTCCTATAGGCAGTCTCTATCGCCTCATTCGCACTCTTCCGTGTCGCCTGTCAGTTGCTTGTGGATCGCGGGAGCGACCAGGGAAGAGCTTTTGATGGAAAGGAAAACTCCGCTGGAAAAATAGGATCGATGAACCCACGGGCATCGCCCACCATTGCGTAATTAGAACCGTAGTGATTTTTGACTTCGTAGGAATAGTTACCGTTAATCTGCATGGGGATCAGCATCTTGCTGCCTTCGAGCAGATCGCTGACGAACTGTCGAATGCATCAACTCTTGCATGCAGAGGTCAGTATTTCCAATCCTTCGAACCGTTCTCCCTTAGCTTGCGCTGTTGCTCCCGAATGTAGGAGTTCTGTGCGACAAAGCCTGCGGTGATTCGATTCTCTCCGAGCGGGAAGCACCCAAATCCAGCCCTTCTGCTCGAGCCCCATGTAAATGATAATGGAGAGACCTTCTTCGAGTCCTCCCGCCAACTTCACGTCGACCCAGTGCGACCAGATCGCCGTGCGGTCCAACTCCTCACGGGGCTTGCGCCAGCCGTTCTTCGCGCCGATGAAGGCGTCGCGGCCGCTCGCATCGACTAGAAACCGCGCCGTGTGAACACTCTTTTCCCGGCTGAATCGAGGCTCGTCACGGTCACCCGATCGCTCTCGCTCGTGACGTCAGCCTCGATCACGGATGTTTCCTCGCGGACGTCCGCCCCGTTCTTCGCGGCGTTCTTGAGCAGGATGTGATCGAACTCTCCACGGATTACCTGGAACGAAAGGTAAGTCTCATCCGGATGACATGATTAAAGCTTACCAGGTAGTAGAGATCTTGCCATCGCGATCGATGAAACGAACGCCCGGCTTGCGCACGAAATTCGTCTTGAGTTCATCCACCACCCCCAAATCCTACTCGAGAAGTGAATAGCAAAACGGCAGAAGTGACTCCCCGACATGCTCCCGGGGAAACTTCTCGCGCTCGAGCAGGAGGACTCTTGTGCCCAAGACGAAGCGAGCCAAGTGGCTGCAGTGGATCCAGCCGGGCCGCCCCCGATGACGATCACGTCGTGCGAATTATTTTCTATCACTAACCTTATTCCAACACCGGCTGAGCCACGAGCACAATGGGCTCGAGATCGTTTATAGTGAAAATGTAATCGAAAGTCTGTTTGCTGCCTGACCAAAGCATCGTTCCTTTCGAATCCGAAAACAAATCCTAGCCTGAGTCTACGCATCGGGAAACTCAATCTATCAGTATATCTAGAGAGCATGCCCGCAAAGGCGTGTCCTGGCGTCATCTTCGACCATCTTGATATATTTACGCATCGCGTCCAGGACCGGGACTTCGTTCCGATCGAAGACCTTCGCCTCTGCAAGAAGGCGAAGGACCTCGATTCGATGCTGCTTGGATTCGATGAAATGAGTAAAAAGCGGCAGCAGCTTGTAATAAAGCCGGATGAACTCATACCAGATTTCGGTGCCCGCGCGCAGTTTCTTCTCATAGGGCTTGAGAGCCGCTTCGCTGAAGTCGTTGTGTTCGAAGGCGTATTTGATGCGCTCGGCCGAGTAGCTTGGCACTATAGAGAGCAACACTCACTCCGGACGAAAAGATCGGATCGACAAAGCGCGCCGCGTCACCAATGAGGACAAACCCATTCCCCGCGAAGGTGTCCATCTTATAGCTGTAATCTCCCTCCAAGCTTGAACTCATTCACCCGTTCCGCGCATTGCGCATCGCATGGGCAAGATCAGGATTGGAACTGACATACTTTTGGAAGTAATCCGCCGGCGCGAGTCGCGCCTTTTTGAAAACTATCCTTTTCCGCCACAATCCCCATGGAGGTGATTTCTTCATCGATGGGAATCTGCCAGGCCCAGCCTCGCTCCACCGGTAGAAAGTAAATGTGGATGTAGCCGGCGGACTTGGCCTTGCGCTTTATCTACGTTCTTGAACCAGGCATGAACTGCAAACTGATCGAAAATGGGATCAGTTCTTTTTAACCCGGAGCTGTTTGCCCAGCTAAAGTATGACGCCCCGTCGCATCCACGACCATCCGTGGCCGGAACATCAACTTTCCTGTTCTGCAATCCGCAAACGAATGCCGCGCGCGTAGCTCTTGTCATCAAAAAGCACCTCGCTCACCTGAACGCCCTGGTAGACACGTGAGCCGAGACTCTCGCAGCATGCTTCAACAGCAGAAGATCGAACTCTGACGATCGACATGGTAAGTGTATTGCTGTGAGATTCCCTCCTGCGGGAATTCGTCGAAGGAGATATCTGCTTCGCCCTTGCCACCGGCGGATGCCAGGAAGCGCCATATTTTCGTGGAAAGCCTTCCCGCTCCAGGACAGGCAGGAACCCGATTTCATCAAATACGCGGACCGAAGACATCACCATCGATTCGCCCACGTGCGGCCGCGGATGATTGGCGGCTTCGAAGATATGTGTTCTTGATGCCCGCTTTGGAGAGGTAACACCCTATGGCCGAACCGGCAGGGCCACCGCCAATGATTACGACGTTCGTCGGATCTGAAGTCATTTTCCGCTGATTTAGAAAGAGCCCTTCCCCAGACTCCATTCCGATTGCCGCGGACGAGGGAGCATTCGGCACGTCACCGGCCGAGAGGCGCTCCATTTTTGCATTTATCAGATTTGCGATGTTTCGGCCGGTGGCAAAATTATCAGCCAGCAACTCGTCATCTTCCACTCTGACGTTCAAGTCGCTTTCGAGAAAGGCGCCGACGAGTCGAATGAGGCCAAGCGAATCGATTTGCAGCGGTTGATCCGGGTCCGTAACGGGCGGGAGCGGGGCGCGTGATTCGTTCGAAGTAGTCTATCAACTTCGGCGGAAGGTCGAGAGTAGAGCGCATATAGATAACGGATGGTAAAAATGAGCTGCGGTTTTGTTTTGGTCTCCCGAGCCATACGTCTTTGGCGGAACCAGCTTGAGAAGCGCGATTTGCGGTCGGCCCAGAATCAAGTTTGCGGCCGATGGTTATATAATTCGAAATTATTTGCAAGAAAAAACTGACGAATCTGTCAGCAAAGTAATGATTCGCGAATGCATAAAATGGGACGACGCGGGTTACCGACGACGTGCTCCACGCGAAAATTTCTCGCGCTCAACAGATAACGCCGTTCATCGGACGAAGCGGATCGGGGCGATGGGGACCAGTTCGGGCGGCTGACGCACATCGAGTTTACTGGAGTTTCTATCATAAACATTACCGAAAAGTTACATTTCGTGCCTTGCTCGATCGATTTCACTTGCCCGATTTATGACGATATAAGTATAATCGATGCGAAAAATAAGCGGCCGTCGCGTGTGATTTGGGTGTCCTCGAACATCCCGATCTCGGAGCGCGCGTGACCAAGCACGAACCTTGCAGCTCCTCGTCACCATCATGAAAACAGATGTCCTCATTATCGGTGGCGGCCCCCGGCGGCGCGGCCGCAGCCATGTTCCTGCTGCGTGAAGGAATCACCCCGGTGATCCTCGAACAGGAAGAATTTCCGCGCTTTCACATTGGCGAGTCGCTCACCGGTGAGGGCGGCACAGGTGCTCCGCCGGCTCGGGCTGGCGGAGAAAATGGACGCGATGGAGAATCCGATTAAGCACGGGGTCAGGGTCTACGGGACAAACGCCGCCACGACCTGGTATGTGAAGGTTTCTTCGCGCGATGCGGATTGGAACTGAACGACAGCACCACCGTGGCAGGTGCGCCGAAGCGAGTTCGACAAGATGATGCTGGACGAGGCCATCAAACGCGGGGCCAAGATCCTGCGCGGCACCGCGATCCAAGGCGCTGCAGGGTGAAGACGGGGCGCTGGTTGGCATCAGGATCCGCCACCCGGAACGGCGAGGGGAGGAAGACATATCGACGAAGGTGGTGCTGGATTGCTCAGGCCAATCGACCTTTCTCGCCAATCAAAAGGTCACCGGGCCGAAATATATGGGCAGCTATGACAAGCAGGTCGCTTTCTTCACCCATGTCCGCGGCGCGATTCGCGGCAGCGGCACTTCAGGCGAAGAGGCCAAGGACAACACGCTCATCCTTTACGATAAGAAGTTTCACTGGGCTTGGTTCATCCCGATCGACAAGGAAGTGGTCAGCTTGGGAATGGTGACGCCGCGGGCGAAGTTTCTGGAGAAGAAGCAGACTCCAGAAGAATACTTCCGGAGCGAGGTCTACAAGATCAATCCCGAGATCGGGCGCCGCGTTCCGAAGCTCGATCTGGCCGAGAAGGTGCACGTGATTCCCAACTACTCCTATCAGGTGCGCGGGTTCTGTGGGAAAGGGTTTATCTGCATCGGTGACTCGCATCGTTTCATCGACCCGATCTTTTCCTTCGGCGTGACCGTGACGATGCGGGAAGCGGAGTTCGCGGCGCCCGATGTGCGCCAGTTTCTCGAGGGTAAACTCGACGGACAAAGAGAATCCGTTCGAAGAGCACCAGATGGCGTGCGAGAAAGGCGATCGATAACCTGGAGGACATGATCGATCTCTTCTGGGAGCAGCCGTTCGCCTTCGCGACCTTCGTCCACTCCCGCTATGTCGAGCAGATGACGGATGCTTTTGCCGGTCGCATCTATGAGTTCGAGCATCAACCCTCGCACCTCGATCCTGTCGTTCCGCAAACTGCTCAAGCGGACCCGCGAATACGATGCCGATGATTATTCCATCCCGATCGGGTCGCGTTATCACCCTGAGCGCGCGCCGCTCTGGGCACCCGATTCACCGGTCCCGGGCACCGAGGAGTGGATCGCTCGCGGACAGGGGCGAGAATTGGTCTCAGGTTGACCTGTGTAGCGAACTCGGCGTCACGGGCTTTGTCGGGTGGCATCTTTACCCAATTCGAGCCTGACGACTTAGGGTCCGCCTTCATCGGCATAAACATTTCAGACCGGCAGCGGCTTCGTACCAAGGCCGACGCCTCCGGCACAGACGAGCGTTCGGTGGTACCGTGCAATGCAAGGATAAGAAAGTGGGGTCGCTTCCTCAAAATCGAATGACACGCACGGTTCAACTTTACCTGGTGATCACGAGCATCGGCGTTCTCGGGATTTTCGCTCTTTTGCGAATGGGAAATGAATTGCGCTCTACGACAGATGCAGCGCCCGTTGCTAGCAGCCCGTCGCGGACCGGCCCGCGGCACCAGCCGAGAGCGGCGCAACTTTTCTTTCTGCGGCCACGACTAATTTATATCATAACGGCGCGAGCGGGCTCAGCCGGCTTTTCCTTCAGCTTTTGTCATCATCGCCGCCACGTCACTCGCCGGCACCCTTTTCACAAAGTTAGGTCAACCAGCCGTGGTGGGAGAAATGATAACGGGTATCCTTCTCGGGACCGTCGCTCTTTGGTCTAGTTGCGCCGCACGCGTTTAGCTTCCTTTTTGCTCCCTTCACCCTGGAGCCATTGCGACTTTTTAGCCAAATCGGAGTCTGCCTTTTCATGTTTGCGGTAGGAATGGAACTCGACGTTTCACAGTTGAGACGACAGGCGCAGACAGCGATCCTGGTTAGTCATTCCAGCATCGTCATTCCCTACCTCCTCGGGGTGACGTTGGCGCTCTTCATTTACCAATCTTTGGCCCGACCCGGAGCCTCGTTCATCGCATTCGCCCTTTTTATGGGCATCAGCATGAGGCATTACAGCTTTCCGGTGCTGGTGAGAATCTTGAAGGATCGCAACCTCTTCCAGTACGCCGCTGGGCACCACAGCCACGGCCTGCGCGGCGGTCGATGATGTAACTGCGTGGACCATCCTTGCTTTTGTCGTCGCGATTGCGCGCGCCACGAGCGTCGGTGCAGCCGTTTTTAGCTTCACTCTCGTAATAGTTTTCGTCGCGGCTATGCTCACGCTCATACGGCCAAGCCTCTACCGTTGGTTAGGCTCGACGGAACTCGATCGCCCGGAGCCAGACAAGACCACCCTTGCAATCGTTTTGGCCGTCGTCCTGGCCTCGGCCTTCTGCACCGAGCTCATCGGAATTCATGCGCTCTTCGGCGCATTTTTGGCGGGCGTCATCATGCCTCGGGCCGGCGGCTTCCGGGAAAAGCTTGCCCTTCGAGTTGAAACCATTAGTTCCGTCCTGCTTTTGCCTGTGTTCTTCGTTTTTACGGGACTGAGGACGCAGATCGGCCTGCTGCAGCACTCCGGAAGATTGGATGATTTGCGGCGTGATTATCGCGGTGGCCACTCTGGGCAAGTTGGGAGGAAGCGCCCTTGCCGCTCGCATCACTGGGATGGATGGGCGCACTTCGTGGCAGTTGGGCGCGCTCATGAATACCAGGGGTTTAATGGAGTTGATTGCCCTCAATATTGGCTATGACCTCGGCATTCTGTCGCAGCGAATCTTCGCCATGCTTGTAATCATGGCGCTGGTCACCACCATTATGACCGGACCCCTTCTCGCGCTGTTCGGAAAAGGCGAGAGCAGATTCAGGACTTACCGGGGCAACCTATCATCACTTGAGCAAATCACGCTTGCGCGTTTCCCTGGCCGTCAATCGCACGGTGACCTACCCAGTGATCCCAACTGGATTGTATTTGGCCTGAACTGTGACTGGAGCGTTTTATTTGAGCGATGCCGAGATGTTCAACTCCTCGGTGAGCCGCTCGTCCTGCGCGCGGCGGCGGCTTCTCTCCTGACTTCGAAACGACGCCCTTTCGACAATGTGATGTGGAGTTCGCGCCGTCGACGGCCATCTCAACGGATATGAGCACGTCGTTTCAAGCCTTAGCGTGGTCGGTACCCCGGATCACGTTGAGTACCGATGGGCTCATGGCGGCTAATGGCAGACGTCTTTATCGACGGCGCCCCTCCGACAAATTGTAAGGCCTACACCAGCCGACTAGCAATACGTAACCGAACGGAAGCAC
>ERZ1370068.6135-contig-5137_pt1 | contig 15900 bp, 26 predicted proteins | sample MGYA00561227_ERZ1370068 | MGnify/ENA primary metagenome ERZ1370068 (study PRJEB38410, sample SAMEA6850437) | metagenome | study: Metagenomic assessment of the ecological functions of the soil: analysis of the soil microbiota associated with the...
TACCTGCTGACCGCGAAGCGGGTACGGCCCGCGCAATTGACCACGTCCACCGCGAGCACGGAAACCAGCGTGTCCACCCTTAACATGACCTGCGCGCGGCATGTCCTTTAACAGCATGCCCGCCAGTGTACCGCCATGACCCCGCCGTGACCTCCACGGGCATACGTTGGCGGCGCAATTGCCAAAAAGCTGCCACCACCAGCGTTCCAAACGTTGAACGAATACGCTTTTCATTTAACAGCCTCCTTTTTACTTATTTCGTTAAAGGAGGCGGTATTGGTCCCCTCGGCACACGGGAAGTTCTATTGCGCGGTCACCGAGAAACTTAAGATCCAACCTAGTCATCAGATTAATCTGGGGGCAGTCCTTCGCGGCGCCACGGCAATCTTCCTTCGATTTCCAGTTGAAGCGACAAACTCAGGAACGTGCGGATGAGCACAATTAATCCCAGGACAAGCACGTTTTGAATCGTGGGTGCGACGACAACGGTTCGGATAATGTCGCCGGCAATCAAAAACTCCAGGCCCAATAAAATCGCGCGGCCGATGTCCTGCCGATAAGACGAATAGTAATTGCCTGTGTTGTGCGCGCGACGAACCAGGAGACGCGCTGTGGCGACGAGCGCACCGGCGGCGACGATGAACACGCCGACGCCATCGACAGCCGTGCCGACGATTTCCATGAGTTCGTCGAAAATTTTCCATGAACACCTTACTTGCCGGAAAGCGCGGCTGCGTTTCAATGCTGTTCCGCAGCCTGCTGCTGGTTAGGCGATACTGTAGCCACCGGCCTGTGGCCGGTCTCTGTTTGAATTGGAAACAACGGCAGGTGAACCGACGGCCCGCAGGCCATGGCTACAGACCAGCCTGGTGTAAGGAACTACCCTCCAGAACAGCGCACGCGACAGCGTAATTTTCGGTGTGGCTGAGAGTGATGAGCGCCGAAGTCGACGCCCCGTTCTGCGGCAAAAGCTTCCGGCCGGTCCTGAAAAAACCAGAAACGGTTCGCCGCTCTTTCTTTGCGGATATCGATGTTGCGCCAGCCCATCGCTTTGCCGATCCCGGTGCCGAAGGCTTTTGCCACTGCCTCTTTGCCCGCGAAACGCGCAGCCAGATGGCGCTCCGGGAATTTCATCGACATCGAATATTCAATTTCACCATCTGTGAAGACGCGATGCAGGAACCGGTCTCCGAATCGCTCGATGGAATGCTGGATGCGCGAGCATTCGATCACATCAACGCCGATACCGATCACGCTCATTTGATTGAGGGCGCACGCGTTCGCGTGCGGGTTTGGCATCGCCAACGAGCGTAGGGCAGGCGCTCCGCCTGCCGCGTCCGCGATGGCAACCGGGCGGTTGCTCCACAACTGCCGGACCTCGCGCTCATTCGGGATAATTCGCCATGGCGGCGAGCATTTCCTTGACCGCGGTTTCCAAGCCGACCCACATCGCACGCGATACGATTGCGTGACCGATGTTGAGTTCGGTCAAACATGGAATCTGGTGGATGAGCGCGATGTTTTTGTAATTGATGCCGTGACCGGCGTTGACCTGCATATTGGATTCTGATGCAGCGCGGGCGGCCGCTCGCAGTTGTTCCAGTTCTTCCTTTGGATCTTTTCCGTAAATGCATTCGCAAGTCTGCCAGTGTGCAGCTCGACCATTTCCACACCCAGCTCGGCTGCGACATCCACCTGTTCCAACGTGGGATCGATGAACAAGACTGACGCGAATCCCGGCAACCTGGAGCCGTCTAATGGTCGGCTCGAGTTCCTTGCGTTGCGCAATGACGTCCAAGCCTCCTTCTGTCGTGACTTCTTCACGTTTTTCCGGCACCAGGCAGACTTCCTCCGGCTTAATGCGTAACGCGACGTCAATGATCTCCTCGGTGTTGCCCATCTCGAGATTCAATTTCGTCATGATGTTCTGGCGAAGACGTTCGATGTCGTGGTCTTGAATGTGGCGGCGATCACTCCGCAGATGGGCGACGATCCCGCCGGCGCCTGCGCGCTCGCAAATCCGCGCGGCCACAAGTAAATCGGGCTCTGCATTCTTGGATTCCGGCATTGTGGCATACCGCGCCTGCCGCAATGTCGCCACGTGATCGACGTTCACTCCCAGACGCAGACTGCTCATCGCGCCAAATAGGACTCACTCGACGAATGTGAGCAAGTTGGAACGAGCAAAATCTTGCGTCGCTGTCATTCTGAGCGAAGCAAGCTGCAACGCAGCTCGGCTTTCAATGCCTGGTCGCTAACGCGTAACAGCAATTCGAAATCCGGCTATGTCCTTTAGCGCTTCCGCTCAACATGACAGGATGCTGAGCAGAAGTGTTGTCGTTACGATTACCGCCGATTCACTGTCAGGGCGTCGGGCTGCTGCCGGCGTATTTGAGTCGCGATCTGTCGTCTGTTCTTCCGTGGTTTGGGCCTTCGCTTTGCTGGCGCTCTTACTGGACTTGTGGTGCGTCTTTTGAGTAGTCTCGGATGCTTTCTCGCCCGTGCCATTCACGGTTTCCTTTGTTTTTCTGACTACGGTCTCGCCGGTTTCTTTCGTTTTCTCGCCTACGGTCTCGGCGGTCTCTTTTGTTTTCTTGCCAACCGTTTTAGCAGTCTCCTTTGTTTTCTCACCTACTGTTTCCAGTCCGTCTTTAATCGTTTCCCCTGCTTTCTTCGCGCCGTGCTTGACGTCTTGAACTACGCCCTCCTGGCCGAGCGCAGTCAGCGCGGCCGTCGCAACCAAAGCAGCAATCAAACTCGCAATTTTCATGTTCCCTTCCTCCTATTGATTTCGTCCTAATATCGGATCGGATCAGGCAGCGTAATCGCGCGCACGAGCAACGCGCGTTGATTTAAATTGGCTCCTATGCCCCGCTACTTGGGCAGAATCGCCTGCTCGTGCGGAGCACAACACGTGCGGCGGTAAATGCGGGCAAGCGTGGACAGAGAGACGCCGAAAAGATAAAGCGTCGCAATCGATCCGTAGGCAAATGTGAGGCGTATCGGTCCGACTGTTTCATAGCGGCGTGGGCTCGCCCTAATTCGTTTGTTGCTATGCACGACGCGACCGCAGCGGCGAAGTCGCCGAAAAATTCCACATCTTCCATGAGCGGCACGTCTGGAAATCCCCCAGCGTCAACAAACGCTGTTCGCCGGCAGAACATTCCATGATCGCCGCATCGCATCCGGAGCAGAAGCCCCGCGTAATGCGCAAAGCCGTCCGTCAGTCGGTATACGGCCGGCGCGGCCGGCAGGCGGATCCGGAAGAAACCGCCACAGACTTCTGGATTGCGCATTATGCGCTCAATCTCATTCAAAGATTCCAGCGGCACTTCGGCGTCGGCATGCAAAAACCACAAAATATCGCCGCCTGCGGCATCGGCTCCGACGTTCATTTGTCTCGCACGGCTGCGCTCGCCGCTCCGGATAACCTGATCGCAGAAGCCTTGCGCCAGTCGGTCGGTGCCGTCAGTGCTCGCGCCATCGACGACAATAATTTCCGCCCCACGGGTTCGCTCGCGCAGATTCGAGAGAAACGGGCGTATCAACGGCGCCTCATTAAAGACCGGAATAATAATAGAGACCTGCATTGAAGATTTTCGTCTGAACTTCTCTTTGCGCGATAACGCACCAAAGATTTTTCTCGAAATAAAATGGTTGCTCGATGCGTCTCTTCGACGAATAGAATTCAACAAATCTGAACGGAGAAACTCATATGATCGCAAAAATCATCATCGCAGCAGCCATTACATTATTCTTTGCGCCGGCACCGGCGCTCTTTTCACAGGAACACCCGGAGCACCCCGAGCATCCGAAAGCTGGCGGCGCCCAGAAAGCAAGTTAGCACCGCTGACATTTCTGCCGGGCATAAAGAAGAATATCACCGCCGAGACGAGTAAGAGCGACGGAAAATTCCATGTGAAATACGAAGGCCAGGATCTCGCTCTCGATTTGATCAAAGTCCACGACGATCGACTTGCAGGACCTCGGCGACGGGAAATATTTTGCCTGCGTGGATATGAAGGGAACCGATGGAAAAACTTACGACATCGATTTCTTTCTGACTGGGCAGCCGGGCAAAATGAAAGTCACTGACACGGCGGTGCACAAGATCGACGGCAAACCGCTTTACAATTGGAAAGAAGAAAACGGCAAGTGGAACAAAGTGCCGGTCAGCTAATACCAAGATGGTCAAGTTGACGATGCGTTGCTGTCGTTGTTCCAGTTTTCTTCCTCACTCGGCGCGCTCACCATTCATGCCGCCGGTGAGCCCGGCATCATCAAAGGCGCCGATGAATTTGAGTTCGTTTATCGCGTCAAACTTCCGGAAATCACCGGCACCGCTCGCATCTGGATACCGCTCGCGAAGACAGATGCTTTTCAAACCGTAAGTGTGGAAGAACTGAACATCCCGATGAAATGGGATAAGGTTCAGGACCGCGATTACGGCAATGACATTTGCGTGGTCAACTGCGCAGCCGCAGGACAGTGGCAAAACGATCGAGCTGCGATACAAGGTGGTGCGCAAGGAAAAAGCTGCCTATCCGGCAGGCAATGCAGACGCCGCGCGGTATCTTCGGCCGGAAAAATTGGTGCCGGTAAACGAAACGTTTAAAACACTTGCCGAGAAAGCCGTAGCCGGAAAAACCGATGATCTCGAGCGGGCGAAAGCGTTGTACGATCACGTCATCAGCCGCATGCGGTACGATAAATCAGGTACTGGTTGGGGCCGCGGAGACGCCGTCTATGCGTGCGATGCTCGCACCGGCAATTGTAGTGATTTCCACGCGTATTTCATCGCTTTGTCGCGAAGCATCAACATACCCGCGCGTTTCGCCATCGGCGCGACCATTCCAGCTGACAAGAATGAGGGCAAGATCGAGGGCTATCATTGCTGGGCCGAATTTCTCGCAGACGGTCAGTGGGTGCCGGTGGATATCAGTGAAGCGTGGAAGAACCCGAAGCTGGCTGATTATTATTTTGGTCATAATCCGGCTAATCGGTTTGAACTGACCAAGGGCCGCGATCTGGTGGTCGATCCGGAACCTGAAAGCGGACCGATTAATTTTCTCGTTTATCCGCTGCTTGAGATGAACGGCGAGGTCATCAAAGCCCGAGACCACTTTCGAGTTCCGGCGCATTGGCGGCGTAAGTCTCAGGCATACGCTTGACAATCTTGTGTCCTGCCACAGCGACATTCATCAGCCAGCCGAGCACGCCAATCGACAAGCGACAATCGCAGGCTCGATGTGACTGCCACGTCTGAGCAGTGCGGCCTGCTCGCGTTACTCATGCTGCTAGGACACGGTGCGCTGCATTATCGACGCTACGCTATGCCGAAATTCCTCTTGATGGATTACATCGGCAGGCCCGCTGCTGGCTTGCCTGTTTCTCGTCCTGCTCTGGCTACAGTGGCGATTCCCGTTACGACGTCAGCATTTCAGTGTGCTCCACCGACTCGTGCGGAATTTTGTGCTCTCGATTCCCGGTTTCGCCATTGTTCGTCTCGCGATGTTGCCCATTCCGATCGCGATTGCGATCTGGGCGCGAGAGCAACACGTCGGGTTATTGAACTGGATTCACCTTCCAACGTGGGCCGTCGTTGATCGCGACGTTTCTTTTGATGGACTACGCCTATTGGTGGTGGCACTGGGCCATGCACATGGTGCCGTTCTTCTGGCGATTTCACAACGTGCATCACACCGACCTGGATCTCGATGTGAGCAGCGGCGGCGCGATTTCACTTCGGCGAAATGATCCTTTCCACCGGCTTTCTCTCGTTAGCCGTGGTGCTCTTCGGTATCGGTCCGATCATGCTCGGTCGTGTTCTTCGCCACTTTTGAGGCAGCGACACTTTTTCATCATTCCAACTGGCGCCTGCCAATTCCATGTCGAGCGGATTTTAAACCTGATTCTCGTCACGCCGCGCATGCACGGGATTCATCATTCCATCGTGCAGCGCGAGACCAATTCAAACTGGGGCACGATGTTTTGCTGGTGGGACAAGCTGCATCGCACATTGCGCCGGGACGTGCCGCAGGACGCAATCACGATCGGTGTCGCTGCATATCGGGAGGAAAACGAACTTACCCTCGGCAAACTCTTTGCGTTGCCGTTTCGTGCGCAGCGCGAGTGGCGATTACCAAATGGCGAGATCCCCGAGCGCGAGCCGCAACCAGCGGAAGAGCTCGCTGAATAACTAACGGGCCGCAGACGAATCCAGGAACAAAAGCGACGAAGAAAAAAGCCGTTCGCAATGAGATGCGAGAATGTTTCTTGCAACCGATCTGTTTTGCCGCGACGAATCTCGTTGGGGAGAAAACATTATGTCAAAACGATTACTCGTAGCTTTGCTGGGAGCGGCGTTCACCTGCGCGACTCTGAGCGCGCAAGAACTGCCGCTGATTCATCAACCAACGCTAACTCCGCAAGACAGCGGGACGACCAACGGCCTGATCGCAGTGTGGCCGGTGAATCCACAAGTGGTCTGGGCATCCGGTCGCAACGGCACGTTCACCGTCACCACTGATGGCGGGGAGACTTGGAACGCGGGCGTCGTACCGGGCGCCGAAACGCTGCAATTTCGCGACGTGCAAGCTTTCAGCGCGAGCGTTGCGTATCTGATGTCGATTGGGGATAACCCGACTGATTTCCGTGTTTACAAGACACTGGACGGCGGCGCCACCTGGACGATCCAATTCGAGAACCAGATTCCAACTGGTTTCTATGACGGGTTCGCGTTTTGGACGCCGCACCGCGGAATTCTGCATGGCGACTCAGTCAATGGAGTGTTCCCGATTTTCGCACAACCGGACGGAATGACATGGCAGGACATCAGCAGCAACATGCCGCCGGCTTTGCCCGGTGAAGGCTCCTTCGCGTCAAGCGGCACTTGCGTCACAACACAAGGTGGCAGGAACGCGTGGATAGCGACAGGCGTCGCGGCGATTGCCAGGGTCACTGGCTACCACAGATCAGGGGAACACCTGGAACGCGTATGACACGCCGTTGTTTAGCTCGCCCAGCGCGGGCGCATTCACCGATCGATTTCCGCGATCCGCACAACGGAATCGTGGGCGGCGGCGATCTGGATGCCGGTGATCCCAATAACGCGCGCACCGCGATTTCCAGCGATGGCGGCAGAACTGGACTCTTACGAGTCCGCCTCCGGTAACCGGGCGCCATTTTCGGGTTGAGTTATGTCGGACAGACTGGTCGCGGCGGCGGAAACAATCTCGGTCGCGCCGTGGTGATCACCGCCAATGACCTGCCCACGTTTTCGACCGGAGCCGCTGCCTGGACTCCGGACGAAGGCACGACCTGGTTCACGTTGCCCGGTGTGAGCGGCTTCTGGGCGGTAGCTTTCGCCACTCCCAAAGCAGGATGGCTCGTCGGAACGGATGGTCGCATTTTGAAGATCAGCTTCTAGCAAGCGGCATTATGAGAGCGGTACGCGCTGCGCCTATTCCTGGCGGAAATTTGAACTAGCCTTTTGCCACGCACGCTCCAGAGCGTGTCGAGATCGCGCAGATAATAGAGAGTAAAACAGGCGCCGAGCATCGGCTGGGCGGCAAAGAACAAAATGTTCGATCCTTCAAACGGATGCAGGTATTGGCGGAATGACGAAAATGTTGAGCCCGCGTGAAGCAGAAATACGAGCCGTAAGTCACGCGCGGGGCGAAACCGATGACAAATCAAGCAGCAGGAGCAGCTCGGCTACGCCGACTACATAGATGATTGTCCTGCCGAACCTCGGAAGAAAATAGAAATGCTCATTACCAGATCCGGCGTGCGCCGGTCGAACAAACTTGTCGATCGTCCAAATGAGCATGACGAAAAAATGGTGAGCCGCAGAACAAGCAGAGCGGTGGCGATTCGTCGTGATTCCATATAACTGCTGGCTGCCTGTCTCGTTCAGCCTCCCGCCGACGGGCTTAGCAACTTCGCCGCCAGCGCAGTCACGATCCCATGCGGCGCGTTAACGAGGAGAAGATAAAACGTGTAGGGCAGACCCTTGCTTAGGCCGAACATGCCGATGCCGCGCATCGGCGCGAAAATGAAATAGAGCGCCAGGACTGGCGCGAGAAAGTAAAGCCAGCCGATGAGATAATAGTGCCTTTCGCGCTGCCATGTGATCAGGGCGAAGGGTATGCCCCAAAGTCCGCCCCAGAACAGCGGCTGATAAATTCCCGGAGGCGCAAGCTTCGGCGCTGCGGTCACGCCCAAGTGCGGGAAAGGCCAATGTAATAGAGAACGAGCGAGAAAATAAGCACCGCTGCTGCGCCGACTCACGCCCGCGGTGAAACAAACTGCAACGTAAGTTCTAATTGTGTTCGTGGTTTTGTTATAACACCGCTGTCAATCCACCACCGCAACCCGATGGCGACGCGCGAGATCAATGAAGAAAGTCGATGATATTGATCTTGTAATTGCGTCCGTGCGGGCCCTGATCGTTCAAGCCCCAGTTGTAAGACTTGTAGGTGATCTTGCTGTCGGCTTTCTCGAGTAATGGTTTGGCGGTTGGCGGCGTGCATTCTGGCGAGTATCGATTTCACACCACCGGCTTGATCGAAATCGCTTTTGAACCACTTTAAAAATGGTCGACACGTTGGCTTCATTCTTGTCGATCAGGAACTCATTGAGATCGGTGCGGCCCAACCAGGTGCGGTACGCACGCGCGACCTGATCGTTGAGGGTGTTCGCGGTATAAGCCGAACGTTGCAAGGGCGGACAGCTTCGCGCCGCGCAGACGAGCACGGCGTGGGTGCGCCAGCCAAACTCCGGGCGCAGCATGTCGTTCTCGATATCGTTTAAGGAAACGTTCGTCCACCGAGTCTGTGGCGCCGCTCTTTGAATGAGACCTTTTAGGGACCAAATACTTTCGGTTGGATAATTTTGCAGGATCCACCGCAGAACGAAAGCGTTGTAGGCGTTGACCAGTGAAGCGTAACGCCTCGTCCCCGCGGGCGGCGATTCCCGCTGAGGGCAAACTGGGCGACATAATCGTCCATGGCTTTCATATCTTCGGGATTATTTTTCCACTTTCGTACGCAACGAGCCCCAGCGGGTTAACATATTTTTCAAGCAGCCGGTTGTACGCATTGTTCTTGATTCCGGCCGGAACTTCGGCAGCGCCGGAAAGCAAAGGCACGCTCAGGAAAAATACCGCTAACAAATGGATTTTCATTTTCATTCGGGCTGTCCGAAAATCGGAATGTAAGGAAACACCTCGGATCACGACATATTAAATAAGTCGTTCACATGAACCAAACCTTACGAGGAAAGTGAATTTCCTTGTGTGCCGAAGAAATTGTCGTAAATCGAAGTCACTATGAAAAAGACTATCCTGATGCTGACCGGGTTTGCAGTTGTTTTGGCCGCTGCCATCGCCTGTTTCCACTCCCGCGCCGAAACCGCAGGAGACTTCACGGGCAACGCCCAGCCCCGCAGCTTCGCGTTCGCGGTAACATGACTTTGGCGCAAGAGGCCGCCGAAGTGCGCGCTGCCCTGGCTGCCGCCTGGGAGCGCGTGCCGGCGTCGTTTCGCGGCCCCACTCAATTTATGGGGCGCCAATATGTCGGCTGTGGTGCGACAATCGGTGCGATGCCAAAGTGCGATTTTCATTGCACCGGCTGTTATCTGAATGCCGACGCCAACAAGGCGCAGCCGGCACTGGTTTCAGAAATCAAGCGGCAGCTTCGACAACTCCGCGCCTGGCTCGGGCCGTGCGGTAACGTCCAGCTGACTGACGGCGAGAGTCTCGCTTCGCCGCTGAATCGGAATTGATCGAGATCATCGCTTACGCGCGCCGCATCGGTCTCGTTCCGATGCTTATGTCCCATGGCGAAACGTTTCGCCGGCGCCCTGGTCTGCTCGAACGGTTAATGGAAAAAGGCGGGCTGACCGGAAGTGTGCATCCACATCGATACCACTCAACGCGGACGCCGCGACGCTTATCGAGCTGCGCAGACTGAAGCCGACTTGGATGGCCTTCGAACCGAGTTCGCACAATTGATCCGCAGGGCTCGCACCCGCACAGGCCGCAGGCTGGAGGTTGCTTCCACAGTGACAGTCACACAACACAATCTTAACGGCGTTCCCGGGATCATCCGATGGTTCCTGGCTAATGCCGATGCGTTTAAAATGGTCAGCTTTCAACCGCTGGCCGAGGTGGGACGCACCAATCCTTCGCTCAAGGGCGTTACTCCCGATGAATTATGGCAGCGCATTGCTGAAGGCGCCGGTGATCCGCGCGATTCGCCGCGGTGAAGGTTGGGTAGGCCATCCTGGCTGTTCCCGAATTGTCCAGGGGCTGGCGGTTCGAAGACGTGACGCGGTGGCGTTTGTTCCGCTGTATCGTCACGATGACGAGGGCGAAATGCGATTATTGAACGAACTACTTGATCGGCGTCGGTGGCGCCTCGTTTCGGTTGGACGAACGACGCCCGGGCCTGGCGGCGAGCCGCCGCATGGCGATTCACCATGGCGGATTCATCGATCGGACGGTTACTGCCTGCATTCGTTAGACTCCTGCGACGCACGCGTTCTTTCAGGGCGAACTATTTCTGCATCGTGAGTCATCATTTCATGAGCGCCGCTGAAATGAAAACTGCTCAGGGTGAAGAACGCCTTGCCGTCTGTGCGTTTCGCGTGCCGATCAACGGCCGCCTAGAGCCGATGTGCGCGGTAAACGCGCTGGGTCTGAGCGAATCCTATTATCGCCAAATCTCATCCGCTGCATGACACCTTTCGGATTCTTTGTTGCTGCCGGTGGAGTCACAGCGATCTTGTGGTTGAAGTTCCACCACGGTCAAATTGGCGTTAGCGAGAACGAATTCTGGATCGGAACCTGGCTCACGTTCCTCGGTGCAATCATTGGAGCAAAGCTCTCTTTGTTATTCTCGGATGGCACCACTACGCCACCGGCGAACTGCACTTCTGGTCCAACTTCGGAACCGGATTTATCTTTTTCGGCGGCCTGGCGGGCGCTCTCATCACCGCCGCCGTCATTCGCGTGGTGGCGCGGTCTGAGCTTCTGGCAAGGCACTGATTATTTTGCGGTCGCATTGCCGTTGGGACATGCCATCGGCCGGGTGGGATGTTTTGTGAACGGTTGTTGTCCTGGCCGCCCGCCGCATCCGGTCCAGCTCTATGAATCAGGTGGACTGCTGGCGATTTCGCTCGTTTGCTTTGTTCTGCTAAAACAGGTCGAACGATCCAGACTCGCTCGCGGCACGAGTTTCTGCGCGTATCTTATTTCTCTACGGTTTGCTCAGACTCTTTTTGGATCCTTTGCGCGCTGATGGACGACCGGAAAGGTTCTGGGGATTTTCGTATCAGCAAGCGTTTGCCGTTGCGTTCATGTTCCTCGCCGGCGTGACGATCCTCCTGATTAATCGCATCAATCACCGGGCTCTTAACACAGGCCTAATTCAGTTTCCGTGAAAAAGGGTGAAGGCGTTTACAACGTCGTCGTCATCGGCGCCGGCACGGCCGGTTTGGTGACGGCCGCGGGAACCGCCGGACTCGGTGGGCGCGTCGCACTAATTGAGCGCAACAAAATGGGCGGCGATTGTTTGAACTTCGGCTGCGTCCCGAGCAAGGCGCTCATCTCTTCAGCACGATTGATTCAGCAAATTCGTGACGCGGAAAAATGGGGCTTGGATCGACAATCGCCGCAGTTTGCTTTCGAAAAGTTTTCGAGCGAATGCGCGAGCGCCGCGCGAAAATCGCGCCGAACGATTCGCAGGAACGCTTCGAGTCGCTTGGCGTCGATGTTTTTCGCGGGCGAAGCGAAGTTTCGTTTCGCCCGCAATCGAACTCGGACAGTCGATCGGCAGCGAAGGCGAGTCAGCGCCAAAGAATTTCGTAATCGCGACCGGCAGTCGTGCCGCTATTCCGAAAATCGAAGGCATCGATCAGGTTCCCTATTTCACTAACGAAACAATTTTCGATGAGCTAAGGGAAAAACCCGAAAGCATGATTGTGCTCGGCGGCGGCCCGATTGGCTGCGAGCTTGGGCAAACTTTCAGCCGGCTCGGAGTCAAAGTGACAATCGTTCAACGGGGCGCGCAGCTTCTCCCGCGCGAAGATGTCGATGTTGCAGAGTTTATGCAGAATCGCTTCATGGCCGAAGGAGTCCGCGTCCATTTGAAGGCAGCCCGCAAAGCGCGTCTCGATGCGCGACGGAAAAATTCGCCTTAGAATTTGCTGATGCTGAGCCGATCACCGCTGACGCGATGTTAATCGCCACTGGGAGGACGCCAAATCTGCTGGCACTCAATCTCAAAGCGGCCGGTGTCGATTACGATGCACGTGGGGTCAAAGTAAATGCATATCTTCAGACTTCGCAGCCGCACATTTATGCCGCCGGCGATATTACGAACAGCCTCAAGTTCACGCATACCGCCGACTTCACCGCGCGGATTGTGGTTAGGAATATCCTGATGCCGTTTCAATTTCTGCGGCAAAAAGTGGATTGGTCGGTCGTGCCGTGGTGCACATATACCGATCCGGAAGTCGCTCACGTTGGCCTGGGTGAGGAAGAAGCAAGACGAAAAACATCGGATACGATTTGTTCGTAGTGCCGCTGGAAGATGTCGATCGCGCCGTAGTCGAGAGCGAGGAGCTGGGTTTCGCCGAAAATTCTCGCCGCGAAAGGTTCGGACAAAATCCTCGGCGGCACCATTGTCGCCACGCATGCGGGCGATCTGCTGCACGAATTCGTGCTGGCGATGAAAGCCGGCATTGGACTCGGCACAATTGCATCGACAATTCACGCTTATCCGACCTTTGCCGAGCTCGCCCGCAAGGCGGGCGACAAATACAACAAGACACGGCTTACCCCGCGCGCCAAAAGATCTTCACCTGGCTTTACGCCCGATCACGCAAATGAGCGACAATCGGCAAACAAGGAGCGCAAGCTGGTCGGATCGGCAGTCCTTGCATCGTGATTCTGATGGCGCTCTTCCTTGCGATGCGATTTCTGCCGGTTCAGACAATGGCTGAGCAGCTTCAACGACTGGGTCGGCCAGATGGGCACGGTCGGAATTTTGGTTTTCATCGTCGTTTACGCTCTAGCCACCGTGTTATTGGCGCCGGGTTCAATCCTAACTATCGGCGCTGGGTTCGCGTTCGGATTGTGGAAAGGTTTTCTGGCGGCTTCGGACGGGCGCGACACTCGGCGCGTCGCTTGCCTTTCTCGTCGCCCGGTTCGTTGCGCGCGACAAAATCGAATCGATCGCGAAACGAAATGAAAAATTTCGTAAGATCGACAATGCAATTGGCAAACAAGGCGCGAAGTTAATTTTTCTGCTTCGGCTCAGTCCGGTGATTCCGTTTAACCTCAGTAATTATTTCTACGGACTCACCGCCGTGAAGTTTTGGCTCTACGTTCTGGCGAGTTGGATCGGCATGATGCCCGGAACGTTTCTTTACGTTTACATCGGCGCCGCTGAGCAAAGCGGCTGTGACAGCAGCGGCCGGCGGCGAGGCGGTGAAACACGGCTGGCAGTACTGGACGTTTCTCGGCGTTGGTTTCGTGGCCACCGTTATCGTTACAATCTGGGTTACGAAAATCGCGCGCGACGCGCTGAAATCGCGAGGCTGTTCAGGAATAAACATGCCTGTTAAAATTTCGCATCAACATGATCGAAGCCTCAAAGTAAAGAACGCATCGTCCGGCAGCGTTACGCAGCCGGAGCAAAAGAACGCGCGGATAAACTTTGTTGCCCAGTCGCTTATGACGAGGATTATGCTCAGGGTGATTCCGCAGGAGGTGATCGAGCGCGACTACGGCTGCGGCGATCCATCGCGCTACTTGCGCCAAGGCGAAGTCGTTGTCGATCTTGGCAGCGGAGCGGGAAAAATTTGTTTCATCGCGGCGCAAATTGTCGGTCCAAACGGAAAAGTGATCGGCGTCGATATGACTGATGAAATGCTCGAAGTCGCGCGACGCAACGCACCGATTGTCGCCGCGCACATCGGGGTACGCGAACGTTGATTTTCGCAAAGGCCGCATTCAGGATCTCGCGCTCGATCTGGAATTGCTTGATCGACAATTAAAGAAAACGCCGATTACAGATGCAGCTTCGTTTCTCGCAGCCGACGAACTTGCCGATGAACTGCGCGTCAAACACCCGCTTATCGCCAGCGACTCAGTGGACGTCGTCGTTTCCAACTGCGTGCTCAATCTGGTCGAGCCGAAATCAAAACGGCAGCTTTTCGACGAAATCTTCCGGGTTTTAAAAAAGGAGGGCGGGCCGTGATCTGCGACATCGTCAGCGACGAAGAAGTGCCGGAGGAAATGCAGAACGATCCCGAGCTTTGGAGCGGTTGTATTTCCGGCGCATTGACCGAAGAAAGTTTTCTTCAAGCGTTCGAACACGCCGGATTTTACGGAGTCCAAATTTTGAAACGGGACGCGCAGCCGTGGCGCACGGTGCAAGGGATCGAATTTCGTTCCATGACAGTCGCGGCGTTCAAAGGAAAACAGGGCGAATGTTTCGAGCGCAATCAGGCGGTGATCTATCGTGGCCCGTTCAAGGAGGTGCTCGATGACGACAACCATCGGATGGAACGCGGCAAACGGTACGCCGTTTGCGATAAGACCTACAATCTCTACAAAAAAGCGCCGTATCGTGAATTTTTGAGTTCGTCGATCCAATTGTTGATGTCTCCCCTGACTGGAGGCGAAGCCGTTCGATTGTTCGCGCACTTCCCTGCGGCATCCGAAAGAAACCAAGGGCCAGGATTACAACGCGACGACGAGAGGCAAACAGCAAATGCTGCGATGGCGGAGAATGCTGTTGAACATGAACCGATTCTCTGATCGGCTTGGCGCCACGGGTTTGGAGCTTCGTCGCGGTCGGCCAGAAATCCTTCAGGTCAACGTGGGCAAGCTTTGCAATCTCACCTGCGTGCATTGCCATGTGAACGCCGGGCCGAAGCGCAAAGAAATCATGACGCGCGAGACCAGTTGATCGGATCATCGATTGGCTGGCGAATACCGAAATTCCAACCGTTGACCTCACCGGTGGCGCGCCGGAAATGATTCCCGATTTTCGCTATTTCATCGAGCGTGTGAAAGAGCTACAGCCGTCACGGCACGTGATCGATCGCTGCAATCTCACCGATCTTGCTTGAGGACCGGCTACGACGATCTCGCCGAATTTCTCGCCGAGTAACAAGGTCGAGATCATCGCGTCGATGCCGTGTTACTCGGCGGAAAACGTGAACGCGCAACGCGGCGAAGGCGTATTCGAAGGCAGCATCGCGGCGTTGCAACTTCTGAACTCGTTAGGCTACGGAATCGATCCGAGCGTTGCCGTTGCATCTGGTTTACAATCCGGTCGGCGCGTTTCTGCCACCGCCGCAAGACGAGCTGGAGGCCGATTACAAGCGCGAGCTGCAAAAGCATTTCGGAATTGTGTTCAATAAGCTTTATGCGCTTACGAATCTTCCGATCGGGCGCTTCGCCGCTTATCTGCGGCACAGCAATCGAGCTCGAAGAGTACATGCAACTCCTGATCGACGCGTTTAATCCAGCGACTATCAGAGGGTCTGATGTGCCGCAACACGATCAGCGTCGGATGGCGTGGCGAAGTTTACGACTGCGATTTCAATCAGCAGCTCGGAATGCAATGGGAACAATGGGCAAGCCGATTTTTTCTGTGGGACGTCGATCCCGATTCGCTCGAAAATCGCGAGATCATGACCGGCGATCACTGTTTTGGTTGCACGGCGGGCGCGGGCTCGAGCTGCGGGGGCGCGATTGTGTACGCTGTCCTGGAAGCCGCTCGCCAGTGCGAAGCGTGCGCGCCGTCCGACAGGGCGGCGGCTACAGGGCCAAACGGGGCAGCGCCACGCGTTGCCAGCTCCTCATGCTCGAACCGAGCGAAG
>ERZ1370068.8656-contig-7492_pt1 | contig 15897 bp, 36 predicted proteins | sample MGYA00561227_ERZ1370068 | MGnify/ENA primary metagenome ERZ1370068 (study PRJEB38410, sample SAMEA6850437) | metagenome | study: Metagenomic assessment of the ecological functions of the soil: analysis of the soil microbiota associated with the...
TTTAGAGCAGGACCAGGTGAAACCGAGCCGCCGGCGTCGTTCTCGCAGCCCGAAAACATCCTCAACGGGGACCCGGCCAGCCTCTCTAACTCGGCGGCGGGCACAGACGTGGTGCTCCTGGCTCACGTCGCACCGTGCGCCCCGAGAGGAAGTACGCCTGCGTCCTGTTCTTCGGCCGCAGCCTTCGCTGGATGGTCTTTCTTCCTGCTTCGAACAGCCTGCAGGAATAATACCAACCGTAGGCCAGATCAACGATCAAAATAGACTATCCGAGAGTTCTGGCGCCTATTAGTTTTTCTCCCGTTCTGGCATACCACGGCCGGCCGGCGCTGATACCGGTCGGGCGTTCCGCGGATCGGTCTTGATGCGATGTTGGACGCCCCGGTGAGGACATATCCGCGTTCCTGCTGCTTCAACGGGGGGGAACCGCGGGAATTCCCGATGGTTTTCGAGATGCCCGGTGGGAAGGTATGGTGGCGGTGCCCCGGATTGAACGGGGGCACCGCGCGGCTGGCGGATGAGCTTGTAGGCACTGGTCCTGTGTGCCGTGGCGCCCGCATAAACATTGACGACATCGGGCGGCGAGACAGGGAAAAGGCCAAACGGGGTCACCTGTCTCGGCACCCTCCGCACCCCAGGCGCACCCTAATTTTCTTGAGAGAGCTGCCTCCGCTTCGTTCCTCCCCTGGCAAGGGTAGCCGAGGGGCTTGGGGGTAGCCAGCGGGACGGCCTCACTGGCGCGGGTACCCGGTACGTGCGCATCGCGTGTTAGTGTATCGACTCAAAGGCTCTGGATTTTTTTAGAATCCCCTAAAGGGTTCCTTATCCAGGGTACGCCATGGGAAGTCGGTGTGTCTGCCGGTCAGTCGGGCTCCCAGGCTAAGCCATGTACTGTCAATGGAAGGCGGGGGATCAAGCCAGCATGAAGAACAACGGGAAGCGGGGTCCCGCTACTTTTCTCGCATCCTAAAGGGAGTCGATCACAGGCGCATTCAGAGTCATCACTTAACGCCGCTTCCGCCACTGCCACGGCAGCAGGCCCCTGGCATCTGCACTGCTGGTCGCAATAGATCGTCCCCGCCACCGCGCAAGCGATAGGCGGCGGCGGTGAATTGGGCGCAGCCGCAGCCACCAAGATGTTCCCTAGCAGGGATTCTTAGGATTCGCAAACGTCCCGCCCGGTTCATGCGCGGTGCCATATAGACCTCCTGGCTGGACATTTTTGGTAATGTCCTGCTGCATCTGATTCCACTGCTGCTGTTGCTGCATCTCGTTGCGGTGGTGTTTGCGCGCCACGACATAGCTGGCCCCCTCCCACCAAGACCCGCCTAGGATAGAACCCAATCAGGATGTTTCGCATGGTCTGTTCCCCTCGTATACGTGAATGTGTGTGTTGCCAAGACTGCTTCAACCAGCATATCCCCCGTCTAGGAGATCTGAGTGCGCGTCATGGGACTGCCAGCGTGTTGCCTGGATTGGCAGGGACCCTGCTAGCACCATCGGGCGCGGTCGTGGCCTGCCACACGCCACTTTCCACATTGTTTGACTTCCACTATTTGGAATGACTGGTTGCCACTTAGCTGGGCCTATGATGGGAATACACAATCTCGCCGGATCCCATCTGCCCCGAGTACCCGTATTCTGCGATTACTCGGGTTTGCTCTTCTGCGCAGTCGTATTCCCATTGTCCTTTGGCAGACCAAGACGATTTACCTGCATTGTTGCGTACCGCTGCGAAGTCAACTAGCCCCCACATTTTCTGCCAGATCCCTTTACGGCGAATGGTATCTAGATCGACGTAGGCAGTGTCGGTTTTAACAGACGGCACCGACTCCGTATACAACGGCACCCACTCCGCATACGCTGGGCTACTACACAGGACCACCGGGAGGCAATCAGGACTAGTCGTGTCATGTGAATTCCTCCGGCGTAGGGCATGGTCATGAAGCATTGAAAGGACAAGCGAAGGTAGGGACGAAGCGAGAAGGGCGTAGGGGCCTCGCGGGGTGGCCTAGTGTAGAAGGGTAAGGGTTAAACCGCCAAAGGCGTGAGGCTTGGGGGAATGGTGGTTTTCAACGGGTTCTTTCCGCTACCCCGGCGGCACCGGCTACCCTTACGAACAATTCCCCGCCCGCTACACCATTCAACCCGGACTCGTTTCTTGACGGTTCGCCCTCCTCCGCCCGGCCCCTCTTCTTCTCGTCGTACAAACCACGACAATAAAATCAGTCCAGTGAGCGATGGCACCACTCCGCCGAGTCGGGTAAAAGTTGGACTCAGACTGAAGGCTGCCGTGATAACACCGCTCATGCGTGGAGGATCTCGCACTAGGCACGAAATCTCAAACACAGGGCATCGATCCTGGCGGTCCAAGCATTACCCTTCGCGGAGGCCTGAAGTGGAGATGGTGGGACTCAGCCAATGAACCGCTGAATGGAGCCAGAGATGGAACAGATCCTGCGGATTTGCTGCTTCTGCGAGAAGGTCCATGACGGCGCAAGGACTGAGGCTGGCGAGGGGCTGCGGCAGGAGAGGAAGATCTCTACGGTTTCGCGTGGGCTGAGGCCGCTGAACACCATCCTCGCCTACAGCTGCTGCGCTGATTGTCTGACGGGTGAGCCACAGGCGATCGCATTCCGATCAAGAAGGAGCCAGTCAGGCGGATCCATTCGTGCAACAGGGAAATCACCGAATTGAAGGCTCGCCAAGTCATCTGGCATGAGAAAGGAAGTGGCGTATGTTTCTTGAAACCCTGTTCGCTCAGATCACACGTAAGGCGCCGTCCGTTCCGAGGAGAGACACGCACATCGCGCCGACGCTGCTTCCTGCCTGTTGTGCCTGCGGATTCGTTCAGGACGAGGCGGGAGCAACCGCTGGTCTCGAGCGCTGGAGTAAGTCAACGGACGTATCGCGAGACCCATGGCGTGAATCCGACCGAGCTCGCGCTCACGCACACCTACTGTCCGACCTGTTTCGAGAAAGTCCAGGAGATCATGCGGCAGTCCTGGCTGAAGAGCAGATCGGCGCCATAATCCTGCTCCGCCAGTTCTCCAGACGTCGACTCTCTCCCCCGCCCTGACCGACGCATCCCGTCAAGCACGGGACCGAGAGAGAGGACCATATCCTCTCGCGCATACTTCCGATACCACCAGCACCAGCCCTCTTTGACGAGTGTCTGATTGACGTGGGGGCCATCGGACAGAAGCAGATCGGCAATGGTGCGCCCGTAATTGTCATTGCCGAAAGTCTCAAGCGTGACTCCCCGCCGAACACTATTCTCAGACACAGCTTGCTTGCGGTCTTCTTACTGCGTCAGAGGACTTTGCTGCACACGCGTCTATTTAACCGACCAACTCGGCAGAAACACGCTATTACTGTTTCTGCGAATCCTGTTCTTCAAAGAGTCTCCGTAGCTGCTGAGACAGATCCTTCAGAAGCTCCTGGATTGACTCTGAGCGGCCACCAGGTTGTAATTCCCTACTCTGTCCCGGCTCAGGAGTCGATGGCTGCCCTTCTATGACGAGGCTGATGCCAGTGGATTTTCCTCGTTGTAGTTCTCGGGAGATTCTTAGCAAGGTAAGCTCATTCTGAAGATCGCTACAAGTTGTCGCAATGATGTTCAGCCGCTTCACTTCGTACCCGAGTTTGCTCAACCATTCGTCCACCAGTTTTTGCGCTCGGCATGGACCTTTTCGACCTGCAACATCTTCTGTCGTTCTTGTCGTAGGTCGCGTTGAGCCTGCTCCGCTTCCGTCTTCATTGCTTCATACTTGCTGCTACTGACGCACCCTGTACTCGAAAGAATCATGACTCCCGCCACTGCCGCGCACAAATACAAGAGTTGGATGGCCCCGTGTAGTGTTCATGGCTCACCCTCCTTGCACGTTAGATGACCGCCTGCTCTCACGACCCAGGTTGCCGTGAGGTGATTTAACACCCCTGAAAGTGAGATTTCTATACCCTAAAAGCTCCTAAGAAGTTCTTAGAATGTTTTGGTACGCTGGCGCGTCCACATTGAAAGATAGAGAGGGAGATATTGATTGAGTCGGAAGTTCGAAAGGGACGCGGGATAGGCCAGAGCCTGACTTACACAGAGTTCCGAAACTTGGCGCATTCATTACTGCTTTTCTCGGTGAACGAGTTATGGAAGAACGGTGTCTTGTCCCTGATGTTGACCTGCGTCGTAGGTGACAGAGCAGAGTACAGGGAAGCGACGGTGAGGGCGAATGGAGAAGGGCATAAGGGCCTCGCAGGGAGGCGTATTGTAGGAGGGATGCGAAGGAAGGCGCAAGACCTTCAGGCGCGGAACTCTCTTGCTACAACTTCGTCATGGTATAGGCTTGTCGAGGGAGCGAAGAGGGCGTAGCAGGTTAGGAGAACCGAGGGGGATGGCGCAAGATGTCCCTTGTTCATTCGCAGCAGTCTAGTTTGGGATAGGATTTCTATTTTCATCGAACGTAAGATCTCGACCACACACGGTGCAGGCGAAGGCTCCTGTCGTCATGCCGAGATGTCGTTCTTGCACGAGGCGGGGATGGTTACACGGTTGGTCTCCCCACTCAGCCTTCTTTTCTTTCTTCATCGCCACAAATGCTGTTCTCTGCATGAGCATCCCCTTTGCGATGCATCATGGACCAATCAACCATTCTCGGTCTGTCCCCTTTTGATCACTTTCTCAAAATCGAGGGGATAGGCCAACGGCTTCAAGAACCAAGAGGGATTGCGAAGGCTGTTCCCTTCGGAGTGCCCTAACGCTTTCCCACGAAAAATGCTCCCCTGAGACTTACCTTTCATCCTACCAGCTACATCGTCCGTGAAAAGGCGCTGCTTGAGTCCTTTCAGGGGTGTTGCTTTCATCTGAAAGCTGTCGCCATGAAACCTTTAATCTGTATCGTTCTTCTGACGATTTCGTCACGATAAACGTATGCGAGTTCGGACGATCTGGCGTATCGGTAAGTTCAAACCCCTTGAATTGGCCGATCAGGATATTCTCGAATCACTTCTTGATTCTTTTCAACGTGAGTGTTTTTTCCTGCGTTGGTCACAAACGCGTCCTCCGCTGTTGGCTTCAGTATTCATTCTCGTTCTTTCCCGTAGTGATTCTTGGTCCTGTTATGACCTTGGGAATGCTATGCGACTAGGCACCTTTGGGCTACGAACTCACCGCAGAGAACACAGACATACTTGCCCGTCGCATGACCCCGGTCATTTCGTTCTAATTCCAGGTTCAGATGCTCGCAAGGAATGGGATATGCTCGCTGTTCCCATCTCAGTCCTATGGCAGCCGCTTCGTTCTTTGTCATGGGATGGTCCTCCTTTTGAGTGGCAGGAGAGAAAATCTTATCACGGGCGACCTGAAGATTGAAGGCGGGGTAGTTGAACGCGCCGCTGACTGTGCAGGGACTTGTGGGGATGCTACGCGGCTAGGTTCCGTTGGGCCGCAGGTTCCCGCAGACAGAGCAAACATAGTTGTCTGTCGAATCGCCCTGGTCATTAAATTCTAACTCCAGGTTCAAATGTCTACATGTTTCGAGGGTCGATTGCCCCCTCCACTTCGCTCGTATGATAGCCGCTTCTTTGGTCCTCATAGGTTAGCCCTCTCTGGTCTACTCGCTTCCGGTCAGGAGGCAGGGGTATAAATCACTGGGGTGGGGGTCTTGAGAAGGCGCTTGAGCGTGTCCCCAAGCGAATGCACCAAAGACCCTTTACCAGGAACTCGCTCACCCCCAGCGCCCGGACCTCCCACTCCGTCTTAGGTCTACTGTCCGCCGTCACCACGATCACCCGCTGGTGAAGATCCACACTGCGGATCTGTCTCAAGACCTCGATTCCATCCATCCCCAGCATGATCAGATCAAGTACAATGACATCGAGGGTGTTCTCGGCGATACAGCTCAAGCCCCTTCCATCCATTGTCAGCGAGGAGCACTTCATATCCGAGACGCTTGAGGTGCATTTCAGTGAGCGTTCGGATGTTGGCCTCATCCTCAATCACCAGAATCTTCGCCACGATACCTCTTCCCGACTAAATGGCGTCGCACATTACCCCACACCGGGTAATGCGGGTGTGAAGTGCGTTTATGCGGCTTTCATATCATGCCCAGGAACGCGTCAACTGGGGAACTAGGACAGGCCCTAGTTGGTCAGCACACTGAATTCAACAGCAAATCGAGGTTGTTAACCTGATCATCACACCTAATTGCTTCTTTGTAAGACCGCGCTGACAGGGACTGCCCTTACGGCTTGCTCTGAATTGCCCTACGCGGCTACCCCTGTTCTAATTCTTGCTTGTAACAGGGAGTACGCGTATGCCCTCAATTCTTGACCATCGCACCGCGTCAGTGCTCCTTATCGATGCGAACAAAGCCGACCGGCCCGCTGGTGAGCCCCATGAAAACCGACCTCACGCCTGCTCAAGCCGCAAAAATGAGCGAGTGGACGCGGGAGGATTTGGCGGCAGGAAAAATCACGCAAACCCAAGCGGACGCGATCTTCAACGACCTGAGCACGCCCGCGGGCCAACGCGCCCCCGATACCCGCAGCGCGGAAGAGAGGCAATTCGATGCTGCCTTTCCCGTCGCGCAAGAAAAGATTTTACCATTCGGTATGGCAATCCCGGCCAAGAATCAACGATGACGCCGAAGCTGCAGCAGGCGGATACCGCTTTCGAACTTGGCTGGGGCCGCGAGGGATGGGATTGCCGAGAGAGAATGGAAAATGCGCTCGTCAATGCTGTCACGAAGACGGTCCAAGAAACGCAACACATGACCCCCGCGCAATTGGATGAATTTGGGGAACGGGAAATGACGAAGTCGCGCGGCCTCTATGGCGATCAACTTGAAACGAAATTAAAGAAGACAGCGATCATGCTGCGGGCTTTAGAGCAAACACAGCCCGGCGTGATGAACTTGCTACGATCCAATGGAATAGGTGATGCCGCTCGGGTCGTTACTCAGCTCGTGAATCACTATGAGATCTGGGCGGCGCGCCAACGGTGAACACGCGAGCCTCGGCTTGACACCTCCCCACGGTCGGCCTAGCCTTCAGCTGACTTCCTCAAGGTCTGCCGCTTCCTCTAGAGTTAGCCGTTCTACCAACGCCTGCACCGTCAACGGCACATTCCCCTCAGCTCGATTGTTGACCAGAACACAGGTACGACAGCCTGCGCCGCTGTCGTACAAACCACGACATTGCTAGGTTTATTAATCTACAGAAAAATCCGAGGTGTGTCTATAAGACTTCGACCATGACTCGGCTATAAGAACTGTACACAGGAGGCGACGAATCGACCGCATAATACACACTCCGACCAAGGGAGATCTTTGCCATGCCACCAATAGAAGTTGCTATTGTTGAAACCTTGCGGAGAAGCGGTCCCTGTTGCCTAGACGATGTCGTCACCTCCCTTCCCAGTTTCAGTTGGGGAGAGGTGTTCGGTGCCGTTGATCGGATGTCGAGAGATGGCCGGTTGTCACTACGCCAACTCGGGTACTCGACCTATCAGCTCACACTAAAGAGCGTGGTTTAAGGCGGACAGTGACCGCTCAGGGCAGGAGTTCTATACAACCACCGATCCTCCCTAGGGTTTGTCCCAGTAGGCGATATTCCGGGAATGCAGTAGAGTGAAGTTGCTTCAGAAACTGCAATGGAATGACCCGCGCGCAACCCTCCCACGTTGTGTATGCAGTCAGACCATGATGGAATCTGAAGCTGGCTCGGCTCCGAAAGGAACCGGGCCTTTATTTTGTGTCTGACGGGTCCGGGAGAGAGATGAAAATGAAGATGTTAGATAGGCCGGTACCGATCTTCCTTGGGCATCTGTCCCACAAACGCCACCGCACGTTGAATCACTCGATCCAAATCTTCGTCTGAAGTAAATTTTTTTGCCAAGCACACATATGCCCCGTTTTGTTTGGCTAACTCCCACACGCCTCGCTGTGTCATCTGTGTGAGGACAATGACCGCAATGTGCGGCCTCTTCGCAATCGGGACTAACTCGACTAGAGTCTGGAAGCCGGATTGATCAGGCAACCCGAGTTCGAGCACGACACAATCAATCCGCCGAGACTGATAGAGATCCATCCCCGATTGACCATCCGAGGCTTCGACGATCTCGTAGTCGAGAGAGCAACGCCTTAGTTGGTCTGCCCAGTATGTGCGTTGGTTCTTGCTCCCATCAATGAGCAATACGGACGTGGTGGGCCGTTCGGAGGTCGTACGCATCACCCGGTATTTCCAACGTAAAATGCGTCGAGGGAAACTCTTAACCCTCCTTCGGTGCTGTGTCTGTAGGCGCAGTCTTACAAGATGAAATTTTCTTAAGATGGGGTTAATGTCCAGCTAATGCGGGAGTGGTTAAGCTGAAAGCATAGAAGGAGCTTAACCATGCGTCACTTTGGCATGCAGGTCTGTTTAATGGCAGTCAGAATGTTTCTCGCCTCCGTCCGCGCACAATCCGCTGCGTCTCGTGATGAAGTCAAGCCAAAGAATGCTCCACATTAATCTGAGCTAGGCATTTAACCCCGCAACATCCCCACCAATCCCTCCACTGTCAACGGCGCGTTTCCTTCCGCCCGATTATTCACCAGGACATACGCCCGCCGACCCGCACCAACAGCCTGCCGCACCAACTGCACCGTCTCTCTTCTCATCTGCGGTAGCTCCTCCACGATCTTCGTGTACGGTTCCGCCCGCTTCTTCGCCGCTGCATAAGACATCCCCAACGGCGTCAGGAGTCGCAGCACCGTGAACACCGCCGTGAAGCCTTGCATCCGTGTGTGCTGGTCCGCGAGGGGTTGCATTGCAATCCCATGGCAGCGGTCAATGGGCTTGTTGCAGAGCTGTCTAAGGTTCGGGCAGAACCTCACTCAGTGAAACCGGGGGTGTTGCCGGGGGCGTAGCCTTGGAAGGAATATAGAATGCCGATCCCGATGGTTAACGCAAAGAAGACCGACAGGATATAAAAGGCAAACTGGAATGCTCTCCGATTGGTGAACACACCGGACATATAGAGGTGGAGGGCCACGAGCCCCCACGGCAGCAAAAACATGGCGGCGACAAGGATCATCATGGTTGTCAATCGTGAAGCATGGACCGCAGCAGGGTGATTGGCCCAGCGACCAAGCCGCTCACCGGCCCTTCAGAATAGCTTGGGTAATTAATTTCCAGGAGGCGTTTCCGCATGATGATTTGAGCGAATACCGTCACGACACAACATGTGATTCCGAAAACCAGGAGTTCTTCCCTGGGTTCCAAAATTCTCGATGCTATGAAAGTAACGAGCGAGACAATGATGGAGGCAATGGGAATACACACGACGGCGATGATGGCTGTATCGTCCAGAATTTCGGAAGCAGGTTGAGTACATCGAATACCTGATCCTCCTGATACAAGCCTGATATAAAGGTGGTGTGCAGGGTTGTTTTCAGCTGAACTATCTGGAGTGGCAGCTCCGCGTTCACAGTTCCCGTTCTCGCCGGAGCAAGTCAACGGAGACTCGAATTAGTGGATTGAGCCGTGTGGGCTGATCATCAACCGAGCAGAAGCTCAGCGATTAGGCGTAAGAAATCGGAGGATGGAAGAGAGACTGCGCGAGCAGAATGTTGTGTTCGAGAGGTAGTGATGCAGAAGACAAAGATCCGTTCAGGGATACCGAGACTGCTACGCCGAGAGAGGGCAATGAAAATCCTTCCAACAAAGAGGATTCCACCAGATCCTCAGCCTCATTCATTTCCCAGAATGAAACTGGAATCCCCAATGTCTGCATGGTGACGCAGAAACAGAGCAGGCCAATCAGGACGAATCTGGCGATCATGGATCTTGTCCATACGCCCTGACCACAGGCGGCGTTTCTTTTCACGTCCTATTATCCTATAAAAACCGCGAGGCAACAAGCAAGCTCGCTACTGTCTCGGTCCCTGCGCCTTCGTTCCCATCCCTCCTACAATACGCCTCCTGCGAGGCGTTCATGCCCTCCTCGATTCGCCCCTTCCACTATTATGTCCATGTGATGCGTAGCCACTACACGGAACATAATGAGAAATCGTTTTGAAGTTTTGCGAGGAACCAGTAGAATTGCATTCATGATTCCTGATTATTCACCACCTGCTCCACCCTCTCTTCGTCTCCACCTGGTGGTCACTGAAGGAGTCCAGGAAATTCCGGCGTATATCAGTGGAATTCCCCTGTTGGTTTTCGGCGGATGGTCCTCATGAGTGGAGTGGGACGACCGGTCAACCTGTCACGTGCAGGGTGCGCTATCCGCAGTACAACACCGGTCCAAAAGGGCCAAGATATCCGCGTCCTGATATTCCTCTCCGCGAACCAAACTCCCATCGAGGTGACGGAGGCGCCCGTGCGATGGTCAGCGAATGAGCATTTTGGCGTGGAATTTATTACGCTCACATCACGCGATGCGAACCGATTACAAACTCTCCTCACAAACATTGGTGCCTAGCTCATCCGCAAAGAGGAGACAGCGTGGCCCCGATACCAGAATCGAATCTTCTCATCCTAGAGAACACCGGCACACGGCTTTTTCAGGCACGTTCGCTTCTCAATCCTCTCCTTGATCACGTATTCTACGAACGAAGCCGCGGGATCAGGTCGAGGCCGTCTCTGTCTGGCATCACCATATCCACCAGAACCAGATCCACCGCCTGATCGTGCATAAGGTTCTGGCCTTCTCTCCCATTTGCGGCACTCAGTACACGATGGCCTGCGGCTTCGAGTGCGACCTGCAAGGCCGCCCGTTCTGATTCTTCTTCATCAATGAGCAGAATAGTCGCCATCGGTGTTCGCTCCCCGTTTCCGGTCTGGTCGATCATCTGGCCATCTGTCAGCGCAATCAACGTGCCAGGAGACCCCGTTCAAGGATCGAGTCTATGTGTCCGGCGATTGCGGGGATTGAGCCCCGCTGGCGCTCAGCGTGCCTCGGTACCGAGAACACCCTCGTCAGAATTTGTCGCTTCCGGACGTATTGCGGCGCACCCGTGCAGATGGGCTCATGCGGATGGCACCAACGTCAACGCGCGAGAGATAGGGAAAGGTGTGTGGAGCGATCCGCGGCCGGTGCCGCCGTAGAAGGGGTTGAAGCGGAAGTAGCACGCCATCAATTATTGAGAAGTTCCCCGTATGAGTAGGCCTCGACTGCTCTGAGTGAGATGGCCAGGTAACCGTTCTGGCATCTCTTCTGACGCAGCCCCGTCCAACGCGTCGTGCTCAGTAGAGGCTCTTGCTGACTTCGGCCGACAGTTCACTTTCGACACCGGCACTGTTGTAAGCGGAGATGGCAAAGTAGTAGGTCTGGCCCTTGGGAAGACTGGAGATCGTGTAGCTCGTGACTTTTCCTGTCACGAAGGGAGACCCAGGGAAACTGTACGTGCCGGAATTCGTACCGACGTAGATTTTGTAACCGGCCAGATTCAGGTTCCACATTCGCCACCCATCCAAGTGTCGCGTTCCCTGTCGATGGACTAGCAGGAGGCGAAGATGGTGGTGGAGTTGACGGCGGAGTCGAGGGCGGACGTGCGGTGACAACAGGAGTCGCGGGATGCACCAGGCTCGTGATCGCAGAGTTCTTGAGCACGTTCGCTGCCGATCTCGAACCGCCAGACACAGGAGCTGGGCCGCTACCCGTTGAGGCTGCAGAATGAACGCCTACAGTTCCTGCCAACGGAGAGGAACCGGTCGGAACCCCCACAGCAGAGGCGGCCGGGGTTGTTCCAGGAAAAGTCGCAGCCGTCGCCGTTGTGATGGGCGCCGTTGCCGTGGTGGCGCTACTGCTCAATTGGGTCGTCGATGTCGAACTGGTGGTGGATCTGGATGCCACCGTCAGTGTCACAGGAACCGCGATATTTCCGCCCTTCTTGACGGAGACCGTAACGGTCCCCGTGTAGCTCCCGGCCGTCAACCCCGTGGCGTTCACGCTCACTGAGATTTGCGCTGCGTTCGTCAGGCTCCCAGTCGTAGGGGAGACGCTTACCCACGTTGCGTTGTCGCTGCTACTCCAGCTGAGAGTGCGGTCATTATGCTTGAGAATGTTCACGAGTTGGCTTGGTGGATTGGTGCCGCCCTGCACGGCCTGGAAGCTCAACATTCGTCGGAACGGCGTCTAACGCCCATGCGTCAGGGAATGCGAGCAAGCTGACCGCAAGCATCACTCCGGTGCGCAAGAGCCCGCTCCACCATCTCCAGACGTGAACTGGGACATATCGCTTGGCCGCGTTCATCGGTTTCCCTCATTGCGAGAACAAGCCGCTGTTCCCCCGCCCAACCCCATGCATTCCACGGTTGTGCGTCTCCGAGTCGCTCCCGTGGAAGCCCAACGTTGGAACAGCAATCTTCATACCCTACAAGCTGGCCTGGCTAACCGATTGACGCTTCGAGCCTTCAACGTGGCACCAACGATGAATTGCGTGGTAGCACAGGCCTAGGACTGGCCGGATATGTGCAGGCGGTTCAGAGCCCGGCAGCAGGCCAAACCGTGGTCGACTCAGTCGGTGCCGAAGGAAGAAGTTCAGGAGTCACTGCACCGGTACGCCAGCCTTTCCCAAGACCAGGGTGTAACCGGTTGCGACTTGGGGGCTGCCGCTCCCTCTGGCTGTGGTCGATTCGTAGGCTCCCCGCAAGCAGAGCCGGTCTGAAAGGCACACGCTGAGCAGCTCCGGCCCCATCTCAGTAATCCAGTTGTGTCCCACGTGAGCTTTGACAGGGCTCACCCGCACTGATCCGCAGCCGGTGCCGCCGTGTGGGAGTGGCGGAAGAGAACACGCTAGGGTGGGATGACCCCGGCGAGTCCGAGGAATCGGGGCGCGTCTGATGTGCCGGTTCAGCCGGCGTTTAGTAGGACACGGAGCTAACGGCGCTGAGTACAGGGGAAGGGGGCTAGGAATGTACTAGGTGGCATCTGTGTAGGGGGCGCGATAGGATGAAGATGGCGCCACAAGACACCGCGATGGAACCAGGGCCTAATCCACGTTGGCCACGTGGGACACGCTTCGCCAGGAACTATTGCGGGGTTCTCGCAGGCTCGATGCTCGACGGCACCGGGCCTTTGTTGTGTCTTGAGATCGAGGAACCCCGGCGAATCCAATAAATAGGAAGTCTGGGTGACGTACATGTCCCGCCATAGAGGGAGCGTAAGAGGAACCACGGTTGAGTTTGGTTTTTCTGAAACACTGTGTAGAAGTGGTGCTCGTGGTGCCGAGGGACCCATCCCGCCAGTTACCTTGGCGTTACCTTTATTAAATGGAAGCCAATTCAACATGCTGAAGTACATAAGTAGGAAATTGGTGGCGGTGCCCCGATTGAACGCGGGGACCCGCGGCTATCCAAACCGCAGGCGCCAGGCACAGCAACGCCAGTATCCGTAGTAATATGTGATGGCCCATGGTACAAAGGCGTGTAGGCAGCGCCTAGCAACACGGCAGATGTTCGGGCCGTCTCAATCGTTGAAATCTTTTTAGCCTGAAAGGAAACGCTCATGCCCTCCGGATACCACTACCAACCAAAAAAAGGTGCAAGAGCTGGCCGGTCTGGACAAGGCGGCAGCCGACGTGAGCAAGCAAATGGCAGGACGTGACGGATAAGCCTGCTGCGGCCTGCGCGCGCCAGGCAACCTGTGAGCTCGCCTGTGCAGAAAAATAGCGTGATGGAGGTGAAGACGCCACTGAGGCGTCAGCAGAACTCCAGCGTGCCGGAAGCCGCTGTGAGACAACCTCGAATCTAGCCGCTCGCCGTGCTGTGGCAACGGAAGGAAGATGCCCACGCCGCCGTCTATCACGCCAAAAAACAGGGGCGCTAGGCGGGGCCGCCGCTGCGTCACCCACCGAGAGTGCACGCTGGTGTGCCAGTTTTCATCACGTGCGCGTGGCAAACCGTTCTCCGCTCTTGCGGTTTCCTCCAGTCCTCCAGAATACGCCACCCTGCGAGGCTTTCATGCCCTTCTCGATTCGTTCCTTCCGCCGCCTGCCGCTGACCTACTGTAAGGGTTTCTTGTTTTTGATCACACTTCTGCTGCTGAGTAGTAGTCCAGCGTATGCGGAGTGGGTGCTGGTTAGCGCAGCCGAACATGGGATGACTGTATACGCAGACCCAGACACCATTCGCCGAAAAGGGGAGTTGGTGAACATGTGGTCATTGTACGACTTCAAGACCGAGCAATACGTGCGGGGTGTACTGCTCTTGTCGAGTAAGGGCAAATCGAGTACGACTGCGCAGAGGAGCGCCTTCGGGGACTGGCGGTGGCGGAGTTTTCTGGCAATATGGGGAAAGGCACGGTGGTTTATACCGACTCATCCGAAGGCAAGTGGATTCCAGTTTCACCACAGGGTGTTGATCACGCTCTGTGGAAAGTTGCGTGCGGCAAGCAGTGATCGCGCAGTGCTCGAACGGTTGGGTCGGATCATTGAGATGGGCAGCGGGTGGCGAAGGGGACGACGCACTAACAAGGAGGCCACTACGGGCAGATCAACTACAAGATTGTGGCGAAGCAGAAGTAGCCTTTCCTCCTAGGAGGACCGATGAGAGCTCTCTCGCAGGGGAGTCCTTAGGCTGATGTCTATGTCAAGCTTGCGTTAGGGCAACGATAGCCAGCCGAGCGGATAAACCCTCATTGACCTGGTCAGGGAGATTGAGGAAATGACCTGGATGACCGTGCGCGATGCAATCGTGGATGGTCAATGCCCGCAAGTTCTAGTGAGATCCTCATCATCCATCATGGTTTGGGAGGCGGATGTACAGTTAAATTGAGCTTGATCCTCTAAGCAGAAATGGCTCCATCGTAGTCCTACTGAATTGCCAGAATTGAAACGAGCCACAAACTGTTTGCCCGGCTCATTCTGATATGAAGCTGTATATTCCATGGTTAATTTAGCCTTGTCATTCATCACTTTCTCAAAGAATGTGTCTGGAAGGATACCACGCAACTCTCGAGCTGGCATCCGGAGCCAGTGTGGACTCGTACCCGAAAGAATCTTCCTCTATCGGCACATTGTGCGCATCCAGAAACTACTTTAAGGTCGGTTACCACACGATAAGCGTAGACTTGGACCATAATTCCTATACCGGATAGTAAACCAGCGAGTTTTGGCTCATCATGATAAAATCTTGCATCATTAAACTGAATACGGGGATTGCGCACCATTGCCTCAAGTTCCCGAACGGTTATCTCCTGTGTAATTGGTGGACTACAGCCATAGGACAGGGAGATCAAGACAACCATTGTCAGTGCGCAATATCGAAACATCGCGGTTCTTCCCTAATGCGGACACACGGCATGTACTTCGATCACATTCCCTGTCGATACACGGGGGCATCGGTCAATAGACTACACCCTCAGGCTGGCGGCGCGAGCAATTTCGTCTACACAAACGACAGCAAAGAATCGAGGCGGAGCGAAGCGATACTGATCTGTTTCAATCCCGAAGCGGGCGCCTCTGTCGTTTTAGAGTGTGAGACCCACCGGCCCCGTTGTCTCCGTTCTCGACGGTGACACCATCGAAGTTCTGCACAACAGCCGCGCTGAATGTATTCAGTTAAGTGGGATTGACTGCCCTGAAAAGGGACAACCCATGGTAATGCATATGGTCCTCCTTTCGGCCCGACCCTAACATACAGGTCGGATCCGCTTAAGGAGGAGCCGGTCATTTTCTTGCAATTTCAGTGGATACCCTCGTGTTCGGAAGGTGGTGCAGGCACAAAAAAAAGTAGCCTGTCCCTTTTTCCTCTCCTTCACCTACCCTCTTTGCTGCTATATTACTTTCTTTCCCTGAGTCAGGTGCATGACAGCGGTTTCTGCGTGTTTCGTGGCTACGTCAGCATGACCCGCTTTCCCATGCTCAATGGCTTTTTTCAGATGTGAGACCTTCCGCAATACGTAACTGAACGAAGTATTAC
>ERZ1370068.5778-contig-4789_pt1 | contig 15881 bp, 25 predicted proteins | sample MGYA00561227_ERZ1370068 | MGnify/ENA primary metagenome ERZ1370068 (study PRJEB38410, sample SAMEA6850437) | metagenome | study: Metagenomic assessment of the ecological functions of the soil: analysis of the soil microbiota associated with the...
ACAGGCTGTCGGGCTAGTTCGGAATTACTTTTAAGCCTAAAGACAGTTTTGGGGCAAGGGGCTGGCGCCGCACACTCCGCCCTCATCCCTGCAGGAGCGGCCAATTCGCCGCGTCTCGCTGGATGGGCCGCAGCCACATGGTTCGAGACGGCGCTAACGCGCCTCCTCACCATGAGGATAGACGTTGGTAGCCCGGATGGAGCGAAGCAATCCGGGATTCTCGCAACGTTCGGCAGCGGCCCCGGGTTTCGCTTCGCTCCACCCGGGCTACGGCCCTCAGTTCCCCTCAAACACCGGGGTCCGCTTGTTCGAAAACGCCTCGAACGCGCGGGCGAAATCTTCCGTGGTCATGCAGAGCGCCTGGGCCACCGCTTCGGCCTCGATCGCCTCCTCCACCGACATCGCCCATTCCATCGCCAGCATGCGCTTGGTCATGGTGTTGGCGAAGGTCGGCCCTTCGGAAATCTGCTTGGCCAGTAAGCTGCGCCTGCGGCAGCACACTGCTTCCGGCGTGACGATGCGGCTGAAGAAGCCCCAGCGCTCGCCCTCCTCCGCGGTCATGAAGCGGCCGGTATAGAGCAGCTCCGAGGCCCGCGACTGGCCGATGATGCGCGGCAGGATCGCGCAGGCGCCCATGTCGCAGCCGGCGAGACCGACCTTGTTGAACAGGAACGCGACCTTGGCGCCGGTAGCCGCCAGACGCAGGTCGGACGCCATGGCGACGATCGCGCCCGCGCCGGCGCAGATGCCCTCGACGGCGGCCACGATCGGCTGCGGACACGCCCGCATCGCCTTCACCAGATCGCCGGTCATGCGGGTGAAGGCGGTGAGCCCCTTGGTGTCCATCTGCGACCAACGGACCGATGATCTCGAACACATCGCCGCCGGACGAGAAGTTGCCGCCCGCGCCTGGCACGACGATGGTCTTGACCTCGTCGTCCATCGCGCAGGCGCGGAAGAAATCGGTGAGCTCGCGGTAGCTCTCGAAGGTCAGCGGATTCTTCCGCTCGGGACGGTTGAGCGTCACGGTAGCGACGCGATCGACCACGGCCAGCAGGAAATGCTTCGGCGAATAATCCGCCAGCGGCAGCGTGACGGGATTGGCGGGCTTGCTCATGGGATCTCCCTGAATTTTATCGTTATCGATGATGGCGGCCGATCAGACTTCGCCGCCGGCAACCGCGATGGCCTGTCCGGTGATGGCGCCGGCGCCTTCGCCGCAGAGCCAGAGCACGGCATCGGCCACTTCCGACGGCGCCACGAGGCGTCCTTGCGGATTGTGCTTCGACAGTTCCGCGATGGCCTGCTCGCGGCTGCGGCCGGTCTTCTTGCATGATGTTGTCGATCGAGCCTTCCAGCAGATCGGTTTCGGTGAAGCCGGGGCAGACGGCATTGACGGTGACGCCGCTCTTTGCGGTCTCCAGCGCCAGCGAGCGGACGAGGCCGATGACGGCATGTTTTGCCGCGCTGTAGGCGGAGACATAGGCGTAGCCCTTGAGGCCGGCGGTGGATGCGACGGCGACGATCCGCCCGTGACGGCGCTCGACCATTCCGGGCAACACCGCCTGCGTGGCGTGGACCACGCCCATGAAATTGACGTCCATCATCCGCTGGAACAGCGCCGCATCGGAAGCGGCCGAACGGCGACGGATTCCGCCGCGCCCGCATTGGCAATCGAGGATGTCGATCGGCTGCCGCGCGGCGGCTTCCGCAACGGCCGACTTGACCGACGCCTGATCGGCGACGTCGGCGACGGCCGCGAACTGCGCCGCGCCGGATGCCACGGCTTCGTCCAGCGTTGCGCGGTTGCGGCCGAGCACCGTTACCGTCGCGCCCGCTTTCGACAGCGCCGCTGCGATATCGCACAGGCCAATGCCCCGCCCGCCGCCGGTGACGAGCGCATGGGAGGAACGCGACAATGGGGACATCGGTCAAGCCTCCAGGATGAGGGTTCAGCATATATTTTAAACTTCAAGCTTTTGCAAGGGACGCGCCACGTACGTACCCCGCGAAGGCGGGGTACCCAGTACGCCGCGACCTCTGGTTCTATCACCGCCGTCTCTGGAATACTGGATCGCCCGCCTTCGCGGGCGATGACGACCAGGGAGGTGTGATGCGCTCATCCGTCCGCGGTTCCCTGTCCTTGAACAGATGGACGATCGCGTTGGCGTAGTACTGCAACAGCACTGCAGCTCGTTCGGATTGGCGCGGTAAGTGTCCGTCGGTCTCCAGATCACCAGATGGCGCAGCGTCAGCATGCGCAAGCCCACCGAGATGGCGTAGTCGCGGTCGGCGCGCGGGATGTGGACATAGCTGCCGCGCCGTTCGAGGTCGCCGATCAGGACTCGAAACGCGGCTGCTTGATGTCGAGCAGCGTCAGCGGCTGGTCGCCGGCCTCCAGCATGGCGGTCGCGACCAGCGAGACCGGCAGCGCCGGCACCACGCGGCCAACGGCCTCCATCAGTCCGTTGCCGAGCCTTCTCAACCTCGATGCGGCGCGGCTCCGACGCGAGAACGCGAAAATCGATCTTCCTGGCCTCGCGACATAATTTCGCAGCGACACCGGCTCGCCAAAACTGACGCAGGTATAGCCGAAGCGATGCCACTCGCCGCGCATCGCCATCCAGACGTGGCGGAAGAAATGCCGCGCAAAGATCGCCGCGTTGAAGCCGAACACCGGCTTCTTGCCCGGCTCGGTATTGGCGACCGAGGTCAGCATGCGGTCTTCCAGCACGCGGTCGTAGTTGACGGCGACCGGGATGAACACCACGTCGCGCGGACCGAGCGGATCGAAGCCCGCCACCATGTAGCTCAGCAGCCCGAATTTCGGCGGACGCAGCTTGCCGTCGCGGCTGAGGCCGCCCTCCGGGAAAGATCGCCTGCGTGACGCCCGCTGCGGTCGCCATGTGCACATAGCGCGCAAGCACCTTGCGATAGAGCGCCTCGCGAGAATCGCGGCTGATGAAATAGGCGCCCATCGACTGGATCAGGTCGCTGCAGGCCCCCAGACCTTGGCCCATTCGCCCACGGCGTAGCTCAGCGCCGACGAGGTCGCGGCGACATAGGTCACCAGCACGTAGTCCATGTTGGAGCGATGATTGATGACGAAGATCACCGACGAGGCCGGATCGACGGCGGCCAGCGCCTCGTCGTTGCGGACAGCCGATCCGCACCCGATACAGCATATGCGAAACGCGCCCGCGCGATCCGGGTGCCGACGCGAAAATAGGCATAGGCGCTGAACGCCGGAACGATCTCGCGGGCGTAGCGCCGCACCTTCTCCATCGCGACTTCGTTCGGCACGCCGGCTTCCGGTCGAATACTCCTCGGCCGCCCGCAGCACTTCCGGGATCGAACACCAGACGATCGGTCAGCACCTGGCGCTTGGTCGAGCTTGAAGGGCTGGATGCGCAGCTTGAGCTTGGTGTTGAGCTCCTCGATGGCGCGATTGGCGCGCCGGCGCAGCGCCCAGCGCACGCTGGGAATGAGGATGCGATCCAGCGCCGCCAGGATCGCGAGGATCGCCATCAGGATGACGACCCAGAGCGGCAAGCTTACCTGCGACCCCATGCAAAACCCCGATCCCCAGTCGCCGCGCGACGCTGCTCCGCGACGTCACGATACGGTCTGGAACTCCATTGTGACAAGCGTTCCGAGCATCGAGACCGGCCGATTCCGGCGATCAGCCGGCATGTTCGCAACCGCGATATCGACGATCATTCGTTCGAGACCCGGCGCGTACGCACAAACGAAATGTCCGCTTTTGAGCTGAACTGCCGTCACGGGGCTCTCTACATCAGCCGACCTGGTCATCTGGAGGGAGCAGTCGAGATCGGAGAGAGAGACCGACATCGCTTCCGGATGGGTCCGCCTTGCGTCACAGCGCGCCACGCGGCCGTGGGGCCGCGCTGTACCGCGCGGTCGAGTCACGACCGGTGATGGCGGCGGGCATGATGACGCGGGAATGCGTCGGGCGCAAAAGCATAAGAGTCGTTAGCGGTCGCCGCAGTAAGTGATGCCGCCGCCGGCCGACGCACACGCTCCCTTCAACGCGGGCCAGTCGGGAGACAGCCTGGCAGCAGGAGTTGGCGCCCCTCCATTCAGAACGTCCAGATTGGGATAATAGAACGCGAACAGGCCCGGCTCCTGGATGGCGGCCCTCATGGTCCCGTTCGGATTGAAGTCGTTCCTCGGATTATACCCGGAGTCGCGTAGATTTTTGATATACAGGGCGCCTGCACCCACAGGATGCTTGCGCGAATGCCGGCGTCGCTGCGGTCGCGGACAGCAGCACGGCCGCTGCAAGAGCTTTGAATGAAATCATTTTCGTTTCTCCTGTATGGATCGATTGCAGACCCGCGTGGGACGAGACGAATTGATCACGCTTCGTGAGGCGAGCGTGCTGTCTGGACCGCGAGCTATCTGCTTGCAGCATCCGATGCGGATACCTGGTGCTCGATGTAGGGAGACCGCACGCCGGTCCCATTAAATTCCGCTTCAATAAACTCAACTCGGCTTGAAACGCGCGTTACAGAGTCAATCGCCTGCGGAGTTGCGCTGGTTGCCCCGATTTTCGCCTTGCACCCATCTCGGACCTGGGTTGACGATGGCAGAATGTCTGCCGTTGGGGCTAAAGTCATCACGGCCGTAGGTGTCGCGTCGGAGCGCAAGGCGGGGAGGAACAGCATGGCAGCGCGCGGATCAGGTGGACTGCTCCTTTGCGTGGGTCTCCTGCTTGCGATGCCGGCGCTGGCCGCCACGCCGGCCGACCGCGGCGAGTGCGCCGCCAGCGCCGACAAGCCCGATTTCGGGGGCGCGGCCTGCAGCCGCATCATCGACGATGCAAGCGAGCCGGTGGCAGAACGCGTCAAGGCCTTCAAGAACCGCGGCCGCGGCTCCTTCAACAGGAAGGATTACGACCGCGCGATTGCCGACTACGGCGAGGCCATCAAGCTCAGCCCGAAGGACGCCTGGGCCTTTGCGCACCGGTGCGAGGCATACGAGAGCAAAGAGGACCACGACGCGGCCGTTGCGGATTGCACCGAGGCGATCAAGATCGATCCGAAATATGGCTGGGCCTACAACAACCGTGGCGTCGCCTATTACGGTCTGCATGAATACGACGCAGCGCTGGCCGACCACGCCGAGGCGATCAGGATCGATTCCAGGGACGTGTGGGCCTATGCCCGCCACGGCATGGCGTGGACGGAAAGGGTGAATTCGACCAGGCGGTCGCCGATATCACCGAGGCGGTCACAATCGATCCGAAATACGCCTTTGGTTTCGGCCAAAGGGGTCAGGCGCTCTTCAGGAAGAGGTTGATCACGAAAAAAGGCGGATGGGAGCCCGCGATCGCAGACTACAGCGAGGCAATCAAGCTCGATCCAAATCTGGTTTGGCTGTACAGCGCGCGTGGCGTTGCCTACAGCAACAATCGCCAATACGACCTCGCCGTTCCGGATTGCAGCGAGGTCATCAAGCGCGAACCCAAAAATTCCGGCGGGTACAATTGCCGCGGCGTCGCTTACGAAGGCTTGAAGGACTATCGCCGCGCGATCGCCGACTATGATCAGTCGATCAGCATCAATCCAAAGAACGGCGTGGCGTATTGGAATCGCGGCAATGCCTATGCGGCGCTGCGCAAGATCGATGACGCGATCCGGGACTATGACCGGGCGATCGCGATAAACCCCAAGCGACTTCAACGCTTTCAACTCCCGCGGCAAAGCCTACGTCGCAAAGGGTGACAGCAACCGCGCGATTACAGATTTCACGCAAGCGATCCAGTTCGGTCCGTCCTATGTCGAGGCCTACAACAACCGCGGCCTCTCCAATGAAGTGCTGGGCCGCCGCGCCGAGGCGATCGCCGATTTCCGCAAGGCGCAATCGATCGACCTCGGCCGACCGGGTCAGCAAGCAACAGCTCCGCGTGCTCGGTTTCTGACCTTCCGGGTTTGGCACAAAACAGACCAGGCTGAAGGCCAGCCCAGATACCAAGTCCCTGGGCGTTTGAGATTTATGAGTCCACGGCCTTAGCCCGGCATGAAGGCATCGAATGCGGCCCAGAGCTGCTCGCGATAGCGGTCGTCTTCCTGCAGCATTTCGTGCTTCGCACCCGCGATCACGCGATGCGACCCCGCTGGCAGGTGCCGGGCAAACGCCGCGTTGGCAGGGGTCGATACGATGGTGTCGTCGCCTGCCGCGAGCATCAGGACGGGCTGGCGAATCCCGCCGGCAAACTCAGCTCGAACGAAACTCGCCCATCGCCGCAAAGGCCGCGTTGAGCCACGCCACGGTCGGCGACGCAATCCCGAGCGTCGGATCGGCCTCCAGTATAGCCACGTTGCGGGCATAGCGGCGCGGATCCGAGGTCAGGGATTGCCGGGAAAGCCCGTTGACTTGATCAGGTCGATGTTGCCGCCTGGAATAAACCGCTCGCCCATTCCGGCCGCGCGCAGCATGCGCATCAGGCCGCGCATCGGCAGCGACGCGCAGGACCCGGCAGGTCGACCATCGGCGAGCAGAGCACGAAGCGTTCGAACACCTCGATGCCGGCATGCGCGACGCGCAGCATGACCGCGCCGCCCATCGAATGGGCCAGTGCAAAATAGGGCGGCGGACAATCCGGCAGCACGACCTGCTTGACGAAGGCCGCCACGTCGATCTGGTACTCCGAAAAATTCTGGACATGGCCCTTGAATGGATTGTCCAGCCGGCGCGAGGAATGTCCCTGCCCCCGCCAGTCGATCGTCGCCACCGCATAACCGCGCTTGCGCAGATCCTGCACCGTTTTCGAAATATTTCTCGATGTACTCGCCGCGCCCGGCGAAGACGCAGACGGTGCCTCTGCCGCTCTGCCGGCGCCGCCCAGCGCGCAAAGCGCAACGTGACGCCATCCGGCGTCCCGATCGTTCCGGCAATCGCGCCCTCCGGAACGGGATTGGCCGGTATCGACAGCAGCGTCATGGTGCGGGCATCCAGGCTGCGGTTTGGCGAGGAATCACCCGACGGGCAACGAACGAGGCGCCGGGTCGTCGGCCGCGGCATCTAGATGATCCCGTTGTTGCGAAGCGCGGCGATGGCATCCGCATCATAGCGCCGATGATCGGCGAGCACGCGATCGGTATGCTCGCCGAGCGTCGGCGGGCGCGTCACGATTTCGCCCGGCGTTTCCGACAGCCGCACCGCGGCGCGCGCGCGATCGGCGCAGGTTTTGGCAGGCCCGGATAATCGACGTCCTGCATGAAGCCGGCGGCGCGGATGTGCGGATGCTCCAGCGCCTGTTGCGGGCTCAGCACCGGGCCGGCCGGAATCATCGCCTCTGCCGAGCGTGTCGACCGCTTCCTGCGTGGTGCGCTCGGCGCACCAGCGCGCCATCCGCTCGCTGATGATCAGGGCCGTTGTCGCCGCGCTTGAGATCGTCGGCGAAACGCGGATCCTTCAGCCAGTGATCCTCCTCGCCCATCAATTTGGCCCAGCGGATGAACAGCGGATGCCCGGTGACCTGGCACAGCACCCAGCCGTCTTTGGTGCGGTAGATATCGGCGGGCGCCGCGGTCTGGCCGAGGTTGCCGGTCGGCACGCGATTGGCCGATATCACCGCCTGCTCGATCAGCGTTGCGTTGGTGAAGGAGAGCGCGGTCGCCAGCAGCGCGCCCTCGACGATCTGGCCGCGCCCGGATTTGCCGCGCTCGATCAGGGCGGCGAGCGTGCCGAACGCGCAATGCAGCGCGGTGCCGAAATCGACCCAGTTCACCGCCGCCCGGTACGGCGGATCGCCCTTGCCCGTCAGTGTACACCGCGCCCGACATCACCTGGCCGACGCCGTCGAAGCCGACGCGGTCGGACCACGGTCCCGGCCCGCCGAAGGCGGTTGCCGTGGTCAGGATGATGTCCGGCTTGATCGCCTTCAGCGAGTCATAGTCGAGCTTCATCGCGCGCAGCGTCTGCGGCGGCAGGTTGGCGACGACGACGTCGGCGGTCGCGACCAGCCGGCGCATCACCTCCTGCCCTTCCGGCTTCATCGGATCGAGCGTGATGCATTTCTTGTTGCGGTTGACCTGCAGGAACAGCGCGCCCTCGCCGCCTTCGCCGACGGGCGCCACGAAACGGTCCTCGCTGCCGTCGCGTCTTTCCACGCGAATGACTTCCGCGCCGAACTCCGCCAGCAATGTCGCGCAATAGGGCCCCGCGATATAGCGCCCGAAATCGAGGACGCGAACGCCCTCCAGAACTCCCCCATCGATCTTTCCTTTCGTTCCGGCCGCTCGATTGTGCCGGAGCTTTCTACCATGTTGATGAATGAATTGGACGACCATACAATCACCGATCCTGCTCCAACGGAACATCCTTCAATGACCCTGACTGCACAACGGCCCTATCGCGGCGTCTTTCCTGTCGCTCCGACCATCTTCGACGATCGCGGGCGAGCTCGATCTCGACGGGACAGCGCCGCTGCATCGATTTCATGATCGACGCCGGCTCCAACGGCCTCTGCATTCTGGCCAATTTCTCCGAGCAGTTCGTGCTGACCGATGCCGAGCGCGAACAGGTGATGCATGCGGTGCTGGAGCATGTCGCCGGCCGGGTGCCGGTGATCGTGACGACGACGCATTTCAGCTCGCGCATCTGCGCCGAGCGCAGCCGCCAGGCCCAGGACGCCGGCGCTGCGCATGGTGATGATCATGCCGCCCTATCACGGCGCGACGTTCCGCGTCTCCGAGAAAGGCGATTTTCGACTTCTATCGCACCGTGTCCGACGCCATCGACATCCCGATCATGATCCAGGATGCGCCGGTGCGCGGGAACGCCGCTTTCGGTCGACCTGCTGGCGCGCATGGCGCGGGAAATTCCGAACATCAGCTATTTCAAGATCGAGGTGCCGATGGCGGCGGCGAAGCTTCGCGATCTCATCGCCGCCGGCGGCGACAGCATCGAAGGGCCCTGGGACGGCGAGGAAGCCATCACGCTGATGGCCGATCTCGATGCAGGTGCGACCGGCGCCATGACCGGTGGCGGCTACCCTGACGGCATCAGGCAGATCGTCGATCCCTATCTTGCCGGGCGCCGGGAGGAAGCGATGGCGGCCTATGCGCGCTGGCTGCCGCTGATCAATTATGAGAACCGCCAGTGCGGATTGCAGGCCGCCAAGATCCTGATGAAGGAAGGCGGCGTGATCGGCTCGGAAGCGGTTCGTCATCCCCTGCAAAAGGTTCACCCGGCGGCGCGCGCCGGCCTGATCGAAATCGCCCGCCAGCTCGATCCCGTGGTGCTTGCGGGCCGGTAATCAACCGGCTTGCAGCGCAGCGCGGACAAGCCACCACTGCAGGCGCTCTATTCCGGAACGCGACATCCGCGATCACGGGAAGATGGTCCGAATACGCGCTAGCCTTGCGGTCGGTCCATGCCGGAGCGGATCGTCAAATCGCGCGAGGCATAAATCCGATCCAGCCGCATCATCGGCAATCGGGCGGAAACGTCCGCAACCGTGCTCGGACCGGGCAGATCCGCGCCAGCATCGCCCCTCACCGGACTTCACCCAGAACCAGTCGTTGAAATCGCCGAGCACCAGCGTTCGCGTCGGCTGCGACCAGGCTCGACCAGCGCATGCGCCTGCGCGTGCCTTTCATGGATGCTCAGGCCGAGATGGGTGGCGATGACCCTGACCTCCCGTGATCCGGACACGATGCGCGCGGCAATGGCGCGTCGTGGCTCGCGCTCCTGATAGGAGACGTCGGAAACTGTCGGCGGCTGGCGAAAGGCCAGCGGCTCAGCAGCACCTGGCCGTAGTCGCCGTCCTCGGTGACGATCGATCGCGCATCGACGCTGTGGTCGCCGACGGCCTTCGCCAGCAGGGCAAAGGGATCATCGGTTCTTCCGCGCGAGTCGACCTCCTGCAGCGCCACGACGTCAGGCGACCAGTGGCGGATGATGCGAACAGACGCCAGTCCAGATCGAACCGCGGATTGAGGTGGAAGATGCCGTGAACGTTCCACGTCATGATGCGAAGCGTAGCCGTCACCTTCTTCGTCCCGCCATCCAGGTCACCAGGAACTGCACGCCGAGGCACAAGCGCGATCCAGGCGGCGACCGCCAGCGCCAGCAGCACCGCATTCGTCCACGAGGCATTTCTGGCGAGATCCGCGGATCTGCGCGCCGAGCGCGGCCATGACAGCGATCCCCGGCGCCATGCCCAGCACGGTGCCGAGCAGAAAATCGCGCAGGCTCAGCTTGCTGGCGCCCGCCACCACGTTGCACGATCGAGAACGGGGCGATCGGCACCATCCGGATCATGGCGACCGCAACGACGCCCTTGCCGATGATGCGGCTCTGAATCCGCGCCGCGCGGCGCCCGAGCAGCCGCTGCAGCGCGCGCTGGCCCAGCACGCGGCCGATCGAAAACAGCGTGAGCGCGCTGAGCAGCACGCCGACGCCGGCGCTGAAGAGCCCCATCCCACGGCCCCAGCGCCGCTGCCGTGGCGGCGATCAACACCAGCGCCGGAAACACCACCAGCCCGCCGACGACGAAGGCGGCATCGCCAGCAGCGGCGCGAACTGCGGACCGCGCGGGTTGCGAAATGACGGAGGAGACGAAGCCGACGTCGGCGAAATCGCGCAGCGATGTGTACTGCCAGGCCAGCGCGAGGCCGGCGAGCGCCGCGACCAAGCCGAACACGGCCAAAATGGTTCTTGCCGTCCACATGCGATTGGCGGCGCGGTCGAGGTGAAGCGGTTCTCTCGGGATCGGCGACGGGCTGCACGACGGCTGCCATGCCGCTGGCCGGTCGCGGCCGGATCGATCGGCTGCAACGATTTCGCGCCGCCGCCTCTCCGGCAGGCGGTCGAGAAATCCAGAACAGATCGGCTTTCGTTGCTTTCGATCTCCCGTTCATCGACGCCGCAGAAATGCCCGATCAGGCTGGCGGCGAAGCCGGGCGATGTATTTCCGGTGCGCCTCGACGTCGCCTCGAAGGCGAGATCGCACTCGGTGTCCGCGCCCATCGAGCGGTTGTTGAGGTTGGCCGAACCGACGCGCAGAAGCGATCGTCGACGATCATCACCTTGCTGTGCACCATGACGGCGCGCAGCCTCGCCCGCATCCGCGTCGATGGATAGAGAAAGCGAACCCGGTCCATGACGCCGGCCGCCACGAACTGGCTGCGATGAATCCGCCGCGCCGCTCTGCATGGCCTGGCGATCCGAACCAGGACGAATGCATCTTCGGCGTGACGATCAGAACACGAAGCGGTGGCACGTCCAGGCATCCGCTGCGCCAGCAGGCGCGCGATGTCAGTCGCGCTGGTGAACTGGTTCTCGATATAGATGAAGCGGTCGGCCGCGTTGATGGATGCCCTCGAACAGCCGCGCGACCTCCGTTCACGCCGGCATCGCTTGCGGTCGTGATCTCGGTCCGGGCGATGCCCGCCGTCATGTCCACGGGACTGCACCGGCACCGAGGCCGGCCAGCGCTCGTCCGCGACGCCGGCGGCGTTTGCCGGTCGTGCAGCCGGCAGCGCGCCACCTGTTCTCCGCCAACTTCCGTCAGGCTGGCCGCGCGGCTTCGCCATCCACCATGCACCGACATCGTGAAACGGCGGATAGGGTTTGCCGTCGGGATCGGCGCGGAGCGGATGATGGGCGTCGTGCGCGCTGGTGTCCCAGCGCCTGATCGTCAGGTCGAGGCCGCCGACGAACGGCAAGCGCACCGTCAATGACGACGATCTTCTGGAAACGCTGCGCCGAATCCAAGCGGAGGGCTGAGTCGAAACAGAAGCGAAGCCGGTCCGGCGCTCCGAGGTGAACTTTGGCGGCTGAATTCCACTCCCGCCTCGGCTGCGTAGAGCGCCGGGAAATTCCAGCTCAGGATGTCGATCCGCAGTTCGGGCCTGGCCCCCGAGCAGCGCCTTGAGAACGCGCCGAGCTCTTCCGGATAACCGTCGCTCGGCCTGCCCCGGACGGCCCGACGAAACGGGTCAGGCTGTGGATGTCCCAGCCGATGATGTAGACCTGCTGCGTCGCGAGCAGCAGCGCTGCTCGCAGTGCCGGCGAAACAGGTGCGGCCGCGTCATTGAGGATAGCCAGCCGCCCCGCCTCGACCTTCTCCACTGATGTTGTGCCTGGGATGAGGATGGATGAGCTTCTGTGAGCAGGCGGCAGTTCCGGCTGGACATGGTCCGACAGCGCGACGACCGATGGCGCGGATCCGGCCTAACATCCTCGAGCAAACGTGCTGGAAGGGAGGACCGTTCCTCGCCCGGGGCTGTTTCTCGCTCGGGAATTTGCCGGGAAATCCGCCAAACTAGCGGCGGTCCCCGGCTGGATGAACCTTCCTTCCTCGGCCACGGGCTGGGATGTGGCGCCATGCAACGAGGTTGCCGACCTGAAGCCGTCGAACGATGACGCGGACCGTGCTGCAGATATACGCTGCCCGTGCCAACGACGGTCCCTTCCCTGCCGGTCGAGATCTGGGCATCGCGCCAGCAGCGCCAGAGTGCGGTCATCCGGATGCGGGTTCGACGGGAGAGAGCCGTTCTTCGGCAGGCGGTCGCCTGCAGGCGATCGCGACGAACTGGAGAGCCACTGCGGAGCTCATCTATTCGGCCGGCGCTGAAAACGTTCGGTGCCGAATGCCTGGCGGGAGACTCCACCGGCGCACCGTCCGATTGACGAACGCTGAGGGTCGGAGGCCATCGCCGCTGTCATCACAAGCGCTTGGCCATCGGACCCCGGCTGCAAGCCATCGCAAGCCAGCCCGCGAGGGATTTCCGGGCACAACGGTGTTCCTGCCGGTCCAATTCCAGAAGACAGATGCCTGTCGCTTCCGTTCGTCGTGACCATCGCGCCCGCTCCTGCCCCGCCATGTTCTTACCGCCAGCGGGGCAGCTCCGGCAAGCCGCCCTACGCCGACCGAGTAGCTCGCTGGCGCGCTCTGCCGGTCCGGCGGGGGCCGCCAATCGCGCCGCTGATCCGGACCGGGACGGGGGCGCTCGCCGGCTCGATCGCGGCCAACAGCGCGGCGTTGACTTCCGCCATCCGCCCGAGCTTGACCATGCACCTGGCAACGGCGACGAAGCCGTCCGGGCAGATCGGCTGCAGGCGCATGAATTCGAGGTGATGGCGCGACGCTTCTCGTGCTGGCCGAGGCTTTCGCAGACCTGGCCCAGACACTGCCACGCCTTGGCGGCGTCGGGCCGAACCGTCGTCAGGATCCGGAACAGCCGTCTTGGCCGCGGCAAAGTCACTCTTCGCCGCCAGCAACTGACCCAGCCGGTGCAACGCGTGCGGCGTGTTTCGGTTCAACTTCCAAAATCCGGCGGTAGCCGATCTCCGCATCGGCGGACTGTCCCTTGCGGTGAAGTTCGGTCGCCTGTTGCAGCAGGTCGGGAATGCACCTGGGATCGATCCGCGCCGCCCAGATTCCTGCCGCTCTTGGTTTCCAGAACGATGGAGTGGATCTGGCGCTCCTTGCATCCGAACGAATATTTGTAGCGGCTCTGTTGCCGCGCAGGAAGTCGTATTCGACAAAGCCGCTCTGCGCGATGCGCGTGGCGAATGCCTGTGGGCATGCGGATCACGCCTCGCCGCGGCGGTCCCTCGAACGTTTCGTCGCGTCCGGTCCATGTAGAAACGAGAACGTCCGCTTGCGCGGCTCCACCAGAGTCGCCAGCGCCGCAACCGGCCGGTCGCCATGCCAGAAGGTCGGCAGGTACACCAGACCGGACTGGAAACTGCGCGTCAGCATGGCGCCGCCGGGAGCGGATCAGGCTATCGATCCGATCCGCCTTGCGCGCACGCCATTTCTTGTCCCAGAATCCCAGCAGGGTCTTGAGGTCCCGATCGAACGTCTCCGATGTGGCGACCGTTATTCGATACTCGCTCGACGCTTCGACCTGCTTCAGGAGGCGGCGGATCTTCTGCCGCGTATTGGTGCTGAGCGCGTCGAGATAGGCGTCCCAGTCGTTCGGCAGCGCGGCATAGGGGCAGAGACTGTTGTCGATCTCCGTCGATCTTGATGACCTTGTCGACCGTGGTCGCGTGGAAGCTTGCCTTCGGGAAGCAGGCCGTCAGCAGCCGCCACCGCCGCTCGGATATTCTGAACATTGTCGAGATGGAGGCGCGCCCAGTTCATCTGCCTGATGATGCGCGCAAAGGCCGGAATGACCTTGCGCTCGGCATCCGGCCTGCAGACGATGCCGGTATAATCGGCACCGGAAATTGCCTGCCATCCGGACGTCGACGAAAACGTCGGACTTCTCGATCGTGGCTCTGCAGCCGCAACGGAAAGAATGCGACGTAAGGCAGATCGGCCGCATCACGCTCTTTCGCCGCCAGGATGAACCACGGTCCCGGGATGGAGGACAGCCAACCGTTCAGCCATTTCCATGACAGGAAAATCTGCGCCTCGTCGTCCGCGTCGTAGACGGCGTTCCAGTTGTCCTCGAGCTTCGGCCAGCGACGGCGAGGTTTCGATGATGTCGATATGCACGGCGGACACCTTTCCAAGCTGCGTGTTAACTGTTCACTGATCTGCTAACGCTCCCGGAACGCACGCATCATGCTGTCGTGAATCGGCCGCACGATGTACTGGAAGAACGTCCGTTCCGCCGTCTTGATGTAGACCTCGGCCGGCATCCCGGGCGTCGGGCTGAAGCCCGGAACATTCCTGCTCTCATCGCCGTTGAGCTTGACGCAAGCACGACATAGATGTCGGTCGGTCCTACCTGCTGGGACTTCTTTCATCCGCCAGCGTGTCGGCCGACAGATAGATGACGTTCGGCGGAGACCATCGGCGTGATGCGCTGGTTCAGCGCCGTCAGCCGCACCATCGCCGTCTGTCCGTGCTTTGACGCTGTCGATGTCCTGCGGCCGCAATCGCGCCTCGATGATCAGTTCGTCCTTCAGCGGCAGAAGCTCCATGATGTTCTTGCCGGCTTCGACCACGCCGCCCCGCGTATGATAGCGGAGCTTCACCACCACGCCGCTCACCGGCGCCGTGACGCGGACCCGATCGAGGATGCCCTTGGCGCTCAGCATCCGCTCGCGGACGTCGGCCAGTTCGCCGCGGACCTCGTGCATCTGCTCGACCGCGGTCTTGATCGCGGTCTTGCGCACGCCGATTGATCTGCCTCGAGCGCGCGGGCGATACGTTCCTGGCATCGCCGATGTCGCCCGATGATGCGGCCGACCTCGCCTTCCAGATTGGCCTTCGACCGCTGCAGCACCATCAGTTCCGGCTTGCGCACCAGCCCGGCCTGCACCAGCTTCGTCCTTGGTCACGATTTCCTCGTCGAGCAGAACGATCTGGCGATGGACGGCATCGAGCTGCACCCGAGATCCCCGGATCTGCTCCTCCAGGGCGTTGATGCTCTCCTGTATGCTCTTGACGTCGCTGTTGAGGTTGTTGCGGCGCGCCGTGAACGTCATCTGCTGGCTGTCCACGATTTCCTTCACCTCCGGGCGAACTGGCCAGCCGATTGGACCGACCTCGGGCGGCCAGCGTGATATCGTGTTCCTCCTTCGTCTCGGCCTGCAGCCTTGCATCGATCGCCGTCAGGCGGATGCGCCGCAGGAACAGCCGCTGCAACTCCGCGCGCGCCGCGGTGTCGTCGAGCTCGAGCAAAATTTGTCCGGCCTCCACCTTGTCGCCTTCGCGCACGTAGATCTCGCGGATCATTCCGCCCCTCGAGATGCTGGACGATCTTGTTCTGCCCGGTAACGACGAACACGCCCGAGGCAACCACCGCGCCCGCGATCGGCGCCATGTTGCCCCAGACGCCGAAGCCCATCAGCACCACCGCCATGATCAGCGCGCCGGCAACGGTCGGCAATTTGGTCGATCGCGGCAGCGAATAGGCAATACGTAACCGGAACGAAGTACAATT
>ERZ1370068.5604-contig-4625_pt1 | contig 15874 bp, 21 predicted proteins | sample MGYA00561227_ERZ1370068 | MGnify/ENA primary metagenome ERZ1370068 (study PRJEB38410, sample SAMEA6850437) | metagenome | study: Metagenomic assessment of the ecological functions of the soil: analysis of the soil microbiota associated with the...
TTGTCATTACGTATTGCCATCCTGGTGGGCGGCGGCCCGGCGCCGGGCATCAACGCGGTCATCTCGGCGGCGACCATCGAAGCGCGAAATTGTGGGCTCCGGGTGCTCGGCTGCGAGGACGGCTTCAAGTGGCTCATGCAAGGGGACCTCTCCCGCGTGCACGAGCTGGACATCGCTGGGGTCTCCCCAGATCCATTTCGAGGGCGGCTCCATCCTGCGTACCGCCCGCGCCAATCCCACCCGGTCTGCGGAGTCCCTCCAGCACGTCGTCGAATCGCTGCGCCAGCTCGACGTCTCCTATCTCCTCACCATCGGCGGTGACGACACCGCCTTCGGCACCTCCCAGGTCGCCCGCGCCGTCGACCGCCGCGTGGCGGTCGTCCACGTCCCCAAGACCATCGACAACGACCTGCCTCTTCCGCCGGAGATCCCCACCTTCGGCTTCACAACGGCGGTGGACCTGGGCATGGAGTTCGTCCGGAATCTGATGAAGGACGCCGCCACGACCGGCAAGTGGTTCTTCGTGACGGTGATGGGCCGCCATGCCGGACATCTGGCCCTCGGCATCGGTGGAGCCGCCGGCGCCACCCTCACCGTGGTCGCCGAGGAGTTCCCGGAGGCCACGTCCCCATCCAGCGGCTGGTGGATATCCTGGAGGGCGCCATCGTCAAGCGGCTGGTCCACGGCCGGGACTACGGGGTGGCCCTCCTGGCCGAGGGTCTCCTCGAGAGGCTCGACCCGCAGACGCTGGGGACGGTGGAGCGTGACAGCTACGGGAACGTGCGCCTGGAAGAGCTGGAGCTGGCGCGGCTCCTCAAGACGCGGGTCGCGGCGAGCCTGGCGGCGCGGGGTATCGGGACAGGCATCGTGGCCAGGATCTCGGCTACGAGCTCCGCTGCGCCCCGCCGGGTGGGTTCGACATCCAGTACTGCCGGAGCCTCGGCTACTGGGCCACGCGCTTCCTGCTCGACGGCGGCACCGAAGCGATGGCGACGATCCAGGGCGGCAGGCTGGTTCCGATCCCGTTCGCGGATCTGCTGGACCCGAGGACCGGGCAAGATCCGCGTTCGCTACGCGGACATCCACTCGGAGGCGTACCGGACGCTCCACGCGTACATGATCCGCCTCAAGCGCGAGGACTTCGAGCGACCCGACCAGCGGGAGGCTCTCGCCCGAGCCGCCAAGCTGAGCGAGGCGGAGTTCGTCCACCGGTTCGGCTATGTCGCCGGCTACGGCTGAGGCGCTAGCCGCGCGCCGATTCCGATCGGTCGGACGTACAGACTCAGGCGCGGAGCCACTGACGTGAGCGAGCCAACGACCGCGACCGGGCCGGACCTCACGGCCGGCGTGCCCGTCGCGAGGCTGCAGGAGAGCGTTCCGCTCCGGGGCACGTCGGCCGAGAGCCGGTGATCCCTAGGGCCGGGCGCGGCGATGGCCCGCTGACCGCGAGCCATCCTGGTAGGCGGCGCGAACCTCGTCAAGCGACAGCCGGAGTGATGCGACGGAAGGTGATGCTCCGGCGGAAGCCAGCCTCTCCACGTGTCCTGGAGCGTCTTCGCCCTGGTCGGTGATGCGCCGGGCGCCCAGGTAGGCGCGCGGCGCCAGCGCTACTTAAGCGACTCTCCCCACGTCGGGGCACACGTAGTGGCGTCGGACGGGCGCGTCAACTCGGCGTATGCTGGGCCAGGCGTCGAACCTCCGGCGATCATGAGGCCGGAGGTAAGATGGGCGGAGGATCCCCGCACGAGACGGGCGCACGATGGAACGGTCACCGACACACTCCCACGGGAACGGTCACGTTCTTGTTCACCGACATCGAAGGCAGCACGAGGCTCTGGCAGCAAAACCCTGAGGCGATGAAGGCGGCGCTCGTTCACCATCACGCGTTGCTGCAGCACAGCATCCGAGTCGCACGGAGGCTAGGTCTTTCAGGTTGTGGGTGACGCGGTGGCGGTCGCTCGGGGAGGCCTGCCACGTGCTGATGCGGGTCTCGGCGTGCTTCAACTCCTGAGCAAGCCTGTCCGGCGCCTCTTTCGCTTCCCTGTACCGCGTACGTACCGTCTACGGCTGCGGTCGAAGCAATTTTCCCCTTGACACCTATAACAATGACTTGCTAATGGTCGGCCACTCGCGGTTCATCGCGTTGCCGCCCGCGTGCCGCGGCTTCCGTCCGTGGGGCAGCTCGGGCCGAAGATCTGGACGCTTCACCGCAATCGCCGCTCGCATTCAGGAAGGCGATCAGGGGGGACGCGATGGCTAAACAGCTCAATCGACGTGACTTTCTGCGGACCGCGGCCGTTGCCGGCGGGGTGACAGGATTCCCGGCAATGCTTCGTCCCCGGCGCTCGTGGGCGCAGGGGAAGAAGGTGCCCGTCGGCAGCCTGCTCGACAAGACCGGGGAATCAACATCTACGGGCTCCCCGCCATCGCGGGCACGGAGTACGCGGTGGCCGAGATCAACGCCAAGGGCGGGCTCCTCGGTAAGCAGCTCGAGCTCATCCAGTACGACACCCAGTCCGATATCGCGAATTTCCCGAAGTTTGCGAAAAAGCTCATTCTCGAGGACCAGGTCGTGGTCATCCACGGCGGCATCACGTCCGCATCCCGGGAGAGCTTCCGGCCGGTCATCGACGAATACAAGCAACTCTACTTCTACAACATCATTTACGAAGGGGGTGTCTGCGACAAGTACGTCTTCGTCACGGGTGAGACGCCGACCCAGCAGATGGGGCCACTCGCCAAATACGCCCTGAAGAAGTACGGAACGAAGGCCTACACGGTCGCCGCCGACTACAACTTCGGCCACATCTCCTGGAAATGGTGGGACATCTTCTGGCGGAACGGCGGCGGACTCGAGCCGATCACGGGCGCCAAACGCGGCCAGCATGTCGGCAAGGTCGAGTTCATCCCGCTCGACGTGACGGACTTCAACGCCACCATCAACCGGATCCAGGAGGCCAAGCCGGACGTCCTCATGTCGTTCCTGGTCGGCGGGGCTCACATCAACTTCTACCGCCAGTTCGCGGCAGCCGGGCTCAAGAACAAGATCCCGATCATCTCGACGACCTTCGGCTTCGGGAACGAGCACATCGTGCTCGACGCCAAGGAGGTCGAGGGCCTCGTGGCCTGCTATCCATACTTCGACGAGCTCGACAATCCGCAGAACCGCACTTTCAAGGCCGGCATGAAAAAGAAGATGGGCAAGCCGGACTACTACATCGGGGACGCTGGGGCGGGAGAGCTACAACGGCTGGAACTTCTGGGCCAAGGGGGTCCAGAAGGCGGGAAGCTTCGACCGGGAGGCCGTGACGAAGGCGATGGAGAGCGGGATCGAGTGGGACTCGCCGATGGGTCACGTCAAGATGGATCCAGCCAGCCACCACGTCATCTTCACCATGCATTTGGCCGCGGTGAACGACAAGCATGGCTGGAAGGTTCTCGAGAGCTTCCCGAACATCCCGCCGCACCGAGACCATGCAGCTGTGCGATCTGATCAAGAACCCGAACCAGCACACGCAGTACCAGCCAAAGTAGCGAGCCCACCCGGCGCCGAGCCCGGGCGGCATCCCCGCCCGGGTCTCTCCGCCACCGGCACGATGACGAACCCCAGGGTCGTTGCGCCAGTCGGCGCGCGCAAGCGATCGCCGTGAGCCTGGATACCGCGGTCATCATGGGGCTCGAGGTCCTCAACTCGATCACCATTCTCGTGCTACTGGCCCTCGGACTCGCCGTCATCTTCGGCATGATGCGGATTGTGAACCTCGCCCAGGGCGAGTTCTTCACAGTGGGCGCGTTCACGGTGCTCGCGGGGACCCGCTATGCCCATCTTCCCGTTGGGCATCGCGATGCTCCTGGCGCCGTTCGTCGTGGGCGCCCTCGGGATCGCGATCGAGCGGCTCGTCATCCGCCGTCTCTACGGCCGGCCTCTCGACGTCATGCTGGCGACGTGGGGTATGAGCCTGCTCCTCATCGGCCTGATCACCGTCACGTTCGGAGCCGTGACGCAGGGCATCCCGTTCGCCCTCGGGAACTTCCAGGTCGGGAAGTACCAGTATGCCCAGTACCGGATCGTCATGACCGCGGTCGCCGCCGGCCTCATGCTCGGCGTCTACGTCCTCTTCCGCTACACCGCGTTCGGGCGGCGCGCCCGCGCCACCATCGCCAACCCCGACATGGCGTCGGCGATAGGCATCAGCACGCCCCGCATGTTCATGCTGACGTTCGGCCTCGGCGCGGGTCTGGCGGGGGCGGCGGGCGCGATCATGGCACCGATCGTCGGCGTCGTCCCGACCATGGGCGTCCTGTACATCGCCCGCGCGTTCATCACGGTCGTGGTGGGCGGCCCCGTCGTCCTCCTGGGAACGCTCTCATCGGCGTCCGCCCTCGGGTTCATCGAGGCCCTAATCTCGCGCTTCTCGCTCTTCACGATCCAGACCGCGGGACATTGCGCGCCACCGCCATGCCAGATCAGCGTGGGCGGCTCGGCCTTCTTCGGTCAGATCGCGCTGCTGATCTTCGCCGTCGTGCTCCTCCGGCTCCTGCCCCAAGGGATCTCGGGCTTCTGGAGGGAGCGGCGGTGAGACGCGTGGTTTCGCCGCAAGTCTTGTCGGTGCTCCTGATTCTCCTTCCTCTGCTGGCCGTGCCGTGGGCCTTCAGGCCCTACACCGCCAACGTGCTCGCCGTCTACATGATCTACGGGCTCCTCGCCATGTCCCTCAGCCTGATCTGGGGCTATGCCGGGATCATGAGCTTCGGGCAGACAGCCTTCTTCGGGATCGGCGCCTACGCCTACGGCGCCATCGGGCTCAACCTGATCAACACCACCCACCAGACTCACGCGGCGCTCATGGGCGGCCTCGCCGCCGCCACTCTCCTGGCTGCCGTCGTGGGCTACTTCATGTTCTTCGGGCGCATCTCGGACGTGTACGTGTCGATCATCACGATGGCCCTGACCCTGGTGCTCTTCGCATTCACCGCCTCGACCGGTGGAGACGAGTGGGTGATTGGTGTCGCCCGCTTGGGCGGGTTCAACGGGATGTTCGGCCAGGGGAGAGCAGCCAGAACATCGCGAACTTCCAGATCCCGCCGGTGACGATCTGGCTGCCCGGGATGGCGGCGCCATTCGAGTTCAAGATCAACCGGGAGAGCGCCGCCGGCTACTACCTCGTGCTCGGCGCGGTGTCGCCGCCTACGCGCTGTCCCACGGTCTCTTGAAGACCCGAGTCGGGCGAGTGGCGGTCGGCGCATCCGGGAGAACGAGCCGCGCGTGGCGAGCCTCGGCTACGACGTCCGCCTCTACAAGCTCGCGCTCTTCGCCATCGCCGGCGCGATCGCCGGGCTGGCGGGCATGTTGTTTGCCGCGTGGGGCCAAGCCTCAGAACCCCGACCGCTTCGGCCTCGGCTTCGCCGCCAGCACGGTGGTCCACGTCCTCCTCGGCGGGCGCACGACCCTCCTCGGCGGGTTCTGTCGGCGCCCTCATCATCGGCTACTTGACGGGCTACCTCGCCGAGGTCATCCCCTTCGGCACCATCCCCGGCGACGTCACCCCCGGCGAGCGTTCCTCATGGAGGCGACCCGGCGCATCGTGCGCGAGGCGCCCCTCCTGGTGCAGGGCGCCGTCCTCGTGGGGTCGTGCTCCTGCTCGCGGACGGGGTAACGCCACCGCTCTTTCGACTGCTGCAGCGTCACCGCCGCTGGGCGTGGTGGCTACTCCTGCCCGCCGTTATCCTCTACCTGGCCACCGGGTCGCCTGCCAGCAGACCGACCTTTGCCTCTTCTGAAAGGGAGCGAGCCGGGAATGCCCGGAACCGATCCTCGAGGTCAGCGCGCTGACGAAGCACTCCGGCGGGCTCCGCGCCGTCCATCTGAATCTCACCGTCGACGCCGGCGAGCTGCGTTGTCTGATCGGCCCCAACGGAGCCGGAAAGTCCACCTTTTTCCGATCCCGAGCGGCGGAATGCGTCCCAGCTCGGGGACAGTGCGATTCCGTGGTCGCGACATCACGGGCTGGGCCGCGTTCCGGATCGCCCGGCTCGGGATCAGCATCAAGTTCCAGGTAGCAAGCGTTCTCGAGGAGCTGAGCGTGTTCCATGAACCTGCACCTCGCTGCCGAGTTCCGCTTCGGCAAACCGTGAGGGCGCCGGCGGGCCGCCGACATGCTGGAGGTCGTTGGGCTCCACATGAGCGGGCCGACCACCCGGCCACCTGGCTCTCTCACGGCGAGAGAAGCAGTGGCTCGAGATTGGCATGGCCAGCGTGGGGAGCCGGCCCTGATTCTGCTCGATGAACCTGACGGCGGGGATGACGGTCGAAGAGGTCAAGAAGACCGTCCGGCTCCTGAAGCGGCTCAACGAGATGGCCACGGTGATCGTGGTCGAGCACGACATGAACTTCATCCGGATGATCGCCCGGCGGGTGACCGTGATGCACCAGGGGGAGGTGTTCGCCGAGGGCTCGATGGAGGAGATCGAGGTCAACGAAGGCGTCCGCGATATCTATCTGGGGAAAGGCGCGCACTATGCTGTCCGTCGCTGACGTCCACGTCGCCTACGGCAAGACGCGCCCGCCCTGATGGGGCCGAGCCCCGTCGTCGGCGCCGGGGAGATCGTCTCCATCATCGGCCGCAACGGAGTCGGCAAGACCACGCTGTTGAAGGCGATCATCGGCCTTCTGCGCGTCACCCGGGAGCGATCCGCCCCGATGGCGAGGACCTGACCCGGCTTCCCGCCCACGAACGCGCGGCGGCGCGGCTTCGGCTACGTGCCCGCAGGGCGGATGATCTTCGCCGATCTCCACCGTGGAGGAAAACCTGCTCATCGGCGCCGACCTGAACCGGGCGCCAACCGCAGGGCTCTCCTGGAGGAGGTCTTGGCGGAGTTCCCGCGCCTGCGGGAGCGGGTATCGGCAGCGTGGCGACACGCTGTCCGGCGGCGAGCAGCAGATGCTCGCCCTCGGCCGCGCGCTCGTGGGCGCACCCAAGGTGCTCCTCCTCGACGAGCCTCCGAGGGAATCCAGCCGAGCATCGTCCTGGAGATCGAGGCCAAGATCGCCTCGATCAGCCGGGCGCGGGGACTCGCTATCGTGCTCGTCGAGCAGAACATCGAGTTCGCCGCCGCCCTCGCCCGGCGAATCTACGTCATGGAGAAGGGCCGCATCGCGCGCGAGATTTCGCCTGAGAACGTGATGGACGAGGACATCGTGCGCGACTACCTCGCGAGTTCGAGATCCCGACGGCGGGAGCCGTCGAAGAAGGGCGGAAGCTGATTGGCCCTCGGACCATCACATCACAACGAGGAGACACGCACATGCCCGTCAGAAAGCCTTCGATCGAGGACCTTCGCAAGGCCGCCACTCTATTCCACCTGACGCTGACTCCAGAGGATCTCGCCCTCGTTCCGGGGTTGATCGACGGCGTGATCGCCTCGTACCGCCGCCTGGACGAGCTGGCCGAACCCCGGCCGCCGGTCAAGTACTCTGCGGACGGCCGGCCATCGCCCGGGGAGGACGAGAACAAGCTCAACGCCTGGTACTGGAAGTGCTCGATCAAGGGCGCGCCGTCGGGCAAGCTCGCCGGGCAAGACGTTCGCCATCAAGGACAACGTGTGCGTGGCCGGCATCCCGATGATGAACGGCACTCGCCGTCCTCGAGGGCTACGTCCCGTGACATCGACGCCACCGTCGTCACCCGGATCCTCGACGCCGGCGGCACGATCGCGGGCAAGGCCACGTGCGAGAGCCTCTGCTTCTCCGGCGGCAGCCACACCTCCGACCCCATGCCCGTCCACAACCCGCACAAGCGAGGCTACTCGGCCGGCGGGCTCGTCGAGCGGGCAGCGCGGCGCTCGTGGCGGCGGGCGAGGTCGACATGGCCATCGGCGGCGACCAGGGCGGCTCGATCCGCATCCCGGCGCTGCGTGTGGCATCTACGGGCACAAGCCCACCTATGGCCTCGTGCCCTACACCGGCGTCTTCCGATCGAGCTGACCCTCGACCACACCGGTCCGATGGCGCGCACGGTGGCCGACGTGGCGCGTGTTCCTCGAGGCCATCGCCGGCCCCGACGGCCTCGATCCGCGCCAGCGCGACGTGCGCACCGACGCGTACACGGAGGCCATCACAGGGAGCGTGAGCGGGCTCAGGCTCGCCATCGTCAAGGAAGGCTTCGGCTGGGCGGGCGCGTCCGAGGAGGACGTCGACCAGATGTGCAGGACGCCGCCCACAAGCTCGAGCGGGTGGGGGCGAAGGTGACCACCATCTCGATTGCCGATGCACCGGGACGGCATCCACATCTGGAACGCCGATCGCGCGTCGAGGGCGCGACCATGCTCGATGGTTCGCGGGAACAGCATGGGGACCAACTGGAAGGGCCACTACACGACGAGCCTCCTCGACGTGTACGCGACGGGCTGGCGGTCCCGGGCGAACGACCTCTCCGAGACGACGAAGCTCGTCGTCATGCTCGGCCAGTACATGCAGGTACAACTACCATGGCCGGTACTACGCCAAGGCCCAGAACCTCGCTCGCAGCCTCCGCGCCGCCTACGACGACGCCCTCCAGCAGGCGGACCTCCTCGTCATGCCGACCCTGCCGATGAAGGCCACGCCCGATCCCACCGCCCAACGGCGAGCCGAGAGGAGTACGTGGCGCGGGCGCTCGAGATGATCCCTAACACCTGCCCCCTTCGATGTCACCGGGCACCCGGCCCTCACCGTGCCGTGCGGGACCTCGAGCGGCCTTCCCGTCGGCATGATGCTGATCGGTCGCCACTGGGAGGACGGCACCGTCCTGCGAGCCGGACACGCCTTCGAGCAGATCGAGTAGGCGCCGCGGCGGCTGGCGGCCGCCGATCGCTAGAGAAGGGCCGATCAGCGGGCGGCGCTCGGCCGGCGGTTACAGTCTCGGCGCGCGCGTGTGCCAGCTGGTCGCGCCCTGGTAGGCGTGACCTAGCCGGAACAGCGTCCCCTCGTCGAACGGTCGCCCGATGACCTGCATGCCCACGGGCAGCCCTTCCGCGTCGAAGCCTACCGGGATGGATAGCGCGGGCAGGCCCGCGAGGCTGGGCACTCCGGTGAACTGCATGATGGCCGATGACAGCATGTCCTCCCGCTGGCCGTTCTCGATCACGACCTCAGTGGCGCTGCAAGGGGTGGCGGTGAAGGGGAGCGTGGGTGTGACAAAGACGTCGACGTGCTTGAAGCCCTCGAGGAACTCCTTCCGGAGCACGCTCCGGTAGCGCTGGGCCTGGAGGTAGTGGGTGGCCAGGTACATCTCGCCCAGCTCGAGCAGCGTTCGCACATCGTCGCCGTAGTCGGCCGCCCGTGTGCGGAGCCATTCCTGGTGGTACGTGCTCGGCTCGCACGACTCGATCGTGAGCTGCGCCGAGATATTGCCGTGGATGGACGGCATGGCGATCTCCTCGACTTGCATGCCAAGCGACTCGAGTGTCGTGAGCGCCGCGCGGATCGTGTCGCCGACGGCCGGTTGCACGTGGGCCAGCGAGTAGTCTCGGATCAGCCCCACGCGCAGGCCCTGGACGCCGCGCGTGAGCTCGCTTCGGTAGTCCGAGAGGGGAACCTGGGCGGAATGGTCGTCGAGGGGATCGTGACCGGCAATGATCTCGAACATGAGGACACAGTCTTCTACCGTCCGCGTCATGGGCGATACGGTGTCCATCGTCCACGCCAGGGGTACCACGCTGTGGTTGCTCACGCGCCCGATGGTAGGCCGGATGCCCACGATGCCGTTGACCGAGGAGGGCAGGCGGATGGAGCCGCCCGTATCGGTACCGAGTGCGCCGAGGCAGGTCCGTGCGGCCACGGCGGCCCCCGACCCCCGCTCGACCCGGCGGGGAAGCGCTCCGGGTTCCAGGGATTGCGGCAGGTGCCGTAGTGAGGGTTGTCCGTGGTGCCACCCCAAGCGAACTCGTGCAGGTTGGTCTTGCCGATGATCACGGCCCCCGCGCGCTTGAGGCGGGCCGTGACGGTGGCGTCTTCTGCGGGAATGAAGTCGGCCAGGGATCTTCGAGCCCGCTGTCGTCCGGACACCGCGCGTGTAGATGTTGTCCTTGATCGCGATGGGGATACCGTGCAGCGGGCCCAGGTGGTAACCCGCGCTGATCATCTTCTCGGCAGCCTGCGCCACCTGTCGCGCCTGTTCGCCGCACACGGTGATGTAGGCATTGAGGACCTTGTCCACTGCGGCGATGCGCCGGAGCATGGCATCGGTCAGCTCGACGGGGACAACGTCCGGCGTTCGACTTGAGACGCCGCCTCGCTGATGGTGAGGTCCAGCACGTCGGTCTCTGTCATGTCAAACCTCCTATCGCTCCGGGAACTGCGCGATCGGCACGACCGTCCGGTACGCGGCGTGCGCCATCGTGCGACTGAGGTCGTTGGCGGCGGTCACCAGGCTCAGAGCAGCGGCGCGAGCCGGGCCCGCCGCTCGGCCGGCAAGGGCAGGTCTGCCAAGGTGCACAGGCGGTCGATCGACTCTCTGGTGACTGAATTCTGTGGGCTCATGGTGTCCTCTCTTCCGGCGGGGCGCCCGCCCTACCTCTTCCGCGTGCGATCCGAGGGTGGCTGCCCCCAAGATTCGTGATGCCGCCGCAGGATACCGGATTGCAGAGTGGGTCGATTGGAGCTTTGTCGGGCGAGCTCTTCGAACACCGCGCAACCGCCCGCCACTGGCCGCAGCATAACGCGACGGCCGCCGGGTGTCGCCGGGAGCGCAACTCTTCTCTAGGCGCGTTCGGCGTCTCGGCCGCGTCGACCGAGGAAATCTGCGGGCGCGGCCGGACCTCGGGACATGATGGACGGCATGCGCGTGCATCCTCTTTTCTCGGCCTCGCCCACATCGAAAACCTCGATCCCGAGCGCCTTTGTCCAGGCTGCGCGGCGACGGCCGCGCCGAGTTCCCTTTCTGCTCCGGGCTGGCATGGCGCTCACCCTTTTTCACGCAACGTTCGCCTCGTCAACGGGGCGCCGGTACACTGAAATGCCGCGACCAAGCGCGGGAACGGAGGTCGATATGGATCCGCAGCCGATGATTCGGTGGCAGGTCAACAAGGAGCGTCGATTTCCATTCTGGCCGCGCGCCCGATCCCGTCTGGTTCGAGCCGATCGGGTTCCCGCCGCCGTGGCCTGACCGGCCCTGGATCTTCGGGGTGATGGTGGCCTCGGCCAACAGAGGGTGGTGGCGTGGCGCCGGTCCGGGCCCGATGACGACCCGGTGTTGAGGCGTGTTGGGTGGCGACCAGAAGCGCCCCGTCCGCATCGCCGACCAGCGACACATGCGTCACCTGCGGTGCTACGGGGATGTGGCGATCGGCGCGCCAGACCCTGCGCGAGCAGCCCCGACTGCTCCAGACGCCCCAGGAGCCAGGCGACCCGCCGATGCCGGCCTTCTACGAGTTCCGGCACGCCCACGGATTGCCCGCGCAACCCCGGCACGTCGTCTATTCGCTCGGCGGATGTCTCGACATCGCGATGCCGGTCTTCAACACGCCCGGAGTCGAGGCGATCATCGTCACCACCGAGAAGGAGCCGCCGACCTTCTGCGCTTGCGGGGCGCCGGCTCGGGGCGTGGACTTGATTGTCGATGCCCTCGAGGACACGGACGGGTTGCGCCGGGCCCATGCCCGGCTTTTCGCCGAGCGAGGCGTGCGCTATGTCGCCTGTGAAGGGGACAGACGGTGCTGGCGGCGTTGCGGCGAGCCGGCCTCCTGGACGAGGTCTTCGTCACGGAGACGGATGTGACGGTTGACGTATCGCGGCACTCCGGCGTCCTGAGAATCTTCGACTTCGAGCGGGAGGGAGCCGAGCTGGATCGCGCACGGCGCGGTCCCCGAGGACGCGGGGTGGCGCTTCCGCCGCTGGCGGTTCAATCGCGCCTGACGCGGGGTTTCCCACCGGCCGGGCGCTCAGCTCGAGCAGCTCCATGTTCGGGTCGCGAGAAACGCCCTGCGGCGACGGCATTGACTATGTCATGATGCGGGCGCGGGCTACCGCGGCGCCTTCGCGGTACTCGCTCGCTGGAGCCGCTGAAGCGGCGCTTGGCGAACACGTGCGAAGCCGGCTCACGGCGTAAGCTGATCGCGAGCCAGAGGAGTCGGAGCTGGCCGGCAGGCGGCTCCACAGCGTGGGCAGATGAGGCTCGTGGAGCACGCCGCCAGGATTGCCGCCGCGCTTGCCGCTTTGCTGTGGCTCGTCGCGCACGCCCGAGGCGGCTCGCGCCGCCGCCTGTGGCGGAGCGGTTGTCTCGCCAGTGCGGGGACACCGTCACGTCGGACACCGATGACCGCTGATCTGGGCCCCTGTCCCAGGCTCCCCTCTGGCGATACCGTCGGCCTCCGGCTCAAATCGGGAGTGACTCTCAACCTGCCAGGGGCACACGATCGCGGGGCCCGGGGACACCAGAAGAGCGCCTACGGCATCCGAGTGGGCAACTCCTCGGTGCCCGACGCCAACATGGTCATACGGAACTGCGGCGTCACCAAGTTCTGGTGGGGCGTCTACGTGCAGAACGCCGGCGATGATCCTCATCGAGGGATAACCATCTGTACGAGAACGGGTGGAAAGACCCGACACAGAACGGGACCGGCTATGGCCTCGACGTCGCCAATTCGCAGGATGTGACGGTGCGGGAGGAACCGCATCGCCGACAACGGCAACGAGGGTTTTCATCTCTCCGGCTCGGTGCTCGTCACCGTGGACGAGCAACGTGCTGGTGAACAATGGGCTCGAGCAGCTCTACATGATCCGCGCCGACTTCAACACCATCCGGAACAACTACACGCAGGGGCGGGACCCAGGGGCTCGAGATGCGGTACTCGCAGCGACAACCACTTCTCGTACAACGTGTGGGCCCAGGCGCCGCTCCACATGCTGGAAAACGACAACAACGACAACACTCTTCTTCTATGACCGCTTCGAGGGGCGCGTGTTCGTGGGCAACAGGTCCCTCGGCAACCGGTTCGAGCTCTCGGAGTTCATCAATCCCACCGGCATTTGCCTCGGCGATCGATACGCTGAACGAGACGTATGTCTACAAGAGCTACTTCCGCTCCTGCTCCTGGGACGTGAACCTGGTGACCTCTGCCCCCGTCACCCTCGACCGCTCCGTGGCCACTCTCGCCAAGGTGTCGAAGGGCGTGACGATCAAGTTTCCCGGTTGCACGGCGGACTTCGATCTCGACGCCACGGTGGACCCGAACGAGCGGGGCGTGGTCCTGGCGGCGATGAACTCGGCGATCAGGGGCCCCAACTGGAACCCCGAGGCCGACCTCGATCACGACGGCAACGTGGACGCCAATGACCTCGCCGTCTTCGACGGCCAGATCGGGCCGTGCGCGGCGAACCTTGTCGTGACCGCGCTGAACGACCCGCCGCCCACGGCCACCCGGGCAGCTTACGTGATGGTGTCGGACACAGTTCAGAAACCGGAGTCCGATCCCGGCCGGATCGTCGCGGGATGCAGTACTACCTCTCTGTTGACACGGTCAAGGGCACGGGCGACAAGCTGCTGGGGGGCCGCGCGATACCGGCGTTGGGGGCCAACGCGACGTCCACCGCGTCGCTGCAGCTGACCGTCCCGACCAGCACGGTCCTCGGCACGTACTACCTCCTGGCCTGCGCCGACGACACCCAGCTGGTGGCGGAGACCGACGAGGCTGGGAACTGCCGGGCCTCCGCGAGCACGGTTCAGGTCGGAAGACCGGATCTGAAGATATCGATGGTCAGCAATCCATCGACCGCCGTTCCCGGCTCCGTCTTCCAGGTGAGCGATAAGGTCAAGAACCCGACCGCGTTTTCCGCCGGCATCTCGCGCACGCAGTACTACCTGTCGGTCGACGCGCTCAGGAACACCGGCGACCGGCTCCTGATGGGTTTCCGCGCCGTGCCGGCGCTCCCGGCCGGCAAGGCCTCGGCCGGAACCGCGAGCGTCTACGATTCCCAGCGGCACGCCGCTCGCCACGTACTATCTCCTGGCATGCGCCGATGACGGCGGGGCGGTGCCGGAACGGGGCGAGACGAACAACTGCCGGATCTCACTCGACACCGATCCAGGTGGGCCGGCCCGACCTGGTGATCGCCGCGGTCAACAATCCGATCGCGACCGCCGTCCGGGGCACCAGCATTCAGGTGTCGCGCGACCGCGGGCAGAACCCGACGTCGTTCAATGCTACCGCGACGTTCCGGGTGCAGTACTACCTCTCGCTCGACGGGCTCAAGAATGGCGGGGACCGGCTGCCTCACCGGCTATCGGACCGTGGCAGGGCTGGCGGCCGGCGCGTCCTCGCCGGCGACGACCTCGGTGACGATCCCGGCCGCCACTCCCACCGGCGACTACTTCTGCTGGTCTGCGCGGATGACACGTTCCTGGTGATGGAGAACAATGAGGACCAGCAATTGCCGCGCCTCGGGGGCGACGCTGCGGGTAACTCCCTAGAAGCCCGTCGGAGAAAGCCGGTAGAGCGGTGAGAAGGGTCCAGCTGCGAGGCGGCGCCCGAGAGGCAGCCGGCGAGGCGTACTCTCTGTACGTTGAGCCGGCTGTCGAGGGCGCCAACGAAGCAGATGGGCTCCCTCATCGCCTAGCGCGCGCAGTGGGTCGGGGCGTAGCTGGAAGCGAACGACCAAGGGGCTCGCCAGCGTTTTGCCCGGTGCGCCGGGACTCGGCGCGTCGATGCGCTTCGATGTGCATGGGTGTTCGATTGCCAGACGTCACCCAGAGCCCCTTGCCCTTCCACCCGGTAGTCGGATCGTCGATGCGGCCGTCGATCCCCTTGGCCGAAGAAGCCCATCGGATACGGAACGCGCAGCTCGACGACCTTGCCATACGTCAAGGCGTGCAGCGAATCCGAGAAGTTGCCGATCCCGATGGGAGTGTCCGGGCCCAGGCCGAAGATGCCGTGCTGGTCCACCCACGTGTAGTAGGGACCCTCGGCCGCACCGTCTCTGCCGACAAACGAGGGCCCGGGGAGCGGATAGAACGTCCAGCCCTCGGGGCACAGATTGCCTTCCGTTGCTCCCGGTCCGTTGAGGCGCCCCTTGCACTGACGCCGGTCTTTTAGCGAGCCCTCCGCGCAGAGGCCGGCGATGGTATCCTAGCGCCGTCCAATTCCCCTTCGTGAGGTGCGTCATGCTCTACGAGCTCCGTCGCTACGATGTCGCCGCCAGCAAGCTCCCCGCGCTGCGTCGACCGCTTCGGCAGCTTCACGGTCCACAAGTGGAAGGAGTACGGCTTCCGCCTGATCGGCTTCTGGACGCCCGTCGTGAGCGAGAAGAGCAACCAGGTCGTGTACATCTGGGGCTGGGAAAGCTACGAGGAGCGCACGCAAGAAGAACGCCGCCTGGCGCGCCGATCCCGAGCGGGCCAAGAAGTGGGCCGAGACCGAGAAGGACGGGCCGCTGGTGAACCGCGTGTACAACCAGCTCATGGAGCCGACCTCGTATTCGCAGCTCGACCAGGGGCGAGGCCTACGGACCGGACGCGGCCACCCGCAGCCCGTACATCTTCGAGCTGCGCGAGTACCAGGCGATGCCGCGGAAGATCACCAACATCACCGACCGGTTCGGCAACTTCACGTGCGACGCCTTCAAGAAGCACGGCTTCCGCCAGGTGGGCTACTGGCTGAACCGGATGGGCGGCAACGATCACCAGCTGACCTACTTGCTGGCCTGGGAGAGCCTGGACGAGCGCGTGGCCAAGTTCGACACGTTCGCCAAGGACCCCGAACGGGTCCGCGTGTTCGCCGAGAGCGAGAAGAACGGCCCCATCGTGCAGCAGGTGGCTAACACGATCCTGCGTCCCACGGCCTTCTCCCCGATGAAGTGAGGGAATCCGATCGACGTCGATCCGGTTTTCGCGAAGACGGG
>ERZ1370068.2122-contig-1284_pt1 | contig 15863 bp, 23 predicted proteins | sample MGYA00561227_ERZ1370068 | MGnify/ENA primary metagenome ERZ1370068 (study PRJEB38410, sample SAMEA6850437) | metagenome | study: Metagenomic assessment of the ecological functions of the soil: analysis of the soil microbiota associated with the...
CAGGCCGGCGCCAATGGGAAGTTCGGGCTTGTGATCGGTATCGCGCGCAAGGGGAATGCGGAGGAGCTGAAGCATCATGGCGCTCATTTGGTAGTCGACGATTTGGCCGAACTGCTGGACTGACCAACGCCTCGCGCTGCCTTGGGAGGAACAGCCCGATGCTGCACCATGAACGCCTCAGACCGCCATCCCATGATTATCCGGCCGACGAATGGAACGTCGTCGAAAAAGCGTTTCACCCCGAATTCCTGGCCCAGCTCGAAACGATGCTGGCGCTCGGCAACGGATACCTCGGCATGCGCGGGTGCCCAGAGGAAGGCGGCCCCAACGCTGAGAACGGCACTTTCATTAATGGGTTCTATGAAACGCGGCCGATCGTCTACGGAGAAGAAGCTTACGGTTTCGCAAAAACTGGTCAGACGATCTGCAACGTGACCGACAGCAAAATCATCAAACTCTTCGTCGATGACGAGCCTTTCTGGCTGCCCAATGCGCACCTTTTGAACTACGACCGGCGGCTCAACATGAAGTCCGGAACGCTCGACCGGGAGATCCTCTGGGAGACTCCGGCTGGCAAACAGGTGTCGATCACATCTCGACGTTTGGTCTCCTTCGTCAATAGGCACGTGGCCGCCATCTCCTATTGTGTGACAATCCTCAATGCGCAAGCCTTTGTCGTGATCTCTTCGGAGACGGCGACGAATGAACCCAGCACCCGCGACAATGAGGATGATCCGCGACTGGCGAGAGCTCTTCCGGGCCGCGTACTGCATCCGCGAGCCAGCTATTCCAAAGACCGCCGCATCGTGCTGTGCCATGCGACTGAAAAGAGCCGCTTCACGCTCGCATGTGCGACTGACAATGCGCTAGAGAGCTCTTGCCCGCACTCCTACAAGGTTGCCCACACCGGTGACTTCGGCCAAGTCGCCTTCACGATCGAGGCGCGGCCCGGCTGCCCAATCCAACTTACCAAATACATAGTCTATCACACCTCGCAGACGGCTTCCGCCGAAGAGCTCTGCGGCCGTGCTGAGTGGACAATGGATCGCGTGGTGAACCAGGGATTCCGAGCAGCTGCTCGCCTCTCAAGAGCAGTACATGAACGATTTTTGGCGCCGAAGCGATGTGCGGGTCAAGGGTATCAGGGAAGACCGAACAAAGCGCAGCACCGTCGAGATCCAACAAGCGATCCGTTTCAATCTTTTTCACATCCTGCAGGCCTCGGCGCGCGCCGAAGACACGGGTGTGCCGGCGAAGGGCCTGACCGGACAGGCCTATGAAGGGCACTACTTCTGGGACACCGAAATCTACCTGCTGCCGTTTCTGACCTATACGTCCCCCGCATCGCCAGGAACCTGCTGGCGTTTCGCTACAAGATGCTGCCTCAGGCACGAGCACGCGCCAAGGAATTAGGCCATCGCGGGGCCATGTTCCCGTGGCGCACCATCAGCGGCGAAGAAGCATCGGCATACTACGCGGCCGGAACCGCCCAATACCACATCAACGCAGACATCATGTACGCGCTGCGCAAGTATGTGCAGGCAACGGGCGACGAATTGTTCCTGCGGGAATACGGCGCCGAGATGCTCGTGGAAACCGCACGCCTGTGGGTGGATCTAGGCTTCTACTCGGACGCAAAAGGGGGAAGTTCTGCATCAACGGCGTCACCGGGCCCGACGAATACAATGCAGTCGTAAACAACAATGCATACACGAACTTGATGGCCCGCGAAAACCTGCGCTACGCAGCTCAGGTTGTCGAATTCTTGCGGGAAACAGAACCGGACGCATACAACGCGCTTGTGCACAAAACGGCGCTCGAGCCCTCTGAGGTGACAGGCATGGATCCGCGCGGCGGAGAACATGTATGTGCCATATGACGAGAAGCTGGAGATTATCCCGCAGGACGACAGCTTTCTGGACAGAGAGCCCTGGGATTTCCGGAACACGCCGCGCGACCGCTATCCGCTGCTGCTATTTTATCATCCGCTGAATATTTACCGGAAGCGAGTGATCAAACAGGCGGACGTGGTCTTGGCCATGTTCCTGTTGGGCGATGCTTTCTCCCCAGAGATGAAGAAGCGCAACTTTGATTTCTACGATCCACTGACGACAGGCGACTCATCTTTGTCGTCGTGCGTCGAGGCGATCATCGCCGCACAGACGGGCGATATGGATAAAGCAATTCGGTACGGAATGGCGGCGCTCTTAATGGACTTGGCCGACGTGGGCGGCAACGTGAAAGACGGCTGCCATATCGCCTCGATGGGCGGCACCTGGATGATGCTCACCTATGGTTTCGGAGGCATGCGGGACTCTGACGGGATGTTGTCGTTCTGGCCACGTCGTGCGCCCGAGGAGAATGCTATCCTTCGATTTCCCTTAATCTACCGCGGCCAGATGCTGGAAATCGAAATCGGCCTGGACAGGGTGGAGTACGCGCTGCGTGAAGGTGAACGCCTTGTGATCCGCCATGAAATGGAAGAAGTCGAGCTGACTCGGGAAAATCCGCTCGCCGTCCGGCCGGTTAGCAGGGGACTGACGATCTGAATACCCAATGGGCGGAACGCAAGAGGCACTTATTGGAGCGAGCTCGGATGGCGACCACACAGCGAACATGAATTTGGCGGAGAGGCCATGAGCGACGAGTCGTCACTCGCCGGCAAACGCAAGCGTGCGGCAATGCGGCGAGATCAACCGGATGCAGTGAGGTCCTCCATCAAGGCCGTGGCTGCACGTCGGCCCCGGGTCAAGAGCGTTCTGGTCATCGACGTGGGTGGCACTTCGGTAAAGATCCTTGCTACCGGGCAAACAGAAAGTCGGTCGTTTCGATCCGACCGAGGCTCACTCCGAGGCAAATGGTGTCAAAAGTGAAGAAGCTTGCTGCGGATTGGACATATGATGTGATCTCGATCGGCTACCCCGGCCCAGTCTTGGGAGGCCGGCCGGCTGCTGAACCTGCGAACCTGGGGCGCGGTTGGGTCGCGTTTGATTTCGCGCAGGCGTTCGGCCGTCCCGCGAAAGTGCTAAACGACGCCGCGCTGCAGGCCTTGGGGAGCTATAAAGGCGGCAAGATGCTGTTTCTAGGCCTCGGAACAGGACTCGGCACCGCCTTGGTCGCCAACGGCGTAGTAAAGCCGATGGAGCTCGGCCATTTGCCGTACAAGAATGGCACCTACGAGGATTACGTCGGACGGACCGGCCTGGAGCGCGACGGCAAGAAGATGTGGCGTCGTCGTGTGGCCGACGTCGTCGAGCGGCTCAGGGCGGCCCTGCAGCCGGATGACACGGTGATCGGGGGAGGTAACGTCAGGAAGCTAAAGCGCACTACCTCGGGGTGTCGTGCGGGCGAAAATGCCAACGCTTTTCGCGGCGGATTTCGCTTGTGGGCGGGAACCGATGTTCTCCCGCCGAATCGACAACGCAGAGGGGCTCGCTCCAGGCGAAAAAGCTGACAACTGGAAAGCGATGGCTCGGATTGCTTGATCGGGGAGCTTCGTCGACGCAGTCGATGTGCTCCAGGATGGCTACAAAATGATCCGGTGTCCTGAGCCGGGATGCCGGTTGGGCCAAGCACGTGAGGAGGACATATGGGATCTGCAATCGCGAGTGATTCCGGAGCCAGCGCACCGCAGCCCGATTGCTCTCACGAACGTTCGCACCGGACTTCGAGCGGATGCGATCGCCACAGCCCTGATCGAAAATCTGCACTGCCTTCAGGAAAACTGCCACAGCACGCAACGCGGAACGACTGGTACATGTGCCTCGCCTACACCGTTCGCGACCGCATGATGGAGCGCTATGTAGCAACGTTGGCATCCATTACCGAAACGAACACGGACGCCAAGGTCGTTGCATATCTTTCGGCGGAGTTCCTGACCGGACCGCATCTTGGAAACAGCCTCGTCAATCTCGGGATCTGGCAAGCTGTAGAGGAAGCGCTGTTGCGAGTGGGGCAAGATGATCTATCGAGCCTTCTGGACCAGGAGGAGGAGCCCGGGTTGGGCAATGGCGGTCTTGGCCGGCTGGCCGCGTGTTACATGGACTCGCTTGCGACGCTCAACGTTCCTGCGATCGGCTACGGCATCCGCTACGAGTTCGGGATCTTCGATCAAGCGATCCGTGACGGCTGGCAGGTCGAGGTGACGGACAAGTGGCTGCGCTTCGGCAATCCCTGGGAGATCGTGCGTTCGGAGATCACGTTCGATGTGAAGCTCGGCGGGCGCACCGGAGCCGCTATTACGACGAGGCCGGCCGCTATCGCATGCGCTGGCTTCCCGAGAAGGTGGTCAAGGGCGTCGCCTACGACACGCCGGTCCCGGGCTACCGTGTGCCCACCACAAATCTGCTGCGCTTGTGGAAGGCCGAAGCTGCCGAATCTTTCGATTTCGAAGCGTTCAACGTCGGCGACTACTACCGGGCAGTGGACGAGAAGATCGCATCGGAAACCATCTCCAAGGTGCTCTATCCGAATGACGAACCTGAAGCAGGCAAGCAGCTGCGGCTGGCACAGCAGTACTTCTTCGTGTCCTGCTCGCTCCAGGACATGATCCGGTTGCTCATGATGCGCGGCAAGCCGCTCCACGAGTTCCATTCATATTGGGCCGCGCAGTTGAATGACACACATCCCTCCATTGCCGTCGCCGAGTTGATGCGGCTCCTCGTGGACGAGCACGCGATGGAGTGGGATCAGGCCTGGGCTATCACCCAGCAGACCTGCGGCTACACGAACCACACGCTTCTTGCCGAAGCGCTTGAGCGATGGCCGCTGCCGTTGTTTGCCAGACTGCTGCCGCGCCATCTGGAAATCATCTACGAGATCAATCGTCGCTTCCTGGACGATATCCGGCTGCGCTATCCGAGTGACGATCAGCTCCTTCGGCGGCTTTCGCTGATTGATGAAGCGGGAGACAAATATATCCGCATGGCGCACCTTGCCAGCGTGGGCAGCCACGCGATCAATGGAGTCGCCGCCCTCCATACCGAGCTTCTGAAGCAGACGGTGCTCAGCGACTTCCACCGGGTGGCGCCGGAGAAATTCTTCAACGTGACCAATGGAGTGACGCCGCGCCGCTGGATCGCGCTGAGCAACCCGGAACTTGAGCGCGCTGATCACCCGGCATATCGGCGACCGATGGATAGCGGATTTGGAGCACGAGCTCGAACACCTCGAGCCGCTGGCCGTCGGACGGCGACTTCCAGAAGGATTGGCAAGCCGTCAAGGCCGATAACAAACGTGTTCTGGCGGGCCTCATCAAGGAGCGAACCGGCATCACTCGTCGGATCCGCACTCGCTCTTCGACATCCAGGTGAAGCGGCTGCACGAGTACAAGCGCCAGCACCTGAACGTCTTGTACCTGGTCACTCTTTACAACAGGCTCAGGCGTGACTCCAGCGCTGCGGACATACCCCGAACGGTCATCTTCGGCGGCAAGGCCGCTCCCGGATACCGCATGGCCAAGCTGATCATCAAGCTGATCAACTCCGTCGCGCGCAGCCATCAATCAGGACCCGCGTCGTCTCTCAGGTTCTCAAGGTGGTGTTCCTGCCGGACTTCAACGTCAAAAACAGTCACCGCGTGTATCCCGCCGCAGATCTGTCGGAACAGATCTCCACGGCAGGCAAGGAGGCGTCGGGCACAGGCAACATGAAATTCGCCATGAACGGGGCATTAACAATCGGCACCTTGGACGGCGCCAACGTCGAGATCCGCGACGCAGTGGGTCACGAGAATTTCTTCTTGTTTGGCCTGACGGCTGCAGAGGTCGAACGATTGAAGGCTGAGGGCTACACGCCGCGCAGCATCTACGACTCAAATTCGGAGCTGCGCGAGGCGATCGATCTCATCAGTTCCGGGTTCTTTCTCGAACGGCGATCGCGGACTCTTCCAGCCCGCTCGTCGAATCGCTGATCACCCGCGACGACTACATGCTCCTGGCAGACTATCAGGCCTACGTGGAATGCCAACAGCGCGTCAGTCGACGCGTACTCCGATCAGAACGCCTGGACGCGCATGTCCATTCTCAACTGCGCGCGAGTCGGTCGTTTCTCATCCGACCGCTCGATCCGGGAGTATTGCCGCGACATCTGGAACGTTAGGCCGATCGTTCCTGACGAAAGATGAGCATGATGCGGACGATGACCACCCGTGATGTCACATCGGGTGCGAGCGCTCCTCTCGGCGCGACAGTCCTCCCGGGCGGCGTCAATTTCAGCGTGTTCTCGAAGCATGCGGTCCTGCTCGAGCTGCTTCTGTTCGATGACGAGAATGCCACGCAGCCGGCAAGGATCGTCCTCTCGACGCCGATAAACATCGTACGTATCACTACTGGCATGTCTTTGTGCCGGACCTTCAGCCGGGCCAGGTGTACGCCTACCGGGCGCACGGGCCCTTCGACCCGGACCGCGGATCTTCGGTTTGACGCCGAGAAGGTGCTCCTGGACCCTTACGGGCTTGCCGTAGCCGTCCCCGAGACATACGACCGCTGGGCTGCGGCGCGGCCCGGCGACAATGTCGCCGTGGCGATGAAAAGCGTCGTAGCCGATCCCGATCGGTACGATTGGCAAGGTGCGATCTGCCGCTCGCGCGGCCCTTGTCGAGACCGTGATTTACGAGCTGCATGTGGGCGGATTTACTCGTCATCCCAGCTCAGGCGTCGCGACCGAGAAGCGCGGCACATACGCTGGAGTGATCGAAAAGATCCCATACCTCAAAGATCTGGGCGTCACCGCAGTGGAGCTGCTGCCGGTGTTCCAGTTCGACGCGCAGGACTGCCCGCCGGGCAAGACGAACTACTGGGGCTATGCGCCGGTCTCGTTCTTCGCGCCGCATCAGGCGTACGGCTCACAGGAGAGCTCGCTCGCAGTCCTCGACGAATTTAGGGACATGGTCAAGGCGCTCCACCGCGCGGGCCTCGAAGTCATCCTGGATGTTGTGTTCAATCACACAACGGAAGGCGGCCGGACAGGACCGACGTTGTGCTATCGCGGTCTGGCGAACGACACCTATTACATCCTCGAGAAGGACAAGTCCCGATACGCCGACTACACCGGGTGTGGCAATACGCTGAATGCCAACCAGTCGATCGTGCGCCGGCTGATCCAGGACAGCCTGCGTTACTGGGTATCCCAGATGCATGTGGACGGATTCCGCTTCGATCTGGCCTCGATCCTGTCGCGCGACGAGGAGGGTCGCCTGCTGCCGAACCCGCCCGTTCTCTGGGACATCGAGATCGGATCCGTTGCTGGCCGGCACCAAGCTGATTGCTGAGGCGTGGGATGCGGCCGGACTCTATCAGGTCGGAAGCTTCATCGGAGACCGGTGGCAGGAGTGGAACGGCCGGTTCCGCGACGATGTGCGACGTTTCCTGAAAGGCGACAACGGCTCGGTATCGGGCGTGGCCGCACGGATCCTGGGCAGCCCCGACATTTACGGTCACAACGAGCGGGAGGTCGAGCAAAGCATCAATTTCGTGACCTGCCATGACGGCTTCACTCTCAACGATCTGGTCTCGTACGACCGAAAGCACAACGAGGCCAATGGCGAGAACGACCGCGACGGCTCCGACGACAATCTGAGCTGGAACTGCGGCGTAGAGGGGCCCACCGAGGATCCAACGGTCGAGGCGCTGCGCAACCGGCAGGTCAAGAACTTCTTCGCACTGGAGCTGTTATCGGCCGGCGCGCCGATGCTGCTCATGGGCGACGAGGTACGCCGAACCCAAAGGGGCAACAATAACGCCTACTGCCAGGACTCTGATATCAGCTGGTTCGACTGGAGCCTCCTGGAGCGGCATGGCGACATCCACCGATTCTGTGAAAGCGCTCAACAGATTTCGCCAACGCCGTGACGTGGTGGCGGAAATGACGGCGCTCAGCCTCAATCAACTGCTTCGCCGGGCGCCCATCGAGTGGCACGGAGTGGCGCTCAAACACCCGGACTGGAGCGACCACTCGCACTCCATCGCCTTTACGCTGCGAAGCTTGCGCGCCCGCCTTCTGCTCCACGGAATGCTCAACGCCTATTGGGAGCCGCTGACGTTCGAGTTGCCGCCGGTGTCCGCCGAGCAGGGGTGGCGACGCTGGATCGATACCGCGCTCGAGGCACCCGATGACATCTGCCCCTGGGAGAGTGCACCTGTCGTAAGGCAGCCGACATATGAAGTGCAGCCGCGGTCCGTGGTCCTTCTCGTACTGGCTCTGGAGGGGCCGAGATCATTGGGATCATTCCCGCTTATGGAACAATTCCCGCGCTCGACCGAAAGCGAATCGATCGTCGCCTGAGACATGGCGGACGCCACCGCACGCCCATGGAGACATTTCGTGGAAAAGCTGCTATCAATTCAAGCTGGGATTTTGCGGATGCCAGTGCTGATTCTGAAGGGGAGCGCGGCCTCCGGGCCGCGATCGGCTACGACAAAGGCGCAGGCGATCGACGCCGGAGCTGCGGTCGAAGCAGCGCGCCGAATCGTCGAGCTCGAGAGCAAACCGCAGCAAGAAATTGATCTTGGTCAACACGACTGCCGGACGCGGGAGCATTTGTATCTAACTGCGCTGTGACAAGCGCTTTTTCAATCCCCGATAACCCGACAAATGAGCAAAGATATGACGGATGAGCGGCAGACGCTGGTTACCTCGCAAACCAAGACAACAAGAGATGCCCTTCGGACCAAGAGCAAGCAGACAGCCGAGGAACGCTGGGTTCAGGATGCATTGAGCATGACGACGTGCGAGAATGCTTGAAACTCCTTCATGCGCGCGGCAAGAATCAAAGCGACAGCGCGGCATGATCGCGCCACCGGTTGAGGCCAGCCCGATTATCGGAGCTGGCTAAAACTAGCTCGCAACGGCCTGTGCTTCAGCCGTCCCTTGCTCGGCTTCACGGACGATCTCCATCGTCCGCAGGACGTTCGATGGATTGTGAATCGATGCCGAGCCCGGTCAAAAATCTTTGCGATCCGCCGGCGCCTCGCCGCAAATCCCGAAAATCCCGACATGGCGGGCTCCCTCGCTGGCCGAATACGCATATCGGGCACGGCGCACTCAGTTGTCGTGCTGTTCTAGAGGCCGGGCCCCTGCTGACGTGGTTGATGACTCGGCTGCGCCGCACTTTGGCGAGAGAAGTATTGGAGCATCTGAGGAACCACTTAAAGAGGGCAAACAGTTGCCTGCTCGCAACGAACCTCGTGCTGACGGCCGTTCACCAAGAGCGTCATCGAGTCCCCCGATTCCAGTGTTGCCTGCAGAAGATCGTGGTCAGCATCGATCATGAATTTCAGGCGCCGACCACGCCACTCAATCGCGAAGCCCAGGCTTCGCCACTTCGCGGGCAGCTTCGGATTGAAGGCGATCTCGTCGCTTTGCAATGATAGCCCTGCGAATCCGAAGACCGCCGTGAGCCAGGTACCGCCGAGAGCGGCCATGTGCAACCCCCGGCGATAGTCGTGTGCGTATCCGCGAGATCTATCGCCGCAGCGTGCTGGAAATACCGCAATGCGAGGTCAGAGTAGCCCAGCCGGGCTGCGACTAAACCATGCATGGCGCCGCTCAGGGAACTGCCATGGCCGCAGCGTGGCTCATAGTAGCGAAAGTTTGCGTCTGCGTGGTCGCCAGCGAATTCTTCCGGTAACAAGCCGAGCAACGCCACAACATCCGCCTGCTTGATCACCTTGGTCTTTGGGTCCGCTCGCGTCCGAGCACGACGTCCATCGGCACAGAGCGGCCCTCGTAAGCTGTCAGATCGATCTCCTCAAGGTCGAAAAATCCCGCGAACTGCTCAAACAGCCCCGTTTGCCGATCTCAAGCCGGTCGCCATTGTCTCCTGCCACGGTCTGCCACTGAAGAAGTTCCGTATCACCCAAGGCGAGCTGGGATGAGAGGCTTGTCCAGCGCTCGGGCCAGCGTTCGCGTAGCAGGCCAACCACATCTATCGCCCGCCGAATGTTCCAGCGTGCCATCACATTCGTAAAGGCATTGTCGTCTATATGCTCGTGGTATTCATCTGGTCCTATAACGCCGCGGATATGGCAGTAACCGTCCGCCTCCGGCCTGGGCGCGGCTCGACCAGAACCGGCCCGTCTCGAGGAGGATCTCGGCACCAGCCCTCAGTAGGAATTCTTCGTCTCTGGTTGCCTGCCAGTACTGCCAGACTGCGTACGCAACGTCCGCAGTAATGTGCTGTTCCTGCTTGCCGCAGAGGACTTCGACAATGCGACCATCGGGACAGACAACCCGCTCCGGCGTTGCCTCCGCACCAGTGTCGGCCGATTCCCAAGCGTACATGGCCCCGCGCCATCCCATGCCGGCCGCCTTCGCCCGTGCCCCGTCAATGGTCCGAAATCGGTACATCAGCAGCGCGCGGGCCGCCTCTGGCCAAGTCAATGTGTAGAACGGCAGCAGATAGATCTCGGTGTCCCAGAAAACATGCCCATGATAATCATCTCCCGTCAGCCCACGCGCTCCGATGGAGACGTGCTCGTCCGCCGGGTTAACGGCGCCATTCAGATGATAGGCAGCGAAACGCAACGCCAGCTCTGCAGCCGGATCTCCTCGGACCTCGAAATCGCTGCGCTGCCATCGCTCTGACCAGCGCGGCCTCGTGTTCTTGGACAAGCTTTGCGCCAGCCAAGTTGCCGGGCACTCTCGAGCTTCTGCCATGCAACACGGTCAGGAGCCTCATCCTGGCTGTCGCCTCGCGCCACGGCCACCAGCCGCGACAGGCATACGATCTGGCCAGTACGAGTTTTCCAATGCCAAGACCATACGAACGGACCCGACATAGTCGGTGCGAGCTCGGAGCCGTCAATCTGCAGGCAGGGTGCGGCAGCCATCGCGAGGCGTTTATTTGAATTCCTGGTCCGCCAAACGCCGAGATCCTGCTCAATCCGCTCAGACAAGAGCCCGAGGCCCAGTCCCTCAAATGATGTTTCCAGGGTGACCTCGACCTCGCCGTACTCGACCTCCAAGTTGATCACGTGCAGCCCGAGCGCACGCTCATTCAGTGACACGAGCCCCATGGTCCGAACGTGGACGGCGATGTTCGGGTGGTCAATCAAGCGGCATCCGGTGAACAATGCGCCTCGCCGCATATCGAGAGTCGTGCGATGCGAGGATACCTCGGCAGGATGGTGTACGAGTGGGCCGCCAGTGGGAATGATGCGGGATTCCAGCCAGCCGGGGCGGGAACAAGCACCGGTATGGGGTGCTCGGGGTCCGGGTATATCGAACAGACCGGCAATGTAAGTGCGATGGGGTTCAATCCAGCGCGATCCGCGACTGACTGCACGTCCTCCTCGCACCCCGAGAAAGCCGTTGCTGGTTGCAAAACGCGCCTCATAGATGCCTTCACGAAGTGGGTCGTAACCCTCTGCGACAAGCACCCATGTGGGATCAGATGTCGGTTCGAGTAACTTTTTCCATCTCGGACGCTCCGCGTATGGCTCCGTTGGCGTGACAAGGCCCAGAGCAGGAATGCCGGCTCGGCTTTAACATCATCGGCCCGGTTGGCCCAACCTAGATCTTCATTTCCGGTACGTTGTCGGGCACTGAAAGCTCGGCTTCGGTTGCGGCCATTACCTCCGCAACGCTGACGCCCGGCGCGGTCTCGAGCAGCGTCATCCGGCCGCCCGGGAAAGCCGATCACGGCAAGATCGGTAACCACAAGATCGATCGCGCCGCGCGGAGGTGAGCGGGAGCGTGCATTTCTGAACGATCTTGGATTTTCCTTTCGCCGCGTGCTGCATGGCGATGATCACGCGTTCGGCGCCCGACACCAGGTCCATGGCTCCCCCATTCCCGGCACCATCTTGCCGGGAATCATCCAGTTCGCAAGATGACCGTCGGCATCGACTTGCAGCGCCCGAGCACGGTGATGTTGACGTGCCCGCCACGGATCAAACCAAAGGACATCGCGCTGTCGAAGGTGCATGCGCCGGGCAGCGCACCGATCGGGCGTCCACCGGCATCGGTTAACATCGGCTCCTCCATGCCATGCTCGGGAACCGGCCCGGTGCCGAGCATGCTCGAGACCTTCGGCAGCCGACGTCGCCGTTCGATCGTTCGCACGGAGGTCGGCTGCTTGCGGCAAACCAGACCTGCTCGGTCGGGACCTTCAGCCTGATGCGCGTCCTTCGCCTCCTCGATGTGGTCGTGCAGGTGCTAGCTGGAGCCGGAGCGCGACGATCTTGCCCGGGCGGGGGATGGGTGCGCGGAGCGTGACCTGGTCTAGCCGCAAAACCGCCGGCATCGCATCGGTGACCGCGCCGCCGATGGCCATCCGGATGCGGTCCCAGTCGGCGATCACATCGCGCATGTCTTCCGGGGCGTCGGGGACGAGGTCTGGCGAGCGCACGCAGATGCCCGTGCCGACCGTGGAGCCCGGACCGCAGGCGCCGAGCGGTAGGGAGGAGAAACCTGCGCGAGTCAACTCACGGAAGCTCTCCCAGTCAAGTGCGGGATTGCGCCGCACGGCGAGCGGACTGCCGTGCGGGCGATCGGATCGCCCGGCGAGAGGCTGCACTGACAGCCGTCAGCTTGGCGGCGAGGTTGAAGCTGAACTCTACGCCCCACGCGCGTTCTCAGCCTCGTGGAACTGGCAAGCAGCCCTGGGCTTCATCGGTGCCGTGCTCGTGCCAGGGGCGCGGCTCCTGGATCCCGAGCTCCGGGATGGAAGACGTCCATCTCGGTGTGAACTCGACCATCACCCGGTTCATGGGTCGCTGTGCAAAGTGATGAAGCCGGCGATGTCGTGCCCGGCCGTGCGCCGCGTGACGGCCCCCTGTGAGCTGGTTGAAGCCTCGCCCTCCGCAGCGTGCTTCCGGCCGCGGCGGTGTGGTGCGCGCGGTGCCCCGGAGTTCGAAGGCGATGTGGTGAACCCGCGACTCCGGAAGCGTGGACGATGTTGACCACATGGTGGTCCCGGCTGCAGGTGAAGCAGCCCGCGATGCCCGCGATGTCGTCGGTGTACCAGAAGCCGAGGGAATTCCCGGTAGAACTTCACGAGCTGCTCGGCCTCGGTGGAGATCACCAGGCGACATGGCCGTGAGGCGCAGTTAGCGACACGCCGGTCTCCCTTGAAACCGGGAGTGGCGAATAGAACTGGAAGACGTTGCCGCTCGGGACCCTCGCTGACTTCGATCCAGTTCGGCGACCTGCGCTGGCTGTCGGTCGTGATGGTCGCGGCCAGACCGTAGTCGCGCACCTCCCCGGCGAAGTCGGCGAGGGTGATGTGCGGCTTCAGATGGAAGCCGAGGTGAAGCAGCGATTTCTGTTTCGCCGGGCGCAGAACCAGGGGTCATGGTGGTTGTGGCTGATCGATAGGTAGGACCGATCCGTCGTCTCCTTGGCCGTCTCGGTCATGCCGAGGGTCGCAAGATAGTGGTCCTTCGTCCGTTCGAGGTCCGCTGATTCCAGCGCGACATATCCGAGTTGAACACCTTCGACCAACTTTGCATGTCGTCTTCCTCCTGGAGAAGTCGGCGACAGCCGACCTTCGTTCTGGTTCTCGCCAGTAGTCTGCCGCTGCCAAAGCCAGCTGCGCGAGCGCTGACCGCGTGCCGGGCGGCGGCCGGATCAGTCAACTGGACAAAAGGCGCTGACCGCCGGCACCGGTGTATGCCCCCTTCGGTTCTTCGGATCGACTCTGGAAGTGACTACGGCGCCTTTGGGCCCCAGCGCTTTGACGCAGATCAAGCGCCGAAGTGCACTTGGGCGACCAGAATTACTCGTCATTCGGATGGTGCGTCACATGAGTTCCCACTCCCGCTTCCGGGGCAATATTGCGGGCCAGCGCGTCCCACGCAGAAGGGGCCTCCGATCTGCACGTGAGAACCCCGACATCTGTGCCGTCCGCCGGTTCGCACTCCGCACCGCCTGACGCGCAACTGGGCTCGCACAAGCGATGATTCTGGATCCAGCAGACGTTGCTGCTGCCGATCCAGACGCTGGTCCTGGCTGCGCGCTGTGGCCATTGGTCCAAGAGATGATGGCGGCCGCCGATGAACGGCGCTCCCCGGTTCTCGCGAGCTTGCAAGCGCTACCGGGTCTACAGACTGGCCCAGAGCGACGATCTCCGCAGGAGGGCAATCGCCGCGGTGGGGCTGAAAGCGCCGTCGATCCTCATCCTGGCGATCGCCGGCCCGGCCGCGTCGGAGACGGGCTTCTACGCCAGGCATCGCGCCGCTCGCCTCGGCCTGTGCGGTCTTTCGGGCCCGTCGCGGCAGCCGATCGTGCGGCCCGGACGCGGCGACGACGATCGGTGCTGGCGGCGGTGCTCGCGACGATTTACGCGACGCCGGCGACGGCCGACCGCGCCGCAGTGGCCGCGGCTGCCGGCGCTCGCGGTCGGGATGTTCTGCCTCATCGCCCGCGCGTTGAGGCTGGGGTCGCACTTTCGCGACCTTCCTGTTCCTCGGCTAATAACCTCTGACCGGCTTCCTCGCCGGCATCTCGCTTTCGATCATGTTTTGGCCAGATCGGGCCGGCTCAGTGGCGTGAAGCATCGAATCGGAGGGGCTGATCGGCCTCGCTCCTCGAGATCGTCGACAAGGCCAATCTGGATCCACTGGCCCTCGCGCTCGCGCTCGGTGCGGCGATGTTCCTCGTCCTCCAGGCGGTCCGGATCCGCAAGCTGCTCGGTCCCCGGGCCGGTGATCGTCGTGGTGCTCGCGGTCACGCTGTCGGCAAGCTCTTCGACTCTTCGAGGCGCGCGGGATCGCGGTGGTCGGCGACGTTCTGACCGGCCTGCCGCAGTTCACCCTGCCGGCCCATTCTGGCGTTCCTGTCGACACCATCCTCTGCTCGGCGTGCAGCCTCGATCTTCCTCGCCAGCCTGGCCTGGGCATCGTGACGGCCCGCAGCTTCGCGGCTCGCGGCGGCTGCGAGGTCGACCCGAACCGGGGCAGCTGACCGGCTATACCGCGCGGCCAACGTCGCGGCCGGGTTCTTCGGCGCGCCTTCCCGGTCGCTGCGCGTCCGACTCGCGCAGCACCGCAGTAAATATGACCGTGGGCGGTCGCACCCAGGTCGCCCGACTCGCCGCCGCAGCAGCCCTCGTCGCGACGCTGGCTATTTTCGGGCCAGCTCTGCGGATCCTTCCGCATCCCGGCGCTCGGCGCCATCCTCGGTGGCGGCGGCGCTTTAGCCTGATCGACGCCGAGGCGCTGCGCGAGATCAGGCGCATCAGCGGCGTCGAGTTCCTGTTCGTTCGCGCTCATCGCGCTGATGGGACCGCTCAGCCTAGGCGTGCTGCAGGGGATCGTCATCGCGGTCGGTGCGACCCTCGTCTACCTCCTCTTACAAGTCGGCGCATCCCCGCGTGACGCGCCGCTCGGCCGCATTCCGGGCCGCGACGGATCTCACAAGCTGCATCGCTACTGCCAGAGGCCCGACTCGAGCCCGGCCTCGCAGTCTGCATCGTTCAGGGCAACCTGTTGCTGTTCTTCGACACCGACTACGTCAAGGCGCGGCTGCGCACCATCGCGTCCGAACTCCCGCCCGGCACCGTGAGTGGTTCGTGCTGGACGCGAGCGCGATCGCCCAGGTCGACAGCACCGCCGCCGCGATGCTCGCTGCGGGTATCGCCGACGAATTCGCCGCGCGTGGCATCGCCCTCGGTCTCGCGAGGTCCACAGCGAAGCGCTTGGGCTGCTCGAACGCGCTTGCTGTGATCGACTGGATCGGCGCCACGATGGTCTTCGACGACCTCGACGATGCGCTGCGCGCCTTCAGGGCGGCAGAGAACCGTCATAGAGCCATCATCGGGATAGGGAGGAGACTTTACAAGAAGCACAAGAACGACAAGCACCTTTCGGACGACGTGGCGGCCGACTCAGCTGAGGAGCAATACCGCAACTGAACGAAGCACAA
>ERZ1370068.2621-contig-176_pt1 | contig 15855 bp, 25 predicted proteins | sample MGYA00561227_ERZ1370068 | MGnify/ENA primary metagenome ERZ1370068 (study PRJEB38410, sample SAMEA6850437) | metagenome | study: Metagenomic assessment of the ecological functions of the soil: analysis of the soil microbiota associated with the...
CGAAAGGCCGGCTCGGCGGAGTTCATCGAGAAGTACGAGCCCGAGTTCTGTCCCTTTCTCTCCGAAAGCTGCCACATAATAGAGATAGTCGTTCAATGAGGACGATGATGCCTCCGGGAGCATCAACGAAACACGCTCAAGCCCGACCGCGAATCCCACAGCCGGAACAGATGGACCACCAAGCTGTTTCCACCAAGCCATCGTAGCGGCCACCAGCTCCAACCGCGTTCTGAGCTCCTAAATGACTCGACGTAATTTCAAAACTCGTCAAACAATAGTAGTCGAGCCCTCGGACTAACCGAGGGTTGAGTCGATACGGGATCCCAATGGCAACAAGACCTGCGAGAACCTGGTCAAAGTGTGTACGGGCTTCAGGAGAGAGATGGTCCGTCAGCCTGGGCGCTGATTCGGTCGCAGCTCGACAGTCCGGCACATTGCAATCCAACACTCGCAAGGGATTCGTTTCCATGCGTCGCCGACAGTTTGTGCAGAGGCGGGATTCCCTGCCATGAGAGGAACGAAAGCAGGATAGGCTTGTAAGCAGCGCGGTCGCCGGAGCTTCCCAGGCTATTGATCTCAAGTGTCAGATCAGGCAGCACCAGATCCGATAGCAGGCGCCACAGCAGTGCAGTGACCTCGATGTCTGCACGAGGATCCGCCGTGCCAAAGAATTCGACACCGAATTGATGGAACTGATCGGAGGCGTCCTGCCTGTGGCCGTTCGTGGCGGAACATCGGACCGATGTAGAAATACTTCTGTGGGAGCGGATCGGCCGCCCGATTGTGCTCGATGAAGGCGCGGACCGTACCAGCTGTGCCTTCCGGGCGCAAGGTCAGCGAGGTCCCATCTCGGTCGGGGAAAGTATACATCTCCTTCTCGACGATATCCGTCGCCGAGCCGATACTCGAGCAAAGAGCGCGGTGAGTTCGAAGATGGGGATACGGATTTCCTGATACCGCATAACTGAGCGCCCAGCGCCTCGCCGCATCCTCAGTGAGACGCCACCGAGGCGTTTCCTCCGGAAGGATATCCTTGACGCCCTTGACGCGCCTGATCGAGTCCATATTCAGCGACCATCGTGAAAGATGCGGGACTATAGCGATGGGTGGCAGGCAAGTCAACGCGCACAGAAGCGTCAATCGTCAGTGGTCAAATGGCAATGAATTAGGTTCTTGCGCAGGCATTCCCGCGGGCGTATAGTTCGCGGCCTATCTGCCGCTCTGGGAGGCCTCGCTGAGTGTAGATCAACCGACCCGCCGCGTAATCGCGCTCGCACCGATGCCGCCCGAGAAGTCGGCCTACGCCCTGGCCCGTTACAGCCGCTCGCCCGACTCTATCAGAGCAGCCTCCGCTGGGTGCATGGACATTCTTCTGAAAAGTTCTGGGATCAGTTCTACTTCGACTACGGTCATGCCTCGATCGCCGATCTGAGGCCATGTCATCATCTGTTTCGAGGACATCTCCGAACTCGCCGCGATTCGACTCGAAGACGAGTCGCTTGTGGGATGGCCAGGCGAAATCGAGGCCGATATCAGAACTTTGCCTCCGGCGGGTGGTTCGTGCCGGATTCCATTCGAGGGTCGGAGACGGAAGGCACCTACCAAGGCATTCTCCGCAGCCTCGCCGAGATCTACCGGCTCTTACACCAACCTTTGATCCAATCTATTTCGGAGCGGGAGCCCCGCCCCGAGTCGATAAAGCCGGCCGATTACCAACGAACGATTGCCGCGCGCGCGTTCGATGTGACGCGGTATCTCCTGCCCCTCGCAGCCAGGACGAACGTCGGGCAAGTCGTCAGTATCAGGACGTTGGAGAAGCAAATCACCAGACTGTTGTCATCACAACTACCAGAATTGCGCGCGATCGGAGACGAACTCAAGGATGCCTGCCAACGGTCACCGGTGAACCTCTGGGGCGAGCTCTGTGGCCAGCCTGCCGGAGCACACGAGCCCCTCGCGCCGACGCTCGCTCGCCATGCCAAGTCGAACGATTATCAAGCGTCGGTCTACCAGGATCTCGCCAGATACGCGAAGGACGCTCTCCAGGGAACCGGATTAGATCAACCGACGTCCTGGGGCGAGCCGGAGCCGGTAGTCCTCATCGACCCTCACGATCCATTGGACGAAATCGTCACCACCCTGCTATACCGTGTCTCCCATGCCCCTATCGGAGCCTCCTCGCGGTCGTCCGCACTTGGACGGAGAAACAGAAACAGGAGGCTGTTGACGTGGCGATGAGCGCACGAGGGCCCTACGATGAACTCATCAAAGAGTTCCGCAGCGGCTACGCCTTCACGTTCGACGTGCTGATGGACATCGGGGGCTGGCGCGACATGCATCGGCATCGGCGTTGTCAGCAGATTCAACAGAACTTTACGACGGTGCATGGGTACGAGGTCCCGCCGCCGCTCGTGCAAGCGGGATTGGATCAGGAGTATCGACAGGCGATGGACGCGGTCCGTTCGGACATCGAACACGCTCAAGAAAACGAGTGCGGAGGGGTCGCTTTACGCGACGCCGTTTGGATTCAAGGTGCGGTGCCTGTTCAAGATGGACTATGCAGAAGCCGAGTACATCGCGAAACTTCGCTCCGTGTGAAAGGCCACTGGTCGTACCGGACTGTGGCCTGGCTGATGAAACAAAAACTTGCAGCGCGCTATCCTTTTCTCGGTGATCGCATTCAGGGCGACCTCGCCGGACGTGGAGGACACCCTCACCAGATAGCTATTACGACCGACCCCGATGGCCGACTACCAAGCACAATGTGAAACGATGCTGTTGGAGGGCCAATGGGATCAGGCGCAGCATGCCGCACTGGCCTGGGCCCGCCATCCGCCGCCGGCACAGACCGAGATCCTCGACCCCATTTCGCCCTGAACGTGATCCACCTGCTCCGCGGGGAGTTCGCCGAAGCCTGGAATACTCACCCGGAAGTGTCTACAAGAACCCGAAGACATTGCCCGGGTCAAAGAGTGGATCGAAGGATTTGCGTTGCGCGACGAAGTCGGCGCAGGCCTATGCACATCTTGTGATGGGGTTGTTCCTGGCCCAATCAGGCCAATCCGAACAGTCGGTCGCGTCCTACAAGGAATCTGCCAAGCTCGCTCCACAGTCCGCCTACCCTCATTATTTTCTCGCACAGATTCATGAGCGGGCCAACCACCTCGAAATGGCCATCAAGGAATACCGTGAAGCTGTGCGACTCGATCCTTCCCATGCGCCGGCGCGGACCAACCTGGGCGTGGCCTATCAAGAACAGGGACGGTTGGAGATGGCGATTCCGCAATATCGGGAAATAATCAAGCTGACGCCGAACGATGCGACCGCCCACGCGAACCTCGCCTGCGCCCTTGCGGAACAGGGCAAGATGGAGCCAGCCTTGCAGTCCTACAAGGAAGCATTACGCCTGAACCCCAAGGACGCAGAAGTGCATTTTGCGCTGGGAGGTTTTTACGAAACGAGGGGACGCTTGGACCTGGCACAGAAGGAGTATGACGCGGCCCTCATCGCCGATCCGAACTTCGGTCCGGCGCATTCCGCGATCGGCTGGTTGGCGCTGGGCAAGCAGCACATGCAGGACGCCTACGAAGCTTTCAATCGAGCCCTTAAGTCCAACGAACAAGACCCACGGGCCTACCACGGCATCGCCGAATACTATTCCCAAAGGGAAAGCGAGAGAGCGCCCTGGACAATTTTGCAAAAGGCGCTCAAGTACTACAAAGATCCCGAAAAAGAAAACGCGATTTTGAATCAGCTATTCCAAGAGGCCCAGTAGCGGATTAGCGAGGATGCTAAAAGTCCGCCAGCAGGAGAGGGTAACCTGGATTTGGTTCTCCGTGCTCAGAACCAGGGGATGGAGGCTGATAGTCTTCTGTGCTCGCGCAACGCATGGCCTCGAAGGTCCTGTTGAACCCCTTACCAGTGGAAGATCAGTCAGCCCCATCCTGAAGAGATAACGACGAAGCTTGAGAGGACCATTCATGTAAGGATCGCAATTCTGGCTGGATTACATGGCGGAAACGGGATATGCCAGGTAGAAAATTATACTCAATGGATTCGGCCTTCACCAGATCCCGCTCCATCCAGCGGGTCAGTCGGTAGGTCCAGGAGTAAATCGATGATGCGGGTTTCTACTGCACGAGATCGAAGATCACTCAGCGCTGGCGACAAACCCCTACCTGGCTGACTATAGCAGGACGAAACTCACCAGCAACCAGCGATATGCACACTTTGAAACACGCCCCTTCTCGAGTAAAATAGATGTTCTAAGGATAACGGTATTAAAGCCAATGGTGGTCACTGGGGCGTTCTTGAGTTCCTCTGAGGAAACCTACCAGTAGATAAATCAACTTGGGTGATTAGGGTTTTACGGCGGGGTGGAACTATCGAACTTTATTCGGCACGCACACGCCTGGCCGGCTGTGCTGGTGTTGCACGCCTGGCCCCGTACACTGCTTTATCAACCTATGACCTGGGCTTGTTAATTCTGCGGTGGTAACCACGGATCAAATTGTTCACACTTATGGTGTGTGTTAGCCACTCGCCGATTCCTTGCGCTCTTGACTACCAGATGGGATACTACAAGTTTCTGCTGTAACTCGCGAGAAATATATTTCCAACTGAAACGAGCAGTTTCAATCCTATGTGGCCTGTAACTCGAGGTAGACGCCGTTAGCTATTCAGCTGCGGTTTGTCTGCCCGGTAGCGCTGACCCTCAGACGCCAGTATGACGGCGACTTCGCTTCCGGGGCGCTCCGCCAGCGAAATCAGGGCTAGCGGCACGGGTGCGTTTGCGATGTTTGCTGCAGGGACCGGCGGGCGATCAGAATCCTCCACTTCCGGTTCCGCGGCATTCCCTCTCAGGACCCAGCCCGGGCGGCGACTGGGCGGCTGCGCCGCGTCCCAGACCGCGGTCCGGAGCACCCGGGCACGAGTGCTCGCCGGTCCGCTGCACAACCAGTTGCCAGAGATCAACCTGCCGCTGGACATCCGCCGACACACCGTCGAACTTCTGCGGCGGTCAGGGCTCTGGTACCAGGCGCACGCTGGAGTGGCGGTACTCGCCGCGTCATCGGCTGCACGCGGGGTGTTGATTGAGCAACTTCAGAGCCGAGCTCTTTCGCTGACCAGCTGTGCCTTTACCACTCCCGGGTTTGCGAAGCTCAAGGCAGACCGAGTAGCTGCGATTAGCGGCGTTCACCGGCGGCGGAGGCTCCGTTTTCCGCTGCGGTGCCTGCTTCCAGCATAACCATGTACGGCGGGGCCGAGCCGGCTTCTGATCGTCGGCTACGCCAACGAGATCCCGGCGCTACATTCCGAGCGATGAGTTGCTGCCGCCCTCTTCGCTCGGGCAGGCTCATTACGCTGGCGGCGGGACGCACCAGAACTTGCCAGGAATTGCTGGCCAAGTCCCCGGTGTGTTTACGGCTGCTATCATGGGTCACTTCCTGGCTGGGACGGGACGGACGGTGTCGGAGTCCGTGCTGATCTCCGCCCTTACGACTCAGTTGACGCGTAAAGGACAAAGGGTGACAAGGGATTGAAGGGAACGGTATTCGGAGTCGTGCAAAGAAAGGACGAGGAAGAGCAGCGTTGGGAGTCGATCCGGTCATTAGCATTGCCAGAACCAGCGGATCTTTGCAGTTGACCGGGCGGGATCATCAGCCTGTGGCTGGTTCAAGCCCCTCACCGCGCTACCCCGAGGCTGTCAGGAACAGCTTTTCCCAGATCAGAGTTGCGTTGCAAGAATTTTCTCGATCGCGCTGAGTTGGGTGTCTTTTCCGGAGATTCAGAGGCTGCTCAAAATTTCCGCCAGCAGGCCGCAGGAAGCGGGACGACCTGGGGGCGTACCCTTACGGTACGTCAGGACGGCGCGACTGAGATCGCAGCTTGAAATGGAGCGGCACCAGCGCTGGGGTTGGGCGGGTGAGAATGTCAGGTTCAGCAGCCGATTAGAGATCGCGGATGGCGCCTGCCGCAGGGTCGTGATCTGCGTCACGGAGTCGCCAGTTTCAGCTCTGCGCGGATTTGCTCTTTGAGGTAGGAGGAGTACCCAACGCGGTCGATCAAGAGGTCGAGAAACCGTTCAACAGGAGTAGACTCTGGGCACGTGAGTTCTTCCACATTTCATCATTGACGGGCAGTAGCTGCTTCCTATGTGGAACACCACATTGTAGTGATGGTTTTCCCCGATGCGCTCGAACATGCCAGACCCTACCCGAACTCCCTCCTCGGCAGGAGGATGTTGAAAAACCGCCAGGCTTCTGTTCTCACATCGCTCTCGACACCCCGTGAAGCGTATCTCGCCGGACGATGGACGATTGATCCATTGCACCATTGAATCAATGGTCCGATGAATCGATTCATGCACCGGCTGATGCCTACGAACGACGGGCGAAAGGGACGGCCTTATGCGAACAGCCTGCAAGCCCTGTAAGAGGGGCCTCATTCCGAGCAAGCAGACCCTGGAAGACAAGACCCACGGATCTGTGTGGGGAGACGACGGCTCGAACGGGGCCATCATCTCGTCATGGGATCGGGCCAGTGGAACTGTTGGTCGGGCGCCGCCCGCCGCTGCCATGGGAGTCTTACCGAAATATTCCTCGCCTGGCACCGACCCATAGCCACGTCGGTGACTAGCATCGGCATGCCGGAGTGGCGTTCGAAGAGCGGCCTAAGCCCAGCCGGGATGGGCTCACTTTTTGCTTCCGGGACGATCGTCAGCGATCATCACCGAAGACTTGCCACCTGCTCGCTGAACACGAAGTGTGCTTCACGCGCGCCGTGATGGCCTTTCCCCGACACGTTGCCGGTCGAGTCGCATAGCCGGTCGTCGCCCCAACCTGATCCCAGCAGCTCTGTCGCAAACGCCCGGTGTTCCCCCGCCACGATCACACGTATTTCCTTCATCGGATGCAAGATCAGCCGCGCACAGTTGAACTACCTTCTACTCGGTGAGTTGTCTCATTATGGCCCCGCTATCCGCGGCCGATTTCATCGCCCATTCTAACCCATTCGCCCGTCGGTCGATAGCGATGAAGATACCTTCATCCGGTTCCAGTGCGACCAGGTGGACCCATTCGTTATGATAGTAATGTTCCAACATCTCATGGCGCGCAATCAGCTTCTCGATCCCGTTCTCGCGGCGCTTCGATGACGGTCAGTAGACGCATCGGCTCATGATACGGCACGTCGCCGTTCATCACCGTTTGCCGGGGCAAGTCCGAGCCGGAGATCGCTCAAGGCTGGACGATGATGCCGATACGCCCACAACGTTGTGGTAAAGTCTTTCCTCCGTCCGCCATACGTCGTTGTCCACCGTTGAAAAATGCAATGTTCCGCGATATTGATCCATTCGCGCCACCAGCTTGAGGGCCGGTCAGCAGGACTTCGAGCAACCGATTGCTCGGGTCTTCATGGCAGTCGTACGAATGCAGGAAGACGCGCCCGTCCAGATCGAGCGCTTTGGTGAGATTCCGTGGGCCGATGACAAACGCCGTATTGCCCGACAGGCCCCACTCCGGTCTCACCTGGCTCCAGTCCACGCTCCGCTGGCGCACATGCGCCGCCGCCTTGTGCGCCGACAGAGTCGATCGTGACATCGGGAAGCGGGCGCATCGCTCTTGACTCGTCAGTCTGGTCGTGTTTTCCAGGTCTTCGCGCAACCGCGCAATATCCGCGCGATGGGTCGACGGCGCATCTTCGAGGTCGAACAGGTGCACATCATCTGTTGTGGTATCTGACCTGGCCGGCGAGAAAGTGGGTAGTCGGAAGGAATGTCGAGGCCATTCTTCGCCAGCCAATTCCCGCACTTTCTGATTGTTGGCCATCATGGCGAGAACGCGGGGCGTTAGCTTTGCCTTCATTGCCTCCGCAAGCCCGCAGTCAACGCGGATTCGAACGGATTATTCTCAGAGAGGTACTCCCGTGGGCGCAAAAATGAGGACAAGCCGGGCAAGATGTGTTGTTAATCCATCATGCGCAAAGCTGTGCCTACAGTAAGCACCTGCTCTTTCAAGTGAGACCGGTCCGCGTGATCCGTTCCTCTCTGTCTGGAAGCCGAGCGCTGGTCTGATCTCGTAGCGCTGCCGCAAAGCAGCTACGAATGCGCTCAGGGCTTCGAGACGAGCCCTGCGTTTGTCGTCGCTGACGTGGTCAAAGGAGGTTCCGGGTCACGCCCTCTCACTCTGTCGCCCGCTGCCGCAAGGCCTCTCGACCAGCTCCGGCGTGATCTGAGAGCGGCTGCATGCCGGTTCGCTCTTGCAACGCCTGCCGTACGGTAGCCTGTTGCGCTGTCGCCAGCATTTCCGCAGTTTCGGCCGGTGCCAGTTTATGGACGGTAAGAGTCGTGGCGATCGATGGGAGGAAGATTCTGCCCAACCAGGCGGTCGACAGCGACGTACAAGCAGGGGCAGTAAGGTTTTCCCGAAGATCGGAAGGCCGTAAAACCATCCCAACGACTCCACCGCATGACATAGGGCGTGAGCGACACTTTTCTTTCAAGTCGTGCAGAAGCGTATGGCCCACGCCATGAACCATCTCTGGTTCGGGACTCGTGTTTCGACACGACGTGATCCAGATAGCTGCGGGGGATCTCGTGAACCTCGTTCTCTGCGCGCATGATGACCGGGAATTGTTCGGTGTCATGCTCTCGCTTGCCCAGGCCCGATAGCCGGATAAATGCGGCGAAGAAGCTGGCAAACCCGTAGGTCTCGTTTGCGCCGGTGGATTCCAGGTAGACGGCGGAACGGTTCGGAGCGCACATCGATGCAAAAGACCGATTGAGAGTGAGGGCGCAGGAATGCTTGATTCTCGGATGGAGCCGGTGGTCAGGCTGACGTGTGTCCTCGACCAGAGTCAGCGTTCCCGGAGCAGTCGATCCTGATACCCTGCCTCGAAGGCCTTGAGCCGAACAGGGGCCATGGTCCGATTCAGGGAAGGCTTTCATCAATCCACGAGCTGCTTGAGATCGACCTGGGCGAACTGTCCAGCAAAGCAGCCAGATCGATGTGCAGCGCCAGGGCGAGCGAACACAACCGCTTGGCCGCTCCGTACGCCGAGCGACTCGTTCCTGGCGCGGAACGACATCCGTCCTGCAGCGGTCGATTAACCCTTCCCAGCCGTTTCTCTTTTGATGATGCAAGAGGGTCGACTTCCTCTGCATAGCGTAGCCGAGTGAGACGCCCAGCGACCCGTTCCCTTCTCAGAAAGTACTCGCTTGAATGGCTCCGCATATAGTCCGTGACTGCCTGTGGCTCTATCCGTCGATGCCCAGCTCCTCCTGGCAGGCCTTCTGAACCAACTCGCGCGCATACCGGAGACGAATCGCGAGGGTATTTCACCAGACCAACCGGATAGACCTGTTGCCACGCGTATTCTCGCTCTTCCGCGCGCCACTTAGTGAATCAGCCCAGCCCGGCAGCGCCGTCGGTTGGAGAGCCGGGTAGTCCTGCCGGAGTTCTGTAGGGAATAGCAAGGGCATCAAGGCTCTCCAACAACGCATCTTCCGGGTGGTCGGGCAGCCGCGAGATTTTCCTTCGGCTGTCTGCAATCCCGCAGGGGCGACCATTCGTATGCCGCAGAGGATTTCAGGCTCCTGTACAATCCTCTTTTCTCGGCCCGGCATAGGCCAGGTGGCATGGCGCTTCTTCGTCGGAAGGCCTCGCACCACTTGATCAGCTCGCTGTTGATCTGGCCGACGATCTGCGTGCCGAGCGTCTGATCGCACCAGTGCGAGAGCGTGATCCAACGGCCGAGCGCGGACTGGTCCCCTTCCGCAACAGCCTGAATCTTCTCACGAAGATCTGGAGAGGTAAGGACGGGAAGCGAGGCGGCCGGCGAGCGAATCGACCAGCTGCTGATAGAGGATCATGATTCCACTGAGCATCGAGCGGTTCTTCGATCGGCGTACAGAGCCCTTCCGGCTAGGCACGCGCGGAGACCTCGCCGTGAGAGACCGTGACGAGATCCGATAGTCACGATTGCTTGTCATGCACCAACGGCGTGAGGGCGGCATCGAGATGCCCGAGCTGAATCCTGCCGGAGCGGAGAGGTAGCCGCGATAGAGGTAGCTGGGAAGATAGCCGTTTCCCCTAAGATTGTTGGCCGCGCCTGACGGCTTCTTCAAAGGGAAGATACTCGAGGCTATGGAGCGGATTGTGATGCACGAAGGTCCGCATCGGCCAGTACTGGGCAATGACCTCGCCTGCGAGGCGGACCACGCCTCGGAGTTCCATGCGTCTGGTTTCGATGTCGATCGAGTGGTCTATCGGTTCCATGTGACGGATTCATGACGGCTCCGGCGCGCGGCGGCGTGAGTCTGAATTCCGAACAGGCTGACCGGCGCGATGCCCAGCGCGATGACGATCAGAACAACCATCAGTGAGAGACGCGAGTTCTGCCGGGCGAAGCGTTTCATAGCGGAGATCCGATCGCTGCCGGCCAAAGAGCAACCGTTGCACCATATCGAGGATGTACCAGGACGCAGCCAGCCAGGCGATCACAATAACAAGCAGGGCAGCAGACGATGTGAGCGACGAGGAGAGGAGCAGACCCATGAATCCGGCGAAGACCCCGAACGGGGGCAGGCCGCATGGCCGCCAGTGCCAAGAGCGACAACAGGACGGCGAATTCCGGCATCGGCGAGGCAAGCCCGCTGATGGCTCGCGGGTCCACGTCGTCCCCGTACCGCGTACGAACGACCCTGCCAGGCAAGCGGGAGTCCACTCGTTGCAAGCGCCACGGAGCCCAGAAAGACAGCTGCCTGAGGGTGTGACGGCACGCGAAGCGAGCCACAAACCACCAGAGCATGGAGAAGAACGAGGCTGCCGATAGGCGAGGAGCAATCGTACGCGCGATTGCGCCAGCGCTTTGACCGAACCGTACAGGGCGCTCACCAACGCCAAGATTGTCATCGTAGAAACCGCGACATCAGGCACTCGTCGGCAATACCGCAGCGAGGCCGTGGAGTCCGATGGCGAGAAGCAGCAGCACGATGAACGGACGGCAGGCTGCCGGGCAATCGTGTGAGCGCGGTCATGAAGCCGTCGCATGGAACGGCACGAGCGGCAGCAAGGATGGCGCAGGCCACCAACGATGCGACTGGAAGAAACGGGAGGGTCGGTGATCACCGCGACGGATCGGCACAGAAGTGTACCAAGACCAAAGGTGCCGATACCCAACCACGAGGGTGGAGGCCAAAATGGATCATGATGCCGGTTGAGGGGAGGAACGTGATGAGACCAAGGAGCACAACCAGAGCGAGCTGGCCCACGACGTGATGGCTCGTGAGGAAGCCCAATCCCAATCCAAGGAACAGCAGGGTCGTGACCCAGGCGAGCCGATAATCCCGATGCACAGGCTGTCCCAACAGAGATATACAAGCGGCCAGTGGGAGGAGATAAGGAAGAGCGGCCCTTCAGTCGCGGTACCCGTCAGACGTCCGGACGTTCCGATCACAGCCAGCAGACTCAGCACGGTCACGATAATCGACCAGATCCTCAGCTTCTCCGGCTGAGACCAGACCACGAGGCCCAGCATCGCTCCGATAATGGGAACCAGCCGCGGACAGAGCCATGGAATGGTCATCTACGTCCAGTCATTTCGACCACCCGTGTCACGCTTATCGATTCTATGGACGACACGCATGACCACTCGACCGAGCGCTTGGTAGCACTCATCCGCATAGAGCCGGTTCATGAACAGGACATACAAGCGGAGACGAAAGCCTTCTACCCAGTCCGGCACCCACATCGTATCGTCCACGGGCTTGGGCATAGATACAGAACCAACCCAGAATGATCACCAGGGCCGTTCCGACGATGAGACCATCAAAAGAGCCAGTTGGGAAACGCCGCTGCCTGGAAGTAGGACGCCACCTCTTCCGGGTTCGGATAGAGGAATGCGGTGAAGGACTCGACGGCGAACAAATAGATGAACACGACGAAGAGCAGTATCAGCAGCATCGCCGCTGATACCTTCCATGATGCAACTGCGCGCAGGCGGATGAGCGTCAAGATGGCTTGGGATGACGTGACCCAGATGAAGAACAGGAAGATGACTGTTCCCTGGGAATCCCGCAACGGGATGCGGGCACACCGTGGGACACCAGAGGATGACAAGCGGAGATGAGGAGTGTCACGAAATCCAGTGAGCCCAGGTGAGGCGTGAGAACTCCTGTTCTTCAGCACGAGGGTCTGCATGCGAAATTCCGGTTCCTGGCGGGCCTTGTGGATGACGTTCCCGCAACTCAAGAACACCGTCGCTTTGAAAAGGCCGTGCTGCGATGAGATGGAAGACGGCCAGCGAAAGGCGCCCAATCCACATTCCATAATCATGTACCCCATCTGGCCGATCGTCGAGGAAGCCGAGCGTCTTCTTGATGTCGTTCTGCACCAGCATCATGGTGGCGCCGAGGACCGCGGTGACCATGCCGACCACGAACGCCACATGCGGCGTGGTCGAGCCTGCAGACCATAGAGCGGGGCCGGTCGGTTGATCAGGAAGCCACCGGCATTGATGATCCCGGCGTGAAGCAACTGCATGCACCGGCGTCGGGGCATAGAGCGAACGGGGCAGCCAGATATGGATCGGAAACTGAGCCGATTTGTCACGGCGCCAATGAACAGGAGCAGCGTGACCGCCGTCGCTCCGCCGATCTCGATGCCTGGTAGGGGCGTGAGCGTGACGGGCGATTCGGCGGCCTTGGCGAAGAGCGCTTCGGAACTCCAACGTGCCGTAAAGCTGATAGGCGAGAACGATGCCGGACAGAAATGCCACGTCGCCGACCCGCAAGAGGGTGAAGGTTCTGAACGCCTCAAGCGTCGCCGCATGGGCATGGTTGCTGGGCAAGGAAGATAGAGCATGTAGCTCAGGACTTGCCAGAACAGGAACAGCATCATGAGGTTGGCACTGGATACCATACAGAGCCTCTACAGAGGTCGTGAATCCGATGAGCGCCAGATACCGGCGATCGTGGAGATCTTGATACATATAGCCGATGGAATAGGTGTAGATGATGGTGCCGACACCGGAGATCAATACCATCATGCACGGCGCTCAGGCGGTCGATATAGAAACCCATGCGGGAAGGCCAGCGTTGCGAGAGAGAAGCGGGGTCATAGAAACGAATGGTGATGGGCCCCTGTGTCGCCACAAGCCACAGAGTCGCAATGGCGCCGAGAAAGGCCGCGCCGATCGGATGAGCCGCGATTTTGGCGCGCTGATGCCGCGAGGCCCTCGTCGCCCTGTAGCTGTAATGAGCGCGCGCGCGAGGAGCGGAAGCAGAGGAACTAGGATGACAGCAGGCACACCGGAACCTCTTGACGCGTTCACTCCATGACCTCAGAAAACAAAAAAGCCAACCGGTTTCCTGGATCACTGTCCAGAATGAACCCGGTTGGCTCATTACTATAACTGGCCCTCACCAGGAGCCAGGTACCCTACCGCCTATGTTTAGACCGAACTCGACGGTCCCGCCTGTCCCCTAAGAGACAGAAAGCACGATCGCACGAAGTACCCACAGGGCCCACTTATCTCCTATCCTCATCGAAGAGGTCAAGAGATAAGGCAGTAATCCCATCGAACTGCGGTAGCTTTTGGGCCCAGGAGAACCCTTCAGAACTCACCACATCGGCTGACTTTGATCCTTGTGGCGTTTCGTGGTCCGCCTCTATGATTGGCACCGCTTGTCGGTGGAAGGAGCGTGCGAGATGAACAGTGGACGAACCAAGAGTGAAATGGAAGGAGCTATTCGGATCCGCGATCATCAAATTCGAGCAGGAGTTCATGGGGCGTGGCCCGGACGACGTCAAAGCGTTCGTCGTGCGGGACCTCGTCGTCGGTCCGCTCAAGGGGTGCTCAGCGCCGGCCGAGCGTCAGCTGGCCAAAACGGCGGAAGAGTGTCGACATGGTGAAGCGATTGCGACAGAACTTGATTGCGCCAGGGTCGCGACAAGCTCTGCGAGCAAGTGAGCGAAATTACCAGCGCTCAAAACCATCGCGCTCTTTACGGACATTGACGACAGCCTAAACGGGAACGGGTTTTGTGTTCACGGTCGATCGCGACATCCAGAACGAAAGTCGATAGGGACGGGTCCGCGCGATGGAGAAACTCGTCAAAGGCTTCCTCAAGTTTCGGACCGAAGTGTTCGGCAAGAAGAAGGCACTCTTCACCCGGCTTTCTGAAAACCAGGCCCCGGGCGCTCTTCATTACCTGTTCGGATTCCGGTCGACCCCACCCTCCTCACACAAGCTGATCCCGGGGAGCTCTTTATTCTCGAAACGCCGAGCAATCATGGTGCCGCGCTATGGCTCGATGCAAGGCGGCAGCACGGCGACCATCGAATACGCGATGGTCGATCCTAAAGGTTCCCCACATTATCGTCTGTGGCCATACCGATTGCGGCGTCATGAGAGCGCCGCATCCTGAGGAAGCGTATGACCTGCCGGCGGTCAAAGGTGGGTTGGACGGGCGAAACCACCCGCCGCCTGATGCGCGAGCACTATACCGAGTCTCGCAGGCAGCAACGGGCTGCACAGTCAAGACGACGCAAGAAAACGTCCGATCACAGCTGGACCACTCGCACTCACCCGCCGTGCGTCACCGTTCTTCTGCGTCAAGAAGGAAGTAGATCTCGCGACGGGTGGGTCTATTCCATCTCACTGGCCGGCGATGTTCGGTCTATGACTTTCGACTTCCGAGCAATTCACCTCTCTGTTGGATGACGCTTCTCACTCGCTTGAGCGTCGCGCTAGGCCTGGCAAGCTGTACCCATGACCAAGCGCCAGCTGGAAACCTCTCGTTCGACAACCCGTACGCCCACGCCTGCCCGGAAGCGTGCGTATCGCCAAGCTGAACCTTACGTCCGTTTGCAGAGCCTCCCTATCTCGTCAGTTTCAATCCTGCGGCGGCCGAACTGATCGACCTTGATCCGGAGCAAGCTAAGCGCCCGGAGTGTGCCGGTGTGTTTGGCGGGAGTCTGCTGTGCCGGAGATGGAGCCGCTGGCCATGCTTTATTCCGGGCATCAGTTCGGGGGTCTCATGCGTCACCAGCTGGGAGACGGGCGCGCAATCCTCAGCGGAGAAGTACGGAACGAAGGGCGAGAAAGTGGGATCTCGGCGTCTGAAGAGGGCGGGGCTGACGCCGTTCTCGCGAGAGTGAGATGGCCGTGCGGTTCTCGCGTTCGACCATCCGGGAGTATCTCTGCAGCGAGCGATGCATGGGCTGGGGATTCCGCCACGACCGGGCGCTTTGTCGTCGTCGGGGAGCGACCACCAGGTCTACCGCGAGCAGGTCGAAACCGGCGCGATGCTCGTGCGGATGGCGCCATCCCATGTGCGCTTCGGCACGCTGAGATTTTCTATTACCGTAAACAACACGAGCAGCTCAAAATCCTCGCCGACTATGTCATCGCGAACCACTTTCCACACATGGCGGATGGCCGGACAAGTACGCGCGATTCTTCTCCGAGGTCGTCGAGCGCACGGCGAGGCTGATCGCGCAATGGCAACGTCGGCTGGGCCGCACGGGGTCATGAATACGGACAACATGTCGATCCATGGCATCACCACTCGACTATGGCCCGTTCAGGCTTCATGGACGACTACGATCCTGGTTTCATCTGCTAACCACTCCGACCACAACGGCCGCTATGCCTTTAATCAACAGCGCCTATATCGGTCTCTGGAACCTCAGCTGTCTGGCGCAGGCGTTGCTCCCGTTGGCCGAGAAGGAAGATTTGAAGCGCCGCAGCTCGACCGCTACACGCCTCGCGTGCGAGGGACGGTACATGGAGTTGATGAGGGCCAAGTTTGGACTCATCGAGACGAAGGAGGAGGATGCTCGTTGATCCAAG
>ERZ1370068.9359-contig-8143_pt1 | contig 15853 bp, 19 predicted proteins | sample MGYA00561227_ERZ1370068 | MGnify/ENA primary metagenome ERZ1370068 (study PRJEB38410, sample SAMEA6850437) | metagenome | study: Metagenomic assessment of the ecological functions of the soil: analysis of the soil microbiota associated with the...
TGAGCGAAGTGGCAGAAGCGTCTCCGCTCGCGATAGCCCTGTTCGTGGTCGTGTTTGCCGCGGTGGTCGTGGTGTCCCTGCGAGGGCACGCGAAGCCGCCGGCGGCGGCACGCGACAGCCTCGCCGACCTCGATCCGGCCGGCCTCGGCTCAGGGCGGGCCGGGCAACTATCAGACCAGCAAGGAAGGCAAGGCCACTCTCCAGACTCAAGTTCGGCAATCAGAAGACCTACGCGGACGGCCGGCTGGAGCTCGGCGGCGGCGTGACCGTCGTCCTGCCCGGACAAGAGCGGCCGGCAGATCACCGTGGAGTCGCAGGACGCCGACGTGACGCAGCCGCCGGGCAAGGAGGTCGGCACCGCCGACCTTCACGCGGCGGCGTCAAGCTCACCACCAGCGACGGCATCGTCGTCACGACCGACGAACGCGACCTACAACGACGACGAGCAGATGACGCGGATCCCCGGGCCGCTCGAGTTCAAGCAAGGGCGCATGACGGGATCGGGCGTCGGCGCGACCTACGACCAGAACGCGGCGCGTCCTCTGGCTGCTCGACCAGGCGCGAAGGTCGACGTCGCCGCCGGACAAGAAGGGCAACGGCGCGATCCACGTCACGTCCGAGGCCGGCCGGCATGGCGCGCGCCGAGCACTACATGAAGTTCACCGGCGACGGCGCGCCTGGACGGCGAAGGACACGTCACCGAGGCCGACGAGGCCACCGCGTTCCTGACCGAAGACGACGAGCGCGCTCACGCGGATGGAGCTGCGCGGCAACTCGCGCATGACCGGCAAGCCCGGCGGCAGCGGGCCGCAGGACATGCGCGCGAAGGACTATCGACCTGGCGTACGCCGAGGACGGCCGCACGCTGCAGATCGGCGCGGCTCGTCGAGAACGCCGTGGTGCAGCTGCCGGGCGAGCAAGGGCAAGCCGCGGACGGCCGGATCGCCGGCAAGGCGCATCGACATCGCGCTGGCGCCCGACGGCGCGACGGTGACCAACCTGACCGCGAACGAGAACGTCGCAGGTCGATCTGCCGGCCGGACGGCGACACGCCGGCGCGCCGGATCCGGTCGCGGCGTCGCTGCATGGCGACGGGCGCGCCAGGAGCCGGCATCCAGGCGGCGACCTTCCCCGGCAGCGTCGACTTCCGCGAGAGCCGCGCCGCGCAGGCAAGCTCGCCGAGATCGATCGGCACGCGCGAAGTCCGATCGCATGGACATCAAGACCAAGCCGGGGTTCGGCGATCTCGAGCGCGCCGAGCTTCCACAACAACGTGCGCTTCACCGACGGCGCGCAGACGACGGCCGACGCGCCGACGGCCGTCTACGCGATCGCGCAGGATCGTCTCGAGCTGCAGCCCGGGCGCCGGCGACACCGGCCGCGGCCCGCACGTCTCGGACGGCCGCATCAGCGTCGACGCGCGCAACATCCAGATGGGCCTGAGCGCCCAGAAGATGAAGGCCGACACGCTCGTCCGAGCGTGATGATGCCGCGTCGAAGGTCACGCCGCACCGCAGCGCCCGCGCCAGCTCCGCATGGCACCGGGCGCAGTGCGAGGTGCCGGCCGAGGCTGCCGCAACCGCGCCGGCTGCGAAGCCAGCGATGCCGAAGCCGTCGAAGGTGCCGTCGCTCTCAAGCAGACCGAGCCGGTGAACGTGCGGTCGAACCGTCTCGACTATGACGGCGCCAGCTCGCTGGCGACCTATGAGGGCAACGCCGCGCTCTGGCAGGACGACACGACGATCAAGGCCGACAAGATCGTGGTCGAGGACAAGACCGGCAACCTCCACGCCACGACGAACGTCGTCACCACCATGATCCTGACCGAGCCGGACGACAAGGCGGCCGCACGAAGCGGCCGGAAACCGGGCGCCAGCAGCCGCGCCAGGACCGGAGCACGACCGTCACGGTGGCCGACGAGCTGCTGCTACGAGGACGCGAAGCACCGCGCCACCTACACCGGCACGCGCACATGAACGGCCCGAGCGGCGACGTGACCGGCCGACAAGATCGAGCTGTTCCTGGCCGAAGCAGGGCGGGCAGCTCGAGCGCGCCGAAGCGGACGGCAACGTCGTCTCGCGGCAGGACAACCGCCGCGCGCTACGGCCAGCACCTCGACCTACATCGCGAAGGACGCGCTCTATACGATGACCGGCACGCCCGGTGAAGCTCTACGAGCAGACGCCGACCAACTGCACGCATCACCGAAGGCACGACGCTCGTCTTCGACCGCACGCTGAGCACCGTCGACCGCCAGCGGCAACGACACCGCCGGACAGCGCACCAGAACTGAGCCGTCGCGTGCCCGCCGAGGGGTCGCACTGAATGGCGACGCTGCGCACGCGGGATCTGACCAAGTCATACAGCGGGCGGACGGTCGTCAAAGGCGTCAACGTCGAGATCGCGTCCGGCGAGGTCATCGGCCTGCTCGGCGCCAACGGCGCCGGCAAGACGACGACGTTCTCGATGGTCGTCGGGCTGACGCGCGCCCGACTCGGGCCGCGTGCTGCTCGACGGCATCGACGTCACCGACGACCCGATGTACATCCGGGCGCGGAAGGGGATCGGCTACCTGCCGCAGGAGGCGTCGATCTTCCGCGGGCTGACGGTCGAGCAGAACATCATGGCGATCCTCGAGACGCTCGATCTCGACGGCGCCGAGCGCCGCGCGCGCGGCTGCGGGAGCTGCTGGCCGAGCTGGGCCTGACGCCGCTCGCCAAGGCGCCGGCCTACACGCTCTCGGGCGGAGAGCGCCGGCGGGTCGAGATCACGCGCGCGCTCGTCATCTCCCCGAAGTTCATGCTGCTCGACGAGCCGTTCGCGGGCATCGATCCCATCGCCGTCACCGACATCCAGAAGATCATCTTCCACCTGAAGGCCGCGGGCATCGGCGTGCTCATCACCGACCACAACGTCCGCGAGACGCTGCGCATCACCGACCGCGCCTACATCGTCCACGACGGCGTGATTTTCAAGAGCGGAACGCCCGCACAGCCTGGCCGACGACGAGGAAGTGAAGCGCATTTACCTCGGCGCCGACTTCCGGTTGGACTAGAATCGAGAGGCGACCGTGATACGGCACGACTCATGGCGATTTCAGCAGAAGCTCCACACCAAGCTCGTTCAGAAGCTCATCCTGACGCCATCGCTGCAGCAGGCGATCAAGCTGCTGCCGATGTCGACGCTCGAGCTGGCCGATCTGCTGAACCAGGAGATGGTCGAGAACCCGCTGCTCGAGGAGGTCCCGACCGAGGAACTGCAGCCGGCCGAGCAGCAGGCGCAGCACGGAAAAGGCCGACGCCGAGAAGCCGAGCGCCGAGAAGACCGACCAGTGGGACGACGCCGACTACGAGTATTTCTTCGGCGACTACCTCGACGACGGCTACCGCTCGCGCACGCCGTCCGAGGTCAAAGAGCTCCCGCCGATCGAGAACACGCTCGTCGACGGCCGCTCGCTCTCCGATCACCTGCTGTGGCAGCTGTCGCTGCAGACGCGAGCGACGACGCGAGCGTCTCGCGAGATCGGCGGCGCCATCATCGGCAACCTCGACGACGACGGCTACCTCGTGGCGTCGGTCGAGGAGATCGCGGCGATGGGCGACTGGCCGGTGGCCGACGTCGAGCGCGCGCTGCAGCACGTGCAGACGCTTCGATCCGATCGGCGTCGCCGCGCGCGACTCTGCAGGAGTGCCTGCTGGCTGCAGATCCGGCACCTCGGGCTCGAGGGCACGCCGACCGAGAAGATCGTCACCGAGCACCTGCGGCTGCTGCAGAACCACCAGGTGCCCGAGATCGCGCGCCAGCTGGGCATGACCGATCGAGGATCTGAAGGAGCACATCGAGATCATCCGCAATCTCGATCCCGAAGCCCGGCAGCCGCTACAACCCGCAGCAGTCGCAGTACGTCATCCCCGACGTCTACGTCGTCAAGGTCGAGGACCAGTACGTCGCGGTGCTGAACGAGGACGGGCTGCCGCAGCTGCGCATCAGCCCGACCTACCGCCGGCTGCTCGACAAGAACGCGCGGCACGCCGAGAACAACGAGACGCGCGCCTACGTGAAGGACAAGTTCCGGTCGGCGCTGTGGCTGATCAAGTCGGTCGACCAGCGGCAGAAGACGATCCACAAGGTCGCCAACAGCATCATCAACTTCCAGCGCGAGTTCCTCGATCACGGCATCGAGCACCTGCGGCCGCTGGTGCTGCGCGACGTGGCCAACGACATCGGCATGCACGAGTCGACCGTCAGCCGCGTCGTGAACAACAAGTACATGCACACGCCGCAGGGCGTGTTCGAGATGAAGTACTTCTTCCACAGCGGCATCAGCAGCTCGTACGGCGACAGCGTGTCGTCGGTCACGATCAAGCAGCGCATCCGGAAGATCATCGAGAACGAGGACCCGCGCAAGCCGCTCAGCGACTCGAAGATCGTCAGCATCCTGCAGAAGGAAGGGCTGATGCTCGCGCGCCGCACCATCGCGAAGTACCGCGAAGAGCTGAAGATCCCGACCTCGAACCAGCGGAAAGTGCTCTATTGAGCCACGAGCGTCCATGCGCGCTGACATCACCGGCCGTCACGTCGACATCACCCCCGGGACTCCGCCAGCTGATCGACCAGGCGCCTCGCCAGGCTCGAGCGCCTGCTCAACGACAGCGCCGTTTCGGCGACGGTCGTCCTGACCAAAGAGAAATACCGCCACAACGACCGAGATCGTCGTCCACGCCAAGGGCGATCACATCCTCAGCGGCATCGGCGAGGGCAACACCTGGCCGCTCTCGGTCCGGCAGGCGGCCGCCAAGATCGAGCAGCAGGCGCAGACGCTCAAGTCGCGCTGGACGCGAAGCGCAAGCGGCAGCGCAAGAACAACCGCGCCGTCGCCGCGCCCGCGCGCCGGCAGCCCCGGCGCCGCGCGCGCCGCGGTCGTGCGCGACCGCGCTACGCGGTCAAGCCGATGTCGATCGACGACGCCGCGCTGCGCGCTCGAAGCGGTGCCCGAGACCTTCGTCGTCTTCCGCAACGCGGACACGGACGCCATCAGCGTCCTGTTCCGGCGCAAAGACGGCAACCTCGGCCTCATCGAACCGGACTAGAATACGTAGTGAGCGATGGCGACTCAGTCACTGCCGGCGTGCCGGTCGCCACGCTGCTCCGCGATCTCGCGGAATCGCCGAGGCGATGGACCTCGAGCTGCTGGCCGGCGCCGGCGGCGTCGACCGGCGCATCACCAATCCGCATCCGCAGAAGACCGGGCTGGCGCTCTCGGGGTTCGACCAGTACCTGCGCGAGGGGCGCGTGCTCGTCCTCGGCGAGAGCGAGGTCCGGTTCCTCGAGGCGCTCGACCGCCGACGAGCGCGCCGCGCGTCATCCGCGCAGGTGTTCTCGCACGCGCTCCCGTGCCTCGTCATCACCGCCGGCTTCCATCCGCCGCCCGAAGTGCTGGCCGAGGCCGATCGCGCCAAGCTGCCGCGTGATGACGACCGCGCGCCGCGACGCCGCTGGTGATGGCGCGGCTGTCCGACGCGCTCGACGTCTACCTGGCGCCGCGCGCCGTCGTCCACGGCGTGCTGATGGACATCCTCGGCCTCGGCGTGCTGATCGTCGGCGAGAGCGGCATCGGCAAGAGCGAGTGCGCGCTCGACCTGGTCGTCCGCGGCCACCGGCTCGTGGCCGACGACGCGGTGGAGCTGCGGGCGCGGGCCGACGTCGTTCCTGATGGGCACCTGCCCGGAGCTGACGCGGCATCACATGGAGATCCGCGGGCTCGGCCTGATCAACGTGCAGGACCTGTTCGGCGTCGCCTCGACGCGGACGTCGAAGCGGGTCGAGCTCGTCGTGCAGCTCGAGCGATGGGATCCCGCGCGCGAGTACGATCGGCTCGGCCTCGACGAGGCGCACTACGAGACGCTCGGCGTGCGCGTGCCGATGCTCCGGCATGCCGGTGGCGCCCGGGCGCAACCTCGCCATCCTCGTGGAAGTGGCGGCGCGCAACCAGCTGCTGCGCAACGGCGGGCACAACGCGGCGCGGCGGCTCGTCGATCGCCTCGACGCGCGAGCTCGGCACAGGCGCGCGAGACGGCCGATCTCGAGTTCGGAGAGGATCTGTGACGAAGCGCGGAAGAAGGCGCGCGGCCCGAGCGCGGCGAGAGCGGCACGCGGCAGGCGCGCGGCGCGGACGGCGGTGGCCTCGCGGTTCGTCGTCCTCACCGGGCCTGTCGGGCGCGGGCAAGTCGCAGGCGATCCGCGCGCTCGAGGATCTCGGCTACTTCTGCGTCGACAACCTGCCGGTCGCGCTGCTGCCGATGCTGGCCGAGCTGACGCTGCGCGCCGGCAACGAGATCGCGCGCGCCGCCGTCGTCGTCGACGTCCGCGAAGGGCAAGATGCTCGACGGAGTTCCCGAGGTGTCTACCGCCGCCTGAAGGCGATGCGCGAACCTGCAACCCGGTGCTCGATCTTCCTCGACGCGTCCGACGACGGTCGCTCGTCCGCCGGTTCAGCGAGACGCGCCGGCCGCATCCGCTGGCGCCGGACCGGTCCGGCGCTCGAAGGCATCCGCGAGGAGCGCCAGCGGATGCAAGCCGCTGCGCCGGCTGGCCGACCACGTCGTCGATACGTCGGCGATGACGGTGCACGAGCTGCGGCACGCGTTCACGGAACGTCGAGGCGGGACGCTCGCCGGGCTCGCAGCTGGTCGTCACGGTCCTGAGCTTCGGCTTCAAGCACGGCATCCCGGTGGACTCGGATCTGCTGTTCGACGTCCGGTTCCTGCCGAACCCGCATTTCGTGCCGACGCTCCGGCCGCACACCGGGCGCGATCGCGAGGTCCGCGCGTTCCTCGACAAGTCCGACGCGACGCACGAGTTCCTCGAGCACACGCTCAACCTGCTGCAGCTTCCTGATCCCGCAGTACGTCGCGGAAGGCAAGTCGTACCTGACGATCGGCATCGGCTGCACCGGCGGGCGCCACCGATCGGTCATGATTGCGGAGGCGATCAAGAAGGGGCTGGCCGGGCTGAAGGGCGTGCAGCTGCGGGTCCGCCACCGGGATATCGCGATCGATTGAGTGGTGAGAGGTTCGGCATGAAGGCTCGGTGTCGTCGTCGTGACGCACGGTCAGCTGGCGGCCGAGCTGCTGAACGCGGCGGAGATGATCGTCGGCGACCTGCCGCATTTCACGGCGGTGTCGATCGGCTGGCACGAGGACGTCGATCAGGCGCGGGAGGAGATCGGGCCGCGCGATCGAGCGCGTGCGGGCGAAGGTGGCGCACGCCGGACGAGCCGGCGGCGTGCTCGTGCTGACCGACATGTTCGGCGGCACGCCGGCGAACCTCGGCGTGACGTTCGTCGAGACCGACAAGGTCGAAGTGATCACCGGCGCTCAACCTCGCGATGCTGATGAAGCTGGCGCGGCCGCTGAAGGAGACCGACCTGCTCGACGCTCGCGCGCGAGATGCGCGAGCACGGGCGCAACGCCATCTGGGTGGCGTCGGACCTGATCCGCGGCGAGAAGAGCTGAGTGAAGACCTGCAACCTCTCGATCCTGAACGCCCTCGGCATGCACGCGCGCGCCGCGGCGAAGTTCGTCCACACCGCCGGCGCGCTTCGCGTCGCACGATCCGCGTCGCGCGCGGCGAGCGCGAAGTGGACGGCAAGAGCATCATGGGCCTGCTGCTGCTGGCCGCGGCGCAGGGGCAGCGCGATCACGATCACGGCCGACGGCCCGGACGAGCGGACGCCATCGCGGCGCTGTGCGCGCTGGTCGAGCGCGGCTTCGACGAGGTCCTGACGACGCAGGCGGCCATGCGCCTGACCGGGCTGGGCGTCTCGCCCGGCATCGGCATCGGCCGGGCGCTCGTCGTCACGCGCGGCACCGCGAACCTGCGCTTCCGCATCCCCGAGCGCCGCGATCGAGCGCGAGCTCGAGCGCGCTCGACGACGCGCGCGCGCGGTCGCGCGGGCAGATCGAGCAGATCAAGCAGCGGATCGCCGCGGCGGCCGGCGCCGAGCACGCCTACCTGTTCGACGCGCAGCTCCTGATGCTCGACGATCCGATGCTCGTCGATCGGGCCGCGACGATCGTCCGCGACGGAGCGCCTGAACGCCGAGTCGGCGCTGCAGCGCGCGCTCGACGAAGTGTCGGCGCTCTTCGACCAGGTCGACGATCCGCTACCTGCGCGAGCGCAAGGGCGACGTCGCCGACGTCGTCGGGCGCCTGTGCATGAACCTGCGCGCCGACGGCGATCCGCTCGGATCTCTTCCGCGACGTCGAGGGCCGCTGGTGCTCGTGGCCGACGAGCTGAGCCCGTCGCTGATCGCGCAGCTCGACTGGCGAGCGGCTCGCCGCGCTTCGTCACCGACGCCGGCAGCTGGACGTATCACACGGCGATCCTCGCGCGGTCGATGCACGTCCCGGCCGTCGCCGGCCTGCGGCACGCGAGCGGCCTCGATTCCGCCGGGCGCGCTCGTCGCCGTCGACGGATCGACGCGGCGACGTGCTGGTCGATCCCGATGCCCGACGTCGCTCGCGGATCTCGAGGCGCGGTCGAGCAAGCGCCGCGCCTACGAGCGGTCGCTCGACGATACCGCGACGACCTGCCGGCGGTCACCGAGGACGGCGACGCCGATCCGGATCGAAGCGAACGTCGAGCTGCCCGGAAGACGCCGCGCGAGCGCGCGAGCGCGGCGCCGAGGGCATCGGGCTGTATCGATCGGAGTTCCTGCTGGCCGGGCACCGGCGCGGCGAGCCTCGACGAGGAGGCGCAGCATGCGCGTCTACCGGCGGCTGCTCGAGAGCGATGGCCGGCGGCCGCGTGACGGTCCGCACGTTCGACGTCACCGAGGCGCAGCTGGGGCTGACGCACGCGCGGCGACGACGCGATCGCCGCCGCTCGGGCTGCGCGGCCTGCGCCTCGAGCCTCGTCGTTCGACGAGATGTTCCAGGCGCAGCTGCGCGCGCTGCTGCGCGCCGCGGCGCACGGGCCGCTGCGCATCATGTTCCCGTTCGTCACCGGCGTCGAGGAGCTGCGCGCGCGCGCGCGGCCGCGGTCGTCCAGCGCGCGCCGAGACGCTGCGCGCGCGCGGGCATGCCGGCGCCCGACGTGCCGATCGGCATCATGATCGAGGTGCCGTCGGCGGCGCTGACGATCGATCTGCTGGCCGGCGAAGCGGACTTCGTCAGCATCGGGACCAACGATCTGATCCAGTACTGCCTCGCGGTCGATCGCACCGACGATCGCGTCTCGAGCATGTACGCGCCGCTGCACCCGGCGATCCTGCGCGATCGCTGCGCCACGTGGCGCGGCGGCGCGGCGCGCGCGGCATGCCCGGTGTCGGTGTGCGGCGAGATGGCCGCCGATCCGGCGCTGCTGCCGCTGCTCGCCGGGCCTCGGCCTGCGCGGAGTTCAGCATGACGCCGGCCGCGATTCCCGTCGCCAAGCAGGTCGTGCGCGGCCTGCGCATCGCCGACACCGTCGCGCCTCGCCAGCCGCGCGCTCAAGGCGCGCGACCGCCGCCGACGTCGAGAAGGTGCTGGCGGAGTCGATGACGGCGGTGAAACGTGAGCGGTGACGCAGTGACCTCCTCTGTCACGATAAGGAGCGATAGTGAGTGAGATAACGAAGGTGGAGAAACCCTGGGGCTACGAGCTGCACTGGGCGAAGACCGATCGGTACGTGGGCAAGCTGATTCACGTCAACGCCGGCCATGCGCTGAGCCTCCAGCATCACAACCAGAAGGACGAAACGATCTTCCTCTGGGCCGGGACGGATGATGTTCGAGATCGCCGAAGGCCATGAGGGCACGGCGGGCGGGCCGCTGACGAAGCGCGAGATGAAGCCGGGCGAGGCGGTCCACGTGACGCCGAAGACGGTGCACCGCATGACGGCGATCACCGACTGCGATATCTTCGAGGTTTCAACGCCGGAGCTCCAGGACGTCGTGCGGCTAGAAGACCGGGCATGACGGACGCTCACGGTCTTAACGGACAGGTAGTAGAGGAGTCGAGACGATGGGCAGCGTGAACAAAGTGATCCTGGTCGGCAACCTCGGGCGGGACGCGGAGCTGCGCACACGCCGGGCGGCGCGCCGGTCGCGACGCTGAATCTGGCGACCACCGAAGTGTGGAACGACAAGACGTCGGGGCAGAAGCAGGAAAAGACGGAGTGGCACCGGATCGTGCTCTGGGGCAAGTCGGCCGAGTCGCTGTCCGAATACCTGACGAAGGGCAAGCAGATCTTCGTCGAGGGACGGCTGCAGACCCGCAAGTGGCAGGACAAGGACGGCCACGACAGCATACACGACCGAGATCCGCGCGCGATCGGATCGCGCTGCTCGGCGGCGGCGGTGGTGGCGGCGGCGGGATGGCCGGCGGCGCGGCACGCGCCGCAGCGCAGCGCCGGGGCCGGCGCCGGCTCAGGCGGCGGCGGCGATCACGAGCCGATGGGCGAGCCGATCACCGACCTGACCGACGACGACATCCCGTTCTAGTCGTAGTTCGCAGCTCGTGCAGTTTGCAGTTGGAGTTCCGGAGCCGCAACTGCAAGCTACGAACCACCAACTCACTCAACGTCTGTTCAGTCGCCGCTGCAGCGCCTGACTCGACATCGCCGGACGGCGGGCCGGGAACTTCTGCACGGCCGCCTCGTACGCTTTCTTCGCGTTGTCGAGCTGGTTCAGGCGTTCGTAGGTCTGCCCGAGCTTGCAGTACGCGTCGGGCACGGCGGAGCCCTGCGCCTGCGGATACTCGTTGATCACCTGCAGGAACGCGTCGCGCGCCTCGGTCCACTTGCTCAGGCTGTAGTACGACATCCCGATGTTGTAGACTGCGCCGCGGCCGCCATCGGGTGCGCTGCGGAAACGCCTGGATGAATCCCTGAACCCCTGGATCGCCATGTCGTAGCCGGCTCGGCGCTGTAGTCGTCGTAGCTGGTCTCGAACATCCGCTGCGGCTGAGGTTCCGGGCGGCACGGTGGACGCGGCGGGGCCGAGCGGCGGCGGCGCCGCGCCAGCGGGACGTCAGCGCCGGATCGCCGGCGCTGCGCCGGCGCCGCCGGCTGCGGCGCGGCTGCGACGCGATCGTCTGCCGCAGCGACCTCGAGCTCCTGCGCCATCGTCGAGATCCGGACGTTCGTCTCGTCCGTTTTCTCGCGCAGCACGCGCACGTTGTCGCCGATGTTCGTCGTGGCCAGCGTCTGGTCCGCCATCGCCTTGCGCGTGGCGGCCGACTGGTCGTCGAGCTTCGCTGCTGAACGTCTTCAGCGTGTCCTGCAGCGCGCCGAGCAAGCCCTGAGCTGCTGCTGTCTGCTCCTGCAGCATCCGGATCTCGGCCATCAGCTGCAGGTGTTCCCTTGTTGGCGGCGGCGGCACGCGGGCGACGCGGACGCGACACGCAGCGACAGGCACGGCGCAACAGGAGCGAGCATCGGTGCAATCTCATGGCAATCATCCTACTTGCTGGTGACCACGAAGTGGGCGCGGCGGTTCTTCGACCAGGCGCCTTCGTCGTGGCCCGGATCGAAGGGAAATTCCTTTGCCAGTAGCTGACGGTCCGGCAGGCGATCGGCGGGAACGCCGAGCGACACGAGGTAGGTCTTGGCTGCCAGGGCCCGCTTCTCGCCGAGCGCCAGGTTGTATTCCGCCGTGCCGCGCTCGTCGCAGTGCCCCTCGATCGTGATGACCCAGGTCGGATACTCTTCAGGATCGCCGGCATTCGTCGTTCGAGCGCCTGCTGGCCGCCGCCGTCCACCTCGAAGCTGTCGAGCGGAAAGAACACCGCCTGGAACGGCGAGTTCTTGTTGATGGCGTCCAGATCGCCGCGCTCAGCGGGTCGTCGGTGATCTTCGGCTCAGGCGGGATCGGCGTCGTCTCGGGCACCGGCTCGGGCGGAGCCGGCGGCCGCGTCGTCGTGGGCGGCGTCGTCGTCGCGGGCGGCGGCGGCGGGCCGCGCCACGGGCGGCTTCTTCTTGCCGCAGGCGCCGGCGCGCCAGCGGCCACCACCAGGATTGCGATCGCCGCGAAATATGTCTGTCTCATCGCTCTCTGTTCACTCCGTAAGCTGATCCGTTACGCACTCCTGCGCATCCGCACATCGCGTCGATCGCGCCTCGCATCCGCTACTGCGACCAGTTCGCAGAACTTAGCTATTGCCCTCGCGGGTGATCTGGCGCAGGTTGCTTGCCGTCGCGGTCGACGGTGAAGAGCTGCGCTCTTGCCGTTGCGCGTCGAGGTGAACGCGATGTGGCGCCCGTTGGGCGAGAACGCCGGGCTCTCGTTGCTGCCGATGCCGTCGGTGATCGCTCGTCGCCTCGCCGGTCGCGAAGCTGTAGATCTTGATGTCGTAGCCGGGGCCGTTGCGCGTCGCATACGCGATCTCGCTGAACTTGCCGCGCGACCACGTCGGACGGTCCGACCACGGATCGCCGACCAGCGTGCTGCCGTCCGGTCCCGTCGGCGTTCATGATGTAGATCTGCGGCGTGCCGGTGCGGTCCGACACCCACGCGATCTGGCGTGCCGGTCGGCGACCACGTCGGCGACATCGTCGATCGCCGGGTTGTTGGTGACCCGGCGGAGACCGGTCCCGTCCTTGTTCATCACGTAGATCTCGGGGTTGCCGTCGCGGTTCGTCGTGAACGCCAGCTTCGATCCGTCGGGCGACCACGCGGCCAGATAGTTCTGCTTGTCGGGGCTGCTCTTGCGCCGGCGTCGTCCGCTCGCCCTTGGTGATGAACGACAGGATGATGTCCTCGGTAGACGCCGAACGATCCGGCGCTCGACGGCCGCCAGCTCGTAGTAGGCGATGACCTGATTGTCGGGGACCACGCCGGCGCGACGTTGCAGCGTCGTGCTGTTGGTCACGCGCACCGGATTGGCGCCGTCGTAGTCGACGATGTAGATCTCCTGGACGTCGCGGTTCTTCGACCGGTCCCTCCATCAGGTCCGCCGAGCGGTCGGAGGAGAAGGCGAGCTCGCGTCCGCGCGACGCCGGTCAGGGCGAGCTGGTGCTTGAACAGCTCGTCCGAGATCGTGTGCGCGTAGCGGCGCGGGTTGGCGACCGGACCCGCTGTATTCTTGCCGAACGTACTCTTGCCGGTGCTGACATCGATCAACCTCACGCCGGACGACGATCCCGGCCGCGAGTCTTCTGAACAGTCTCGACGGATGACGCCTGTTGGCGTTCACTCCTTCCACCGGTCCAGCGGCACATCGTCGAGCGAGGTCGGCTTCGGGATCGTGGCGATCGCGTCCTTCCCGATCATGCGTACTCGCGCTCGTAGTTGATGTCGTCGGTGGAGCACTTCGCCGATCGTCTTCGCGGCGGCGACGGTTTCGGCGTCGCCCGGAGAGCGGAATGAACCCGGCGATGGCCAGCTTCGGCGGCAGTCCACGCCTGACCGACGATGACGACCGCGACACTCGTGGCTGCTGCGGCGGCGTCGTGATGGCGGGGCGGCTGCTGGGCCAGCAGGGTGAGCGGAGACGGTCGCGCCGAGCGCGGCCGCGACGAGGACACGCGAAGCGCGATTCTTCATCACCGCTTGGTACTGGAAACACGAGATGCACGGGTGAGGCTGATCGTCCGGAAATGCCAGCCGGCGGCGGCGGCGGCAGCCGCTGGTGATCGTGACGCGCCCGCTGCGAGGCCAGGTTCAGGAATCCGGGCGGTGCTCATGTTCGACCTCACGATCCCGGTCGATGCATGCCGTCGCGGCTGGATCGTAGAACTATGACCTGACGGCCGAGCCGTCCTGCCGTCCTGCTTCGCCTGCCAGTTCTCTCGAACCAGCTGCGCCGATCGCCGCCAGTATTCGGGGACAGCGTGAAGTCCGCGTAGTCCGATGCGCTGGCGCTGCGCCTGCCGCCGCCCGTCGCGAGGCCTGCCGAATGGACTCGCCGCGCCGTGGGTCTCGACCTGGCGGCGCCGGCCTCTCACTCTCCGCCCTCGCGTCGGCTTGCTACCGTGCAACTTGCTGGACGTCCTTCTTCGGCTCGGGCTTCGCCGCGGTCTCGATCCGGCTTCGCCGTCTGCAGACGGCTCGGTCATCTCCGGCTTCGTCGAGCGCCGGCGGCAAAGCGTCGGTGCTGACCCTTCCGACGGTCTCGGGCACCGCCTCCCGGATCTGTTTCGCTGGCAGATCGGCGGCGCGCGGCCCCGATCTGGTCGTGGCGCGCCGAGCGAGATCGCCGCGACCGGGAGGTCCGCGGCCGGCTGCGGCGACTCGCCAACTGCAGCGCCCGAACGCGAACGCCGTGGTCAGCACGCCGTGCGCGACGAGCGACAGGAGAGCACCACGCGGCCGGACCTCGTCGGCCTTGCCGCGATCAGCCTGGCGAGGATTCGGGTGACGGCGTCCATGTCAGCGCGTCCGGCGCCGCACGTGCGTCCGCGGCAGCATTTGTTTCATCGGCACGGTGAGCCAGGCCGACCTTCTCTGACGCCGGCCTCCCTTCAGCTTGTCGATCACGTAGACGGTGATGTCGTTGTAAAGTGACGGCGCCGTCGCCGCTGCACGAACGGTGATCGTCGGTCCGCTCGAGCATCAAGCGGCGGGACTGGCTCCAGGCCAGGATCTCGATCCGGATCTCGTCCTTGTCCCACGAGCCTGCACGACACCAGCTCCGGCGCGGAAGGCCGCCGGCACGGTGACGTGAATGTGATCGGCCGTGCCAGCGACGGTTCGGCGCGTTCTTCCCGTCGGCAGGTTCACACCGCCAGCCCCTGCGCTGCCATCGTCATCGGCGCTGTGCGACCGCTGGAAGATGATGAGCGCATCGAGCATGACGTCGGACGAGCGGGGACGGCGTTGATCGATCGGCAAGGGGAGGACGTGGACATTGTCGCGCCTTCGGCGCGCGCCGCCCGCGTCCCGATCCTGACGAGCCGTTCCGCTGAACTTTCGCACGTTACTCTCACGCAGAGGTGCTGGCGTCGCGTGAAGTTCTCGCAATTGCCCGCAATTTCATTAGCACTCTTCGCACCAGCACCGTTAGCACCGTTGTCACCGTTAGCACCCTTCGGCACTACGCAGAAATTGCGCTCCGAGACGTTGAGGAACTCCGAGAAAGCGCGAAGTCGTCCATCTGCGTTTCGCGAGAAGTCCTTCACCCGGGCCGTGAACTCGTTGTAGAAGTAGACCGCCGGCACCGCGGCGAAGAGGCCGACCGCGGTCGCGATCAGCGCGTCCGCGATGCCGGGCGCGACGACGCTGGAGGCTCGTCGATCCCTCGACGCCGATTCTCAGGTGAACGCGAAAATGATCCCGACACCGTGCCGAACAACCTGGATGAACGGCGTGATGCTCGCCGGTCGTCGCGAGAAACGGCACGCGCTTCTCAAGCTTCTACTCACTTCGCGCTCGTCGCGCGCAGCAACGCCCGATCGACCGCGTCGAGGGCTCTCAAGGTGGGACGCGGCGCGGCCCACGGCGACTTCCTCGCTCGGCTTGCCGGCGGCGTCCCCGCGCCGGCGGCGGCAGCTGCGGTTCGCACTGCGCTGGCGTAGCCCGCCTGAAGATCCCGACGAGCGGGCTGTTCACCTGCGCGACGCTCACACCTTTCGCGCTGATCGACTTGCACCTCTCCGGAAAACTTGCATGGTGCTCTTGCGAAGAAGACCCGGAGAAAACGTCGTGCTGCGGCGTCGCGCCCGGCGCCTTGGTGCTGCTGCAGACCTTGTAGAGGATGACGCCCCGGGAAACGGCGGAGAAGAGGAGCAGGGATCAGAAGCACGCACTCTTCGAGAACCAGGTTCGGCGTCCGCGATGAGGTCTGACGAAATAAATCCACCCGCCGGGCCCAGAGTCCGCGCGGCGTGCCTGCACGCCACGAAAGGCGAGGAGTCCGCAATAAGCAATACGTAG
>ERZ1370068.8281-contig-7149_pt1 | contig 15832 bp, 24 predicted proteins | sample MGYA00561227_ERZ1370068 | MGnify/ENA primary metagenome ERZ1370068 (study PRJEB38410, sample SAMEA6850437) | metagenome | study: Metagenomic assessment of the ecological functions of the soil: analysis of the soil microbiota associated with the...
ACCCAGCTGCTTGACGAACGGCGCTAAGCCTGAAGACGGCGAAACACTGCGCTGTTTACGAGGAAGAACCTCAGCCGCGCGTCTGGCCCGACGGAAATCAGCGCGAACCAAAGTCGCGCGATTTGCGGAGGACCATGGCTTTCGCCTCCGCTTTTATCGTGACGGCTTATGCGCCATTTTCGATAAAGAGTCTCGCAGAGCGCAACGAAAAGTAACCTTTCAGCACGCGTTCAAGCACAGGCTGAAAATATCACAGGTAGGGCGGGCAGTCCTCTGCACGCCCGGCGGCTGATGCATTACTTGCGGTCGGCGCGGTCGTAGCGGCACGAGCTGCAAGCAATGCATCCCAATCAGTGGTCACCAAACTGGTGTAGACGACTACCGATCTGAAGAAGCCGACGCCATCTCCGGCTCCATCAGAGCCTCTGGGTTCACGATGTCTTCGGCCAGTTTGTTCAGAAGCTCGTTTGCCTCAGATTCCTCATCCAGAGTTTGTTGCAGAAGCTCCGCGGATTTGTCCTGCCCAAGCAGTTGCGCAAAGGTGCGCACACTGCCGTAACCGGCGATCTCGTAGTGCTCGACTTTCTGCGCAGCTACGATGATGCCTGCGTCGATAACGGAATCTTCGCCATCTGCCTTAAGGACCTCCGATCCTTCTTCGATCAAGCCTTTCATGGCCTGGCAGGTTTGCCCTTTGTCTTCTCGCCGAGTTCTTCGAAGACTTCCTCAAGCCTCTGGACGTGACCCTTGGTCTGTTCGAGATGCTTTTCGAAAGCTTCCTTCAATTCGTCTGATGAAGCACCTTTCGCCATCTTCGGCAATGCTTTGACTAGTTGGTTCTCGGCATTGTACAGATCCCGAAGTTCGTTCACGTAAAGTTCTTTTAATGTCTCCAGATTCATGATCCCTCTTTTCCTTTCCTTTCTGTTTCTGGTTTGGTTCGGTTGTTGTAGGCACGGTACGCCTGCACCGGCCACAAGAAGGAAACGTGGCAAAATATCGGAGTGCGCGTCTTTTTGGTTGTGAAAATTTTTTGAGCCGAGAGAGCTCCCCAAGATCCGGCCATCAGCACTTCCTAGGGATGCTCGAAAAGCTACGTAGTTGGTTTTCAGATTAATCCTTACAAGGTGAAGACGGTTTTGCCTTTAGGGAGCCGTATTTCCGCCCGGTTTCGGGTCGATTCCGGAAGCCGTAGCTAACGATGGCGGCCCTCGCAACATGTTGCAGCTACTGAGGCATGAGCCGGGCCTTGTTAGATGTCAGGTAAGAGCAGGGCTGTCTCAGCTGGGCAACCGGTTAACCGTCGCGCTCGCGGGGAAACACGCAAAAGGCCTGCCAACCCGGATTCACCGTGGAAAGGACACACGTTATGAAGCCTAACACAACAATGCAGCAAGCAGGTGCGACCGGGGCACATCCCATTGTGGCTCCTCGGCATTCCAATTCCCTACTTTGCTGCCTATATCTTTCCTACTGCGCGGCTGCGCGTAAGGGTCTCGGTGACCTCGTCACCAGCGGTATTCAATTAGCTGGGTTTCGAGATTTCCGGGTTGAGCCAGCGACATTTATATGCCGAACTGACGCAACGGTGCTACTTATTGCATCGGAACGCTGTGCTGGATCGTATGCTTTGCGGATGTACTCTAGTCTCATCCTGTCAGGATACGACGTTGGAAGAGCTCCACGAAATGACTGCCCGCATTGAAAAGCTTTCCTCGGGTCGAGCACGATTTGATTCAGGGACGCGATCCGCAGGTAAGCGAAATCAAAGAGAAGGTCGAAAACGTTAGAGAAGTCGTTTCGTCCGAAAGAAGTTGAGCGTTTCCGATTTGCCCATCGGACGCTCAGGATTTGTCACTGGCTACTCCCATTCGCAGCGCGTCGGCGCCTCGATGTTCAAGTTTTTGCTTGATTATTTCACGCGACTCTGCCGGAATACGGCGCTCAAACAAACTTAACGGAAAGACATATCCCATGCTCTGGACCATAATAGTCATTCTCATCGTTCTTTGGCTTCTTGGCTTTATCGGCCACGTCGGCGGCAGCCTAATTCATCTCCTCGCTCGTGATTGCCGTTGTTGTCCTGATCATTAACCTGCTCCAAGGCAGACGAGGTCCCTGAACCAGCGGCCCCTCCCGAATTGCTGCAGGGGCGGGTCAGCCGAACGCGACACCGATCACAGGTATCCCGGTTAAGGCGAGAATTATTAAGATCAAAACAATCAGCCCGAGTCCTCCGCTGGGCCAGTAGCCCCAGCCCGAGCTAGTAAGGCCAGGCCGGCAAAGCGCCGATCCCAGCAGCAGGATTAGCATGATTAGTTAGAATTGTGCCCATGGCTATTCCCTTCCGAAGCATGTTCGCCGCAGCGAGGCACTTTGGACGTTGTTATATCTCCCCGACTGCAACGCTAAAGAGTCCGCGTGGCGGAAAGATGCGCGACGTTGCGCCCTGAGGCTATCCTAAAGATTTGGAGTCTGGCCGGCCCATGCAGTACGCAAAACGCGCCCTTCCTATTCGCCATCGGCGAAACAGGAAAGGCGCGCTGGTAGATTTGCTCTTCTACTCTTAATCTTCGTCGAGAATCACTCGATCAACCATCACGCTTGTCTCCCTGTGCCGAACGTAGTGAACCTGACTGGAGCGCCCCGACTTTCACTCTCGTCCGCACGACATCTTCATCGAGCACCTTACCGCTTCGCGTCACGTAAGTGACGGTCTTACCAAAATGGTATGTCCTGCGGTCCGCTCGCTTCCCTGAGCACGATTACGCTGCCCGGAGTACTTCGGTGATCGTTCCGCTGCCCTCGGTAGTAGTCGTTGTTGTCGTTGTCTCTGAGACCTGCGCCCATGCGAACGGAGCTGCAATCGCGAGGGCCATACTAATCAGTATTTTATTCATTTGCTTTTTTCTTCTATTACGCGGCGGGTAAACAACTTCCGCGAACGAGCTTTCCTCGGGCACGGAAGCGCGTCCCGCCGTTGTTCCTGCAGCAATCGGGCAGCCGCGCTTGCCCTGGATGCAAGAGCGCCACACTCCTCACCGGATTGACGCGCAAGCGACCGTGTCTTTAACGTTTCTCCACTTCTTTTGTTTCAACGCGCACCGCGTATTCATCCGGTTTCACTTCGCTGCCCCGCTCGATCGGCATACACCTGGGTAAACTCAGCGCCGAACAACAGAATCTGTGATGAGTAATAAACCCAGAGTAACAGTGTGATTAGAGAACTGGCCGGTCCATAAGCTGACCCAGCAGCGCCGCTGCCCAGATACAAACCGAGTAGCCATTTGCCGATACCGAAAAGAATCGCGGTCATGACCGCGCCAATCCAAACGTCTCGCCACTGAATCTTAGCGTCAGGCAGAAACTTAAAGATCATCGCGAAAAGCAGAACAATGACCGCAAAGTCGAATATGAGATAAACACTCATCGCGACCATAAGACCACCCGGTAAGACAGATTGCACGTAGTGGCTGAAGGCTTTGAGCAGGCTTTCGAGCGTCAGTGAGACGAGTAGGAGAAAACAGACGCCGGCGACCATTGCAAACGAAAGGAATCGGTTCCGCAGAAATCCCCAAATGCCGCGCGTGGGTTTAGCTTTCACATCCCAAATTGTGTTCAAGGCGTCCTGAAGTTGACCGAACACGCCGCTTGCGCCAAAGAGCGCGAGGGCAACGCCGATGATCGTGGCTATCGTGCTTTTACCCGGCTGCGATGCTTGTTGCGCGATGTTTTGCACCACCTGCACAGCGCTCGCGTCGAGAAAGTAGCTCAGCTGCTCGGTGATCTTGTTCCAGGCTCCTCCTGGGTCATCGCGGAAGAGGACACCGACAATCGCGAGTAGGACGAGGATCAGCGGGGCCAGTGAAAAGACTGTGTAGTAGGCAAGCGCAGCGCCTAGCTGCGGCGCTTTGTCCTGCAACCACTCCTGAAACGTTTGTTTCAATAAGGCGAAGACATTTCCAAAAATGATTCTGACGTTTCCGAGCTAGGCTGTTTTACCACAACGAAAGACCTTTGATTAAGGATTCGCTCGTAGTGGTACGTGGTCGCTGCAAAATAGCGCACATAGATAAGCGCTCCCGTATCTCGGCACTGATGACTGATTTGTGCAGGCACCAGTCACCTTGAGTGCTATCGGCTGACCTGACCTACGTGTCGGAGCCGCGAGGGAGCGAAAGGGTTATTCGGGTCCCGCGCTTGGGGCCGCTATTGATATGGAACTCGCCCCCGAAACTACTTTACACGTTCGCGAATGTTAAGAAGACCAACCGTTTGGGAGCCAGTTCGCTTATCGTCAAGCGAGTTAGGATCGAAACCAGGACCGTCATCGGCGACGATGATGCGGACCTTGTCTGGCCGCCGATGCTGCATCGTGATGTGCACGGCGCTGCCGCCAGCGTGCTTCGCCGAATTTAGCAACAACTCGCGCACCGCTCTGAACAGGAAAATACGCACATCGGCGGCTTTCGGGTTCGCTGAACGAGTCGGCTTCGGCTGTGACTTCAATATTGTAATTCTTACGTGTTTCAGCGGAGAGCCATTCAAGTGCTGCCGCTAAGCCGTGCTCGTACAAAACTGGCGGCGCGAGCTCTACGCTGAGAGATCTTGTTAACTGAAACGAACGCTCAAGTAAATCGGCAATTTCGCGAGCAATCGGTTCTCGTCGGGCAGTGTCTTGCGTTCTGCACAGCGCGGCAAGTTGCATCCGCGCCGCGACCAGTAATTGCTGTAGGTCTTCATGCAGCATCTCCGCTATGCGCCGACGCTCCGCTTCCTCTGCAAGCGACAATTGGGCCGAGAGGAGGCGGAGTTTCTGTGCCTGTTCGACCGCTTCGGCAGTGCGCTTGGCGACCCGCTGTTCGAGCGTTTCATTTAAGTTCTCGAGTTGGATGACGAGATCGCGCGCCTGAGTACTGTCGTCGCCGAGAACGTAATGCAACCTGCATCGACCGGACGAGCGTCAGGGTGCTGATCGGCCGCTCTAGCAAAGTAACAGTTCCGGCAGCCGCAGCCGCCAAATCCAGTAATCTCGCCCTGCGCGATTCGCCGCCGCTTGTGAGAATGACGAGCGGTAATTCGGACCAGGCGGGCTGCGCTTTTAGGACTTCCAAAAGATTCGAAAGTAGTGGGGACTCCAGCGCTTCCTCCGTGAGCAGTAGCGCGCCCGTGCCCGCAGCGATTTGCCGCGAACATTCATCTGCACCGGCGCAAATTCGTGTACTTCAAACCCATCGGCGTAGAGCAAAGCCGCCATGGCGGTGGCATCCTTTCCACAGGAGCCATGATGAGCACGCGCTCGTCTTCATTCCTCTCAGAGACGTGTTGGTCTTCCTCCTGAGCGGCAGCGTTCGCTAACGGATTGTGGTCGCTATCGTGTTCACCGAGCGAGGCCAGACATGAATCCACGCTTCCTTGCATCTGGGCCTCACGAAGCTTTGAGTATTTGCTTTTCGCTGCCACGGAAGACGGGCACGCCCGTCAGCACGCCTTGAAACTGTTTTAGCGGCTCGCCGATAACGATGCCTTTGCCCGACATCAATTTGAATTCGCGGATGGTTTTCTCGTGCCCTCCACTACGCTTCTTAACCACCGCAATAGCTTGTTTCACTTCTCCGTAGGCTTCGAAATATCGCAGGTTTACCACGGTGTCCGAAAGATAACTAAGGTCCACCGGCGCTTCGGCGGCGGCAGCCAATCCATGCTGGGCTAAAACGAGGATCGTGACGACACCCTGCTGGTTGAGACAGGTGCAGAGTTCGTGCAGCTGGTTGTTCAGATACTTCTCGCCCGGCATGGCGTTGAGATAACCGTTGAGACTGTCAATCGCGACGAGTTTGCAACCCGCCTCCACGCCGCGCAGAATACGAACGGCGAATTCGCCGGGAGAAAGTTCGGCAGGGTCAACCTGCTGTACCGTAATCGTGCCGCTTTCGATGGCTTTTTCTAACTTGAAACCCAGCGCTTTGGCTCGGCTCAGCATCACGCTGCGCGTTTCGTCAAACGTGAATATCATAGAGCGTTCACCTTGATCGGCCATTTGGACAGCGTATTGCAAAGCTAGAGTAGATTTGCCAGTGCCCGCCTGGCCGAGTATGAGGGTGGTTGTCCCTCGATCCAGCCCACCGCCGCACAAGGCATCCAGCTCCTTGATGCCGCTGGAAACGGGCCCGTGCCGAAAATCGGGTGCGATGCTCAGCGGCGATCATACGCGGAAAAACGCGCAAACCGCCGGTGGCGATGATGTAGTCATGATAGCCTTCCCGAAATTTTACGGCCCGTAATTTCGAAACGCGCAACCGGCGGCGCGATGTTCCGTAGTCGGGCGAGAGTTGTTCCATGTCAATGACGCCGTGCGTGAGGCTGAGCACGTGCGGGTCGATCACCCCTGCCTTGTTCATCTTATCGTCAAGCAAAAGAACGGTGCTCTTGAATTTTGCGAACTGCTGTTTGAGCGTCAGAAGTTGACGCCGGTAGCGTAAAGCGGTTTCGGCCATTAATCGGAATTCGGAAAGCGAATCGAAGGCGACTCGTGCCGGCTGCGCCTTGCGCACTTCATCGAGCAGTAGCTGGCTGACTTTCGTCAACTCGACTTCGGATGGATGAAACACTGTCGTCTGCGCTTCGGGCCGCAGCAGATTCTCAACGGCGGACAAATCCAACACCGGGATTTTATCGAGCGACCAGCCGTGCGATCGCGCCACTTTGAGCAACTCCTGTTTGGTCTCTGAAAGCGTGATGTAAAAGACCTTCTCGCCTCGCCGTAGTCCCTCGAGGAGAAACTGAAGCGCCAGCGTCGTCTTGCCGGAGCCCGGGTCCCCTTGAACTAAATAAAAGCCAGTCGCGCGGCAACCCGCCCGCGAGGATATCGTCCAGTCCCTCGACTCCGCTGGGGCAGCGTTCGTCGGCGAGGTCGGTTGAGACAGTTGTGGCGGATTTCCGGATTGATTTGCGCTTCACAATATTGATGTCGAACAGGCGACGACCGTGTTGTCACCGGCAATTTAGTTCGGGGTTGCAATTTTGAAAGAGCGCTCGCTCCGAAAGTGTACCGGGGCATCTACTTCGCAGGCACGAGAACAGTGAGTGCTCTGGAGACAAAATCGATCTCCGCGCTCCTGCCTAAATTTACTCTTTCTCCATCGAGCGTCGCAGGAATGTCTTTGCTTGATTGCACATCTACCCGCTTTGTTTTGGTGAGAAGTATATTTCTGTCATCGCGCCATTTACCAAACGCGGCGGTAGTGGCAAGGCCTATCACTTCAGCGGCGCTTTCCACATCAATGACGGCGGCTTCGAGCGCTTGCTCCGAGTCGGACATTTGTTCCGATATCAGAGGGCAGATAAGCGCAACGGCTTCAGCTTCACCCTTCATTTCGCCCGAGATAAGATACTGAATCTTCGTTTCAAACATTTTTCGGAAGGCGACACTCCCCTTCTCGATAGCATCAACTATATTTCCCTCGCGCATAGATTCGCGGGGTTCTGCCAAAAGCGCAGGCGCTCCCACAATGGCGGCGATAAGAAACTGCTTGCCCGCGATCCGACCTCCGGAAAGCACTTTTAGTGAGGGAGCAGCGAGCGTATTTTTGAGCGACTCTTCCCAGGACACGTCTCCATACAATGCTCGAGGGAGCATATTCATCGTTCCCCGGGAAGCGGAATAAGATACGGTCCCTTTTCGGCGCATGCTTCTGCAGCTGTCCGGATGGTGCCATCGCCACCGAGCACGATAAGCACTTCCAGCTTCTGCCCGGCCGCCTCTGCAAACGAACGCTCCATTTCTTTTGCCTCGCCACACCAAACCTTCGGCTCAACAATGCCCGCACGCGTAAGGATACTGAAGATCTTCTGCTCAGATTCCGAATCGCAGCCTCCGCTTGAGGTGTTGATTATGGCCCCAACCTTCAACTCTGATAAACGGATGTCGTTAGGCACAAATCACGTGTGCGCGTTAGTGGCGCGCCTAAATCCCCTTGCCCTTGGACGCGCGCTCAGTGCGGTCCGCTCGGCGCATGCCGCCAGGATTGTTTCCGTTCCGCTCTGCTTTTTTGCGAACGCGCTCGAACTGTTTCTCAAGGCTAGTCAGATCTTCGTCGGCAAGTTTTTCCAGATCGACAAGTTCATTTCGAGCGCCTTTCACCGCTCGAATTATTTCGTCGAGTTTCAAATGAGCCGCTTTGGCATCGCGATTCTGCGTATTCTGAATGAGAAAGACCATCAGGAAAGTAACAATGGTCGTTACGGTATTAATAATGAGCAGCCAGGTATCCGAATAATGGAACGCGGGGCCGGTTAGTGCCCAAACGACGATGATGAGAATCGCCGCGGCAAAAGCCCACGCGCTACCGAGCACTCTCGACGAGCGCCGTGCAAAAATCCGGAAAGCATCGCTCACGACGCAAAAGAAATCTCGCGATTCTTCCCGTCGCTTAGCCTTCTCCTTCTGCGTTTTCATTGTCTTGATATTATTGTCGGCACCCACCTCAGCCGGAGACAGCGCTTATACGTGCTGACAAAGAACTGTGGAGCTTCACATCCGGCAGCCTGTGCCAGCACGTCGACGCCCTAACGACGGAATATAAAACCGAGCACGAGACCGACTCCGAGCGCGGTAAAGACCGCCTTCGTCGGGTTCTCGCGGACGTATTGCTTGCTGTCGTCCTGAAAACTGCGGACACGATGGAGCGAATCATCCCATACCTCTTCCGCGCGACCGAGATATTTATTGGCCATTGCGCCTGCGGCCGAGCCGAGATCTTCGGCCGCTTTGCGCGCGTGCGTCCCGCCACGCTCTGCTTTTTGTCTCGCCTGCGGTGAAACCGCAGGCCTGCGCCTTGTATCCATTAGATTTTCGTTAGCCATTATTTATAAGCTTTCGCTGCCGATGCTTCGCTGACGGTGCTGATATCTTCAGCGCCGGCAGTTTTGAAAATGTGCTTCGCCCGATCAACGTCTTCGCTTTCATCCGTATGAACGGCGATTAGATAATTCCCTTTTTTAACTTCTCGTCGTAGCGCTTTGCCTCGATCTCCGGAATGCCGAGACCGATCAAACCGCCGACGACACCGCCGGTCGCCGCTCCCACGGCCGCGCCGCTAAGCGCCGCCATAATTGGACCCGCCGCGATAAACGGACCGACGCCAGGAATTGCCAACGCGCCGATTCCTGCCAGCAATCCAATCACGCCGCCGGTGACGCCGCCGGTGGCTGCACCGGTCGTTGCGCCCTCTGGCGCCTTTGTCGCTTTAACGTGACCAACGTCTCGCGTGCCGCCCGTATCAGGCATGAGCACTGAGATTTCCGAGGCTGCGAAACCTTGCGCCTGGAGCTGCTCGACAATTCGCTCAGCTTGGCCGTGTGTAGTTGCAATACCGAATACTGATTTAGACATAATAATTTTCTTTCGTTTGTGTGATGTTGTTAGTTAATTTGATCCTTTAACGTCCAATTGATCGTCAATATGGGCGCCGCCAGCCGCTGATTTTGCAAGCTGATCGATTTTTGCTTTTTCTTGAGCAGTCTTAACGGGTCCGCGGAGTGTAACGTGGCCATTAGTAGTAATGACTTTGATGTTCTTCGCAGTCGTTGAAAGCTCGCTGTCTTTCATTAGCGCCTGCCGGATAGCCTGGGTGATTTTTAAATCCGCTGGACTGTTTGACTGGTCGCCAGATGTCTGGGTTTCACCGGAGCGATCGCGCTCGTTTGTTGCTGTGTTATCGGGTTTCGTCTTCTCATTGTCGGCAGCCAATGCCGCCAGGCTAACTGCGCTGAGACAAGCTAAAGCTAGTATAGTTCGTTTCATGGGTCCTTTCGTTTGGGTTTGCGGGGGTGTCGGTAACTGATCGCAACTGGTACCCCCATCGGTTCTATTTAGTTTATTTATTGAGCCGCGATGTTGATTACGGAATTGGCTAACTTGGTAAGCTTTTTGTCTGTATCGGATTCTTCGGTCAAGGTAGTCTGAAGTAACTGCGCGCCATCCGGATCCCCTAGTAACTCGGCGTATGTCCGAGCGCAGCCGTAACCGGCCATCTCATAGTGCTCAACGCGCTGCGCCGCAGCAATTAGCCCGGCATCGCGCACTTCCTCGTCAGCATCTTCTTTGATCATTTCGTCTCCCTCTTTAAGCACACCCTCCATGCCCTCACATTTCGGGCCGCGGGTTGACTCGTCGTGGCTCGTTAAAATCTTTCGAGACGCGTCGCGTGTTCCTTCGTCTGCTTCAAATGTTCTTCGAACCCCGCCGCAAGCTGTTTGTTAGTAGCGGCTTTAACCATTTTCGGTAGCGCTTTGATAATCTGCTTCTCCGCGCTGTAGAGGTCTTTCAGTTCTTGAATGTATAGGTCTTTGAGTGTTTCTAGTTTCATATGTGTGGATTTAATATTGTTGATGTTACTCCTTGTCTTCGCAGAAGCGACCTCGCCCCCAAGATCCTTATGTGCAACCCCGCAGCAGAAAGATCAGGAGCAAAATCGGAATCGGAATTCCGAGAAGCCAAAGTAGGATGTACCCAGTCGCCCCAGCTTGTTTGATTCTTTTTAGCTAAACGCATCGCAGATACCATTTGTTAATGTTATTGATTCGGAACTCTTCGTCGTGCACAGGAAGCTTCCTTCGACTGATGAAAACACACAATCGGGCTGGTGGATGGTTGTCTAATCAGACAAAAACCCTATCCACCATCCGACGATTATCTCGAAACACGGAACTGCGCTAGGTAGCCACTAGCTTTCTGACTCAGACCCCAACGAAATTCTAGAGAGACGAGAAAATAGGAGTCAGCTTAACCTTAGAATGCCAGCATGGAAAGCTAATGTTTCCAGCTAACAAACAGGACAAGCGTTCTAACGCCTTTTCGTGCGACCGCTACGGCGTTTCTGCCGCGCACGCGACGATGTCGATCTTTTGCCGAGACCTTATCGATTTGTCGCGGCGCGTACCGTTCGCTTCTGCGATCTTCGCTGCGGACGATTTTCGAGATCTCGTCCTTTCGCACGCCTTGGCGCGTAACCGCCGCCCGCCGCCTTTGCGCGACTTAGTGCAGGGACTTTTCACCGGGTGTCGTTTGAGTGCGCCTTTCGAGACTGCTCTGGCGCGTCTAACAGCCTTCCGAACTGGCCGCCCGTCGGCCGCGGCTTTTCCCACAAGAGCACCGGATCACTCCGCCAACGACTGCGCCAGTCGGGCCGGCTATGCTGCCGATCGCCGCACCAGTTACGGCCCCAGCTGTTTGCTTCGGAATTGGCGGAACCTGAAAATCTTCAGATGATGGCGGGCTTTTTTCTTTTCCGGCTTTGATGGTCAGGCATAAATGGCGGACTCCTTAATATCTTCGATTCGCTACAAAGATATTCGGATGACAAAGTCGACATAGCCGTAACAAAATTGAAACGCCCATGACACTCATTCGCAAGTTAACTGACTTCGAGTTCGAGAACAGTGTCAGCTCTTCGCCAGTAATGACAATGAAACGCTGAGCGTCGCGATGCGCATCAGCAGCGACGATTCTTCGCTCGTCGGCAATTGCACCCGCAAGGCCAACTTCCTAGAATAGGCCGAGCAATTTGAGCACGATTACGATAACAACGATTACTCCGATTATGTAGAAGATGTTTCTGTTCATGCTGGGGACTGATATCAGAATAGGTGTGCTGTGGCCAGCATTTTATCGCAAACTGAGCGGCGTGGATGGACTCGGCTGATGTAAAAACAGCGCACTCGCGCTCAAGCCACGATTTAGTTATGCAGGCCGCCAAGGCCATAAATAGACCATGCCCCTGCCACCATCCTTATCCCTAGGAGAAAAGATGCCGGAAAAAACATCGATCTGCACGGCAGCGCACCAGACAAAGCACAGGTTCGCCCTGCTCTTAATCGACGTCATAAACGATTTTGATTTTCCCGAGGCAGATCAATTGCTGAAGCATGCACGACCAATGGCGCGAAATCCTCCTTACGTTTGAAACGACGGGCGCAGAAAGCAGGCGTACTCGGTGATTTATGTAAACGACAATTTCGGCCAATGGAAATCTGACTTCTCGGCGCACAGTCGACCACCGTGTAATGCAAGGCCGCGGCCGCGATGTGGTGAAATTGCTGCGGCCGGAAGAAAGCGATTACTTCGTGCTCAAGCCAAAGCATTCGGGATTCTTTTCTACGACTCTTGAGACACTTCTTCGCTACCTGGAAACGCAAATCTTTGATTCTGACCGGCATTGCCGGGAACTTTTGCGTGCTTTTCAGCAGCAAACGATGCCTACATGCGCGACTTCAACTTATTGGTGCCCTCGGATTACGGTATCAAACACGAAGAAGGAAAATAACTCCGCGCTCAGGTTAATGAAGAAATTCCTGAAAGCCGACACGCGCTCGTCTTCCAGAATCGTGTTCCGCGATTCAAAAGTACAACTAGAGCAGCGCAGCCGCTCGGAGACGTAACACGGCTCGCTCGAAAGTTTCAATTCGGTGACGCTGTCAAGAAGCTCGCATTTCCAGTTAAGAGCTAGCAAATGTCATTAAAGCCGCCCATACCGCCGATGGAAGCACGCTCGGTCGAAGAAATTCCGACTGGCGACGGAGTGGCAGTATGAGCCGAAATGGGATGGGTTTCGCTGTCTCGCGTTTCGCGATGGTGACAAGATTTTTTGCAATCAAAGAACGGTCAGCCGCTGGCGCGTTATTTTCCAGATGTCGTCGACAATGTGGCGAAGCTGCGCACAGCAACAGTTCGTTCTCGACGGCGAACTGGTGATTCCGATTGGCGGCGCACTTTCGTTCGATGAATTGCAATTGCGTCTGCATCCTGCCGCGAGTCGCGTTCAGAAACTGGCCGCAGCTCATCCAGCAGTTTATATCGTGTTCGATCTGCTCGCCGAGGACGGCGAATCATATTTGAAGCTGAATCTGCGCGAGCGGAGGCGGCTTCTGGAAAATTCGCGCGTTCGAATCTACGATCAGCAAAGAACATACGACTTTCGCCGGCTACGACTGATTACCGCGTTGCGAACGATTGGTTTCGAAAAACCGGGCGCGATCTTGACGGCATTATTGCTAAACGTCTCGACGCGGCGTACGCATCGGGCGAACGCACCGCTGCCGTAAAGGTGAAACGAATGCGGACCGCCGATTGTGTTGTAGGTGGCTTCCGTTACGCGACCGGCGCGCGCGTGATCGGTTCCCTTTTGCTCGGACTTTACGGCGACGACGGATTGCTGCATCACGTCGGATTTATCTCTGGTTTCAAAGCATCGGAACGGCGCGCGTTAACAGAAAAATTTGAGCGACTGAGAAAACCACCCGGTTTCACCGGCAACGCGCCTGGAGGACCGAGCCGTTGGAGCACGGAGCGCACCGGCGAATGGCAACCAGTCGCGCCAAAAATTGTCGTGGAAGTCGCCTATGATCATTTTACCGGCGGCCGGTTTCGACACGGCACAAGATTTCTGCGCTGGCGTCCCGACAAAGATCCTCGCCAGTGCACGATGGACCAGGTGGAGCATCGCGAAGGAAAGGCGATGGCTCTTTTGTAAGCCTCTACGATTCTCGCGCGTGCAGGAACTTTAGAACTGCTCGTTCCGGCTCCGCGGAAGATTGGGAGGCTTCAATGTTTTGTCGCCGTTGAGACCTGCGATGCGCGTTCGGTTCAGGTAAGCTTCCACGATTACCGGATGAACGTAGCACTTTCGGCACACCGCCGGTGTGTTGCCAAGAAGTTCCGCGACCGCGCAAATCGCCGTTTTGATGTTCGACTTTGCCTGCTTTCTTCGTTTGGAACTCTTCCTGTTTACTAAGCGCGATTGCCGCCAATACCGTGCCACCCCAGGTGCGGAAATCTTTTGCGGTAAAATCTTCACCTGCGATTTGGCGTAGATACTCGTTCACATCTTGCGAGGTAACGTCTCGCACTTCCCCATCCTCCTCGAGTACTGGAATAAATCCTGACCGGGTAAGTCCTGGCATTTCGCAATGACTTTCGCAACCTTGCGATCGGTGACATCCACTTCGTGTTGACGCCCGCTCTTGCCGCGGAACCGAAACAGTATCTGCGCGCCTTTGACCTTCACATGACGATTTTTAAGTGTGGTCAAACCGAATGACTTGTTGTCGCGCGCGTATTCTTCGTTTCCGATGCGTATGAACGTTCGCTCCAGAAGCCGCACGATCGTTGCGAGCACTTTTTGCCGCGGCAGACCCGGCAATTTCAGGTCCTGAGCAACTCGCCGGCGAATATTTGGCAGCGCTTTGGCAAATTCGAGCGAGCCGGTCGAACTTGTTTTCATCGCGCACTTCGCGCCAGCGCTCGTGATATCGGTATTGCTTCCGGCCACGCGCGTCGCGGCCTGTCGCCTGGATGTGGCCATTCGGTGACGGACAAATCCAAACCTCAGTCCACGCTGGTGGAATGGCGAGACGTTTGATCCGGAGCAGCCGCTGCTCGTCGCGGATCGGTTTTCCTTCCGTGTCCAAATACTCGAAGTCTTTGCCTTTCGCTCTGCGGCTGTAACCAGGCCGCTCGTCATTGACGTATTGCAGACCGGCTTCCTCCGCAGCCTCCGCAGAATCAGCCGCGACGCCGGGTTCGATTGCTTTCCCGTTCCGAGTGTTTGTCCCACGCGCTCCCATTGAGGAAACAATCACTTCGAGCGAATAGCTTCTGCAAATGCCTGGCGGACCGCCGATATCCGTTCGGCTTCAATCCGCTCAACTTGTTGTTCCGCCCGACGCTGTAGCTGCTCGAAGTTATAGCTGTTCAACTCTGGCAATTTCGCCGCGGCCAGCGCACGCCACAGCAGTTTCTTTCCAGTAACTCCCATAATTAACCCTTCCAACGTGAGCACCAATCCCAAGCTGCCCGGCTCATCGCCTGCAATTATCAATCGTGCGCGGCCAACCTTTTCCGCCGCCCATGCACCGGCCTGGCGCACCTTGCTTTCTTCGACTCCGAGTGCACGCATGACGTCGCGCAACGTATCTTGGTCTGCTTTGATCTCCCTTTCGGTTTCCACGAAGAAACTGCCGAGTGGCTCGCCTTTGTGGACCTCCACCCAGTGGGCAATGAGTTCCAACGCGCTAATAGAACCGGCGAGATGATCATTTAGATATGAGTCCAAGTCTTTCATTGGGTGAATGGCATGCGCAAGATTCAGATGGGAGGCAGCGGTTCTTCGGCCGGACCGGCGATCACTTCACCGGTAGGTTTGAAACGTGAGCCGTGACAAGGGCAATCCCACGTCGATTCAGCAGGGTTCCACCTGACAAGACAGCCAAGGTGCGTGCAAACAGGCGAGAGCCGATGGATGTTCCCGTTAGCGATCGCGGAAAGCGGCAACTTTCTTCCCACGCCGAACCGATAATCATTCCTTCGCCCGGTCTTTAACTCGCGGACGGAATCAGCTTCCGGCACGAGCGAGGCGATCTTTGATCATGTAGTAGGGATAGTCCTTGTTTTCCCGGAGATAATTCCACGCTGCGCCTTTGATTTTTCTCGGTCTACGGCAAACAGATCGCGTCCATGGATTCTTTCGTCCCGTGGCCCAGTCGCGCGCCATCATTGCCGCTATCGGTCCCGAATGTAATGCCGTTGCCGCAATAACCGGTCGCCACAAACTGGCGCTTCGGCGTTCTCCCCGATGTAAGGCAAGCCATCTGGGTGCAAGATAATCTGGCCCGACCAGCGATGATCAACTATTCGCCTCGCGGAATGATCTTTTTCAATCGCGCGTAGCAATCGGGCATAAGCTTTTTCGGTCTTCTTCTGTTGCCCGGTCTTATGATCTTCCCCTCCGTAACACGACGTAATCGAAGCAATACGTAACTGAACGAAGTACGC
>ERZ1370068.4922-contig-3971_pt1 | contig 15823 bp, 32 predicted proteins | sample MGYA00561227_ERZ1370068 | MGnify/ENA primary metagenome ERZ1370068 (study PRJEB38410, sample SAMEA6850437) | metagenome | study: Metagenomic assessment of the ecological functions of the soil: analysis of the soil microbiota associated with the...
TTGGCCATAGAGAGGTGAGTCGCTGTCCAAGTCGAATGGGCGATGCGTCATAGCATGAATAGACCTGCCGTGCGCACGAAGCCACGTTGGACGGATGCATCATCGCTCAATTCAGCGCATCAGGACGCGACGTTGTCCCGCGTCCAGATGCCGACCGGTTGCTCGAGGCCGCGGATCGTCCGGGGCGGTTTCTCGACAAGAAGCATGAAGTCGGCGTTCGAACTGTCGGTCTCGGTCCAGTGCCCGCTGCACCAGATCGTCGCTGGCCACCAGGGCACATCCGTACTCTGCGGGTAAGGGTCTCAAGACGACTGGCCGCATTCACCGCCGTGCCGATGACGGCGAATTCGAGCCGGTTCAGTCCGATGTCCCTGAGCACGACTTCACCATAGTGCAATCCGATGCTGAGCCGGATCGGCGGCTCGCCGCGATTTTTCGTTCGAGGTTGAGCTCATCGATCGACCCGATCATGGCCTGCGCGCAGCGCAGCGCGTTGCCGGCGTCGCAATCGCTGGCGAAGGGGGTGCCAAACGTCGCCATCAATCCGTCGCCGAGATATTTGTCCAGCGTGCCGCCATGCCGAAACACCTCCCGTTCCATCCGCTCGTGGAACAGCCGCAGCGTCCCGATGACCTCCATCGGGCTTCGGCCGTCGGCATAGGCGGTGAAATCGACGATGTCGGCGAACAGCACCGCGACATTCTGCGTTCGGACCTGCTTGAGCGGTTCGTCGTTTCTGGACAGTTGCTCGACGACGTTGGGCGAAAAATAGCGCGCCAGATTGGTCCGCTCGCGTTCGATCCCGGCGTGGCTGATCAGCAGAGCGTTGGAGCGGCGCGCCGCCAGCGCCAGCGTCATGGCGACGATCAGGAAGACGATGATCTGCTGGAACCGCGCCCCGAATGCCGATCGCCGCGGGGTCGATGATATCGAACAATCGTGACGTCGGAGCCGACGGCGGCTCGCACGCGTTCCGACAGCGCGGCGTGGGTTTCGGGCTGCAGATAGACCCAGCCGACGCCGATGGCCCATAAGGCCCGAAGTCCAGAAGCCCATCGCCACAACGGTGCGCCACGAATAGGCAAGCGTCGCGGTGGCCAGAAAGATACAAGAAAGTAGATGAAGCTGTCGAACCGGAACTGCATCGCCATCGGCCAATTGACCGTGCTCCAGGGATTGGGCACGACGCTCAGGAAGGTCAGCAGCGCCAGATCGCAAAACATCAGGAACAGCTCCGGCCGGCGACCGGCCGGCCTTGCCGACCTTGAGCTGGGCCCAGCCGATCGACGGCAAAGAGGCCGAGCATCAGCGACGTAGTAGATGACCTCCCAATTCGGATTGATGATCGGCAGCGTCACGGCGGTCACCGCCAGCGCGACCCAGCGTGCGCGAACCGCGAGAAGGAGGCCCTCGCGCTTGCTATCGGCAATGCGCCGCCTCAGCGAATTTCAGGGTGTCTGGCTGGGCGTCGGCCCGTCCTGCCGCTTCGCTCCGGAGATTGGTGATATCGGCCGTTTCCGCCAATGCGCTCAAGACATTCGTCCCCAAGCTAAATGTATCGATGATGCACCGTGCTACCGCACGCGGCGCCGTTCGCGCCGGCATGATACCACCCAAGCGCGTGTGCTCTAGCCATTGAAAAAGTGAAGGGCGAAGCGTTCGACGTCCGGCCATGAATGCGCCAGGTGCAGGCGCACCGGCATCGCGCAGTCTGAGATCATGGCCTTCGCGAATGTGACTGGCCGCGCACAGGCCGACGGCCGTCATCCCTGCGGCAACGGCCGCCCGGATCCCGCCGGCGCTGTCCTCGATCACGAGACACTGATCCGGGCGCACGCCCAATCTGCTTGCGGCGAACAGGAAAATGTCCGGATGCGGCTTTCCGCGCGCGACCATGTCGGCGCTGAAAACATGGCTGCCGAATTCCGCTTCCAGAGCCAACACCGAAAGGCACAGCCGCAGGCGATCAGATCGAACTGGAGGAGGCGATGCAGCGGGGGATGTGGGCAAAACGCCGGATGAAATTTGTGGCCCCACTCACTTCTTTCAAATCCGTTCGGAAACGTTCCAGCGTCGCAAGCTGAGCTGGCCGGAAAAATCGGCAGGCAGCGGCCGTCCGATCGCCGCTTCAATCTCCGCCACGGCTTCGTCCCACCTCCGGCCGGAATAGCGGGTGAGCGCCTGGTCAAGCGTCGTTGAATGACCGAGGCTGGTTACAGTTTCCGCCAGAACGGTATTGGCGATCGCCTCGCTGTCGGCGATGACGCCGTCGAAGTCAAAAATCAATGCGCCCACAATTTCAATCCCGGGAAGATCAGGGTTCGCGCATTTAGCATGCGGCCCGGCATGCAAGGGACTCACGCAACCGAAAACAGTCGAACACTTTCCATTGCGTTGTGTATCAGCGGTCGCACGAAAATGCCCGGGATCGCGATCCCGGGCATCGCCGCTTCCTGATTGATACCGAGCCTATTTCACCGAGACGAACGGCACCGACGAGCCCGGCACCATCGTGGTCGGCAGCACGCCGTTCCAGCGTTCGGCCTGCACCAGCGTGACGAGGTTCGGATTGGTGCCGAGCGCCTTGGCGCGGGCCTCGATGGCGGCGGCTTCGGCTTCGCCGGTCAGCTTGATGTTGGTGGCGCGGGCTTCGCCGTTCAGCCGCAGCGCGTCGGCGCTGGCCTGCGCCTCGGCGCGGACGGCGTTGGCCTTGGCGGTGGCCTGGGTGACGGTGATCTGCGCCTGCACCTTTTCGCGCTCGGCGTTCTGCTGCAGCTTCTGCACCTCGACCTCGGCCAGCATGCGCTGCTCGATCGAGTGCAGATAGTTGGCGCTGAACTCGATGTTCTCGAGCTGGACGCTCTCGATGATGATCATCGGGTCGTCCTTCAGCGTCGCCGTGATGGCGTCCTTGATCGCCGCAGTTCAGCGGGCCGCGTTCCTGGATGGCCTTCACCGCCGTGTAGCGGCCGAACACGATCTTGACCTGCTGGTTGACGGCGGGGCTGACCACCTGGTTGACCGCGGTGTCGAGCCGCCCGAATTTTGCAGTAGAGATCCGCCACCTTTTCCGGCGCTGCGCGCAAGGTGACGCTGATCTTGAGGTCGGCGGGCTGCTGGTCGTAGGAGTAGGAGTTCATCTTGTCCCACGCAATAGGTGATGGTCTTGACGCTGACCTTCTCGACGCTGTCGATCAGCGGGATCTTGAAGCCCAGGCCGGGCTGCGCGGTGCCGATGATGGCGCCGTAGCGCAGCTTCACGCCGCGCTCGGTCTGATCGACCGTGTACCAGCTTCCCGCGGCGATAATGACGACGACAACGATGGCGACAATGGCGCCGATAATTCCCCTGGGCATTTCTGTCTCTCTCCGGGCTTGGGGCGGCAACGAACCGCGCCAAGCAATGATCGATGGTCCACCGAATTGATGTGACACGCGTCACTTGGTCGGCCGTTCACCGGGATTGGTTCAGATCGCTGTGCGGCTTCGGCCCGATCTCATGAAAATGCCGTCCACAGCAGCGACAGACCGGCGGCCAGCATGATGCCGTCCATCAGGAGGCGGAAGACGTCGGGTTCAAGATGCAGCACAAAGCGTTTGGCGATGAAGGCGCCGAACATCAGCGAGGCGCCCGGCAATCAGGCCCTTCAGCGCGACGTCAGGCGTCAGCGCGCCGAAGCGCTCGAAGGTGACGGACTTGCTCAAATAAAGACCGAGCGAACTCGCCGCTTCGGTGGCGAGGAACGCGCCCTTGGTGAGGCCGTAGAACAGAAACAGCGGCACGCTGAGCGGCCCGGTCGACACCACGATGCCGGTGAGATAGCCGATGACCGCGCCGCCCACCGCCAGATGCCAGAGCTGCGCTTTTAGTTTGATGGCGCGCGAGCCAGTGCCGCACCGGCACCATTGCGATCAGAAACAGGCCGATCGCGATGTCGACGGCGTGCGACGGCAGCGCCAGCAGCGTCCGCGCGCCGAGCGCGGCGGCCGGAATCCCGGTGACCGAATAGGCCAGACAGGCGCGCCAGTCGACCTCGCGCCACCAGGCCAGAATGCGCGAGAAGTTCGCCATCACGGCCGCGACCGCCATGATCGGCACCGCCTCCTTCGGCCCGTATTGATAGACCAACACCGGCATCAGCATGATCGACGAACCGGTGCCGACGATGCCGGAGATGGTGCCGGCGAGCAGGCCGACAACGAGGACGAAGAAGAAACCCAACACCGGCTGTCTTTCGCGATTCGCTGATGCTGACATCATGGTGGCAGCAGGCTCAGGTTACGAGCGTCTTAACATCACTCGGAAAGGAGCCGATCGTGCCAATCAAGGGAAGCTGCCATTGCGGCCAGACGCAATTCGAGGTGAGCGAGCCGCCGGCCGGCGTGACGCGTTGCACGTGTTCGCTGTGCGCCAAGCGCGGCGCGCTGTGGGCCTACTACACGCCGGCGCAATTTCGCCTGACGTCGCCGCCGGAAAATGTCGCGACGTACCTCTGGGGCAGCCGCACCGTGAAGCATCATTTCTGCGCGAATTGCGGCTGCGGAACCTATTCCGAGATCCCCTGATTGGTCGACCGGCAAGCCGGACTTCGACAATCCGAAGGTCGGCGTCAATTCCCGGCTGCTCGACGATTTCGACCTCGACGCCGTGCCGGTGACGGTCATCGACGGCAAGAACCTGTGGTGAAGCGGACCGCGCTATGCGGCGTAAAGCTCGATCGGGACGTCGAATCCCTTGAGCTGGAATGCCTTCGAAGGACTGATCCTTCAAATCCGGTTGAGCGCGCTCAAAAACGGCTTTCGTGACGGAGTATCTGGTCGGCTTCGGCGACCGACTGGGCCCGGGAGGCGGTGTTGACAACGGTGCCGATCGCCGTCAGGTCCCGGTGCGAGCGGCCGAACTCGCCAAAGCTTAGTTCGCCGGAATGGATGCCGATGCCGATCCCCAGTTCACTCGCGGTGAGGCCGTGGGCCTCGACGCAGAGTCTTGCGCCGGTCGCGCCAGCTCTCCTGGAATTTCACGCGCCGGCAAGCACGGCGTTTCTGGCGTGCTCCTCCCGCCTGAGGGAAAATTGAAGACCGCCATAACGGCGTCTCCGATCGTCTTGTTGAGGAGCCCGTCATGTTCCCAGATCGCGCTTGCGCATTCATCGTAGAATGCGTCGAGCAGCCCCGAAACGGCGTCCGGTGACTGCGACTGGGACAGGCTGGTGTAGCCTCGCAGGTCGGCGAACATGATGGTCGCGTCGATGGTGATCTTGCGAGCCCGCATCACCTTCGTGAACATCAGTTCGCAGATAGTGCAGGTATTGGGGTTCATTCGGCTCGGTCGAACCCCAAAGGCACGAAATGGCACCGAGATTACGCCGCGAATCGGCTATCGGGGAGATGCATCTGCTCCCAGCACCCCTTGCAGAACCTGGACTGTTGCTGAGCCGCCATTTTCATCCGTGCTTCGCGCGTTTGGTCGGCTGGTCGAGCCTACAATCAGCTGGAAGCGCGGGCAAGGACGCCAGCAGCGCACACCTGCCGGCTGGCGGCCGAAGGCAAAGCTGCTAGGATCGCGTCAAAATAATCGGAACGGAGGATTGCCATGGACGCCGTGACGCCGACGGGCGCGCAGACCGCCGACACGCATTCGCATCTCGTTCGCCCCGACAGCATGGAGTGGCAGAAGACCCGCTTCCCGGCTGCGAAGCCAAGACGCTGCTGTTCGATCGCAAGACCGGCCTGATGACCGCGCTGATGCGGTTTGCGCCGGGCGCGGTGCTGCCCGACCACGAGCACGTCAACATCGAGCAGACCTACGTCCTCGAGGGTCAGCCTCGTCGACAAGGAAGGCCCGGCGCAGGGCATCGAATGCAAGGCCGGCGAATTCATCTGGCGCGAGCAGGCAGCCGCCATGTGCGCCTGGTGTCCGCAGGGCGGGCTGATGCTCGCGATCTTCCAGGTCCCGAACAAGTTCTTCGAGGCCGACGGCCGCGTCATCGACGCCGCGGGCGAGGACTGGGACGAAAACCGTGGGGTCACACCCGAAAGGGCTGAGGGGCATCGAACGTCAACCGCGGCAATTTTAGCGCAGCACGATCCACGCCGGCGCGTGATCGCTGGCGCCTTCCTCGCCGCGGATCTTGCGGTCGACGCCGGCCTTGATCAGGCGCGGCGCCAGCACCGGGCTCAGCAGCAGATGATCGAGCCGCAGGCCGGCGTCGCGCGGCCAGCGGTTGCGCTTGTAGTCCCAGAACGTGAACATCGGCTTTGACGGATGAAGCGTGCGGATCGCGTCGGTCCAGCCCTGCGCCACCAGCGCCTTGAAGGCGGCGCGGCTCTTCGGCTGGATCAGCGCGTCCTTGTCCCAGGACTTGGTCGGATAGATATCGGACTCCGGTCGGCGCGACGTTGTAGTCGCCGGCCAGCACCACGGGAATGTCCTGCTTCGAGAAGTTTGCCGGCATGCGACCGCAGCCGCCTGAACCAGTCGAGCTTGTAATCGAATTTCGGCCCGGGCTGCGGATTGCCGTTCGGCAGGTAGATGCTGGTGACGATGATGCCGTTGACGGCGGCTTCGATGTAGCGCGCCTCGTGATCCTCGCGGTCGCCGGGCAGGGCCGTCCGGGTCAGCACCGGCTCGGCGTTGCGCGCCAGGATGGCGACGCCGTTCCAGGTTTTCTGTCCGCGCCACACCGCGCCGTAGCCGGCCTTCTCGATCGCGGAAGCCGGAAAATCGGCGTCGGTCGATTTCAGTTCCTGCAAGGCGACGACATCGGGCTTGGCGGCACGCAGCCAGCGCAACGAGGTTCGGCAGACGGCGGTTGATGTTGTTGATGTTGAAGGTCGCGACCTTCACGCGTCCGGTCAGGCGCTTCAGACCGACGGGGCCGGCCGCGGGCGGATCGAGCTCACTCGCGGCGCTCAGCGGGCTCGCCGCGCCGCCGCTTAGTAGACCCGCGCATAGCGCTTGCCGAGGCTGGTCAGCACTTCATAGCCGATGGTTCCGAAATGGTGGGCGAGTTCATCGACCGTGATGCCTTCGCCGATCAGCGTCACCAGGTGGCCGCGCCGCACGGCGTTCTTGTCGAGATCGGTGACGTCGACCGCCGTCAGGTCCATCGAAATCCGGCCCGCGATCGGGCAGCGCTTGCCGGCGACCACCACTTCGGCGCCGCGGGTGCCATCATTGGCGCTGGCGGCGCGGAAATATCCGTCGGCATAGCCGGCGGACACGATCGCGATCCGGGTCGGCCGCCGCGCGGTCCAGGTGCCGCCATAGCCGACGGTCTCGCCGCGCTTCGACGATTGCGGATCTGCACGATGCGCGCCTTCAGCTCGACGACCGGCTGCATCGGATTGTCGGCTTCCGGCGTCGGATTGATGCCGTAGAGGGCGGCATCCCGGCCGCACCAGATCGAACTGGAATTGGGCGCCCAGGAAAACGCCGGACGAATTCGCCAGCGACGCCGGTACGCCGGAGAACAGGCTCGCGATCTCGCGGAAGGCCGTCGAGTTGCCTGGCGTTGAGCCGGGTTGTTGAGCAGTTCCGCGGAGGCGAGGTGGCTCATGACCAGCGTAATGCCGTGATCGCCGGCATTGATGCGCGGGATGATGCCCTGCGCCTCGGTTACCGTCAGGCCGAGCCGGTTCATGCCGGTATCGATATGGATGGCGGCGCCGCCCGACCAGCCGGAGCGGCGGCAGAACACGTCCCATTCGGCGAGTTCGTTGAGATCGCCGATCACGGGCTTGCAGTCGATCTGCGCGTAGGCGTCGCCGGTGTTCTGGAAGAAGCCGTCGAGCACATAGATCGCAGCCGCCGGCACCGCGGCGCGGACCACGCGGGCTTCATCGAGGGTCGCGACGAAAAACGTCTTGCAGCCGGCGCCGGCAAGCGCGCGCGGCGACCTGCTCGGCGCCGCAGCCATAGGCGTCCGCCTTGACCACGCCGGCGCATTCGGCCGGCACCGCCGTCTTCTCGAGCTTGCGCCAGTTGGCGACGATGGCGTCGAGATCGACCGTCAGCACGCCGGTGGCGGCTCGCGAGCGCGGCGGCCTGGTTCGCCTCGGGCGAGAGCGGGGTGCCTGCGGGATGGATTTGGGATCGGGTGCGATGTTCATGCCGCATTTTACGCGGGCGAACGCGCTGGTTCAACCGCGCAGCTGCGGTCACTGGCACGCGATCCGGCAAGTTGCCGTCCTGCGCGAAGGTCGCTGAACCGGGTGAACTGGCCCTCGAACTGCACTCGACCGTGCCGGTCGGGGCCGTGGCGCTGCTTGCCGATGATGACTTCGGCCTTGCCGTGCACCAAGCACCATGTCGAGCTGCCATTTCTCGTATTCGGCCGTGCCGGTGCTGCGGCTCCTTGTTCGGCGAGATAATATTCCTCGCGGTAGACGAAGATCACGACGTCGGCGTCCTGCTCGATCGAACCGGATTCGCGCAGGTCGGACAGTTGCGGGCCGCTTGTCGTCGCGGCTTTCGACCTGACGCGACAGCTGCGACAGCGCGATGATGGGAACGTTGAGCTCCTTGGCCAGCGCCTTGAGGCTGGTGGTGATTTCAGTCACTTCCTGCACGCGGTTGTCGTTGCCGTTCTTGCCCGAGCCCTGCAGCAGCTGGATGTAGTCGATCACGATCATGTCGAGGCCCTTTTGCCGCTTCAGCCGGCCGGCGCGCGCGCAGTCAGCTGCGAGATCGACAGGCCGCCGGTTTCGTCGACGAACAGCGGCAGCGATGCTGCGAGCTCGATCGATGTAGTCGCGGATCCTCTCGAAATCGGCCTGCGCTGATGCCGCCGCGGCGGATCATGCTCGACGCGATGCTGGTCTGCTCGGCGAGAATACGCGTGGCGAGCTGTTCGGCGGACATTTCGCAGGAGAAGAAGCCGACGATGCCGCCGTTGACCGGATTTCATCGTGCCGTCGGCCTGGACTTCGGCGCGGTGCGCCTTGGCGATGTTGTAGGCGATGTTGGTGGCGAGCGCGGTCTTGCCCATGCCGGGGCGGCCGGCGACGATGATCAAGTCGGACGCGCTGCAGGCCGCCCATCTTGGTGTCGAGATCGCGCAGGCCGGTGGCGATGCCCGACAGCTTGCCGTCGCGCTGGAAGGCATTGGCGGCCATGTCGAGCGGCAGTGGTGAGCGCCTGCGAGAAGCGCTGGAAGCCGCCGTCGTAGCGGCCGGACTCGGCGAGTTCGTAGAGCTGGCGCTCGGCGTCCTCGATCTGCGCGCGCGGCGCGAAATCCACCGGCGCGTCGAAGGCGACGTTGACCATGTCCTCGCCGATCCGGATCAGGTCGCGGCGCAGCGCCATGTCGTAGATCGTCCGGCCGTAATCCTGCGCGTTGATGATCGTGGTCGCCTCGGCCGCCACGCGGGCGAGGTATTGGCCAACCGTCATGCCGCCGATGTCGGTGTCGGCCGGCAGGAACGTCTTCAGCGTGACGGGGAGTAGCGACCTTGCCCATTCGGATCAGGCTGCCGGCGGTTTCGAAAATCGGTCTGATGGAGCGGTTCGAAGAAGTGCTTTGGCTCGAGAAAGTCGGAAACCCGGTAGAACGCGTCGTTGTTGACCAGGATCGCGCCCAGCAGGCTCTGTTCCGCCTCGATATTGTGCGGCGCGCTCCGGAAGGCCGGAGTTCCCGCGTCGGGGGCGAGCTTGAGGACGTTCGAGATCAGTCAGAGCCATGATTTCAGATTATGCTTCGTTCTTTGGCGTTGTTGAGATCGGAATGCAGATCCCGGAAGCGGGCGGCGATAAAGCGCCACCTCGCGGGCGCGGTGAAAGTGTGAAGGTGCCTTATGCACGATTCACACATGAAGGTGTGTGAATCGCGAACCGGTGGCGCATTACCCTTGACGGGGTTTTGGCCAAAACCGGGCGATGGCGGGTGCGCTACCGCGAAAATGCCTGCGAAAATTGTTAGGATGGCCTGAACCTTATCGCCGCCTGGACGGACCATATCCAAGGGCTCTGGAGACGATTCGAGCCGCGATCTTAAGCGTTGATCAAACCAGCATCAGGTAGATCGAACGCGAACACGGCAGCGCGCCACGCCGATCGCGATCAAGGCGTAGTCGGTCCTGATGTCGGCTATCGGATCGAACGCTGGGTAGGTTTTCTCGGCCATGCCGGAGATCTACGGGAAACCGCTCATGGCTTCTGTGAAGTAGATCACATCGGTCTGATTTTCTTCGCGGCATGGTGGTTTGGCTACGAAATCGGGAACAGGACGGCGGCTTTCGGGTTGACCGATCGCAACGGACAAGCAAGGACAGGCGATGGGGCAGCAACTCAGGGCATGGCGATCGGCAAGCAGCCAGCGCTTGTGGCTGTCGTTGCTGATCGACACCGCGGAAGAGATTTCGCGCCCTGAACTGCGTGCCGTGCCCTGCGACGGGCAGGTGCTTGCCGCCTCTGCGTGCGCAGCTTGCCCGTCCGGCGTCGGCTTCGCATTCCTTACGCCTCGCCCTACAGCCTGCGGAACTGAGAGACCGGTTCCGGCGCTCGCCTATTCGCCCGCCAGCTGCCAGCCGCGGCCGCTTTCCCAGTTCGACGCCGCGCAGCCGCGCTTCTTCGCGCGCGATGTAGTCGCGCGTGATCGGCACCGACGCCCTGGCGCTTGGTGAGCTGGATCTGGAAATTCATCAGGTTCTGCTTCCGGAACGACATCTCGGAAGCCGCCAGATAAAATTCCCACATTCTGCGCGAAGCGCTCGTCATAGAGGCGCACGGCCTCTTCGCGCCGCGCCATGAAGCGTTCGCGCCAGGCCTTCAGCGTCTCGCGCATAGTGCAGCCGCAGGATCTCGATGTCGCAGACCAGAAGGCCGGCGCTTCTCGATCGCGGGAATGACCTCGGAGACGGCGGGGATGTAGCCGCCCGGGAAGATATATTTGGTGATCCAGGGCTCGTCACGTCGGGCCCGGTGGAGCGGCCGATCGCGTGCAACACCATGACGCCGTCGTCGCTGAGAAGATCGGCGCACCGCTTGAAAAAGGTTTCATAGAAGCCGACGCCGACATGTTCGAACATGCCGACCGAGACGATCCGGTCGAACGGGACCGGGAATGTCGCGATAATCGCTGAGCAGGAATTTCGCCTGATCCGGCTCAGGTTCTTCTCCGCCGGCGCGGGCGTTCGCGACCTGCAATTGTTCCGACGACAGCGTGATGCCGGTGACGTCGGCGCCGGTCATCTCGGCCAGATAGAGGCCAAGGCCGCCCCAGCCCGAACCGATGTCGAGCACGCGGTTGCCGCGCCCGATCAGGAGCTTGGCGGCAAGGTGACGCTTCTTGGCGAGCTGGGCATCGTCGAGCGGCGGCGTCCGGCGGTTTCCGAAATAGGCGCAGCTATATTGCTTGTCGGCGTCGAGGAAGAGGGAATAGAGCCGCCCGTCGAGATCGTAATGATGGGCGACGTTGTTCCGCGCCCGGCCGCGCCGATTGAATCTGCCTGATGCTGCAGGCCGAAATAAGCGCAGCCACCATTGCAGCGCGGCCCCAGCGCGGCACCATTTCGGGCTGGTCGAGCAGGATTGCGAGCGCATCCGCGATCGAGCCGTTCTCGACCACGAACGTGCCGTCCATATAGGCTTCGCCGAGCGCCAGTTCGGGATTGAGGGAGGATGCGCGCGCTCGGTCCGCTCGGCTCAGGAACCTTGCCGATACCGGGCGGCCGGTGCCGTCACCGCAGGTAAATTCAGCCCCGCTCGCGGCCGTGAAGGTCATCGGTGCCGCGGCGAATGAACTGTCCCAGAAAATAACGCAACAAGCGATCCATCGAAGCACCAATGGAACAACCGACGCCCGTTACACCCGACGCACGGTGGAAAGGGATGGTTCCAAAGTGCGTCAACAACATGATAATTACGATGATGACGGGGCGCTAGTGCGTTGGAGTCAAAGCGGATATTCCCAAATGTGGCGATCACGCAGATGCGTCAATAGAGTGCGCTTCCATTCGCGGCATAATCGGATAAAAGGTGACCGCCGCCGGCCGGCGTTGCGCGTCGTCGGAAGCGATTCCATATCTGGAGAAGCAGGGAATGTTGAGCCGAGCGCTCATGATAGCGACGGTGACGCTCCTGATCGGCTGCATCACGGCGGTGGGCGCGCGGGCGCAGGAAAATCTCGAGCGTGAAGAGGCCTTCCCAGATATTCTCGGCACCTGCAGCGCCTGCCACAAAGAGCCCGCGGGGCTTGTTGAAGAATGTCCCGGCATCGTCGCTTCACCGGGCTTTCCGCCAGCTACCACTCGACGGGCAGCGAATGGCTCGCTGCTTGCGCGTCGTTTCTCATCTCCAACGGCGCTGCCGACCCGCGCCTACCAGGCGAAGGATCAGCCGAAGCAGAAAGACGCCAAACAGGACGGAAGGCCGGACCAACTCAGACCGCTTCGGCCGCCGGCAACAGCCGCCCGCACCGGCAGACGGAGGCCTCGCGCCCGAATCCGAGGGGGCGAAGCCGACGGGCGAGGCGAGGCAGGCGCCCGGCCGCGTGCCAAACGGCTGGCAAGGCCGAGCGCAACGCCGGCGCTAATCGCCCCGCGGATGGCCAGACCCCGGTGCAGCCGCCACCGACGGTAAACAAGGCGCCAAGCAAGAAGCTCGGCAAGCGCGCCAAGCCCGCCGCCGAAGAGCCGCCGGAAACCGAGGAGCTGCCCGCAGGTGGACACTGCGAAGGACAACCCGTCCAGTGATGCCGGGCTGATTCACAAGACTGAGTGAAGGCGGCGCCAAGACTACGGCACCGCAAACGGCGCAAGACGGATGCTGCCAAGACCGACGCTGCCAAAAGCGACGTTCCGACCGACGCCTGCGCCGAAGACCGAGGGTGACAAGCCTGACGCTGCCAAGCCGTCGGGCGACGCAGCAAGCCCGCCGGCAGGCAACCAAGCCCGCCGAGCGGACGAAATCCGAGACCGCCGAGGTTGATGCGCCCAAAGGAGAGTGTTGGCAGCGAGCCGGTGCGCTGACGGCCCGATCCGGTGCCGTCGGTCACGCCGGCGTCGCCGCCCTCCATCGATCCGGCGGTACGCCTGAGCCTGCTGCAGGCCGCTGACGTCCAGCACATGTTCGGCGACGCCAGCACCCTGCCAACGCCTCCCGCGGCGACGGCTACGCAGCACGCATCGCCGCCGATGGAGCCCGCGGGCCCGCCAGTCCCCCGATTTCACGATAGAGCTCTTGTCCAGATGGAGGCTCGACGGCATCGCTCGACCGGCTATCAGAGTGAGTACTCTGAGAGTAGTGAAATCCAACGCGCAAATCCGGGAGAATTCAGAGTTGACCACGGCGCGCGAGGATTTGCTGGCACGGCGGGACTGGCGGTGTTCGACCGCGACGGCTTCGAGGCGCCACGGTGGCCGGCCATTCGCACCCGCGCGCGAGCGTCCAGCGGCAGCTTCTTCCATTTCTTCGGGTTCGAAGAAGGAACTCGCCGGCGCGCGCTTCCGCAAATCCTCGGGCGGTATCACGCACGGCGCCGATGCTGGCGGCGGTCGACGAGATCCTGCGGCGCGCGGGAAGGCGTGGCGCGGCTGATCCGTGCGCATCTGGACTGGGTCGTGAACTCCCGGCGCGAAGCGCGCTATTCCTGGTCGAGATTTCCGCAGCGAATGGAGCAGAAGAGATTCGCGGCGGTGCGCAAGCGCGCGCAGAATTCGCGCCTCGCGGAAGCCGTCGGGCGATGGCGCGCGCCGCTGCTCGGCGCGGCGAATTGCTGCCAATGACGGCGGCGTTGTTCTTCAGCCAGATCGTCGGACCTGCCTGATTTTTGCGTGCGTGGCTCTCGGGCCGCGACCGCGCCGATCCGAGGGACCAGACCGACATCGCTGATTGCCTGCGCGATCCGCGCGGTGGTCGCGCCCGATGCGCGCCACGAACCGGGAAACCGTATGAACGCGAATACACGATCCCGACTTCGCGCCGATCTGCGACCCGCATCACGACATGGCGTCGGCCGCCAGGGTTCTCATGACCCACATCGGTGCGGAACTATCCGAGCTGACGCGCGGCACGTGCACGCTTGCGGTCGACCGGCGGAAGGCCGGAGCTGCCGTTGCAGCAGCACGGGCTGTTCCACGGCGGCGTCACCGTGCCCTCCTCGATCGATAACTGCAACCCACCTGATCGCGGGCCGCGGCATCGCGGGGCAAGCGGCGCTGACGGCGGAGCACAAGCTGGATCTGCTGCTCGCCGGCGACGGGCGAGCGCCCCGGATCTGCTCGGGCCGCGCGTGATCAAGCCCCGGACGTCAGGTCGCCGTCGCTGCGGCGGACGCGGTTTTCGCGTGACCGATGGCGTCGAGTAGCCAACAACCGCGACCGCGCTGGCCTCCCGATCGCGATGCTCTGGCGAGAAGGCGGCTGCCAGAATCCTGCCAGCCCGGCCTGATGGGCCGGGCGTGAAGTCGTCATGGCGCGTTCGGCGCGATGCGCGCTTGCACTTCGGTCGACGCGGGCGCCGGCGCCTCGTCGTCGTGCTGGGCTTCCGGATCGAAGAACTCGCCGGCTGCGGCGAGCGCTTCGGCGGCGGCGTCCTGGTCCTCCTGACTGGTCGAGATGTCCTCGCCGCGGTTGATGCGTGCTCGGCTTCGTCGGCGCTGCGCGCGCCACGGTGACGCGGCCGCTGACTTCGGCTTCCGGATGCACTGGCGATGGCGATCTGGTGTCTGCCGATGGTCATGTGATCCCGGCGACATCGAGCTTCGCGATCACTGGCTGCGGCTGATGGTGACGCCGTCGGCCTCGAACGAGGTGATGATGTCGCGCACGCTCACCGAGCCGATCAGCTGGCCGGTTTCCGAAGCGCTGTTCGCAGCACGATCACGTTGCGCCCAAGCTGATCACTCTCCGCGACCTTGCTCGCTTCGGCCGCCGGCCTTGAGGTTGCCGGCCTCGAGCTCGGCCCAACTGTCATGCTGTCGAACTTGGCGCGATTGTCCGAGGTGGTGCGCAGCGCGCGCGCCGCGCCCGAGCAGAAAGTTGCGTGGCCAGACTCGTCCTTGGCGCGGACGACTTCGCCGCATTCGCTGAGACGGCGAGGACGCTGTTCCAGCAAAAACGACTTCCATTTTCGTTTCTCCTTTTGAGTGTATGTACCCGGGTTTGAAGTGGATGGTTGGCGTTTCAGGATGCGGGCAGGGGCGGCGGCTTGCCGCGCAAATCAGCGGACTGGCGTAATGCCAAAGACCGCGTCCGCAAAGGCCGAGCGCGATCATCGCCTAGCACCGTGGCCAGCCGAAGGTGATCGACCGACGGCATAGGCGCAGCAGAGCCAGAACCCGCGGCCGTTGAGCGAAAGCGTCAGCGTGTGCAGCGCACGGCAAAGCCGGTGAGGGGGCGTAAGGCCATCAGCAGGAGAGCGGTGGCTGCGATCCTGCTGCGAACGCTCGGCGAGTGAGCCCGCCAACGAAGCAGAAGGCCGGGCTGCGACCGACAGCGCCACCAGCGTCATCGGCGGCAAATTCCGCGTCTCTTCAGATCGGGCCGGGGTCCGGTGCAGCCCGGCCGGACGTCGCCGTCGATCGCTGCCTGGCGAGCCACAGATTGAGCGTCAACGTCATCGCCGGCGACGATCGTTGCGGCCCGCTGGCGCGATGACGGCAAAGCGCTGCGACCCAACGCGTTTCGATGTCGCCTGAGCTGGAACATGTTCTCCCGCCGCATCGCGCGGCTCCCCCAGAATCCGCGACGGAGCCGCGGCGCAGCGCGTTGGTGATGGTCTCCGGCGTCGGTGCCAAGCGTCAGCATGGCCGCAATCGTTGGTCAATACGGCGAAAATACTACAAGTCAGGCAGTGCGGCCGACCGGATACAGCAATACGTAG
>ERZ1370068.7019-contig-5962_pt1 | contig 15823 bp, 17 predicted proteins | sample MGYA00561227_ERZ1370068 | MGnify/ENA primary metagenome ERZ1370068 (study PRJEB38410, sample SAMEA6850437) | metagenome | study: Metagenomic assessment of the ecological functions of the soil: analysis of the soil microbiota associated with the...
TCTTCATGCTTCTCCCTCCTCGCGCGCGGCGATCGGGTCGAGCGGCGGCGTCCGGATCGGCTCGTCCGGCGGCGTCGTTTCGGCCTCGAGCACGGGCGGGCCCTGGTTCTGAACGGGCGACCGGTAGGCATAGCGTGTCGATCGCGCTCAGGAAGCCGCTGCTCAGCTCGTCTTTCGCGTAGCGCTCCCGGCATCAGCTCGCGCGAGCTTGCCGAGACTCTTTTCGGTCCACGCGTTGAGGACGCCCGCTTGCAACAACTCCACGTTCTTCTCGTGCACGCCGATGGCCTTTTCCTCGAACGGGAACGCTTCCTCCTCGAGGGCCAGCTCGTACGCTTCCTTCTCCGCAGGCTGCAGATCGGCGGGCCGCTCCGACGCCGCCAGCGCGCGAGAGAAGTCGAGGTAGGTCTCCGCCATGTAGAACGTCGCGGCCGCCGTCACGTCGGCGATCTCGTACGCGACCAGCCGGTTCATGGCCTCGATCGTCGCATCCATGCGCTGCTTCTTGTTCTGGAGGCTGGTCTCGAACGGCTGCGGCAGCTTCACGGCCACGAACTCCCGGTAGAGCTGCTCCGCGAGGACCAGCGCCGAGCGTGCGGCGAGCGTCCGGGTGCGAGCGGTTCTTTCGGATCCGGCGTCCGCATCGATGCGCACGATGTCCTGCAGCTCCTGCCTGATAGAGCGACTCGTCGTGCGCCGCCTTGCGGATCTCGGCGATCTTGAAGCGGGTCTCCAGGGCCGGCTCGACCGGCCGGGAAACTCGTTGACGTAGCGGAGGTACACGTCCAACGCGCGATCCTGGGCTTGGACTGCTCGTAGAGGTCTCCCGGCGACGAGCAGCGCCTCGCTGCGCAGCGCGGGATCCTCGGACTCGGATGCGATGCGGTCGTATTCGCCGGCCGCGCGCGACAACTGGCCGCTCTCCCGGTAGGCGTAGGCGATCTGTCTGGTGGCCTCGCGCTGCAGCTTGTGCTCGGGGTAGGCTGCTGCGAAACGCTTCGAGCACGCCTGCGCGCCGCCGTCCAGTCCTTGCAGCCGGATCAGCGCGGCGCCCGCGTCGTACTCGGCCGCCGCGCGGATGGTGGACGTCGGCGCCGCCGTGCGAATCCTCAGGAAGTGGTCGGCGGCCGCGCGATAGTCCTGCGCCGCGTTGGCGAGCTCGCCCTGCTTGTAGATCGAGGCGGCGAGGTTGTCGACGAGCGCGGCGTGCGACGCGTCGCCCTCCGGCGTGACCGCCAGCACCTGGGCGTAGGCCTGTTCGGCCTGCGGGTACTCGGGCGAGCTCGAACGAGCCGTGCGCGACGACGATCCACGCGGAGCGCCGGATGGCCGCGCTGCGCGCTCGGATAGTTGTCGATGACGCGCTGGGCGGCCGTGATGGCGGGGCGGTAGTCCTTCATCTCGTACAGGTCGTCGGCGGCCGCGCCCAGGATCGCCGCGGCGTGCTCGTGCTGCGGGAACGCGTCGGCGAACCTGAGCGAGCTTCGCGACGGTATCGCGCTTGACGGCGTCCTTCTGCTCTTCGCCCGCGACCTTCAGCTGCTCGCGGTAGGCGTAAGATCGCGGCGTAGCCCGCGGCGGCCGATTGCGCGTGCGCGGCGTATCCGTAAGCCGTGCGCTCGTACTGCTTCGGCCGCCTCGCCGAAATCCTTGTGCTCGAGGAGCAGGTCGGCCAGCTGGTAGTTGATCGGCGGCGAATCGGGGTCCGTCGGGAACGACGTCGAGGTAGTCGCCGTACCAGCGACGGGCCTCGGCGTAGTTCGCGAGCTTCTCGCCTCGCGAGCTCCTTGTTCTGATACTGGGCGTGATAGTGGTTCGCGAGATCCTTCAGGTTGGACTTCAGGTAGCTCAGGACCTCGGGCGACTCCTCGGGCTTGAAGTGCCGCCAGTACTCGGCCTGCAGTCCGTACGTTCGTCGCGAACTCCTTCTTCGACTCCAGCACGAGCTTCGGGAATCCGCCCTGCGTGAAGGTGTCCACCACGCGCATGCTGAAACGCGGCGCGGCGCGGTGGAACGGATAGAGCGCCACGAAAGCCTTGGAGCGTCTTCGCCGCGTCGTCGTAGCGCAGCTTGGCCAGGTAGTGCTCGCCGAGATTGCCGTAGACGCGGTCCTCGTAGTCCCGATGTCCGGAACTCGGAGAAGTACTCCGGGACGGCCGCCGGCCCACCGAGGTTGGTGAAGCTCAGGCTGATGACCCGGAAGGTGTCCGCGACGCGGCGCTCGTCGTCCTCGTCGTGCGTCTCGTCGAACTGCGTAGCCGATCGACACCTTGTAGTCGAGCAGCGCCATGTACTTGCTGCAGGGCCTCCTCGTAGAACTCCTGCTTGTAGAGCGTCCAACCGAGCTTGTAGAGGGCGAGCTCGTGGTACGAAGAGTCGGGGCCCAGGCCGATGATCGCCGCATAGGCGCGCCTCGGCCTCGCGGAACCGTCTCCGCGTGTAGAAGTACTCGCCCCGCCTGAATTGCACTTCGTCGAAGTGCTCGGAATGCGGGTTCGCGCGGATCAGGCGCTCCATGGTCTCGATGGCCTCTTCGGTGCGGCCGAGCTCGTCGTACGCCCGCGCCTTCTGATAGAGGACCTTGTCGCTCTGTTCGTAGCTCGGGTACTCGGTGAGCAGCCGGTCGTAGAGGGCGATCGCCTCGAGCGGACCCGTGGCATCGGCGTCGGCGCGCGCCGCGCCCGCCGGCGTTCCCGCTCTGCGCGGTCGTCCGCTGCTCTCGAAGTCCTGTTCCGACTCGGTCGTGCCGGCGTTCGCGGCCGTGGCGACCGGAGCTCGGTGCTGGCCGCACGGCCGGCGCGGACTCCGGGGCGGCCATCTCCCGCGGCTTGCCGTCGCCCGCGCGTATGCCGAACTGCTTTTCGAGCTGCAGGTCCGCGAGACGCCGCATCGCCTCCGGCGTCATCGCCGTCTCCGGCGTCTCCTCGAGGAAGCGCCGGTAGCCGAGCATCGCCTGATCGAGACCTTGCTCGACCTTCGCCTCTTCGAGGTCCGGGCGCACGTTGCGCAGCTCCGCCAGCGTCCCCTTGCCGGGTCGCGCGGCGCAGCCGGCGACGAGCGCCGGCGCAAGCACGCATCGAGAAGGCGAGCCGGCGCATCAGCGCCCCTCCGCGCCGGACTGGGCGCGCGCGGCCCGATCGTAGCTGTCGGCGACGGCGTAGCGCGCCTGGGTCTGCTGGGCGACCAGGCGCTCCCGGCGGGCCGTTGAGCTGGTTGATGGCGACGGTCTCGATCATGTGTCCCTGCCGGGCCATCAAGCTGTTGACGCGCGGCAGCGCATCGCCGACGCGCTCGCGGAGCCGTTCGATCTGGGCGTCGTAGCCGACGTAGCTGTGCGTCGCCGCCTGCCTCGTCCTGACGAAGGCGTCGTACTGCCGCGTGCAGGGCGTCGACATGCGCGTTCAGCTGCGTTCAGGTGCACGTATGCGCCGCGGTCAGCCGCTCGTGGTACTCGGTTTCCAGCCGCCACGTGAGCGCGCCGCGCAGGCGGGCCGCGCGTTGCCGAAGCGCGATCGATCGGGGACCGTCGGAGTCGCCGAGCTGCTTTTCGATGAGCGCGATGCGCTCTGCCGGCGATCCGCTCGTCCGCGGTCGCCAGATAATCCGGCCGCGGCGCGGTCAGCATCGCCTGCGAGGCGCTCGCCGAGGTGCTTGCGCTGCTCGAGGCGCAGGCGCATCCGCGAATCCGAGCTCCCGGAACTGCGCGTCGACCGCCGGCAGCAGCGGCTCGTAGTTCTGTCCGCGCAGCCGGATGATGTCGTCGAAGGCGTCGAAGCCGGTCTTCCAGGCCATGAGCTTCGACCGCAGGTCCTCGAGGTCGAGGTAGTTCGTGCAGCGCGGTCTGGAAGTCGTGAGATGCCATCAACTCCATCAGGTAGTAGGTTTCCGGCGCGTCGGGCAGGCTGCGCAGGCGGATGACCCAGTCCTCGTCCTGCCGGGTCTCCTCGCGGATCAGCGCGCTTGAGAAACCGCCCTTCCCTGATGCTGCCGATCGATGCGTCCACTCTTTCGATCTGGTTGCTGAACTGCTCGAGCGCGCGCCCGTACATGACGCGCGGCGCGGCCGTGCACGTTCAGGCTGGCGTACGCATGCGGCACGGCCAGCATGGCTTCCTGACCGCGACGTCCGTCGGCTCACGATCCACCAGGATGTTCCACGGAACGAGCGCACGGTCGTAGTGCTCGGCCGTAGGCCTCGGCCCAGCCGGCCCGCAGCAGAGCCTGGTTCGAGAACGGTCCCTCGAGGCGGACGCGGTCCAGCGACTGTTTCGCCCGCTCGGAGTCGGCCGATTCGAACAGGATGGTGCCGAGCACCAGGTTGGACTTGTCGCGGATCGCGAGACCGGCGCGATCGCTCGGCCTCGAGCTGCCCGGCCTTGTCCAGTTGCTCGATCGCATCCTGTGGTCGACCGTCCTGCAACAGCGCGATGCCGAGGTTGTAGGCGGCAAACCCGGCCAGGCTCTCGATCGCTCCGCAGCGTGCTTGAGCACCTTGACGGCCTCGCCCGGCCGGCCCGTCGCCATGTCGATGTTCGCCCGCAGGAACTCGACGTCGCCCCTGATCTCCTCGGGCACCGGACCCTCGATCCGCGCCAGCGCGTGCTGCGCATCGTCGAGCTGATCCTTCTGGAAGTGGATGCGGGCGAGCCTGAACGCGGCCTCGTTGCGCACGGCTTCGGATCGACGGCGCCTTCGAGCACCGCCTTGATGGCGCGCCCTGCGCGGTGGTGCATGCGGTAGTTGAGCTCGAAGTCGCCGACCGAGAATTCGGCGCCGTTGATGTGATAGTGCAGCGTATCGAGTCCGGGCTCGTCGAGACCGTGGTACTGGGCGAGCTCGGTGTCGAGCCGCTGGAGCGCATCGAAATACTGTCCCTGGTAGGCGTGATAGAGCGCCTCGCCGAAATAGAGGTCCTCAACTCGGCGCCCACGGCCGGACGGGCGCCAAGTCCCAAGGCCAGGCCGAGCTCCGAGCAGCGCGTCGGGGCGTTCGCATCATCGATCTACCATTCCCCGAGCGCGATCGGAGCGTTGCCGGAATCCGGTCCGGCCAGCGTCAGTCCCACCAGCTTCGGCTTCACGTCCTTGCGGAAGGTGAAGTGCTCCGTGCGGCTGAAGTCCGCGCCGCCCTCAAGCTTGCCGTCGACGAGCACCTCGAGCTGGTGATCCCCGGTCGTCACGTTGCCGACGTAGATCCGTTGCACGCCGCCCTTGCGCAGGGCCTCGAGCTCTTTGAAGCTGTAGATGTAGTGCGCGACGAGCTGGCCGTCGATCTGGAGCCGCACGGCGTCGAGGCGCATCTGGTCGCCCTCGGCCAGCGCGATGAAGATCGCGACCTGCGTCCCCGACGGGTACAGCAGCTTCTCCTCCAGCTGGCTCAGCTCCGCCGCAATGCGCGAGGACGTCGGACTTGATCTCCTGGACCTGTTCGTCGAGGCCCCGCATCTCCTTCTGGTCGTTCTGCTGCTCCGCAGCCGTGGGCACTGCCTAGGCAGAGCAGGAAGGCCAACGAGGGCGCTGGCCAGCGACTTCGCGATTTGTTTGCGTCGACTCATGGCGTTCCTCGTTTCCGTCAGAGCCATCGAGAAGAGCAAAGCGAACCCGCCACCGCCGAGCGGGTCCCCAGGGCGACACCGGTACGCGCACTGCAACCGCGCTGCCACGCCACGGTGCTTTCATGGCAAAAGCTCCGATCAGCGGCCCGCGGAGTTCGAATGCCGGTGTTTCCGGTAACGATCAGGTAATCGCGGCCCCGACCCGGAAGCACTTGGTGTCGGCTCAGGTTCACGAGCACGAGATTCCACCGAAGCTGCCGTTGGGGGAACGCTCCGGCTCAAGCCGCGAGCACGTGAAGTTCTGGCGGCGCGCGCACTTTCTTGGAGGTGCCTGCACCTGAACGCCAGCGCGGGACCGACGATGATGAGGAAACGTCGAGAAGGTCGTCGTTTCAAAGCAGTTTCGAATTTGGCGAGACCGTTTTTGTCCATGGATTTCACGATATTCATTCCCGAAGCAACGACTCTCCGAACAGCGGGCGGCCGGCGAACGCGGTGTAGAAACCGTAGCCTGCGATCGCCAAGACCCAGAGCACGGCCAGGATCGTCCCGGACCCGTACCACGCGAACAGGTTCTCCGTGATGCAGAACGTCCAGCGCGTTTTCCGTCGCGAACAGCACCGTGGTCGCGAGCAAACCGAAACGCGTCAGCGAGAGCAGGACGGCCCCGGCGAGCAACAGGTTGCCCACGGGATCGAGCCAGTGCTGGCCGAACGCCCAGCCGATGAGGCCAGCGAGCGACCAGGACCGCCCCGGCGGCCAGCGATCATCCGACGCAGCACGACGCCGAAGAGGCAGCAGGAGAACGAGGAAGAAGCATCGGCGCCAGCAGCGAGTGGATCTGACCGTCCAGGAACTCGCCGAAGAGGTGCCGCGTGCTGGTGAGGCTCGGCAGTGTGAAAGCTGTCGGGGCGGCGCGGGTCGCACGCCCAGCCATCGTGGCGCGTCGGCCAGCGCCCTCATCGCCACGCCCAGCAGACAGCCCAAGAGGATGTCGCGGCCTACGAGCGGGTCCCGGAACCTGCCGGCGAGAACGCGCGTCCACGAGATGATGGTCTCGGGCCAGCGCTTGCGTACGTACGGCTCCAAGGCCAGATAGAGCATCCAGAGCATGACGCCTTCGTACAGGGTCGACGCGAGCGACCCGTTGAAGGAAGTCGACCGTCGTCGCGTGACATCCCGAGGTGGGTGCCCCAGAACACCCACCCCAGCATGTGCACCGCAACGAAGATGCTCGCAAGCCGAAACGCACCGTTGCGGTCGCTGCGCCCGAGCCGGAGGTTTCGCCGCGCCAGCAGCGAGGCCGCCAAGGAGCACGGAGACGAACAGGATGGAAGCAGAGAGACCTGCCCCACGCGCTCGCCCCTCGTTTGGGGATCCGCGCTGCGGACGCCGCGGGTTTCTCCCACGGACCAAAGACCCGGAAGAAGACCGGTCGTCCCCGATACGATGCGGCCTCGACGCGCAGCTCCGACGCAGGCCGGTCCAGGCCTGGCGCGCGTCGGAGTGGAACGGCGGATTCCAAATCGAGTCCGCAGCGTGGAGCTCGGCTTCCTCGAGATCCGCGCGCCGCGAGGAGCCGGCTCCAATCCATCCGAGGCGGCGTAGCATCCGGCTGCCACCGGCTGGTCGCCTTCCGGCGGCACGACCTGCAGCCGCAGCAGGCTCCCGGACGAGTCCATCCACACGGTCGCCATGCCGGGCGCAATCGACGGAGGATCGGTCAGCGACATCCGGTAAGCGTCAGGATTGATCGGGATGAGCGGTTTCGGCGACTCGCGGTACCAGAAGATCAGCCCCGATCGGAGACCAGCGCCCAGTCGATCCCACCGGTCGGTGGCTTCGAGCTTCTCGAGCTCGTCGAGGTAGAGCTTGTTCTCCTCGAAACCCCAGAGCGTATCGCCGGGCGCGTCCGGGTATCCCGCCTCCTTGAGCAGAGCGCGGGCTTCGGCCTTCAGTACTTGCGGCTCCTTCGGCAGCGGCGTGCGTCCCAAGATGCCGACCCTGCTCTTGAAGCGCCACGAGCGGCACGAGCAGGATCACGACTCCTGCTAGCGCGAGCCACGCCGTCAGCGGTCGCAGTCCGCCGGCCTCCCCGCCGCCGCCACCATTTCGGGTGACGGTGTTTCCCCGCCGCGAGCGCCGCCGCGAGCGGATCGCCGCCGGGCAACGCCGCGGCCACCGCCAGCGCCGATGCGGGACGCTCCGCGGGATGGCGCGAAAGGCAGCGCAGGATGACCCGTTCCACCGCCGGGTCGAGATCCGGCACGAAGCTCGACGGCGAGGTTCGGTTCTCCTGGTGCAGGCGCTGCAAGCTCCGCCGTCGAGCCCGCCTTGAAGACCGGCTTTCCGGTGAACAGCTCGAACAGGACGATCCCCAGCGAGAAAGATGTCGCTGGCGACGGAGACCTCCTTGCCCGCGATCTGCTCCGGCGCCATGTAGCCGGGCGTGCCGGCGTGCACGTCGCGCGCCGGTCACCTGGCCCACGATCGCGGCAAGCCCGAAGTCGGTGATCCGCACGCGCCCTTCGCCGTCCAACATCACGTTCGCCGGCTTCAGGTCGCGGTGCAGCACGCCCTTGTCGTGCGCCGCGGCGAGGCCGGCGCACAGCTGGCGGGCGATCTGAATCGCCTTGTCTCCCGGCAGCCGACCGATCCGCCGCAGCAGGATCGCCAGATCCTCGCCGTCCACGTACTCCATCGACAGGTAGTGGTGCCCGTCCACCTCCCCGACGTCGTACACGCGGCAGACGTTCGGGTGGGAGATCTGCCGCGCGATCTTCACTTCATTGAGGAAGCGCTGGAGCCGCTCCGGGTCGCTCTCCACGACCGCCGGCAGGAACTTCAGCGCCACCGACTGGCCGAGCTTGAGATCGTCGGCGCGGTAGACCTCGCCCATCCCCCGCGACCCAGCAGGCCGACGACCCGGTAACGGCCTCCGAGCATGGTCCCCGGGACGAACCGGCCGTGATCGGAGGAACTGGAAGCCGAAACACCGCGAGACACCGCCGACGTGCGGGTGGCATCGAAGGCGGAGCGGCATCCGCGGATGCGCCGCAGTGCGGACAGAACCGGCTGCCTCAGGGCACGCGCTCGAACACGACGCGCGCGTCATCGCCGCCCCACACCCACGGTGACCTCGAACGGTCGCGGCTGGCGCGGCGGGCATACGCTGCCGACTCTGCCGACGCGAGCCGTGTGACGTTAACTGCCCGTGGGCCCCGAGCGGCGTCCTGCTCAACGGGACATCCCGCGAGGTCGCGGGACGGTGGCATGTGGAGCACGTTCTGACCTACCCATCGCAATCGTCGAGCCTCGGTCCGTGATCGAGCCGGAAGCGGACACAGGCCGAGGTGGAAGCCCCCTCGTGAGCGCCGCGCGCGTGGGAACCGCGGCGCGTTCGCGGAGCTCCACGGCCGTTGGGCCCGCACGATTCACGGCGTGCTGGCTCGCCTCCGTCCCGCGGCAGGACGTGGACGACCTCGTGCAGGACGTGTTCCTCAAGGCGTTCCGGAAGCTCACCTCGCTTCGGGACGACCTGGCCTTCGGCGGGTGGCTCCTTCAAATCGCCCGGAACCGCGCGGCGGACTACCACCGCCGGGCGACCCTGACCGAGGCGCTTCGCGACGACCTCGCGGCCCCGGACGCCGACCGAGCGCCGGGCTCACGAGGCCCTCGACGCGATCCGCTCGCTGCCGCCGGCCTATCGCGAGACGCTCGTGCTCCGGCTCGTCGAGGGAATGACCGGGCCCGGAAATCGCGGAGCGCACGGGACTCACCCCCGACTCTGTGCGCGTGAACCTCCATCGGGGTTTCAAGCTCCTCCGGGAGAAGCTCGGCGGGGAGAACGCATGAACGACGACTATCTCTGGAGCGGCCGCGGGACGCCGGACCCGGACGTCGAGCGTCTCGGAGGGACTGCTGCGCAGGTTCCGTCACGAGCCGTCGGCCTGAACGCCGGGTCGCACGCCCCGGCCCCCGGAAGCAGCGGGCCCGCGCGCTGGCCTGGTCCGGACTGGCCGCGGCTGTCCTGATCGCAGCCATCGTCGGTGCCTGGTGGTTCTCCCGCGGAAGCCGCGACGGATGGGAGGTGGCGACGCTTGCCGGGAGGCCGACGATCGGAGGCAAGGGCGTCGGCGAAGGGACGCGTCTTCCGCTCGGAGCGCGGCTCGCGACCGACGCCTCATCCCGGCGAGCCTTCTGTATCGGACGCATCGGCGAGGTGGAGATCGGCCCGGGCTCGAGCGTCCGCCTCGTGCGCGCGGATGCGACCGACAACCGCCTCGCCTCGAGCGCGGGATGCCTCCGCGCGAGGATCTGGGCACCTCCGAGACTCTTCTTCGTGGAGACGCCCTCGGCGACCGCGGTTGACCTCGGCTGCGCCTACACGCTCGAGGTGGACGCCACCGGCGCAGGCCTCCTCCGCGTCACGCTCGGCTGGGTGCGCGTTCGACGACCACGGTCGCGAGTCGTTCGTCCCGGCGGGTGCCGCCTGCAGGACACGTCCCGGCCTGGGACCGGGAACGCCGTGGTACGAGGATGCGCAGACGCCGTTCACCGAGGCGCTCGAGCGGCTCGACGCTCGCCCCGACGATCGCGCGGCGCTCTCGACCGTGCTCGCCGAAGCGCGTCCCCGGGACGCCCTGACGCTGTGGCATCTCCTCTCGAAGCTCACGCGGCGACGAGCGGGCGCTCGTCTTTCGATCGCTTCGCCGCGATCGTGTCGCTTCCCGCGAGCGTCACCTGCGAAGGGATTCTCGCCGAGGATCGCGAGATGCTCGACGCCGCGTGGGACGCCCGGGCTCGGCGTGACGAGCTGGTGGCGCCTCTGGAAGAGCCCGGGGCCGCCGGATGATCTCCTGATGCGCGTTCACGGTCCGCCCTCTCCCCGCGTCCTGTCCCCGGAGCGGCCGAATAGAGGCCGTGAAAGGAGAGCAAGGATATGAGCCGCATGAGATTCCCGTTCGAGCGCATCCTCGTCGCGACCGCCGTCATCGCCGTCGCAGCATCGTCCGGTGTTCGCCGGCCCGCCCTCGTCTGCTGGAAGGTCGAGACCGGCGGCGCCGCCTCGACCGCGCTCTGGGTCGACCGTTCCAATACCTACCAGGGTATGGACCACGACTACCGGACCTCGCGTCTCGCTGCCGACACGCTCCTTCCGCTCAACGCGTTCGACGCCGGTCCTCGAGCGAATGGAAGACGCTCAGGCGCGCGGCGCTCTACGCCACGGGCGACGCCAAGGCCGGCGAGGCGCTCTGACGGCCTGGTCGAGCGGACGCAGCCAGAATCCGGCCGACGCGCTCGCCTGGTTCGACGCCGGCTCACTCGTCGAGGCGAGCCGGCAGGCCCGTGGGAAGAACGAGCCCGAGTTCTGGTCGCGGTTCCTCGAGGCCGCCGGGATTCGCTCGAACGCCGGCCGGGGCCTCGAACGAAGACAGGTTACGACGCCATCGCGAAGGCGATCGAGCTTGAGCAGAGACGCCCGCGATGGAGTACGCCGGCGCCCGTGACCTGACGCACCCGCCAGGCGGGCGACGGGCTGCAGCGCCGCGGCGGCGCCGCCGAGGGCTCGCTTCTCGGGCGAAGAACCTCCTCAAGCACTTCGGCGACAATGGGCGGACCCCTGGCCGATTTGCGCGCGAGCGTGCCGGTGGGCGATCGCTGAGCGTCGCTGCGCGCGCGCGCGACGCACGGCGCTCCACGTCTTCAGTGACTGGGCGCATACTGCGTGCATGCGCGTCGCCGTCTCGATGACTTCCATCGCGTGTTCGACTCCGGTCCTGCGATCGCGCGGCTGCGCAAGCGGCTTTGCCGGTCGACGTGTTCACCGAAGATCTCGGTCCGAGCGCCTGCGCAGTTCCCGACCTGATCGCCCAGCGCGAGCACGAAGTTCGACACCGGCGTTGTTCGAGGCGCTACCGGGCCTCCGGCTCGTCGCAAACACCGGCAACCACGCCTATCACGTCGACACCGCCGCCGCCAGAAGCCAAAAGCCCACGTAATCGTCGCGCTGGGCTCGTCCGGCCTCGCCGAGATGACCGCGATGGCCGCGTCGACGATCCGGCTATTCGCGCTCATGCTCGCGGCGATGCGCCACCTGCGCAGACCGATGCCGCGATGCGCCGCGGTGAGTGGCGGCATCAGCCGCTCGGCTACACGCTTCACGGCAAGACGCTCGGCATCCTCGGGCTGTCGGTCGCATTGGCCGCGAGGTCGCGCGCATCGCCCGGGCGTTCGGCATGCACGTGATCGCGTGGGGTCGAAACGCTCACGGATGAGCGCGCCGCCGCATGCGGCGCCATGCGGATGGAGCTCGACGCGCTGCTCGAAACCGCCGACGTCGTCAGCGATGCACGTCGCACTCTCCGACGAGTCGCGGGCTCGCGAGGCGGCTTGCGCCACATCGGTCCAGGGGCGTGCTCACGTGAACACCGCGCGAGGCGCGATCGTCGACGAGGCCGCACTCACCCGTGTGCCCTGGCCGAACGCGCGCTCTGGCACCGACCTCGCTGACTGGCTGATGGCCCCGTGCCCGCGGACTCGCCGCTGCTCCACCTCGACAACGTCAGCGCGACGCCACACCTCAGTTGTCCGCCGACCTGACGTATCGGTACATGGCGGAGGAGCGGTCGTGCGGATCGTCGAGGGCACCTCGACGGCAAGCCGTTCAAGACGCTTACCGGCAACTAGCCAAGGCACGTCCCTCGGTCGCGCCGAGTTCGCCTACGACGACGGCGGAGGGCTCCGGAACGTCGAGAAGGTTACGCTGGAGACGAAGAAGCGTGAAACTCGACAGGGGCGGGTACTCTTCGGCCAAGATCTTCCCGAATGCGCGTCGTCCACCGAGCGAGACGATGAATCCGTAGATTGCCACGGCGGCGAGCAACGCGAGGCAGATCCAGCTCGGTCCCGAGTACCAGACCGAGCTGCTGAGCGTGGCCGGCAACGGTAGCTGCAGACCCAGTCAGACCGATCGCGACCATCAGGCAGAGAACGCCGAGACGGAACAGGAGCGTGAGCCACAACACGCCGACCATCGAGAACATGACGCGATCCGCTTCACCGTTGAGGTTGAAGGCCACCAACAGGGGAAGCCAGATCGCAACGGCGATCCAGGTCCTCCGCGTGAGCAGGCGCAAGAGCACGAGGAGGACGACCATCGCGAATCCGCCGGTGAGACGTGACGCCGCCGTAGCATGAGGAGCATCGCGGACAGTGCGGGCGAGCAGGCCGCCTAGGGAGTACAGCGTGGCGGGCATCGACCCCCCGATCTGCCCCGCCGGCGCCGGCACACCAAACCAGCCGGAGATCAGAGGCCAGCCGAGGAGGCCAGACACATGGCGCACGGCGGATAGCGCGCCCAGCAGAACGTCGCGTCCAACCAGAGGGTCGCGCCATCGGCCTTCGAGCGCCCTCGCCCACGAAATCATGGTTCGGGGCCAGAGCCGGCGGAGGTAGGGCTCGATCGCGACGTAGAAGATCCAGACGACGACGGATTTGTAGAGAGCACGACGCAAGATTGGCTGAAGAAAACGTCACTCGACGTCGCCCCGGCGAAATGTTTCGGCATGAAGAGCCAGGCCAGCATCCGGATGACGAACAGATACACGCCGAGGCGGAACGCGCCGCGCCGATCGCTCCGGCCCAGTCTGATATTCCGCACCGCGAGCAACGCCCCTCCGATCAGGACGAGAATCGGCAGCGCGAGCTCGATGACGGACATCACCGACCGCGCAACGCTTCGCGAGCTGTCGGGACGAATCCCCGTCGCGGTCCAAGGTTCGATGATCCGGAACGACACCGGCCGCCCGGCAAACGCCGCCGCCTCGACTCGAATCGGCACATCCTCGCGTCCGGATAGACGCCCTGCCAGGCCTGACGCTCGTCGGCGAACGTCAGCGGCGACCACTCCGGCGGGATGGGACGAAATGTGTCGATCGCCAATCCTGCCGCCTCGAAGAGGCTCGACCAGTTCGTCGCCTCTCGTTCCGGCCGATGGCGCCGTCGCGGGCTGGTGCTTCGGAGGCACCGCATCGAGCTGCAAGAGCCGCCCCTTGGTATCGAGCCAAACGCCGATCGTTCTCGGCACCGTGAGTGGAGGATCGTCGTACTGGATCAGCGGATTGGCGGGATTGGACGGCGCGAGATCGACGGGCGACTCCTTGAACCAGAATCGCAAGGCCGCAGGCTGCCCCTTGCGAAGCACCTCCCATCGCCCGGGCGATGCGTCAGCTCTCCTGGATGTGTTGGAGAAACGGGTCGTTCGAATTGAACCCGTGCGATTCGAAGGGAAGTGCCTCGTAGCCCAGGCGATGGATCGTGTCACGCGCACGGTCGGCGAGCACTTCGGGCGACTTGTCGAGCGGAATCAGGTGGAGCAGCTGAACGTTCTCGCGGGCGAGGATCGCGACGACGGCCAGCGTCAGGCTCACGATCAGGCAGGTCCACGCGGCGCGAGGAGAAAGGCTCCGGGGCGGCCGCGTCCGCGACCATTTGAGGCGATGGCGTTTCCCCGGCGGCGAGCGCGGCGGCGAGCGGATCACCTCCGGGCAGAGCCGCCGCGACCGCCAGCGCCGAGGCGGGTCGAAGCACGGGATCGCTCTGCAGGCAGCGGAGGATGACGCGCTCCGCGGCCGGATCCAACCCTCCACGAGACTGGACGGACTCGCGGGAGTCGATGCGCTCTGAATGCGCGCCAGCTCATCGGCGGACTTCGCGTTGAACGCCGGCTTGACCCGTCGTGCAGCTCGTAGAGCACGAGGCCGAGCGAGTAGAGGTCGCTCCGGACCGTGACCTCCTTCCCCAGCGCGCTGCTCCGGCGCCATGTAGGCCGGGCGTCCCCGCGCCCACCTCGGCCGCGCCGATCGTCGCCGGCGATCGCCGCGAGACCGAAGTCCGCGATCTTCGCGCGGCCGCGCCCGTCGATCATCACGTTCGCCGGCTTCAGGTCGCGGTGCAGGATCCCCTGCTCGTGCGCCGCCGCGAGACCCATGCACAGCTCGCGCGAGATCTGCACCGCCTTGTCCTTCGGCAGGCGGCCGATCCTGCCGCAAGCAGGCTCGCCAGGTCCTCGCCGTCCACGTACTCCATCGACAGGTAGTGGTGCCCGTCCACCTCGCCCGACGTCGTACACGCGGCACACGTTCGGGTGGGAGATCTGCCGCGCGATCTTGACTTCATTGAGGAAGCGCTGGAGCCGCCCTGCGTCCTTCTCCACGCTCGCGGGCAGGAACTTCAGCGCCACCGCCTGCCCGAGCTTGAGATCGTCGGCGCGGTAGACCTCGCCCATGCCGCCGCGTCCGAGCAGGCCGAGGATCCTGTAGCGGCGGGCGAGAACGGTGCCGGGAAGGAAGCGTCCCCCGCCGGAGGATCGGTCGTGAGGTGCCGCGCGGGCGCCGTCCTCGCGGCGCGGACTCGCGTCGGGGACCGAGGTCCGCGTCGGCTGAGGCCGACGCGCATCTCGAGAGGAGCGGCGCATCGAGGGCAGAACCGGCTGTCCTCGGGGCATCGTGCGAGCACGCCGGACAGCGAATCATGGCGCGACGATGCCACAGGTGCTGCCGAATCGGAAGTTGCGGGCGCGAGATGGAAGGAATGCCTTGCCCCCACCTGGATGAAGAAGAGGCCCGAGCGCTCATGACTGCGCCCCTTCGTTGGTGCCATTCTATGCGGCGGCGGTGGAGAAGAGCTAGTCGCAGCCGTCGGCTCGTAGTCGTTGGTGGGCGGCTACTTCTCGACCGCCACACCCCCAGCTTGGTGTCTGGGTGCCCGCTTAATGGCGTTACTCCCAGCGTCTGATGCCGTGGACCGCGTCGTAGCCGGCATGGATCAACCGGCGACCTTGGTATCGATGACGTAAAGCGTCCCGGAGAGGCCGGATCCGGTCGGCATTGTCATGCAGGATCATATGAGCTGCGGTCGAGATCGTTGCCTGCTTATTTGCGTCATCGCGACGAACCGCTCGCCGTCGAAGCGATAAACACCCGCGAGTCGTTCGCGCCCGGCGTCGATGACGAATAGGTACTCGCCGCTCCATCTGCAACAAGCCGAGGCACCGTGCTATCCGAACGCGCTATTGACGCGTGCGTTCGCGGAAGCCGGATCTCGAGGTCCCAAAGTCCCGTCTCGCCCGACACGCTGCAGGCTCGAATAGCCGTTCTCCGAGTCACCCCGAGTTGATCAAGAAGAGCTTCGAATCCGGTCCGTGCACGAGTCCGACCGGATTGACGTTGGCAGGTGTAACGTCGGGAACGAGCAATACGTGGCTT
>ERZ1370068.3842-contig-2941_pt1 | contig 15822 bp, 29 predicted proteins | sample MGYA00561227_ERZ1370068 | MGnify/ENA primary metagenome ERZ1370068 (study PRJEB38410, sample SAMEA6850437) | metagenome | study: Metagenomic assessment of the ecological functions of the soil: analysis of the soil microbiota associated with the...
GATGGCACTTCGTTCGGTTACGTATTGCTAACCTTTTGCAGAAAGTGGTGTGTCATCTCGCTCAACTTCCTCAGTCGATGTTGCTGAATGATTGGCCAGGACGCCAGCTCTGGGCTTTGTATGCTGCGTTTTCCAGTGGGGAGGGGCACCCTGTTGCCTATGCTGGCGCGACGCGATCGGCGGGGCACAAAATCGTATCCCACGATTATGTACTGCACCTGCGCAATTTTGTTTTTTTTGCACGAGCTTGCGTCACCGGCTTAGACATTTTCTTGCTGGACTTTTCCCGTCCAGCGTAGGGACCGGGCGCGACGCCACTCTCTGCAGCTCCAGCTCCATATGCCATCGTGCCGAGCATGGCGGAGCGACGCAGCGCGTCTCTTGTTTGCGCAGCCATACGAGGCGCAGCATTGTCTCTCCACATTAAATCTGTGCGCATCAGAGATATGAAGGTCTCCGGTGCGATAACCGCTCGAGACGATCACGGCACGGGCCGTCAGGCGTTTCCGAGCGGCCCAGACGGATCGCTTCCAGAGAGGATTTTGCCCTCCGCTGGAGCCAGCATGAAGGACCATGACCGCTGAAGCCTACGGCGAGAAAGAGGCAGGATGCTCGGGATGGGCCCCCAAAATCGGATTCTCGTCTGGTGGCGTGACATCGTAGTGTCCAGCCCATCCCGCTGCAACTGCAGCGGGGGTACCGGAAGTAGGCAAGCGGCGTTCTGCGCGGAGCTGCGGCACGATATGCCTCTGGAAGCGCGTGGCGTCCCAATCAAAGTTGAACCCGGGTGGCTCGTCAGCGGACGATGGTAGTCGCCAGCAAGTGATCGTCGGTTTTCGGTATCGTGCCGGAAATGCACATCACTGGGGTCGATCACCATGGGTAACCTATAGCCTAAGGACTGTGGCAGCGGCGTCATGTAGCATGCCTTTACTGCCGGCGCACCGGCGAGTACTGGCAACTCGATGCCAGCTGGCGTCGCGAGCTGGCGTGCCCACGGGCCCCAGTAGCCAGCACCAGCGCCGGGGTGGTGATGACGCCACTTTCGCGCCTGCGTCTGCACGGCGATCACATGCGACCCGCGGCTGGGGGTGAAACTGACCACTTCATGCTGCAACCAACCAAGGTGCAGCCCAATTCACGCGCACGTTCGACAGCGAACCCCTGCAAGGCCCCACGCGGATTCAGATAGCCGTCGCGGCGTCCGTAGATGGCCCCGGTAATGTCATCGAGTCCCAGATGTGCGGAAACTTGATCAGGGACCTGCTTAGGGCGTGAACAGCTCAGACTTCCACACCCATCTGGCGTTGAAGATCGCGTACCTCGGCATGATGACAGGACGTTGGGTCTCGTCGAAGAAAGAGGTAGCCACTTTGATGAAAATGCTGACGTGTTGGTCTTCCCCACGCGCCGGCCCATCATCTCATCGAACTGCTCGTAGAACTGCCAGGCTGTACCGCGCCAGCGCGATATTGCAAGGGGCCGCATACTGCTGGCGCACTCCTCCCCATGCTCGTGGGGGTGGTAGCGCGACTATAGGTGGTGTCTGCGCTCGACGACGATCAGGCGCCCCGAGAGACCGTCCTGGCGCAGGTGATACGCGATGCTGGCCCCAATGATGCCTCCGCCAATAATGACCACTTCGGCTGTCTGTGCCATCCTCTGCGCCTTCCACCAGCACTGCTCCGTACTACCGCTTGGCGCCCTCGAACTGCAACGACGTTTCTGCGCAGCCTGGTCGTTAAGAAAAAGACCGGAGCACTGCCGATAGGAAGGGTGCCGTTATCTCACGCCATGAGTGAGATTCCATGGAGCCACGTGCCCCTATGGGCCAGCAGCCATCGGGCATCGAGTTGAGCTCTATACCACCTTGGCGTCTCCTGCCACGTGATCTCGGGAAGCAGTCCGCAATAGCGCGGCGACGCGCGAGATCACCGCGTTGCTCCAGCAGTACAGAAGAAATCCCCACGGTGCCCAGCATGGTGGAAGCCATTACTGCACTGACCGAGGATGTCAACTGCTCACTCATAGCTGCGCCCCGAGGCGGCGATCAAAGCTGACCCGGCCTGTGTGGCTCGACTCCTCCAGACTGGCCAATGCGGCCTTCTATGGTTCTGGGGGCAGTCGCATCGGGCGTCGGTACGCCGTGCTCATTCTGCATGTTTCGGCTTCGATGCCGTGAAAAACGTCACGCGCTGAGCTTGACACGGTGTTTGACTGCTTTCGCACCCAGAACACGGCTGAAATCGCCGCCGTTGAACACCCTCCGCCTGCGTGGCGCGCAGCCGTGGCGACACTGGCCCAGCATATCAGCGCGGACTTCGCCGCGAGAAGCCGACGAGGAGTTGGCGTTTCTGTGCTGGCTTGCTGCGCGACCTGAGGACGTGTGGTGCTGCTGCACCTTTTCCCACAAGAATACCATGAGATGTTGACGCAGCTCACGAGACGAACCCGACGCCGACATTGTCCAAAGTCGGAGTTCGACACCTTTGAGGTGACCCACACGCGCTGTCGTTGGGCAATGGCTGGGGAGAACACTGGCATTTCCCTGCACCGGTTTTGCAAGTGATCGCCACGCATCACTTCCACCCCAGGCTGCCAATCCCCTGGTCAGGCTACGGTCATGCTGGCGATACGCCTTAGCCAACATGTAGCGGCGGCGGTCTTGGGGAGCGTAGTGCGGTCCTCGAGTGTGAAGATTGCCTTACTCCGCCGCTCGGTCTGCCCACCAAACATGTCGATCAGTACGCCAAATATCTCGACACTGAACTCCCCACCTCACACTCACCTCGTTGAGCACAGCTAAATCACGCTGGCAGTTTCAGCGTGCATCTCGCTCGGCCACCAGTACAATATAGGTGGAGAGCCACCAGCTATCTGCCATCAGCCATCAGCGAAGAGGAGTATGAGTGTGGCCTTTCGTCCAGCCATCATGGGAACGCATGGCATGGTCGCCACAGAGCATTACCTGTCGGCCTTCATCGGCGCCACTATCTTGCGCCAGGGGGCAATGCTGTAGATGCGGCGGTTGCCGCCATCTTTGCCGAGGGCGTGGTCAATCCGCACATGCACACGCTCGGGGGCGGAAGATCGATGCTTATCTCGACAGCAGAGACGGGTCAGGTGGTGGCAATCAGCAGGGAATACTATCGCTCCCCAGCGTGCCACCATCGACTGGTTTCGCCAGCGCGGTATGGCACTCATTCTGGCGAGGGGCTGTTGGCAGCTGGGTGCCCGCGGCGTGCGACGCGTTGCTCACGGCGTTGGAGCGTTTTCGGGACGATGACGCTGGCGGAAGTGCTCCAACCGGCGGACTCGTCTTAGCCAGCGAGGGGCTTTCCAGTGCATCCGGGCCTACGTGGCCCCCGGTGACTACCTGCCGTTCTCCATCTGGCACAATAGGACAAATTCCGCGAGCAGTGGCCTACCTCAGCGGCAGCTCTATGCCCCACGGGCGCTTGCCAAACGTCGGGGAGATCTGGCGCAACCCCGACCTGGCTAGGACATTCACTCTCCTTCTGGAGGCGGAGCGCGCTGCCGCCTCGCAGGGCCGCACGGCTGGACTGCGCGCACGTGCGGGACGCGTTTTATCGCAGTGAGATTGCTCAGCACATCGTGACGTTTTCCCAGCGCCATGGTGGACTCCTCGAACTCGATGACCTGGCAACGTTTACGACCAGGTGGAGACGCGGCCTCCATCCAGCTACCGGGGCTACGAGGTGTACAAATGCGGTCCGTGGAGCCAAGGGGCCCGTTTTTACCAGCAACTCCGTCTGCTCGAAGGCTACGATCTACGCGCTCTGGGGCACAACAGCGCGGCGTATATTCACCTGCGTCACGGAAGCAAGCAAGCTGGCCTTCGCTGACCCGCGAAGCACACTACTACGGGGACCCGGATTTTGTAGCCCGTGCCGCTGCCAGAGCTGCTCTCAGACACCTATACTGCCGCACGCCGCCAATTGATCGACCGATCAGGCGCTTCACCTGGCAGCTGCGTCCGGGTGATCTACCACCGGCGCTGCTCTGCACAGGCCAAGCCCCCTGGTGGGGCGTGAGTGGCAGCGTGGGCTACCGTCCGATGGCGGTGGTAGACAGCGCGCGCAAGCCTGGTGGCAGCGACGCCCAGCGGTGCCTGGCTCGCCCGGCTCACCAGTGGTCGAGGGTCTTGGAGTTCCCGTTAGCGGCAGCGTATCAGTTTTTACCTGGACGCCCAGCACCCCAATGCCCTGGCGCCCCGTAAACGGCACGCACTACCCTCACCTTCGCTCGTGCTGCGCGATGGGAAGCCCGCTATGGCCTTCGGCACTGGCTGGGTCTCGACCAGCAAGACCAGTGGACACTGCAATTTTTCCTCAACGTCGTGGACTTCCGGGATGCCTCTGCAGAAGCTATCCGAGGCTCCAAGTTCAGCAACCGGCATTTCCCGAGTTCGACCCTATCCACATACCGCAGCCCTGGACTGCTGCGAGTTGAAGGCAGGATTCCCTATGAGGTGCAGCGAGCATTTGCAGGCTAAGGGCCATGAGATTGCCCTCCAACCCGACTGGATCGAAGGCTACGTTGTCGGCGTGCAGGTGGATACCGAGCGCGGTGTGGTGTACAGTGGCGCCGACCCCCGTGGAGAACTGTCGACGCTGCTCCCACACCTATGCGATCGGGTGGTAACGGTCGCTACAAGACACGCGCGCAAAGCAACTCGCCCCCGCAAACTGGTGAGGCCATGGTTGCGCAGCGCTAGCACTGGACTGCAACCCATCGACATAGATACACTGCCCGGAAATATAGCTGGCCTCATCCGACGCCAGGAACACGATGGCATTGGCCTGGTCCTGCGGCTCACCCAGACGTCCCAGGGCACGCCAATACGGAAGATCTCCATATCACCCTTGAGCTGCCCCTCACGCCGCGCCTCCGCCGTGCCGGGAGCCTCAGGCACGCCAGAATTCTGGCGCAGGTTGGTAATGGTGGCCCCTGGACCTACGGCATTCACCGTGATCTGGTACTGCGCCAGCTCCATCGCCAGACAGCGGGTAAAGTGCAGTACCGCTGCTTTCGAGACACAGTACGGCCCGATCTCCCAGCGTGGCACCTTCGCTGCCGTTGAGGCCGTATTGACAATACGCCCTCCACCCGCAGCGATCATGTGCGGCACGACGGCTTGACAGCAGAAGAGCATGCTCTTCAGATTCACCTGCAGCACCCGCTGCCAGGTCGCCGCCTCCACCTCGACAATGGACAGAGAAGGCAAGGCAATGCCGGCGTTATTCACAAGAATGTGCATGGCTCCATACGTCTGCCGCACCGCTGCCACCAGCGTATCAACTGAGGCGCGCTGGCTGACGTCAGACACAAACGCCGTTGCTGTGCCACCGGCCTGACGAATAGCATTGACCGTTTCCTCGGCATTGTGCTGATTGATGTCGGCTACCGCCACCTGCGCCCCTGCCGGGCAAATGTTTCCGCAGCGGCGCGCCCAATGCCTGAGCCAGCACCCGTAATCAACACGGTTTTGTTGGTAAAAGGCATCCCCTTCCTCTCCTCCTAGAGAGATTATGAAAGCTGCGCCATGCCATCGACGTTGAAGATCACGCCGGTGACGTGATGCGCCTCGTCCGACGCCAGGTAGAGGATGGCCGACGCCACATCCTCTGGCTTGCCGAGCTTCCCCAACGGCACCCCAAGGCGGAAGATTTCAGGCATGCCGGCAATGAAGCGCTCGCGCATCTGCGCGATCCTCGCTGCCGTCTCTGTCGCGTCCCAACATCGGGGTATCAGTAGGCCCAGGAGCGACGGCGTTGACCGTGATCCCGTAAGGCGCCAGCTCCAATGCCGAGGCACTTCGTGAACATGCGCACACCGGCTTTCGAGACCCCATAGGCCGCAGCATTGAGCCGCGGAATCGCCCCAGCAATGGAGGCGATGTTGACGATGCGGCCAGAACGCTGTCGCATCATATGCGCGCGCCGCAGCCTGGGCACAGTAGACCGTGCCGAGCAAATTGACATCCATGATGCGGTCCCAGTCCAGCTCAGAGATGTTGAGCACCGGGCCACGGCTCGTCTGTCCAGCGCTGGCAATGCCAGCGGCATTGACCAGCACATCGAGCCGGCCCCAGGCCTGCACAATGCTATCCATGGCCCTGGTGGCCTGCTCTTGATTGGAGACGTCAAGCTCGACTACGCGCGCTTGCCCATCAGCCTCCTGCATGGTGGCCGCCACCCCAGCTAGCCCAGACGTATTCAGATCGCACAGTGCCACACGTAGCTCCCTGGCGGCTCAAACCCAACGCGCGTGGCACGCCCAATGCCTGAGGCCGCCCCGGTGACGGCTGCAACTCTCTCGCGTACTGCCATCTTGCACCCTCCCTCGTCTACCAGCCTATGGCATACGTGGGTCGGCGCGGATCGGCCCTGCCGCCAGCACACCAGTGTCTGGATCACGCTGCGTCACTATCGCCCCGATGCCACACGCGCCAACGCGTGTCGATCTCATGCCCCAATGTGGCCAACTGCTGCGCCACTGCCTCAGGGATGCGCTCCTCGAGATGCAAGCGGCCAGGGTAGTACGAGCGCGGGTAGAACGAATTCGTCACACTCTGCGTGGCAAAGCGTGGGGCCTCAACGGCCTGCTGCGGGTCCATGCCGAAGACCAGCACGTTGAGCATCATTTGCAGGTTGGCCTGGGCTTGATCATCGCCACCAGGAGCAACCAAACGTCATCACGGGCACACCATTACGGCAGACCAGATAGTTGATCAGGGTCGTGCGCGGCCGCTTGCCTGGCTGGAGTCCGTTGGCATGGTCGTCGTCAAGAAAAAACATTTCGCTTCTGGTGCTCAAGGTACAGCCGAGGTCTGGGACAAAGGCCGATTTACGGAACACTCCACCACTGGGCGTGATGCAGACCATGTTGCCATCACGGTCAATGGCGGCGAGGTGCGTGGTGCCTTCTTCAGAGACTGCCTCGGCCATTTCGGTAGTGCGTGACGGCCCAAGGGAGCATGGCTGGGGCCACCGTAGCGCCAGGACGCGCCGGATCGCCTGGATCAGGGAGCTCTGGACAGGTCCGCGCCACCGACCATTTTGACGCGCTCGGCAGCATATGCCTTCGACAGCAGACCGGCGATGGGGACGTGCTGCGAAATTGGGGTCACCATAGTAGCGCTCGCGATCGGCAAAGGCCAGTTTGAACACTTCGGTCACGGTATGGATATAGGCTGGGGAGTTGTGCCCCAGGGCACGCACGTCGATATGCTCCAGCATATTGAGGGACTGGAGCAGCACCGCTGCCTGCGTCCAGGTGGACTGGGTACAGATCTCATAGCCCGCAAACGTCGTACGGATGGGGGCTTCGAACCCTGCCTGATAGCGCTGCAAATCCTCCAGCCGCAACAGCCCTCCGACGCGCTCGGAGAAGGCCGCAATGCGGTGCGCAATCTCGCCCTCATAGAACATGCGGCGCGCTGCCTGCAGACCGGCGCGGCGCGGCCCTGGGGCCGCACGTTCTGCCTCGACCAGTAAGTGCAGGGTGTGGCCGAGCTGCGGCTGCACAAACAGGCTGCCAACGGCTGGCACCTGGCCACCGGGATAGAACACCTCGGCCCCTCCCGCGGGATAGCGCTGAAACTGCTCCAGGGTTTGTGAGATGCGCAGTATGCGGTGCATGTACTCGTACATGGGAAAGCCGTGCTGCGCATGATCGATGGCTGGTTCCAGCACCTCACCCAGGGTTTTGGTGCCATAGGTCTCCAGGAGTTTGAAATAACCATCGACAATCCCGGGCACGGTAAAAGAAAGATGCGCCTGGTCGCCTGGACCGGTGGGAATTCTTCGTGAGACCACGAGCCCGGAATGCTTCCACGGTCGCCGCCTGCGGTGCCACCCCTTGCCCGCTCAGTGCCTGCATCGTACCGCTGGCAGCATGGTAGAGCATCCCCACGCCCTCGGTCGCGAGGGAATAGGACGCCGTAGGCTCAATCACCGCCGCGGCAAAGCCCATGGCCACTGCCGCGTCGAAGGCATTGCCACCGCTGAGGAGCATGCGCATGCCGGCCATCGAGGTCAGATAATGGCCGCTGGCCACAACGCCATGCGTACCCCGCACCACTGGTCGGCCAGTCGCGCCGCGTACCACTTCTGTATGTTCCTGATCGTGCTGTCGTGCCACTAGGGATTCTCCTCTCTCTGGCTCTCCGTCCCTTCCTCCCGCAGCAGTGGTATAGGGCATCTGTAGGGGGAATGCAACCGGAAAACACCCGCTGCCAGGCCCACACAGCCTTCATGGAGAGGTCCAGAGGACGATGCTGATGTCTAGACATACAACGGGAAAGCTGGTAGTATCGCCATATAGACCTCAGAACTCTGTATGGGCCATATTCTGAGCACCCCTTGTCTGATGACGGGGACGTCGTCGCTTGCCGACGCTGGCTAGCAGGCGCTTGATGTTAGAGTGCGCTCGGCATCTGTGTTGGGCGAGCCATGAAAACGTTTACACCAGTACGGAGGACATCACATGCCCTTTGAATTACCACCACTACCGTATGCCAAAGATGCCTTGCAGCCCCATATCTCCTCTGAAACACTTGATTATCACTACGGCAGGCATCACCAGACCTATGTCACGAACCTGAACAACCTCACGCAAGGCAAACCTGAAGCCAGCAAGACGCTCGAAGAGCTGATCCGCACTGCGCCTGAAGGCGGTCTCTTCAACAACGCCGCCCAGGTCTGGAACCACACCTTCTATTGGAATTCTATCGAAGCCCAGAGGCGGTGGAGAACCTTCTGGTGAGGTGGCGGCTGCGATCAATGAAGGGCTGGAGCAATTTTCAGGCCTTCAAGGACGCGTTTAGTGCCGCTGCGGCCGGACAGTTTGGCTCTGGCTGGGCCTGGCTGGTGAAAGATGCAGCCGGCAATGTCAGCATTGAAACCACGGCGAATGCTGGCTGCCCGCTGCGTGCTGGGCAAAACCCCACTGTTGACCTGCGATGTCTGGGAGCATGCGTACTATATCGACTACCGTAATGCCCGCCCCCAATATATCGCAGCGTGGTGGAATCTGGTGAACTGGGAGTTTGTCGCGCAGAACCTGCGCGGGTAAAGTATCCCCACATGGCCGACGGCGGATGCCACGGCAAGGGTTCGCACAGTAGTCATCATGCTCATATGAGAGAGGAGGCAGTCGCTACGCGTCCCTCTCCCTGCCGTCGTATCTGCCTTTTCTGCACCTTAGCGCGTATGTACGAAGCCTCATGTTTACTTTCTCTCTCTTACATGTTTGTACAATCTGCTTGCATCACTCGGTAGACTTTACATCATGTGATCGTCATGTATGACCTGGAGGTCTTGTATGGACACACACAACTCTCACATCCACTGCTCGTGACATGGTTGCAGAAGGCAAAGGCATCCTGGCTGCCGATGAAAGTTCCGGGACGATCAAACGACGTCTCGATAGTATCAGCGTCCCCTCCACAGAGGAGAACCGCCGCGCCTATCGCGAGCTCTTGTTCACGACGCCGGGCGTCGAGGCGTTCATCAGCGGTATCATTCTCTATGACGAGAACCATGCGTCAGAACGGCGCAGGACGGCACGCCCTTCCCCAACCCTGCTGGAACAACGTGGCATCATGCCCGGCATCAAGGTCGAGATAAGGGCACGACAGCGCTGCTCGGCTTCCAGGCGAAACCATCACTGAAGGACTCGACGGCCTGCGGGATCGTCTGGCCGAATACCGTGACCTTAGGGCGCGCTTCACCAAATGGCGGGCGGTGATTACCATCGGGGATGGCATCCCCACGTCCTTTGCCTGCACGGCCAATGCGCATGCGTTAGCACGCTACGCCGCGCTCTCGCAGGAGGCCGGGTTGGTGCCGATCGTTGAGCCTGAGGTGCTCATGGATGGGGATAACACGATCGAGCGCTGTGAAGAAGTCACGGCCGCGACGCTGCAGGAAGTCTTTACCCAGCTCCGCGCGCATCGCGTGCTCCTGGAAGGGATGGTGCTCAAGCCCAACATGGTTGTGCCAGGCAAAGGCTGCCCGCAGCAAGCGAGCGTTGACGAAGTAGCAGAGGCGACTGTGCGCTGTTTCCGCCAGGTGATCCCGGCGGCGGTGCCTGGGATCGTGTTTCTCTCGGGTGGCCAGAGTGCCAAACAGGCCACAGAGCACCTGAATGCCATGAATGCCATGGGCGAGCACCCGTGGACCTTGAGCTTCTCGTATGGGCCGTGACCTGCAGGGCCAGTGCTCGAATCCTGGCGTGGCAACGCTGCCAACGTCGCCAACGGCCCAGCAGTTCTTCTATCAGCGGGCCAAATGTAACGGCGCCGCGCGTTATGGGAAGTATACGAGCGAGATGGAAGCGGGCGTGGCATAGTCAGAACGACCGCTGTGTGTGGGAACGGAGGGGCTGCTTCCACGACGCGGACTGGTCTCAGACCTGTCCATACTGAGCATTGAGAAGAGGTAGAGGGGCGGTCCTTCCCTGATCGTGAGGCTCTTCTCTGTATCTGAAAGGGCATACCATGAGTCGACTAGGCCTTACCTTGAGCCGACACATCATGGAGCAACAACGGGACTATCCAGGGGCGACCGGGGATTTTACCGGCCTGCTCGACGCAGATCGCCCTGGCCGCGAAGGTCATCGCCCGCGAGAGTGAACAAAGCGGGATTGGTGAATATTCTTGGGTTTACGGGCGAGAAGAATGTGCAGGGCGAGCAGGTAACAAAACTCGACGTCTTCGCGCATCAGACGCTCATCGAGGCGCTGGAAGCGAGCGGGCACGTCTGCGCCATGGCCTCTGGAGGAAGCTGCGGAGCCGATCATCCTCTGCGTCTGAATATCCACGTGGGCCTTACGTGGTGCTCTTCGATCCGCTCGATGGGTCCTCTAATATTGACATCAACATCACCATTGGCACGATCTTCTCGATTCATCGCAAGGTCAGCCCAGGTCCGGATAGCACTGTGGCAGATCTGTTGCAGCCAGGGACACGGCAGGTGGCTGCCGGGTATGTGGTCTATGGTTCAAGCACGATGTTCGTCTACACCACCGGCTACGGCGTGCATGGCTATACCCTCGATCCGAGTCTCGGCGAGTTTCTCCTGTCGCACGAAAATATTCGCATGCCGAAACGCGGCAGTGCCTACAGCGCTAACGAAGGGAATTACTACGCCTGGAGCCCTGGGGTCCGACGGTATGTTGACAGCCTGAAGGATCCGCACGAAGCCGTATAAGGGACGGTATGTTGGCACCCTGGTGGCTGATTTTCACCGCACCTTGCTCACGGGCGGGATCTTTTGTATCCCGCCGATATGACCGATCCGCAAAAACCTGCTGGGCAAATTGCGCCTGCTCTATGAGGCAGCACCGCTGGCCTTCGTGGCCCAGCGAGGCTCGGGGGCCGCGCCAGCACCGGCACTGAAGACATTCTGGGGCTACAGCCAACCCAGTTGCACCAGCGCGTGCCACTCATTATCGGCTCTGCAGAGGATGTTGCAGCCGCCGAAGACTTCATCCGTCGGGAGGGCTAAAACCTGCGGACCCCTGTGTGCATCAGAAAATAGGATATGATGGGGTCGCGGGAGCTGTGCGCCAGGTGTTCAAAAAAGCGTGTCCACTTCCGGCATGAGCCGTTTGAGAAAAGTATATATGGAGTGCTCTACCAGGGATCATACCACTCACACCGCGCACGCTTCCTAGCAGTTGCAAAGTCAGCGAGACTCGAGAGCCCAGTCAGCAAGCGCCTGAGAGGGGGTGGGGTAGGGGAATAGTGAGCCGCACAAGTTGATGTAAGAGTGCCTTCGTGGTACGTGTGGCATTGACTGTCAAACAGACTCCACCAAGGATAGATCGCGTGAGTGCACAGGTCATAGAAGGCCCAGCCTCACACGGTGGGACAGGGGGCCCGTCAGCGTCGATTGGACAGAACAGGTCAGCGATCACACTCGAGGCTGTTCCCTGAGCTTTGCGTAACGTGAGGTGATCTGCCGTATGACGTGCCCCTTCTTGTTGCCTAAGAGCCGCGATCAGGGACGTTTGTCACCGGCTGGAGGATTACCGGAGCGGTCAGGGGGATCCGATGCCGCACTTCATAGCGTGGATCGAGGTACGTAAGATTCCATCTGCAGGCCTCGACGTTATATATGGAGGTTTGCAAGACATAGTGCTGTTGGGATGGGGTCATGGGGAAGACCACTCAATACGGTTTCACCGTACTTACGCTGCGATACAGCCTGCTGTGTGTGCGCGATCAGGTGGTTGGAGTGCAGGGCCTGTAAGGTCGCCCGGAAAGTGTTTGCGCGCTTTGCACGCATACCAGGATCACCTCTTGGTGCCATCCAGAAATGGCTGGCGCAGGGTTGTGGCTCTATCGTACGGGGCGAATAAATCAGCCGGTTGGGGGGATCAAGCAGCGTGGGTAGGTCATCGCTGATGTCCAGGGGGTATTGTATGCTGAATGCTCGTTCAGGCGGCTCTCACTGGTACGGCACTGCCTTCGCTAAAACCTTGGCGTAAGCGCGCTCAACAAGGCGCTGAAAAATGGGCTGTTCTCGCACGGCGTATCTTCTCTGCTTTGCTTCGTATTGGATGGCACAGCCGAGCCCGGCATATCCAGCAGGGTTGCCTTCCTCAAGCCATCTTATCGGCTAGCGCAGCACGAGAAAAAGTTGAGCTTCTGGTGCGCAGTGATAGCAGTATGTACAACGTGATAGCAGTATGTACAACCCATGCCGCTACAACAACCTGGGCTGCTCCTCGACATGCGGCTGGCGTTGCAGATGGCGGTAGGCCAGGGGGTGGCAGTCCGACCACGCGGGGTACGCTTGAGGTAACCACTCTGCAGCAGAAAAGGTTCGTAGACGTCCTCGATGGTCTCGCGCTCTTCGTTGATCGCAGGCCGCGAGGGTTTCGAGCCCCTACGGGACCACCGTTGAACTTGTCGATGATGGTTAGTAGCAGTTGACGGTCCATCTTATCCAGGCCGAAATCGTCGACCTCCAGGAGGCGCAGGGCTTGTGCTGCCACCGCCTGCGTGATAAAACCATCGGCCCGCACCTGGGCGTAATCACGCACGCGTTTGAGCAGACGATTGGCGATGCGTGGGGTGCCGCGGGAGCGCCGGGCGACCTCTGCAGTACCTGCCTCGTCGATGCCAATCTGGAGCACCTGGGCGGAACGGCTCACGATGGTTTGCAGTTCCTCCTGGGCATAGAAGTCGAGGCGGACGACCACGCCAAAACGGTCCCGCAAAGGCGAGGTGAGCCAAGCCAGCACGCGTCGTGGCCCCTACCAGGGTAAAACGTGCGCAAGGCGAGTTTGATCGTCCGGGCACTGTGGCCCCTGGCCAATAATAATGTCCAATTGAAAATCTTCCATGGCCGGGTAGAGGATTTCTTCAATGACGTGCGGGAGACGGTGGATCTCGTCGATAAAAAAATGTCCCCCTGTCTGAGATTGGTGAGCAGCGCTGCCAGGTCACCGGGGCGTTCCCACCACTGGGTCCAGAGGTGCTTTTGAAGTTGACCCCATCTCTATGGCGATGATATGCGCCAGGGTGGTTTTCCCGAGACCTGGCGGGCCACAGAAGAGCACATGATCGATTGTATCGCCACGATGCCGAGCCGCTTCAATCAGGATACGGAGATTTTCCTGACCTGCTCCTGGCCGATGTATTCATCCAGTGCAGTCGGACGTAGACTGGCTTCCAGGAGCGCTTCGTCTCGGTCGACTCTCGTGACCGATCTACCAGACGTTCTGTCACACCACTATCCCCACAGCGCTTAGCGCGCCAGTGCTTGTAAGGCGTCTTTCAGGAGGGCCTCCAACGTCCAGACTCCCGTCCTGTTTGATGCGTGCCGTACGCACCGCTTTTTCCGCCTCATTCTGTCGATAGCCCAGGTTCAGCAGCGCCGAGATCACATCTCGCGTCACCTGCTCGTCCTCGGTCACCATCAGGCTCGGCTGCCCCAGATGCGGCCACGGTAAGGGCAGTCATTTTATCTTGCAATTCCAGCACCACCCGTTCGGCGGTTTTGCGGCCCACCCGGGGATGGCCTGCAAGCGACGCGTCTCGGCCTGCGCAATGGCCTGCCGGAGGTCAGCCGCAGTCAGACTCGACAGCATGTTCAAAGCCAGGCGCGGCCCGACGGACGACACGCCGATGAGGAGCTCGAACATCTCCTGCTCCTCCTGGGTGGCAAAACCGTAGAGCCGCATAGTATCTTCGCGGACATACATGGTGGTCAAGAGGGTCACGCGCTCCTGCAGGTCTGGCAGGGCGTAGTAGGTAGAGAGTGGCACCACCGCCTGATAGCCTACTCCATGCACATCGATCACAACTACGCTCGACCGTTTTCACCGCTAACACGCCATGCAAGTGAGCAATCATCTGTACCACCTTACTCCGGAACCCATGCGTGTGCACGTGACAAATCGCAGCCGCCAGGGCATCCGCAGCGTCAGCCGGTTGGGGTAACGTGTCCAGACGCGAGAGCGTGCGCACCATCTGCTGTATTTGCGTTTTCCCAGCGCGTCCATACCCCGCCACTGCTTGCTTGATTTCCAGGGCAGAATACTCCACCAGGGGCAATGCCGCATTGGCCACCGTCAGCAGCGCCACGCCACGGGCATGGCCGAGAATGAGGGCAGTCTTGGGGTTATCAGCGAAAACACCCGCTCCACCGCCACCGCCTCGGGTTCCCACTGGCGTAGGGCTTCTGACGAGGCCATCATAGATGCGTTGTAAGCGCATCGGTAACGATTGGTTTGAGCTGGTGCGTACAGTGCCCCAGGCGAGGGCGCAGCAGGCCACCCTGACCTCCTCCACCACACCAAAGCCGGTGTAATCAAAGAGCCGGGATCGATACCAAAGACCCGCATGCTATCCTCTAAGAGGTTCTCACCCTTGGGGACCTCACTATGCGCCTGGAGGTAGGGGAGCGCCCAGCCAGTTCTATGTTCTCAGGAAGCCAGAGCGGCCATGACCTCTTCGGAAATGTCAAAATTGGCATGTGCTTTGCGCACGTCGTCCTGGTCGTCCAGGGCTTCCATCAGGCGTAGTACCTGTTCGGCCTGTTTGCCCTCCACTTAGGCATCTGTATTTTGCGGTAGCATTGTTACTTCAGCGACGTTCGAGCGTCAGCCCCTTCTGTTCGAGGATGCCGCGCACCTCCTCGAACACCTCGGGGGTGGTGACCATTTCCGTACACGTCCGACTCGGTTCTGATGTCGTCTCCTCCGGCTTCGAGGACGATTTCGAGCAGGGTGTCTCTCATCGATCTGCTTGGCATTCAGCGCCATGAAAACCCTTACGGGCAAACATCCACCGCGACACAGCCGGGTCTCCCAGGTCTCCCGCCATGCTTAGAAAAGAGATGGCGTATTCGGCGACGGTGCGATTTTTATTGTCGGATCAGCACGTCCACCGAGGACCGCGGCACCCACCGGCGCCGTAGCCCTCGTAGGTGATCTCTTCGTAGACTTCGCCCGGCAGACTCACCGGTACCTTCTTGATCGCGCGCTGGATCGTATCGGACGGCATATTGGCTGCGTTCTTGGCATGCTGCCACCGCGGTCCGCGTAGACGCGGGTTCATGTCTGCGTCCCCACCACCCATGCGTGCCGCCGAGGTCAGCCTCGCGAATGAGCTTGGTAAAGACCTTGCCGCGACGCGCATCGACCGCGGCCTTCTTATGCTTAATTGTGGCCCCATTTCGAAAATGTCCGGACATATGCTTCTCCTTCTTTCTGCATCGCGTCCGGCATATGAAGGCCAAGGCCTTCACCACCCGTGGACAACGTGGGACGCCCGACACGACG
>ERZ1370068.9023-contig-7832_pt1 | contig 15819 bp, 25 predicted proteins | sample MGYA00561227_ERZ1370068 | MGnify/ENA primary metagenome ERZ1370068 (study PRJEB38410, sample SAMEA6850437) | metagenome | study: Metagenomic assessment of the ecological functions of the soil: analysis of the soil microbiota associated with the...
AGCCTGTCCGCGGGCTTGATCCGGGGACGGACACGTTCGCCGCAGCAAACGCGCCAGCTCCATAGCGAGGCGGTCATGGATGCCAGTGGACCGCGCCAGAATTCGTCATCGTTTGCCCGCTGCTACGATAGCTATGATGAGATGACAGGAACGGCGAAAGCGCGACCATGAATACGAGAGCGGCCTCCGAACATCCGCCCCAGACGGAGCCGGCGCTTCGCGCCATCGCCATGCCCGCCGATGCCAATCCTCACGGGGACATTTTCGGCGGCTGGCTGCTGTCGCAGATGGACCTCGCGGGCGGCACGGCGGCAACGCGGCGTGCAGAGGTCGCACCGCGACCGTGGCGATCACCGCAATGACCTTCCATCGCCCGGTGTTCATCGGTGACGAGGTGACCTGCTATGCCGAGATTATCAAAGTCGGGACGACATCGATTACGGTGAAGGTCGAGAGCTGGGTGCGCCACGTGGACCGGCGAGGAGCACATCGCCGTGACCGAAGGCATCTTCACCTATGTCGCTGTCGGCTCCGATCGCCGTCCGCGCCGGTGCCGCTGGAAAGTTGAGGGACGGCATCCGGACGCGGGAAACTTGCCGATACGACAATTGAGCGCAACGGGCCTGAGATTTGATCCGACGGCGGACCGCCGGGTGGCGTGCTTCGCGCACGCTCAAGCTTAGTGTCTCAGCCCGGCTTTCAGAAGTCCCTCGATAAATCGGGAGCGCTCCGCTCGCGCTCGCGTACACCGTGTTGCTCTACCACGCGGGCGCTAGAAAGGTCGGGTTGCAGCGTCAGGGTATGGGCGAGCGCGTCCTTTGCTTCGTCGACCCGTCCCAGCAGTCCCAACGACACAGTCATCAGCCGCCAAGCGCCGGCATGATGTGGGTGTGATGCCGTCGTCGCGCGGCACACCGCAATCGTCTCTTCATACCGTTCAAGGGCGAACAGAGCCATATATCGCACCGTCGGCGCGTAGATCGCCAGAAATGGATCGCGCGGACTCAGCCGGTGCGCTTCCTCCAGCGCCTGCAGTCCGCTTTCCGGTTGGCCGCCGCACGCCAGGCATATCCGAGCCCGGCGTAGCCGAGTGCAAAGCTCGGGCTCAACTCCACCGATTTCGATGAGATGCCGAAAGGCGAGCTCGGGACGCCGCCGTCGCGCATGACCGAGTCCGAGCACGAGATGGGCCCAGGGCTCTTCATCATCGAGCGTGGCGGCGGTTGCGCCGCGTCGCGAGCGCCTTGTCCGTGAACTCGCCGATCGGCCTGCGCGTGTCCAGATTGAACATGGTCACATAGGTCCATCCCAACAGAGCGTGCGCATGGGCATAGTTGCCGTCGAGCGCGATGGCCTGCTGCAGCAACTCCTGTGCTCGCGCATGTTCGTGCGGTGCTCATGCGCCACATGTGCGGCACCGCCTGCATGACCAGATCCCATGCGTCCATGCTCTGCGGCGGCTTCCTTTGCACGCGCGCCGCCTCGGCCACGAGGATCTGCGGCGCTACCGAGCCAATGACGCGATTCGTGATGTCGTCCTGCAGCGCGAAGATGTCGGCCAATTCGCGATCGTACTTCTCCGCCCACAGATGATTGCCGTTTGCGGCATCGATCAACTGGCCGGTGACGCGAACGCGATTGGCCGGCCTTGCGGCACGCTGCCCTCGAGTACGTATCGCACGCCGAGCTGGGCTGGCCACGTCGCGCGACATCCACCGCCGCGCCCTTGTAGGTGAACGAGGAGTTGCGGGCGATGACGAAGAACCATCGCTGCCGGGACAGACCCGTGATGATGTCCTCGGTGAGACCGTCGGCAAAGTATTCCTGTTCCGGATCGCGACTCATGTTTTGGAAGCGGCAGGACCGCGATCGAAGGCTTGTCCGGAGGCGGCAGCGGCGTTCGGCCGGGCTGCACGCGTCTGACCTGCAGCCTCGGCGGGCAGCGCGACTTCCGATCGCCGGCGACGGCCACCGGCTCGGGAACGCCTCGTCGACGTCGCCGACGAAGCGAAATCCGCGCTTGTGCAAGTGTGCGAATCAAGGTCTGGTCGTTGCCGTTGTCGCCGAGTGACGCGCCGCGCCGCACTGATCTGGGAGCTGAGCGCCGCCTCGGAGACGATGCGCCCGTGCCAGATCGCCTCGATCAAGCTCGTCCTTGCTCACGATCCGGTCGCGGTTGCTGAATCAGAGGTGAACGAGCAGGTCGAACACCTGCGGCTCGATGTGGACAGCCGCGCCGGCCGCGCCGCAACTCCTGCCGCGCCGCGTCGATCTCGAAGTCCGCGAAGCGAAAGTCCAAAGCTTCCCCCATCCGCAGAGCTGGTTCCACCGCGGCACGGCGCGCCGGTGCGGGCCAGCGGGTTCGCCAGTCGCTCGAAAGCATGTCCGGGCCCGGCCGCGACTCGGTTTGTACGCCCGTACGAAAGACATAGCGGGGAAGGCTTTCGCGTCTGTGATGGCTATCACAGATGTACTGGGAAGCCCGAGCGGTGTCCGCTTTCAAGCGTATAACGCTATCTTTGGTTGCATATCCCTCTGGCGAAAAAGTTCCATTGCACTAGACTATGAGCGGTAGGAGATCAGGTTTTGCCTCCCGTCGATCAGGAAATTCATGTCTGCCCACGACGTCCAAGCCACGTTGGCCGCAGGCGCGACCGTGTGGACGAGCGGTCGACGCGGGGAGGAGGAGAATCATGGTGTTGCGCGTGGCTGGTACGCCGATGCCGCCTGCGAGCGGGTGCTTAACGCTGACCCACTTCGACGAGACCAGGAGTTGACGATGGCAATGCTCGATGACGCCCCGGTTGTGCTGCCCCGACGCCAGACTTCCGATCGCACGTCCGGCGACGCAGGCGCCGCCTGCTCGGGGCCTCCTCCGTCGGCGGAGGACCTGTCCCTGGTTCTTCGTCTGCGCCGGCGCAATGCTGGTGATGTCGGGCGCGGCGGACGCCAGGTCGCGGGGGAAGGCGAAGTCGCCCCCCGCGCCGATGCTCGATGCGCAGTCCATCAATGCCAGCCCAGGTGTCGGCGCGCCAACCGGCAAGGGACGCGCTCCCGCTCCAGCTGGCGGCGGCCATCAAGTCCGAGGTGTTACTCGATCGCGCCGGCTTCTCGCCAGGGTCAGATCGACGGCAAGAACGGGACCAATGACAAAAGGCGATCGCCGCGTTTCAGCAAGCCAACGGGCTCAAGCCGAGCAGCACGCTCGACGCCGAGACTCCGGGAGCGCCTGGCTGCGACATCCACCGACCCGGCGATCGTCGAGTACGAGATTCAGCCGGCCGACGTGAAGGGGCCCTTCAACAAGACCGGTCCCCAAGACGTTGGAAAAAGAGGCCGAGCTGAAGACACTGAATTTCACCAACCCGCATGAGCGCTCGCGGAAAAATTTCACGTCGACCCGGCGTCTTGTGACCAGGCTCAACCCGAAAGTCGTCGTTCGACGCGGCCGGCACCAAGATCAGGTGCCGAACGTCGCGAAGAAGCCCTCGCGAGCCAAGGTCGCCAGGGTCGTGGTGGACAAAACCGCGCGCACCGTCCGCGCCTTGGACGGCGACGGCAAGCAGATCAGCGCTTATCCGGCGTCGGTCGGCAGCGAGGAGCGGCCCGCGCCCAGCGGCTACGCTTCCGATTCGCTCCGTCGCCGAGAATCCCACCTACACCTGCCGTCCCAAGCTCAAGTTCAAGGGCGTGAAGGCGACGAAGCCCTTCACCATCGCTCCAGGCCCCAACAATCCGGTCGGCAACACCTGGATCGATCTCGGCGACGGCTTTGGCGACGGCACCCCGGAGCCGCAGAACATCAGCAAGACTGAATCGCACGGCTGCGTCCGTCTCACCAACTGGGACGCCGAGGCGCTCGGCGGGATGGTTCACCGGGGAACCAAGGTCGAGATTCATCAACTGATCGCGCAAGCCGGGCCACGCCCCGATGCTGCACGCGCCCCGGCGTGCGTTGCGCTCGGATCTTCGAGGCTGCGTTCAGCGCTTATTTCGGCAGCACCATCTGGTAGACCGTGTTCGACGGTGCCTCCGTCCGGTGGCGGATTGGAAGACGATGCACCGCAACGCGCGCGATAGCCGATAATCCCGACGTTCTGCGCGGGCCCTGAGCGGCTGAAGGGTCGGGTGACGCACGCGCGACCGCGCTCGGCCGGGAGGTCGAACTCCAGCACGCCGTGGATGGCGGAATGTCGTCTTGACCGAGATCCCGTCGACCCGCACCAAGGACGTCGTCGTAAACCCGCTTCCTTCCAGCACCACGCGCACGGGCGCTGATCCTTCCTGCACGCGGCTTTGGCTGCATCGAGCTGATCGTGGGCGCGCAGGTTCGACGCCACGATCGGGCGGGCGGGCTCGGACCGAACGTGAAATACTCCGGATGGTAGCCCAGTTCGACCCAGCGCCCGTTCTTCATCACCCGCTCGATCTTCTTGGTGTTCGAGATGTCGCTCAGGGGATCCGCGCTGACCACCACGAGATCGGCAAAATTGCCGGCGCGGATCGAGCCGATCTTTGCGGTGCCGCGGCCCCGTTCTTGCCTTGCAGCAGTTCCGCCGACCAGGAGGTCGCCGCTTTCAGCGCCTGCATGGGCGTGAGGCCCGCCTCGACCAGCATCTCCATCTCGTGATGCATGCTCAGGCCCGGCGTTCCGCCCGCGATGGTATCCGTGCCGGCGTGAATCTTGCCGCCGGCCGCGACATACCGTCGGGTGAACTCGAGCACGTTCTGGAATCCGGTCTCGAACTCCTTGCGATCTGCCGCCGGCAGGCGGCTGATCCAGGGCATGTTCTCGTAGCGCGAGGAGAAGTTCTTGATCTGCCGTTGCCTGGCCGAGAATGCCGTCGGCGATATTGCGCGGAATATACGCAAGGTCCGGATTGCTCAGCACGCGATAGTCCTCGAGCTCCCGCTGCTGGGCGCGCTTGCTCATGCCGCCCCATTCGTAGTGCAGCGTGGGATTGAGGTAAGCGCCCCGCCGAACCGCATCCGCGATCATTCCGTCCAGCTTGGTCCAGTCGGTCAGGAAGCGTCGCCCAGGTCAGGAACTTGCCTTCCTCGAAACGAACGCAGCTGCTCCGGCGACATGACGGCTTCGGCGAAGCCCCAGATATGCTCGATGATGTCCATTCCGTCGCGGAGCGAGCCGGGAGCGTTGTCGGTATGGCCGAAGATCATGAAGGCCCGCCTTGTGGGCTTCGTCGGCCGCGATCGCATAGGCGCGGGCGAGTCCTGTCGTTGTATGTGCGCGAACCACGCCAAATCGGGTTCGTTCTAGAGCCAGGTCCGCACCGTCTGGCGGATATCGGCTTCGAGCGACGTCGTTCGAGAACTGCGGCCGGCCGCCGTGTGGAAGAACCGCGGAAGATCGCTGAGCGTCCTGGCTGCGCGCGCGCAACGCCTTGGGCACGTTCTCCAGCGCGACGATCGAGGTCACGCCGTGGTTGACGAACAGCTCGCCCATCCACTCTTCCCAGTGCACATGGGAATCGAACAGTCCCGGGATGATGAATTTTCCGCTGAGGTCGAGCACCTGCGCGCCCGCCGGCGCGGCGGCGTCGGCGGACAGCACGTCGCGGATGGTGTTTCCCTCGATCAGCAGGGAGCGATCGCGCAGCGGCGCGTCGGAGAGCGCCATCGATGATCGTCGCGCCTCTGATGAGAAGCGTCGAAGGCGCCTGCGCCCGGCCGTTGGGCGGCGCGGCGAGCGCGAGAATCGCGGTGACAAGCAAGCCGAGAATAGGCGTCCGATGCGCATCCTGGGACCTCCCCTGAGCAATGCCGTTATGGGATTGATCGCTTCTCGTTGGCCAACGGGCTTTGATCCGTTGGGATGAAGAGAACTATGAGCGTGGCCGCGGCCCGATCCAGCCGCTTCATTGCTGGATCGCTGGACAAGCCGCTCCGCCTGGGTAACTCTCGAATGATGGAGAAGAGAGTTCAGCGCGCGGAGATCCTGGCGGGCCACGCGCCGAAGGACGCGCCGGTCACGGTCAAGGGCTGGGTGCGCACCCGGCGCGACTCGAAGGCGGGCATTTCGTTCGTGCACCTGTCGGATGGATCGTCGTTCCATCCGCTGCAGGTGGTCGCGCCGAACACGCTGTCCAATTACACCGATGAGGTCCTGAAGCTCACGGCCGGTTGCGCGGTGGAGGCGACGGGGACGATCGTGCCGTCGCCGGCGAAGGGGCAGCCGTTCGAGATGCAGGCGCAGGCGATCAAGGTGATCGGCTGGGTGGAGGACCCGGATACGTATCCGATCCAGCCGAAGCCGCACACGCTGGAGTTCCTGCGCGAGGTCGCGCATCTGCGGCCGCGGACGAACGTGATCGCGGCGGCGACGCGGGTGCGACACACGCTGGCGCAGGCGATCCATCGGTTCTTCGACGAGAACGGCTTTTTCTGGGTCAATACGCCGATCATCACCGCGTCCGACGCGGAGGGGCGGGAGCGCTGTTCCGGGTGTCGACGCTCGATCTCGCCAACCTGCCGCGCACGCCGCAGGGCAAGGTGGATTTCGCGCAGGATTTCTTCGGCCGCGAGGCGTTCCTGACGGTGTCCGGGCAGCTCAACGTGGAGGCGTACTGCCTCGCGCTCACCAAGGTCTACACGTTCGGGCCGACGTTCCGCGCCGAGAACTCGAACACCAGCCGCCACCTCGCCGAGTTCTGGATGATCGAGCCGGAGATCGCTTTCGCCGACCTCTCGGACGATGCGACGCTGGCGGAAAGGCTGCTGAAGTTCACCTTCGAGACGTTGCTGAAGGAAAGGCAGGACGATCTCGCCTTCTTCGACGAGCGGATCGAGAAGGGGCTGGTCGCGAAAGCTCGCAGGGGATCGTCAGCTCGGAGTTCGTGCGCATGGATTACGGCGAGGCGATCGCGGTGCTCGAGCGGGCGAAGGAGAAGTTCGAGTTCCCGGTGAAGTGGGGCATCGACCTGCAGTCGGAGCACGAGCGCTATCTCACCGAGAAGCACGCGAAGAAGCCGGTCATCGTGATGAACTACCCGAAGGACATCAAGGCGTTCTACATGCGGGTGAACGACGACGGCAGGACGGTCGCGGCGATGGACGTGCTCGCGCCGGGGATCGGCGAGATCATCGGCGGCAGCCAGCGCGAGGAGCGGCTCGAGGTGCTGGACGCGCGCATGGCGGAGCGCGGCATCGACAAGGAGCACTACGCCTGGTACCGCGATCTGCGCCGCTATGGCACGGTGCCGCACGCCGGCTTCGGCCTCGGCTTCGAGCGCACCCTCGCTTACGTCACCGGCCTCGCCAATGTGCGCGACGCGATCCCGTTCCCGCGAACGCCCGGAAATGCGAGGTATTGATGCGGCGGCCTTGGCGCATCGTGTGTGCGTTTGCCGCCGGTGGTTCTCGACCCCCAATCTGACCCTAATCTGATCCTGATCTGATCCTGACTTGGAAAATCAAAATGCAGTTCGAACAGTTGAGACGGCGCGATTTCGTTCGCTCTCGCCGGCGCCGCGGCTGGCGTGGCCGCTCGCGGCCGCGCGCGCGCAGCAGCCGGCAATGCCGGTGATCGGCTTCCTCGAGCTCCACGTCGCCTGACGGGAGACCGTCGGTCGCGCTGCGCGCCTTCCGTCAGGCCCTGCGCGATGCGGGCTTCGTCCGAGGGCGAGAACGTGGCGATCGAGTACCGCTGGGCGGACGGCAGGGTCGACCGGCTGTCGGTGGTGGCGGCCGAATTCGTTCGCCGCCAGGTGGCGGTGATCGTCGCGATCGGAGGATCGACGCCGGCGTTCTCGGCCAAGGCGGAAACCAGCACCATCCCGATCGTATTCACCGCCGCCCAGGACCCGGTCAAGCTCGGTCTTGTCGCCAGCCCTGGCAAGCCGGGCGGCAACTTGACCGGCGTTTTTCTCCGCCCGAGGCGACGGTACGGCGAGCTGTCGCTCCTGCGCGAGCTGGTGCCCACGGCCAAGCGCATCTCCGTGCTTCTCGATCCGGCCAACGCGATGGATGTCGGCGCGATCATGAAGGAGATGGAAACCGCGGCTGCCCGCGCCAGCCGGGCTGCAGATCAAGATTATCAACGCCAGCACGCCCCGGGAGATCGATGCGGCCTTCGAAGGCCTGGGACGCGAGCGCCCCGACGCGCTGCTGCTCGGCCCGTTCTCGACCGACCGGCGCGTCCAGCTCGCATCCTGGCGGCGTTCCACCAGATCCCGCGGCCTATCCCTGGCGCGACTTTGTCGACGCCGGCGGGCTGATGAGCTACGGCGCGAGCCTGCAGGATGCGTATCGTCAGGCCGGCGTCTATACCGGCCGCATCCTCAAGGGCACCAAGCCGGCCGAGCTGCCCGTGCTCCAGTCGAACAAGTTCGAGCTGGTCATCAACGCGTCGACCGCGCGGATGCTCGGCCTCGCCGTGCCGCCCGGCGCTGCGCGCCCTCGCCGACGAGGTGCTCGAGTAAAGCGGCACGTCACGACGCGTCCGCACGTGACACTGGCGCGGGCGGACCGACAGGTTGCGGAAGTGGCCGTCGGCGCCGATGCCGACGAATAGTCCCACAGTCCCATGCGCCTCGGCGACCGCGTTTGAGATCGTTCACGATCAGCGCAGGCTGCGCGGCGCGCACCGACGTACAGCCGCGCCTGCGCGCCCTGCGACCTCGATCCGCAGATGCGTCCATTCGCCGACTCTCGAGGTCGACGTAGGATTCATACTGGCCCGGCGCTTCGCGGCGCAGGCGGTCGAAATCATAGCCGGGATAGGAGAAATACTGGGTCGAGCGGTTGCGCCGCAGCTGGTCGTCTGGCGCGCCCGTTGCTGGGCCGGATATAGAGTCCCTCGCACGCGAACGTCCCGCCCTGCTCATCGATGCGGAAGGCGATCCCGACAAAGCCGCGCGGCGTTCGCCGGCGCGTCCGGCAAGCGATGATCCTGCGACGTCGACCTCGATCGTTCCGTCATGGAAATCCAGCCCGGGAACGAACGCGAAGGTATCGGTATCGAAGCCGCGGTAGGGGCCGGTCTGGCGGACCTCGAGCGCGTCGCTGTCGCGGTAGCGCATCGGCTTTCACGGTCACATGGCGCGGCTTGACCAGTGCGGCGTCATTCAACGGCATCGCGATCGCGTTCTCTTTGCGCGACGGCCGCTTGAACCGGCATGCCCAGCGAAACGCCGCCAGCGCCGCGACGCGAACGGTCTGCAGCGCTTTGACCGCGTTGCTCATGTGGCGCCGCTCGCAACCAGGATCGGACCTGCGGGATACCGTCGACCGCCGCCCTAGGCGGCGGCCGTTTTCATCCACCGCCGCGCGTACCAGAGCGCGATGGCGATGCCGGCGGATACCGCGGCCGTCACCACCGGCTCCGCCCATTGCGGCGGAAAGTGCGACGGGTGCGCGAAGATATCGCCGATGAACGTCGCCGACCGCGCTGATCGTCGCTTGCCGGGTGACGCTGTCGGTCGTCCGGTCCATCTGCACCAGGAGGGCAACGGTGACCAGCGCGCCGACAAGGCCGCACACCGAGGCTGAGCTGCGCGTGCTCAACGTGAAGGCGGCGAAGATGTTGCCGCGCGCCATCACCAGAAAGCAGGCGAGCCAGGCCCCGGCGAACTTCTTCGGCGGCCGGGCGGGCAAGGCCGCTGCGCGCAGGTCATCGAATGAGTCGACCACGCTGAACTTGAGGCTTGGCATCACTGGCCCCTTTTTCCCGTGCTGCGTCGCCACGACATGGTCTCGTTGGCGACCTCAGTTGAGGAACAGTGACGCATTCCGGCGCCGGGTGCGATCAATTCCGGGTGAACCTCGGGCCTGTTTGCGCCCTTGCGCCAGCGCCGTGCTGGTATGCGATAAGAAGTATACTAAATACCTCTTATGCCGAGGATGATGCGCTGGCCGTCGGCGCGGTGCCCGGCCCGAGTCGAGCGCAGAGTCGAGCGAGGAGAACGCCCCGATGGCGGCGGATGTCGGATCAAGCGCATCTACGATCAGGCGAGCCCGGAGGATGGCGCGCGTGCTGGTCGACCGGGTCTGGCCGCGCGGGGTCACCAGGAGGCTGCCGCGTTGACCGTGGCTCAAGGAGATCGCGCCCAGCACCGCGTTGCGCAAATGGTTCGGTCACGAGCCCGCGCGCTTCGCCGAATTCCGCCGCCGCTACCTCGACGAGATCAGGGCCAGCGCGCGGCGCTCGAGCGGCTCGGCCTACCTCGAGGGTGGCCGCACGACGCTGCTCTACGCCGCGCACGATCCGGCGCACAACAACGCGGTCGTGCTTGCGGATTATCTGCGCGATCGCCGGGAGGCAGCATGTCCGTCATTCGGCGTGAGTCGCGCCACAGAGCGCGCGATCGTGCGCGTCGCCATCGTTCGCTGGGCGGCGCGAACGCTGCTGCGGCACGGGTGCGCCGATGCGCCTGACGCTGCACACCGATTATGCCCTGCGGCTGATGATGCTGCTGGCGATGGAGCCGGACCACCGTCATACCATCGAGGAGGTGGCGCGCCGCTACGGCATCTCCCGCAACCTGATGAAGGTGGCGCAGACGCTGGTGCAGGCCGGTTTCGATCGGCGCGCGCCGCTGCGCGGCCGTGGCGCGGGCTGCGGCTCAGCTCCGGCGCGCCATCAATCTCGGTGCGGTGATTCGCGGCGAGCCAGGATAGCTTCGCCCTGGTCGAGTGCTTCGATCGCAGAGCGCAACACCTGCGTGGTGTCGCCGGCCTGCGGGCTGCGCGGGCCGCTCGACGAGGCGCTGCGCGCCTTCTCGCGGTGCTCGACCGTTATTCGCTGGCCGACCCGGTCGCCAATCCGGGCTCGGTGCGCCGCATGCGGCGGCTGTTGTCGGACCCGCTCGCGATCGAGGCGCGGCCATGACCGTCGCGGTGACACCGGGGGTGCAGCGGCGTGCGGAGTCACCGACGCCATCCGGCGCGAGACCGGGATCGACGAAGCGATGATCGAGCGGCTGGTCCGCGGCTTCTACCGCCGCGTCAGGGAGGATGCCTTGATCGGTCCGGTGTTCGCGGCGCGGATCGGCGATTGGGGCGCACCTGGCGCGGATGTGCGCGTTCTGGTCGTCGGTCGCGCTGATGACGGGAAGCTATCACGGCCAGCCCATGCAGGAAGCATCTGCCGTTGCCGGTCGACGCCGCGCATTTCGATCGCTGGCTGGCGTGTTCGAGGCGACCGCGCGCGAGCTTTGTCCCGCCGCGGCGCGATCGCCATCGAACGTGCGCGGCGCATCGCCGGAAGTCTCGAGCTCGGCGCCGCCGGTATGGGCACGGCGTGCTGCTCGGAAGGGCGAGCGCCTGCACCGCCCAGAGCTGCACGCCCCTGCAGATCCGAGCCGCAAGACGGCCTGCCGCCCGGCCTGACAGCCTACAAGCGGACCCGGTTTTCGATCAGGACAGCCTGCCAGCCCGGTTGCGCCGAAGCCACCGCACCAAGACGGGCGTCACGGGGCTTGATTCATGTGATCGAGGGCCGCCTGCATTACCGGACCTTTGATCCCGCGAAGCGAGACTGACCTTACGCCGCGGAAACCGGGTGTCGGTGCGCCCCGCCAGTTGCACGAGGTCCAGCCACTCGGGCCGGTGCGGATGTTCGTGGAGTTCTACGCCGCGACCGATGCCGGTTCGTGACCGCGGTGGGCAGGGGGAGCAGACCGATGTCCGATGCAATCCATCGTTTGCGCGACAACGCGCCGCAAACAAAGACCCCCGGCGCAAGGCGGGTCAACTGCTGGTTTGAACGGCTGACGCTTAGCGGAAGATCCGACGGCGGCAGCTGCCTGGCGTAGCCCGGCGTGGTGTAGGTCGACTGCGGGAGCGCGCTGGTCGGGCGGCGGGCGCCGTCGGCTTGCGCGAGGCGGTGGCGATCTCCTCGCGCTTGCGCTCGGGCGCCTGCTCAGGTGGCCGCGCTCGCCTTGATGGCGGCGATGGTGCGGCTGTCGAGATTGTAGATGTCGCGGCGCATTTCGCAGCTTGCCGGCGTTGTCGACGAAGGCGGTCTGATAGGTCAGGTGCACCCAGATCGGCGTCGGCTGCAGCTGGATGTCCTGCTCGGCGCTGCCGAACATGCTTCTTGATCCGCTCCGCCGTCCAATGCTCGCGCGGACGCGCGATGTTGAGGAGAACCTCGGCGTATTTGGCCGGATCCTGCACGCGCATGCAGCCGTGGCTGTAGGCGCGGACCTCGTGCGCGAAATAGCTGCTTGTCCGGCGTGTCGTGCTGATAGACCGAGAAGCGGTTGTGGAAGTTGAACCGGATCCGCCCGAGCGCGTTGCCGTCGCCCGGCGGCTGGGTGATCGTGCACGCCGCCGCCGCTGTAGCTCACGCGCAGGCCCATGCGCTCGAGCACGGTCGGATCCTGCGCCAGCGCCGGCAGGTATTCGTTCTGCACGATCGACTGCGGCACGGTCCAGGTCGGATTGACGGTGATGTATTTCATCGTCTCGCTCAGCAGCGGCGTCGCCATGCTGGGCTTGCCGATCACGATGCGCGTGGTCCACACCTGCGCGCCGTTGTGCATCACCTTGAGCGTGAAGTCCGGCAGGTTGACGAGCGACGTAGGCGCTGCCGAGGTCGCGCGGATACCAGCGCCAGCGCTCCATGTTGGCGATGATCGGTCTCGATCTGCCGCGCCGTTCGCCGCTGCGCCGGACTTGCCGCGCAGCTCCGCGAGCATCGCCTTGAGCTTGCGATAGGGCTCGCTGCTGCGGGCTGTAAGCGTCGAGCGCCTTGCCGGCATCCGCGGCGTTCGCGACGCTGTTCGAGGATGTCGGCCGGCTCGGGCGCCGCCTGCGGCAGCTCGATGTTGCGGCTCACGCGGGTATAGGGAAAGCGGCCGGCCTGCACGTGCCGCGCATAGGTGAGCACGGCGCGGCGTGAGCTTGAGCTCGGCCTCGGCCGGCACGCGTCGGGGGCGAGGCCGGAGAAGCTCGGCGCGCCTGCAGTCGCCGGGCTCGAGGCCGTCGGCATCCGGCCGTTCTTCATGCGCGCGCACCGGCTCACGGCGCGGCGCGGGCGTCTCTCGATGCCCTTGTCGAGGCAGAGCGGCGCAAGGTTGCGGTTCTGATAGAACGCCTCGACCGCCTCGCCGCTCAGCTGCCCGGCGGTGAAAGAGCTTGTCGCCCCTCGTGGCCAGGAGGTCGCGGATCTTCTCGGCGACTGGCGCCGGTCCGGCCGGGATCGAGCGCGGCCAGCGGATCCGGCGCGACGACAGGCGCTTCCACGATCGCCGGTCTGCTGCTCGGTGGCGGCGGCCGGCTGGGCTGGTCATCGCAGCTCGTCGCGCCTCTCGCCGGAGCAGCGAGCATGCGCCGTTAAGGAGATCGCCGCCAGCGCTCGCGCTCGCCGGGGTCGGCGTTCACCGAAAAATGCGGTTCACCGGGGCGAGCTGCGTGACAGCCGGCTCGGCCGAGGTCGCGGCCCGCCAGCGGTGAGTGACCCTATGGCCAGGTAGCCAAGCCGGGGCGGCAAGGACCAGCACGCCAGCGCTCGTGCTCTGCTCAGGATGCGGTTGCGCGAGATTGGACATCAGAGCCTCGTCTCCCGAGGCTCTGGTCGCGCGTCTCCGAAGGGTCGTTCCCTAAGCACCGCGTCAGGCGAGGCCCGGAGCCTTCAGAAAGTGAGTGCCAGCGGCGAAAACGGCGTTCGCCCGATCTGAAAGCACCGGCGAGTGCACCAGCGGATCGCCAGTCGAGGGATGTGTACGCGTTTGGCGTTAACGCCGATGTCCCTATTCGATCTGCCTCTTGCCATCTGCAGTCCCCCGGCTGCAAGGGGCGCCCCAGCAGATTGGTCGCCGGGGAAGGGGACGAAAGGTTCGAACCGCCGGCGGGGGAATTCGCGCGTCCGTCCGGCCTCCTGAGGACGCTGCCACGGTCCGCCGGCCGCGGGACTCAGGCGGAGGGACGTTAACCAGCCCGGAAATACGAGGGTGCCGACCACAGGCGCCGGGGCTGATGCCGGCGCGCCCGCCTGCGCGGTGCAGGCAAAGGACCTGGCAGGGATAGGCAAGGGACGAGCCCGCCTCGGGATAAAGCGTCAAGGGTGGACGCCGCCGCGCCGTCGGCGGGAAGCTCAGGGACAGGCCGCTGGCGTGCATTGCGGGTGGGCTGCGCCAACCAGGTCGGCGACCTCTGCGGTGGTGAAGACATCGGCGAACCGCATGAACAGCGCGTTCAGGGACGCATTGTGCGCCTCGTCCGACACCGTGGCGTTGGCATCAGGAGACGACCAGCGTAGATAGTTCAGCATGAACGCGTCGCGCGCGGTCGACACTCGCAGCAGATGTTGGTGGCTGTGCCGGTGATGATGACGGTATCGATTCCCGCCGCTTGCAGCCGTTCAGGCAGATCGCTCGAGCCCTGGATCAACGCGCTGAAACGGCAGCGATGACATGCTGGTCGCCCGGCTGCGTCGAGCGCGTGCCACAGCATGGCGCCTTCTTCGCCTCCGTCAAAGCGCTCCCAGCACTGTCGCCGAGAAATTCCGGCGACAGAATTCCATGTACGCCGACCAGGTGCGTGGCGCATCGTCGCCGTAGATTGCCCGGATCCACCCACCGAGCCGCCGGCGTCGCGCGCATCGCCCTCGCCAGCGGTTGATGTTGGGCACGATGGCCTCGCAGCCAGCGGCGTGTAGGCGGGCATCCCCTCCTTGACCCAGACGTTCTCGCATGTCCGATGACGATCAAGGCCGTCTTCGCCGGATCAGCCGGTCGAACGCATGCAGCTTGCCGCCGCGCCGTTTGGTGACCGCGGGCGACGACGTCGGGGAAAGCTCGATCTTATGCGCCTTGGCCATTTCCATCGATCCTCTTGCCGAACGCACGGGCGTAGGACATCCTGGCGTCGAGTCATGTCAGAATGAATCGGCCGGCGTGTGGGAATGGGACCTATGCATCAACTCCGAATTCTAGTCGCGCTTGTCTCGCTTGCCTGTTCATGACCCTCACGCCGGCGTGGGCGCAGAACGGTTTTCCGTCGAAACCCATCACCATGGTGGTGCCGTTCGGGGCCGGCGGCGCGCTTGATCTGATCGCGCGCGTGCTCGCGGACGGGTTGCGGAACGAGCTGGGGCAAACGGTCATCGTCGATAACAAGCCGGAGTGCGAGCAGGCTTGCTTGCCATGCGGCTGGTGGCGGGTGCAGCGCCGGACGGCTGCACCATCATCCTGTCGAGCGAGAGCAACCCACATCCTGCTTCCGCTTTTGGACAGCAAGGTTTCCGTTGGACGTATCGAAAGAGTTCGTTCCGATTCTCTGCTGTCGGCCAATTCCAGCACACTCTGATCGTGAAAAGGATTTGCCGGTCACGTCGGTCAAGGAGCTGGTCGACTATCTCAGGGCCAATCCAGGCAAACTGTCGTTCGGATCGTCTGGCGTCTGGCACTCAAGCCCACATCGCCGGAGAATTCCTGAGCCTGGTGACCCAGTCGAGGCTCGTGCACGTTCCGTATCCGGAGCTCTCCGGCCGCGCTGAATGACCTGCTCGGGGAAACCTGGATGTCAATTTTCAAAGCATGCCCGCGGTCAGGACGTATTTGGACAGCCCGCGCTTGAAAATGCTCGCTGTCCTGAGCGCGCGGAGCGCCTGAAGGAATTGCCCACCGTTCCGACCATGGCCGAGACGCGGTTTCCCTGATTTCGTGCTGTCGAGCTGGATGGGAATTTTCGGTCCTGCCGGACTTCCGGCCGACATCCGCCAGAAGCTCAGCGACGCGCTGGTGAAGATCGGGAGCAATCCGGAGCTTCAAGACCGTATCCGGGCAACGGGGATCGAGCCGGTTGGCAGCGATGCCGCCACGTTCACGCGGTTCGTGGATGCCGAAGATAAGAAAT
>ERZ1370068.4581-contig-3645_pt1 | contig 15818 bp, 27 predicted proteins | sample MGYA00561227_ERZ1370068 | MGnify/ENA primary metagenome ERZ1370068 (study PRJEB38410, sample SAMEA6850437) | metagenome | study: Metagenomic assessment of the ecological functions of the soil: analysis of the soil microbiota associated with the...
CGTTCGGCCGCCTTCCGATCATCGCGCTGACCGCCAAGGCGATGAAGGGCGACCGCGAGAAATGCCTCGAGGCCGGCGCTTCGGACTATCTGGCCAAACCCGTCAACACCGAGCAGTTGCTGCTCGCCATCCGAATGTGGCTACACCGCTGATCGGCGCAAGCAGATGATGGACCACGAGAAAGTAAACATTCTTCTGGTGGACGATCAGCCGGCGAAGCTGCTCGCCTATGAAGTCATCCTGAAGGAACTCGGCGAGAATCTGGTCGAGGCTTCGTCCGGGCGCGAAGCGCTCGAGTTCCTGCTCAAGAACGACGTCGCCATCATCCTGGTCGACGTCTGCATGCCGGAACTGGACGGGTTCGAACTCGCCGCCATGATCCGCGAACATCCCCGCTTCCAGAAGACGGCGATGATATTCATCTCCGCCATCCAGGTCAGCGACATCGACCGGCTGCGCGGCTACGAGATGGGCGCGGTCGACTACGTTCCGGTGCCGGTGGTGCCGGAGGTGTTGCGCGCCAAGATCAAGGTGTTTGCCGAACTCTATCGCAAGACCCGCCAGCTCGAGCGGCTCAACGCCGAGCTCGAGGATCGCGTTCGCGCCCGCACCGCCGAACTGGAGGAATCGCACGCGAGGCTGCTGGAAAGCGAGCAGCGCCGCAGCCTCGCGATCGCCGCCGGCAAAATGGGATCCTGGGACTGGGACTGGGTCAACGGCGACTGGATGTGGGACGAAGGCCAGTATCAGATCCTCGGCGTCGATCCCGGCAAGCTTCGAGCTGACGCCGGCCAACATCCAGGCGCTGCTTCATCCCGACGATGTTCGATGAGCTGCGCAAGGCGTGGGCCAGCTTCGCCAGAGGGCGCGAAATCATACGAGGCGGAATTCCGCATCATGCGGCCCGAACGGCGAGGTGCGCTGGTGCGCCGGCACGGCGGCGGCGAGCACCGACAAGGGCGGCCGCGTCATCCGCGTCAGCGGCGTCACCGTCGACATCACCGAGCGCAAGCAGGCCGAGGAGCGTCAGAACCTGCTGGCGCGGGAGGTCGATCACCGCGCCAAGAACGCGCTGGCGCTGGCGCAATCCATCGTCCGGCTGACGCGCGGCGAAAACGTCAAGACCTACGTCCGGTCGGTCGAAGGACGGATCAACGCGCTGGCGCGGGTGCACACCGTGCTTTCGCTGTCGAGCTGGCAGGGCGCCGAAATAAGAAAGCTGATCGACGAGGAGCTGGCGCCCTATTCGACCGGCGACCAGATCGCGTTGCGCGGTCCGGAGGTCCAGCTCGCAGCCGGCGACGGCGCAGACGCGTGGCGCTGGCGCTGCACGAACTCGTCACCAATTCGGCGAAGTATGGCGCCCTGTCGACGCTGTCGGGCCGGCTGTCGGTGAGCTGGGAAGACCAGGCAGGCGTTCTCAAGATCGTATGGGTGGAGACCGGCGGGCCGCCGGTCGAGAAGCCGGCGTCGCGCGGGTTCGGAACCAGAAGCGTGATCGCCAGCATCGAGTCGCAGCTCGGCGGCCAGGCCGAATTCGACTGGCGCCCGGAAGGCCTCGTTTGCTGCCTCTCCCGGTCCCCTTCGCAGCGGCAGCTTGCCGCCGATCCGGTCGCGCTCCCGCGAGACCGCCGTCGACGGCAACGGCTTGCGACGCGCCAGCGGTAACGGATCGGCCAGCGACGAGAGCAGAAGTACAATGCGGGACGCGCTATCGAGCCGCCGCTGCGATATGGACCGGCCGATTGCCGGGCGATCGCTGCGCCGCTTCGATCGCGCGCGCATCAAATCCGGTGGACGAAACGGCTTCTGCAGACAGACGACGTCCGGAGGTTGAGGCGTTTCGGACGAACAGTCCGGCGCGGTCATTCCCGAAGCGGGCACGCGGGTGCGCAGCATTTATGTGGGGAAAATCAGATCGGAGCCGCTGGCACCCTGCAGAAAGATGTCGACGATCGCAGATCGAAGCTTGCTGCCTCGAACGGCACCAAATGCGGACGCAGCGCTTTCCGCCTCGACGATTTCGAAATGATGGATGCGCAGCACGATGGAAATGATCGTACGGACGTCGGCCTGATCGTCAACAAGCACGCCAGGAGGGCGGTCTCCGGATCGGTCATTGCGGCAGCCTACGATGAAAATTTCGTCGATTTCGGCGGTTCCGCAGGGTTAATTCAACCGGTCAGTAAAGAGGCGTTTGCCTATCGTCGAGTTTCCTCCCGGCCAGCGTCGGTAACCGCGCACTTGAGCCGATTCCTGTCGAGGCGTCGTTAGCGTAAACTCGAGGAGGCGATTCCAGCGGCGTCGACACCAGTGGCGCCAGGTATCGGCTGGATGTCCGACCGCGCCGGATGCATTGTTTTCGCGCGTTTGACGTTTTGCCATGGCGCGTTCGCTGCCAGTTTGCCGGAGACGACAATGCAGACGGTGACGAGCGCAACATCTTTCTTTCGACCATGCCGGCGACCCGCCGCGATCGCATGCCGCGCGCTCGCCGTCGTCAGCGTCTCGGCCGTGCTGTTCGTCGCCGCCGTGCCGTTTGCCGGCGTGCCGCTTACTCCGATCCCGGCATTCGTTGCGAGCTATCAGTCCGCGCTGGCGATCAACGACCTGATCACCGCCGTCCTGTTGTTTTCGCAGTTCGCGATTTCGCGCTCGCGGGCGCTGCTGCTGCTCGCCAGCGGATATTTGTTCACGGCGGCATGGCGGCCATCGTCCACGCCCTGACCTTTCCCGGCCTGTTTGCGCCCGGCGGGCTGCTCGGTGCGGGCACGCAGACCACCGTCTGGCTCTACATGATCTGGCACGGCGGATTTCCGCTGCTCGTGCTCGGCTATGCGCTTGCTGAAAGGCAAGGGACAACGAGCCAAAGATACAGGGCTCGACCGGCGCGGCGATCGTTGCGAGCGTCGTTGCGGTCAGCGTCGCGATGGCCGCGTTCACCTGGATCGTCACCGCGCAACACGACCGTCTGCCGATACTGCTGAGCGGCGGTCACTACACGCCCATCATGCTCGGCGTGGTATCGACGGTATGGTGCCTCAGCCTCGCTGCATTGGCGGCGCTGTGGCTTCGCAGGCCGCATTCGATCCTCGACGTCTGGCTGATGGTGGTGATGTGCGCCTGGCTGTTCGACATCGCCCTGTCGGCGATCCTGAACGTGGCGCGATTCGATGTCGGCTTCTATCTCGGCCGCATCTACGGCCTTTGCGCCGCGAGCTTCGTGCTCGCCGTCCTGCTGGTCGACAATGTCGGCCTGCAGGCCAAGCTGGCTCGCCTGCTCGGAACGGTCGCGCCGGGAAGCCGCCTCCGAGCGACATCTGCGCACCGAACGCGAAGGCCTGTTCAGCGCGGTCGTGGAATCATCCAACGACGCCATCATCACCAAATTGCTCGACGGCACCATCACCGGCTGGAACAGGGCCGCCGAACGCCTGTTCGGCTTCACGGCAGCGGAGGCGATCGGCAAGAGCATCGACATCATCGTCCCGCCGGACCGGCGCGCGGAGGTACGCAATATCGTCGAACGGACCAGCCGCGGCGAGCCGATCGAACATTACGAAACCGTCGCGCGTGCACAAGGACGGCCGCACGCTCGACGTTTCGCTGAGCATCTCGCCGATCCGCATCGGCCTCCGGCAAGATCGTCGGCATCTCCAAGACCGCGCGCGACATCACCGAAAGCAAGCGGACGCAGAAGTGCGCTCAGTCAGGAAATCGAGGAGCGGCGGCGCATCTTCGATACCTCGAACGACCTCATCCTGGTGACCGATACCGCGGGAATTTCATCCAGGTCAGCCCGAGCGTCACCGCCATCCTCGGCTATCAGCCCTCCGACATGATCGGGCACAGCGCGGTGGAATTCATCCACCCCGACGATCTCGAACACACCCGCAGCGAGATGCGGGCGGCGCGGCGCGGACAGAAGCAAGCGCAATTTCGAGACGCGCTATGTCCACAAGGACGGGCAAGGCGGTCGCGCTGAACTGGACCGGGACGTGGTCGGAGCCGGTCCGCCGCCACTTCTTCATCGGCCGCGACCTGACCGAAAAGCAGGCCGCGGAAGCCCAATTGCGGCATGTCGCAGAAGATGGATGCGATCGGCCAGCTGACCGGCGGCGTCGCGCACGACTTCAACAATATCCTGACCGTGATCACCGGAACCATCGGCATTCTGGAAGAAGCCGTCGCCGGCGACCCGCAGCTCGCCGCCGTCGCCAGGCTGATCGACGAAGCCGCCGAACGCGGCGCCAACCTGACCAGGCATCTGCTCGCCTTTGCCCGCAAGCAGCCGCTGCAGCCGCTCGAGGTCGACGTCAATGCGCTGGTGCTGGAGGCGGCGAAGCTGCTGCATCCGACGCTCGGCGAACACATCGAAATCACGCCGCTGCTGGCCGAGGATGCATGGACGGCGCTGGCCGATCCGAACCAGCTCACCACGGCCGTGCTCAATCTGGCACTCAACGCGCGCGACGCCATGCCCAATGGCGGCAAGCTCGCGCTCGAGACCAGCAACGTCTATCTCGACGAGAACTATGCCGAGCATGCACAGCGAGGTCACGCCGGGCAACTATGTCATGATCGCCGTGAGCGATACCGGCACCGGCATTCCCGCCGCGCTGCTGGAACGGGTGTTCGAACCCTTCTTCACCACCAAGGAGGTCGGCAAGGGCACCGGCCTCGGCCTCAGCATGGTGTTCGGCTTCGTCAAGCAGTCGGGCGGACATATCAAGATCTACAGCGAGGAAGGCCACGGCACCTCCGTCAAGATCTACCTGCCGCGGGCCACGGGACTGCACCAGACCGCCGCGGAAGCGCAGGTCTCGGCCGACATCGAGGGCGGCAACGAGACGATCCTCGTCGTCGAGGACGATCCACTGGTGCGCCGCTACGTGATGACCCAGATCGAGAGCCTGGGCTACACCACGCTCGAGGCGGCCAACGCCGTCCGACGCCCTGCAGATCATCGACAACGTCGCCACCATCGACCTGCTGTTCACCGACGTGATCATGCCCGGCAACATGAACGGCCGCCAACTGGTCGACGAAGCGCTGAAGCGGCGGCCGGGCCTCAAGACGCTCTACACGTCGGGATATACCGAGAACGCCATCGTCCATCACGGCCGGCTGGATTCCGGCGTGCTGCTGCTGGCGAAACCCTATCGCAAATCCGAACTCGCCAGGATGATCCGGCTGGCGCTTGGCAGTTGAGCATTCCTCGCGGCTGATATATCCGTGGAGAGAGGCCGCGCCATATGCGGCCTGACGGACCGGCGCGTTGAAAAATCTCATCACCGACATCTGCCGGCGTTCGCGTCGGCCACGCCGACGACGCAGCGCTCGCCTCCGGCGTCACCGCGATCATTTTCGATGCGCCCGCGGTCGCCTCGATCGACGTGCGCGGCGGCGGGCCCGGCACCCGCGAGGACGGCCTGCTCGAACCCGACAGCACCGTCGAGGCGATCGACGCCATCGCGCTATCCGGCGGCTCGGCGCTCGGGCTGGACGCCGCGCGGCGGCGTGCAGGCCTGGCTTGCCGAACAGGGCCGCGGCTTTCGAATCCGCGAGGCGGTCATTCCGATCGTTCCGGGCGCGATCTGCTTCGATCTGCTCAACGGCGGCAACAAGGCATGGGGACGCTTTCCGCCCTATCGCGATCTCGGCTACGCCGCAGCGCGTGCGGCGAGCAGCCGATTTCGCGCTGGGCAGCGTCGGCGCCGGGCTCGGCGCGACCACCGCCAATTTCAAGGGCGGCCTCGGCTCCGCGTCGGCGCAGACCGGCGGCGGCGTCACGGTCGGCGGCGCTCGCCGTCGTCAACGCCGTCGGCAGCGTGACGGTCGGCGACGGGCCGTGGTTCTGGGCGGCGCCGTTCGAGACTGAACGACGAATTTGGCGGACGCGGACTGCCGCCTTCGTTCACGCCCGACATGCTCAGCGCGCGGCTCAAGGGCGGTCCGGAAGCGACGCCGTCGGAAAACACCACGCTGGTGGTCGTCGTCACCGACGCCGTGCTGACGAAAGCCGCAGGCCAAGCGGCTCGCGATGATCGCGCAAACCGGAATGGCCCGCGCGATCTATCCCGTGCATGCGCCGACTCGATGGCGACGTGGTGTTTGCCGCCGCGACCGGCGAGAAGCCGATCGATCCGCTGTTCGGCCTCACCGAACTCGGCATGGTCGCCGCCAACACGGTCGCGCGCGCGATCGCGCGCGGCGTCCATAGTGCGACCGCGCTGCCCTTTCTGGGCGCGCTACCGGCGTGGAGCGATCGCTTCGGCTAGGTCGCAGTCCGAAGGATCTCGCCGGGTCTCGTGGTCAGACGCTGACCGAGAGCGATGCGGTGGCGGCCGACGAAATCGCCTGGGCCTGGCGCTGGATCATCTGCTCGATGAAATTGTAGGACGATGTCGCTGATGCTGGATGAGCTTCTGCCCGCGGCCGACGTCATCGTCACCTTCGATCCGTCGGCATAGGTCAGCGACGTCGTCACCGAGCCGTCGCTGTTGGTGACGGATGTGCTGGAAGCGCCCTGCAGGGCCTGCGAGCAGCGGATCGGAATTCGATCCGTCGGACTCGCTGGAGCTGCTCGCCGCATGATGATGGTGATGGCCCTTGCCGCCCTTCAGCGCCGACGCCAGTCTCGTCGAGGCTGACCGAGCCGTCGCCATCCTTGTCGAGCTTGCCGAACACGCTCGTCGGCCTGCGCGAGATTGGTGCCGCCGGCGCCGAGCGCGTTTTCGAATTCCGATTTGGTGATCTTGCCGTCGCCGTCGCCATCGATCTGCGCGAACAGGTCCTTCAGCGCGTCGGAGCGGCTCTTGGATGCCGTGGTCGTCGACCCTGTCGAGGACTGGCTCTGCGCGTCGAGCAGCGCGCTCATGGTCTCCGGCGATATCTGCGAACCGCCGCCGCCGCCGAGCCCGCGCCCGAGCCGATCGAAGCCGAGCGAACTCGAGGACGACAGATCGAACGGGCTCGCGGCGTCCTGGCTGACGCCGGTGGTTTGCGCGACGACGACTTCGACGACGTCAGCGCCTTGAGGGCATCGATCGCCGATGACGCAGCGCCCAGAGCAAAGCAACATGGCAGAACTCCAACAAGGCCGCGCGGCGGCGGCCGACAGCTCGTACGCAGTTCTCTCAGCAAGCGCCGTGCCATGCAGAAAAACCCAATAAAACCAGGGCTTTCTCGCATCCGATCCCGACCCGCGAAGCCCGGCAATAGCTGCCCGCTCCGGCAGATTTTTCCGCCCACAGGAGACGTCCGCGGCCGCATTGCCCCCGGCCGTCCTGCATGTTACGCGGAGCCGTTCCGCCCCTCGAAGAGCTTTGGGAAAGCGCACATGTCCCAGCAATTTGCGTCGCGTCCCCTCGTCATCGCGCCGTCGATCCTGGCGGCGGATTTCGCCAAGCTGGGCGAGGAAGTCCGCGCCGTCGATGCGGCCGGCGCCGACTGGATCCATCTCGACGTGATGGACGGGCATTTCGTGCCGAACATTTCCTACGGCCCCGACGTCATCAAGGCGATGCGCCCGCACACCAAGAAGATCTTCGACGCGCATCTGATGATCGCGCCCTGCGATCCCTATCTCGAGGCGTTCGCCAAGGCCGGCTGCGATCACATCACCGTCCATGCCGAGGCCGGCCCGCATCTGCATCGCTCGCTGCAGGCGATCCGCGCGCTCGGCAAGAAGGCCGGCGTCTCGCTCAATCCGGGCACGCCGGTCGAGCGCGATCGAATACGTGCATCGACCTGATCGATCTGGTGCTGGTGATGTCGGTCAATCCCGGCTTCGGCGGCCAGGCCTTCATCCAGTCCGCGCTCGGCAAGATCAGCGACATCAGGGCGATGACCGGCGGGACGCCCGATCGACATCGAGGTCGACGGCGGCGTCGGCCCCGGATGTCGCCGGCCAGCTCGCCGCCGCCGGCGCCAATGCGCTGGTCGCGGGCTCCGCGGTGTTCAAGGGCGGCACGATGGAAGCCTACAAGGCCAACATTTCCGCGATCCGCAATGCGGCGGCGCTGGCGCGCGGCGAAGTGGTCTGACGCGGCTCACCGGTCGGTCACCGGCCGAACCGTTCTGCGCCGGCGCGACCAGCGAGGCATGGACGAACTCCGATCTGACCTGTTTTCCTTTAGGTTACGCCATTATTGACCGAAGCACTTCAACCCGGCGAGCGCGTGCTGTGGCAGGGCCAGCCCGACGGCGTCGCCCGCATGATGATGTGGCGGGCTCTCTGGTGGATCGGATTTCCCTGGCTGCTCCTCACGGCCATCGCGATCTCCGGGGCTGGACGGTCAATCGACCGTGCCCTTCTGATGGTCGAGCATCACGATGATTGCCGCCCCGTTCGTGATGCTGCTGCATGACCTGCAGACGCTTTTCGCGATCACCAACCGGCGGGCGCTGATCACGGACGGCCTGGGGCAAACGCACCGTGACGGCGACGCGCTGCTTTATTTATGGATGCGGCATTCGAGATTATCAGATATCGGTAGCGCCGAAACCGTGAATTTCGCGTCGGGGCCTCGACCCGCTCTCCCGACACGGATTACACCGGCCGCTACGGGTTCCGCTGCGTCGAAACCCTTCGGGCGTTCGCGACATTCTGGAGCACGCGCGTCGTCGAAAATGTAAGCGAGCCGGCAGGAAAGCCACAGCAGGCGAAGGCAGCGGGCCACGGAACCTGAAAGTCCACGCTCCGGCCACCAAATCATCACGCATCTCGCCATAAAGGCAGACCAGCATCCCGTCTTCCACAGATGGGACGGAAATATGATCAAGGCCTACAGCATAGCCGCATTGCTACTACTCGTGCTGCCCTCCTCCCGTGCTCGCGCAGCGCACGGGGCGACGCACGCCGCACTGGGCGCCCGTGGCCGGCGCTGTCGTGCTTTAACAGCGGTCGGGGCCGTCGCCGGCGCCTTCGTCGGCTATACGGCCGGGCCTTCGATATCGCGGTCGTGGGGACTGGAAGGCTCGCCGCGTCGTCGCGGCACCGCAGGCAGGCGTCGAGAGACAGCGTGCGCGGCGCGAGAGCGGAAGCCGTCGGCGCCGGCGACCCGCGGCCAGTCCGCCGAACGGCGCGGAGCCGCGCCACGCAGCTATCCCGCGCCGAACCCGCCGCGCTCCGCCAGCAAGCTGCCGCCCGGTCCAGACTCTCGACTGAGCGCGTTCGACCGCCTGATCGCGGCGCTACCGTCACGCTGCTCTGCGCCGGCACGCACGCAGCCGACCGTGGCGGCCGCACCACCGTCACGCTGCAGGCGGCCTCGGCCGCGACCTTGGCCGAGACGCTGCCGAGCAGCGTGCGCAGCATCGAATTCTGCCGCGCGCCGATCACGATGTGATCGACATGATTGACCCGGTGAATTCCAGGATCGCGGCGGCGGGATCGACCGCCTCCAGCACATGCACCGTGAGCCGGCTTTCATCGAGCTCCAGCGGCTGCGCCCAGTGCCGCAGCGCGACCAGCCGGTCGATGTGCTTGTTGTTGCCCTGCTCGTCGAGCGTCCGGTCGATGGTGACGCGGCCGAGCTTGAGCACGTTCAGGCAGGCGAGCCGCGCCGACGGCAGTGTCGCCAGCAACTGCGCGGCGGTCCGGCGCAGGCACTCGTTGAGCGGTCCCGACGCCCTCCTCGGTATCGAGCGCAACCGACCACGATCGGCCCCGACGCCAGTTGGGCCGCGACATCGGATTTCGGTTTCGGCAGCGTCAGCCCGCGATTGAAGCGGCGGCGCCACACCGTGCGAGAGCGGATCGCGCTGCAGCCGCTCCGACCGCGCCGGTCAGCTTGACCTGCTCGGGATGGGCCAGTTCGAACGCCAGTTGCGACGCCGTCGGATGGCGCCAGACCGGCTCGATCTCGAGGCACCGCAGCACGATTTCCTGCAGCCAGGGCGGATAGTCCGGCCTGCAGCTTGCGCGGCGGATGCGGATCGCGCCACAGCCGCCGCCGCATGCCGCGCAGCGTTTCGCTCTCGCCGAACGGCCGCTCGCCGGTGGTGAAGAAATACAGCAGCACGCCGAGCGAAAACAGGTCGCTGCGCGGATCGTCGCGCACGCCGAGCAGGCGCTCCGGCGCCATGTAGGGCGCGGTGCCGTAGGGCAGGCGGAATTCTTCCTGCAGCAGATCCGGCAACTGGTTGTGATGCGACAGGCCGAAATCGATCAGCACGCATTCGCCGATGGCGCGGAACATGATGCTGCTCGGCTTGATGTCGTGATGAATGACGTTCTGCCGGTGCAGGTCGGCCAGCGCGGTCGCGATCTTGCCGCCGATCACCCTCGCCTCTTCGTAAGGCAGCGGCAGATCGTCGAGCCGGCTCGTACAGCGTCTTGCCGGGGATGCGCTCCGATCACGACATAGGCCTGCCGCGTCGAAATCGCCGGTGCCGAAACAGCGCCGGCACGTGCGGTCCCGACAGCCGCGGCACGATCATCTGCTCCATCTCGAAGCTGACGATGGCCGCCGGATCCTCGCCCTCGGAAACCCGCGGCACCTTCATCAACAGCGGCACGGTGATGCCGGGATGGGTCACGCGTCCACAGCGTCGCCATGCCGCCGCTGGTGGACGCGCTCGCCGATCGGTGAAGCCATCGATGATCCGCGCCCGGCTCGATCGAAGGCTTCGCCATCGCCTCACTTCCCGACGAGCAGGCGATCGGCCAGCCAGTGCGGCAGGCCGTTGTGCGCGGATCCGCTCCGCCGCCGCCTCGACATCGTAAGGCACGCGGCAATAGGTGATCTCGCGCGATGTCGGTATCGAGCATCGCAAACGAGGCCGCCGGATCGCCGTCGCGCGGCTGCCCGACCGAGCCGAGCACGGCGAGCCAGCGCCGGCCGCCGCAGCAGTTGCACCGGCACGTCCGACGTCGGGACGAAGCTCGTCATCTTCGCCGCCGACGACATCGAATAGAGCGCCGGCCGGTGGATGTGGCCGCAGAAGGTGATCATGGGCATCGGTGCGCCGCGATGCTGCGCGCGGCGTCCGGCGTATCGCTGCACATAGCGCCATCGCGCCGGGTTGCGATGGCTTCGGAATGAACGTAGAGGCGATCGTCCTCCTGCCGCGTCAGCGGCAATTCCGCGAGAAAACGCCGCTGCGGCGCGCTGAGCCTGCCGCGCGTCCATTCGATCGCGGCCTGGGCTTCGGCATTCATGGTCTCCGACGGAGTGCCGATGGCGTTGTCGTGGTTGCCGCGCACGGCGATGGCGCCGTCATCGACGAGGCCCATCACCGTATCGACCGCCCATTCCGGATCGGCGCCATAGCCGACGATAGTCGCCGAGGCAGATGATCCGCTCCGCGCCGCGCGCGCGCGCGCAATCGAGGCACGCGCTGAACGCCTGCCGGTTGGCATGGATATCCGCAAAGACGGCCAGCCGCACGCTTTCCTCCGCATCCATCCTATCGCGCCAGGCCTGCGCGCGGCTTGATGGATATCAAACAACAGGCGCTGCGGCCCGCAATCGATCGGAAGGCGAGGATGGCGGCCGTCGCGAGCGTCACGCGATACGCGCGGCAGACGGTCGGAAGCTCAGCGCTTGCGCGGCGCTTCCAGGCCCCTGAGCAGCAGCGCCAGCAGCGCGTCGATCCGCGCCGGCGGCGCCGGATCGCTCCATTCCTCGGCATGCGCGGGATGATGGAAGCGGCTGGTGGCGTCGAACATCGCGCGCGCCGTAGCCTTGACGTCGGCGACCTGGAACGCGCCCTGCTTCACGCCGTCGGACAGGATATGCGCGACCTGATCGACCAGGCGCTCCTTGTGCGCCTTCACCGACCTTGCAGGCCTCGCGCGCCAGCGTCAGATAGGTCGCGAACATCTCGGGATCGTCGCCGAGCCTTGCTTGTGCTTGATCGCAAACATCGTGCGCAGCCAGCTTCTCCAGCCGGGCGGGCGCCGGGCCGGAAGCTTCCGCGATCTTCTGCAGCGGCGCGCTGAGCGCGGTCGAGCCAGCGCTTGGCCACCGCCTGCGCGCAGCGAAGCCTTGCTCGGGAAATGGCGGTAGACGCTGCCGTGGCTGACATCGAGCGCACGGGCAACATCCACCACGGTGGCCTTGGCCAGCCCATAGCGGCGCAGAACGTCCTCGGTGACCTCCAGAATCCGCTCAGGGGTCAGAACCACGACTTCGTTCATGCGCGCACCTTCGATGCGATGGGACGGGTGGTCATCTAATCCCCCTTAGGCAATCACCTTGGCGGGTTAATGTTTCGTCGCCGGTTCCAGCCGCGTCGGCCTGGGCGGCCAGATGACGGGCAACGCTGCTGGTTGAGCCAGCGCTGGATTTGGGCGGTCAGATGAATGATTTCGGTCGTCATAGCGTAGTCCTTTGCAAGTCCCCGGGCTCAGCAGCCAATCGAGCCGCGGTGACGCCGCAATACCTGGCGTCGGACAATGGATATAGCATGTCTCGCTGACAGATTTCAATATCTGTCAGTCAATCTTCCGTGATTGCCGGCCCGGCCGGACGACCGCTGGCGGCTTGCCGCGCGCGGTCCGCTCGCGCCACCGCGCTGCCTGGCGTTTGTCTCACCGGGGCGGCTCTGCTAAAGCGCGGCGTAAACCCCAATTACGCCGGAGTCGTCGATGATCCCCGCTACACCCGCCCGGAAATGGCCTCCATCTGGGAGCCGCAGACCCGCTTCAAGATCTGGTTCGAGATCGAGGCGCATGCGGCCGACGCGCATGGCGGAACTCGGCGTCATCCCGAAGGAGGCCGCCAAGACGATCTGGGCCAAGGCGCAGGAACGCCACCTTCGACGTCGCGCGCATCGACGAGATCGAGCGCGAGACCAAGCACGACGTCATCGCCTTCCTGACCCATCTGGCCGAGATCGTCGGCCCCGAGGCGCGCTTCGTGCACCAGGGCATGACCTCGTCCGACGTGCTCGACACCTGCCTCAACGTGCAGCTCACCCGCGCCGCCGATCTTCTGATCGCCGACGTCGACAAGGTGCTCGGCGGCGCTGAAGAAGCCGCGCCTTCGAGCACAAGATGACGCCGACCATCGGCCGCTCGCACGGCATCCACGCCGAGCCGGTGACGTTCGGGCTCAAGCTCGCCTACGCCTATGCGGAATTTTCCCGCGCCCGCGAGCGCCTCGTCGCCGCCCGCAAGGAGGTCGCGACCTGCGCGATCTCGGGCGCGGTCGGCACCTTCGCGCAGATCGATCCGCGCGTCGAGGAGCATGTCGCCAAGGCGATGGGGCTGACGCCGGAGCCGATCTCGACCCAGGTGATCCCGCGCGACCGCCACGCGATGTATTTTGCGACGCTCGGCGTGATCGCCTCCTCGGTCGAGCGGCTCGCCACCGAAATCCGCCATCTGCAGCGCACCGAGGTGCTGGAAGCCGAGGAGTTCTTCTCCGAGGGCCAGAAGGGCTCCTCGGCGATGCCGCACAAGCGCAACCCGGTGCTGTCGGAGAACCTCACCGGCCTGTCGCGCATGGTGCGCGCCTATGTGACGCCGGCGATGGAGAACGTCGCGCTCTGGCACGAGCGCGACATCTCGCACTCCTCGGCCGAGCGCATGATCGGCCCGGACGCCACCGTGACGCTCGACTTCGCGCTCAACGCGCCTCGCCGGCCTGATCGACAAGCTGCTGGTCTATCCCGCGAACATGCAGAAGAACCTCGACCGCCTCGGCGGCCTCGTGCATTCGCAGCGGCTGCTGATCGCGCTGACGCAGAAGGGCGCCAGCCGCGAGGACGCCTACAAGCTCGTGCAGCGCAACGCGATGCCGGTGTGGCGCGGCGAAGGCGACTTCCAGACGCTGCTGAAGAAGACCCCGACGTGAAGAAGTATCTGAGCGACGCCGAGATCGAGGAACAGTTCGACCTCGGCTATCACTTCAAGCACGTCGACACGATCTTCAAGCGCGTGTTCGGCGAGAGAGCTGATCAGCCTCGCTGAATGCTCCGCGCGTGGCGGCGGTGCCTTCACCGGCGCGCCGAACAGAGCGCATCAGCACGAAGGTCACGAGCAGGATCGCCGAGATAGACCGTGAGCTGCATCGCGGTCGGCTGGTCGGTGTAGCCGATCAGCGTATGCAGCGCCTTTGCCGAGCAATGCTGCGCATCCGACAGCAGCCAGCCTGAATCCCAGACGACGTTGTCCATCGCGCGTCAGCCAGTTGGCCTTTCCAGGAAGGCTCGCCGCCTGCGCCGCCATGCCGGCGGCGAGCAGCGCGATCAGACACGGTCGTGGTCGCGAACAGCGCGCGCGTCGGGATCCGCACCAGGCCGAAATAGGTCAGCAGGCAGACGAGCGCGCCGAGCGCCAGCCCGGCAAAGCCGCCGAGCGCCACGCCCCAGCCGGTGTCGCCGGCCGCGATGCACGCCATAGAGGAACAGCACGACCTCGCTGCCCTCGCGCAGCACGGCGACGCCGACCACCACCGCGAGCGCCAGCAGCGACTTCGAGCCGTCGACCACCGCCTGCCCTGCGGCGCGCAATTCGCCGGCGAGTTCGCTGCCGTGCCGCGCCATCCAGACATTGTGCCAGGTCAGCATCACGACCGGCGATGATCAGGATCACGGCGTTGAACAGCTCCTGCCCCATGCCGGCGAACAGAGTTCGACAACGCGCCGGCAAAGACCGCGACCGACGCAGGCGGCCAGCACGCCTCGCGAGCACGCCGCCGCCGATCCATTGAGTTGCGGTGCGGCACCATGCGCGTGACCGCCAGCACGATGCCGATGATCAGACCGGCCTCGAAGACTTCGCGGAAGACGATGATCAGGGCGGCGATCACAACGTGTCCCCTCTGTTGCACGACCGTCTCGCCGTGCGCGGTGTCGGCTTTGTGCATGGGCTTAATGAACGTGGTTCGCTGTCAAAGCCCGCAGCACTACGGCTACGTTAGCCGCCGGGCTGCAGGCCGCGCAAAAAGAGTTGTCTAATTTCAGAGCGATTCTAACGAACCGGCTTCGCTTTTGAATGCGGCCGGAGCCCGGCCACCCGGCGCCATTGCAGATGTCGCTAAAAACAACTGAACGGTAACCCCGGATCGGCTAGGATCACGGCGTGGCAACATCTCCGACGATTCCGTGTTCGATTCCGGTTTCCTGGCGGCCTCACGGTATTGCGAGGTGGCTGGTTGTGCGGCCTGATGCGCATTACATTTATGTCGCGGACGACGTTCTTTTTCCCTACGGCCATCATGGTGAGGACCAGATCATCGCACGGGTGGTGCCACGATCGGCGAATTGATCGCCACGCACGCCCCGATCTGATCGTGATCGCCTGCAAACACGATCTCGACTCCTGGTAATGTCGCATCTTCGTGATGCCTACAAGGTTCCCTTGTCGGGATTTGTGCCGGCGATCGCCGGCCTGCGCGAGTTCCATAACAAAGCGCGTGTCGGTGTCGCGCACCGGCACTGTCCAGCGCGAATACACCAGGGCTGATCCGCGATTTCGCGCAAGGCTGCGACGTGACGCTGGTGGCTCGGCGGATCTACGCGCTGGCCGAATCCGCGCTGAGCGGCGGCGACATAAGCGACCTGAGATATTTGCCGAAATCGCGCCGCCGTGTTTTGTCGACGGCGCAAGCGATCCGACTCCGCACCGACACCGTCGTGCTGGCCTGCACCCACTACCTGCTGAAGCGATGGACCGGCTGGCCGTCAGGCGCTGTGGCTTTGTGGACTGGTCGATCCCGCGCACTCGCGAGACGCCCGGCGGGCAGACGACGACAGCCCCGGCGGCGAGCCGACCGCGACGGTGCATAAGTGGATTTTCGACCAGGCGGCCGCACACGCTGACCCCGGCGTTGATGAGCAATACGTAACTGAACGAAGTACAT
>ERZ1370068.5912-contig-4915_pt1 | contig 15807 bp, 20 predicted proteins | sample MGYA00561227_ERZ1370068 | MGnify/ENA primary metagenome ERZ1370068 (study PRJEB38410, sample SAMEA6850437) | metagenome | study: Metagenomic assessment of the ecological functions of the soil: analysis of the soil microbiota associated with the...
GTTACGCTGCCGATGCTGGCTGGGGGCGCGCTGGTGCTGGTTGCGCTCGGCCTCGTGATGCGGCGCTGGGTTACGTCGTGCGATCTCGTGGTCCGAGGAGAAACCAGAGGGTCAAGCCCAGCAATGGCAGCAGCTTGGCACTGCGAGTATCCGGAAAATCCTGGCTTCTTCTCGTTCGAAGCGGAGCTTTGGAAGATATTGATGATCGCCCGGAATATCTCCGGCGAGTATGAGGGGAGGCCAACGATGCCGCCGTATCCGAAGTCCATCATTTCTTGCTCACTTTCCTGTTCCGCATGGCGATAGCGAGCATCAGCCTTCGACTGGAAGCACGTGGATGCGGTACTCGTGGGAGAGCTTACGCTTGCGGACGGGGTCGTCGAGCTCGATGCGGAAGACGTCGGCGGGACGGATGCCGCCCTTCGCGGCGAGGGTGCCGCAGAACATCGCCCAGCCGGCGGGGATCTGGCCGTGGCGCGAGAGCAGGTCTTCGGGCGAGCGCATCGCGGTGACCGGGCCTTCCTGGTAGAGCTTGCCGTCCGCCCAGGAGCGCAGGACGAGCTTGTCCCAGTGCGGCTTCACCTCGTCGTAGCGCCACGCGTCCTTCGGCGATCGGCTTCTCGCAGAGCTGCTTCGAGAGCGAGACGCCGATGGTCTCGGCCTTGCGGTCGGTGTGGTCGGAGCCGACCGTGACCCACAGGCCGTCGGGCTTCGACAGCAGCACGAACTCGACTTCGCCGCTCGTGTCAGGGCCCGAAACCTGGATTTGCATTCGCATGAGTAATCAGCGAGGCTGCAACCCGATAGAAGATCGGCGTGGTCTTCGGCGGCTTCACGCCGATCTCGGCCAGCTCCATGATGTGCTTCTTCAGTTGCGCTTCATCGCGCCCGGTCCAGCCGGCGATGACGACGTTGCTGAACTCCATCACGCCACCTTCCTCATCGCCGCCGCCTCGGGGACGTCGTAGCCCGCCATCAGGTCGTCGACCACCTTGTGGAAGTCCGTCCAGGGCGCTTCGCGGAAGCTGTGGTTGCGCACGATGAAGGACGCGCCGGCGTAGAACTTCTCGTACTGCAGGTGGCGGCCGGCGAACTCGGAGCCGATCAGGTCCCAGGCGAGCTTGTAGAGCTTCATGCGCTCGAGCGCCGCGAGCTGCGGCGTCTGCCAGTAGTTCTCGAACAGCTCGCGCAGCTTCGGGTCGTGCATCACCGTGACGTCGGCGGGCATCTGGAAGACGCCGCCGCCGCACCAGCTCGCGCAGCGCAGTCGATGATCGACGAGTGGCTCTCGGTGCACCAGTTGAGCGCCGCGTACATGTAGCGCCGGTTGAAGGTCTTGTAGCCAGCCGGCCAGTCCTCGGCGTCCTGGATCTGCCCGGCGATCATGCCGCCGAGCGCCGCCTCGAGCGCGGCGAAGCGCCCGAGCACCTCGCGCACCGCCGGCACCTCGTTGGCGCCGGAGGCCTGCGCGATCTTGCTCGCCAGGCCGACGATGAGCTGCATCTTGGCGTGGAAGCGCACGTTCGACTGGTGGTTGCCGTAGCAGTGCCCGGCGGTGCTGGATGTAGATCTCGCGCGCCAGCATCGCGTCCATGTGCACGAACACCCGCTCCCACGGCACCTTGACGTTCTCGCACATCACCATCGAGTCGGTCTCGTCGAAGCGCCAGGCGAGCGGGTTGTCGAACTCGCTCAGCGCGCGTGCAGCTCGAAGGGCTTCCTCGACCAGAGCGTGACGCCGGGCGTGCCCGCGGGGATGGCGCAGGTGACCGACTCGGCGAGCTGGGTCGGCGCGAGCGGCAGCAGGTTGCCGATCCAGAGCTCGTTGGCGAACACCGCGCCGGTGGCGAGCATCTTCATGCCCGAGACGACCAGGCCGTCGTCGTCCTCGCGCACCACGCGCAGCGACGGCACCGGCAGGTTCTTGCTTCTGGTAGAACTCGGGATTCCGCGCCGCCTGCGGCGGCAGCACGGCGTACACGCCGTAGAGGTCCTCGCGGCGCATGTTCTCGTAGTAGCGCGATGCAGATTCTTCTGCATACTTGCCGAACACCGACGGGTTCATCGCCATGCCGGTGACGAAGCTCGACACGTGGTCGGGCGAGCGGCCGAGCAGGCCGTGGCTCATGCGCGCGATCGCGCGGTGGAGCTCGGTTCGCTTGACCAGATCCTCGCGCGTCTTCGCTTTCAGGAAGTAATTGCTGAACCGCTCCCCCTTCTCCTCGAACGAGAGACGGGTCGGCGCGCTTCATGTCGTAGATCGCGGCGATCGAGCTGCGCGGCGTTGCGGAACGCGGGATGCGTGGTGACGTCGTCGACGCGCTCCGAGCCGATGTAGACGACGCGGCCGTCGCGGAGCGATTCGAGGTGCTCAGCGCCGGTCTTAGCAGCAGTCGTAGTAGTGGATCTCGTGGAGGATGCAGCCGCCGCGGGAGGTGAACGGGCCGTGGTGCAGCGCCCGGCGGCCGGCAGGCATAGGTCGCGGCGAAGCACTGCTGCCCGCCCTTGCCCTGCTTGTCGTTGCCGACGACGAGGTCGCCCTGCACGACGTAGACCTCTTCCCAGTGGTCGTGCACGAACGGCTCGGTGGTAGAAGGCGCCGGCGTCGATCTTCAGCAGCCGCGTGCGGCTGCCCTTCTTGCTCGTCTCGTCGATGTCGGAGGCGAGGATCTTCTGCGAGAAGCCCGGCGGGTAGCCCCGGCACCTGCTGCCAGCCGCCGGCAAGATCGACCTTGACGAATTCCAGGTGCTGCTTCGGTTTCATGGCCATACCTCCTCGCTCCTCATCGCCTGATGCGTCACCGTGCCCTCGAACGTCATGAAGCGCTTGAAATCCTCCCGCGCCGCGGCCCGCTCGGGCGAGGCGAAGGCCGCGTTCATCGCCTCCTCGCTGTCGAACTCGAGCTGCGCCATCAGCACCGCCTTGCCGCGATTCACCGGGACCGGGTCCTGCCACTCCAGCGGCGTGTGCATGACCATGCGCCGCAGTCCGGGCCAGCGCGCCACCAGCGGCACGTGCACTTCCCGGTAGCGACGCAGGAAGGCCTTCAGGTCCCCGGCCTCGATGTCGTAGCGCACGAAATAGGAGACGCTCATGCAGCCTTCGCCTCCCGCACCATGTAGTCGAGCAGCGCCACCGCGCGGTCGCCGCAGGCCACCAGGTCGCCGGCGAGCGCGCGCAGGGCGCGGAAGCGCTTCGCGTCGAGCGATTCGAACAGCACGTCGTTGATGCGCCGCTGATAGGGAGCGAGCCGCTCCAGCAGCGCATCAGATTTTCGTGTTTGTTTGCAAAATCACTTTTCTTCCATCGGCAGGATCGGAAGCCTTTTCCAGAATGCCGGCGGCGGCGAGCTTGTTGGCCTCGATGGTGATGAAGGCGCCGGAGCGGTGCAGCCGCGCCGCCACCTCGCCGATCGACAGGCCCTCGGCGCGCGACACCAGCATCAGGATCTCGTACTGCACGCCGGAGATGCCGGCGATCGCGGCGAAGGCGTCGCGGCAGGCGTCGAGCTTGTGGCCGTAGGCGATCAGGTCGTGGATCAGGCAGCCGGAACTCGGCGTCCGAGCCCCTCGGCGCAGCAGCGCCGTGCGGGAGACGGTCGTGCGGGCGGCGCTTGCGGGTCTGGGCATGCCGGCCGATTCTCGGCCGGCGAATTACCTTTGTCAATTAGCTTTTCTTCTTAGACGACCGTGCGGCGGCGTGTGTCGGCGCCGCCGGCCCGCGCCGCGCCAGATGTGCGCGGTGAAGGCCGCGGCCGGCATTGGCCGGGCGAAGAGGAAGCCCTGCGCCTGCTCGCAGCCGAGGTCTGCGCAGGAAGTCGGCCTGGCCGCCCGACTCCACGCCCTCGGCGACCACGGTGAAGCCGAGCGTATGCGCCATGTCGATGATGGTGCGCACGATGGTGGCGTCGGCCTCGTCGGTGAGCACGTGCGGCGACGAACGAGCGGTCGATCTTGAGCGACGCGAGCGGGAAGCGCGTCAGGTAGGCGAGGCTCGAGTAGCCGGTGCCGAAGTCGTCGATCGCGACCCGCAGGCCCGGCCTTGCCGAGCGCGCGCAGCACGCTTGCGTCGCGTGCTCGGGATCGTGCATCAGCTGGCTCTCGGTGATCTCGAGCTCGATCAGCGACGGCGCGACGCCCGCCGCGTCGACGATCGAGCGGATGCGCGCCTCGAGGTCCTGCTGGCGGAACTGGCGCGCCGAGAGGTTGACCGCCACCGGCATCACCGTGCGCGCCGGCGGCCTGCCAGGCCTTGAGGTCGCGGCAGGCGCGCTCGAGCACCCACTCGCCCACCGGCACGATCAGGCCGGTCTCCTCCAGCACCGGGATGAACTCCACCGGCGCGACGCGTGCCGCGCTCGGGATGATTCCAGCGCAGCAGCGCCTCGGCGCCGCTCGGCTCGCCGCTCGCCAGGTCGATCTTCGGCTGGTAGGCGAGCGAGAACTCGCTCGCGCTCGAGCGCGCGGCGCAGCTCGACGCCGAGCTGGGCGCGGGCGCGGGTGCGCTGGTTGATCTCGGCGGTGAAGAACTGGAAGGCGTTGCGCCCGGCCTGCTTGGCGCGGTACATCGCCGCGTCGGCGGCGCCGAGCAGCGCCTCGGCGTTGTCGCCGTCGGCCGGGAAGGTGGCGATGCCGATGCTGGCGGTGACGAACACCTGCTGGTTGCGGATGGCGACGGCCTCGCCGAGCTTGTCGATGATCTTCTGCGCCACCAGCGCCGCGTCGTCGGCGCGCGCCAGGTCGCCGAGGATGACCGCGAACTCGTCGCCGCTGATGCGCGCCACGGTGTCGCCCTGCCGCACCGACGCGAGCAGGCGGCGCGCGGTCTCCTTCAGCAGCTCGTCGCCGGCGGCGTGGCCCTGGCGTGTCGTTCACCAGCTTGAAGTCGTCGAGGTCGATGAACAGCACGCCGAGCGGCGCGCCGCGCCGCGTCGCCAGCACGATCATCTGCGTGAAGCGGTCGCTGAGCAGCGCGCGGTTGGGCAGCCCGGTGAGCGGGTCGAACTGCGCGAGATAGGCGAGGCGCGCCTCGCTGTCGAGGCGATGCAGCGCGGCCGAGACCATGCTCGCCGCCGCGCCGAGGAAGCGCAGCTCCTCCGGGCCGAAAGCCCGCGCCTGCTCGGCGAGCGCGCACAGCGCGCCGCGCGCCCCGCGGTCGCCCGGCACCGGCACGATCGCCGCCGCCTGATGGCGGCCCGCCCACGCGAACGGCAACGGCTCGCCTTCGCTCCAGGGCGGATTGACGATCAGGGGCTGGGCAGTCCTCGAGCACACGGCCCGAGCGCGTCTCGCGCCGGCAATTCGCGACGCTCGACTCGGGCACCGCCTCGGCGAGTCCGTCGACGCGCTTCAGCACCACCTCACCGGGCGTCGCGCCGCGCTCGACGTAGGCGACGACGCCGCCGCTCAGCCCCTCGAGCACGCTCTGCACCGCGTGCTCGAGCAGCTCGGCGGCGTCGCGCTTGGCGAGCGCGGTCTGGCCGAGGCGGGCGATCTTCTTCTGGTAGCGGGCCTGCGTGGCGCGGCGCTCTCGGCGCTGCGCCGCTCTGACAGGTCGCGCGAATTCACCACCAGCACCCTGCCCTGCGGCGTGTCGATGATGCTGCGCCGGCTCTCCACCGGGAAGGTGCTGCCGTCCTTGCGGCGATACTCGCTCGATCACCGTGTTGCTGCGCGCCGGCGAGCCGAGCAGCCTCGGCGATCTCGGTGCGCAGGCTCTCCGGCGTCGCGTCGGTGCGCACGTCGGTGGCGCGCAGCGCCAGCAGCTCGTCGTGCGTGTAGCCGAGCGTGGCGCAGACGGTCTCGTTGAAGTCGAGCAGCGTGCCGTCGCGCAGCCGGAACAGGAACACCATGTCGGCGGACGAGTCGAGCGCGGTGCGGAAGCGCTGCAGCGCCGCCTCGCGCTCCTTGCGCTCGGTGATTGTCCTCGAGCACCGAGATCTCGTGCAGCGGCGCGCCGGCTCGCGTCGCGCGCCAGCGCCACCGTCAGCGCCACCCACAGCATCGAGCCGTCCTTGCGGAAGTAGCGCTTTCGAAGCGCGCCGACGGCCAGCTCGCCGCTGCGCATGCGCTCGCGCTCGGCGTCGGTGACGTCGCGGTCGTCGGGGTGCGAGAGGTCCTTGACCGAGCGGCCGACCAGCTCGGCCTCGGTGTAGCCGAGCATTTCGCACAAGCGCCGGTTGACGCGCTGGAAGCGGCCGTCGAGCGCCACGTGGGCGATGCCGGTGGCGGCGAGCTCGAAGGTCTCGCGGAAGCGCTGCTCGCTCTCCGCGAGCGCGCTTCCGCCTGCTTGCGCTGCATGAACTGGCCGACCTGGCTGCCCACCACGTGGATCGTCTTCAGCAGCCGCTCGTCGGCCTCGCGCGTCTGCGCGCTGGAGAAGCTCAGCACGCCGATCGTCTTGCCCTCGAAGATCACCGGGAAGACGAACGCGCCGCCGCCGAGGCTCGGGCCGCGCGCGAACGGCCGACGAGCTGAGCGCGCGCGGGTCGTCGCTGCGTGTCGGCCGACCGACAGCGGTTTGCCATCGCGCCACACGCAGCCCGACAGCCCTTCGCCGCGGCGGTAGACCATGTCGCGCGAGCGCTCGATGAACTTCTGCACCGCCGGCGTCGTCGGTGCCCCAGGCTTCGCCGAAGCGCAGCACGCCCGCCTCGTCGTCGACGACGAAGTAGCGCCCCATCGGCCAGCCCTCGGACTCGCACACCGGCGCGGATCACGGCGCGGACCGCGCCCGAAGCGCTCCAGGCGCCGGTGAGCGCGCGCGACACGGCAGTGCTCCAGCGCCACCAGGCGCTCCTCGCGCCGGCGCTCGGTGGTGTCGCGGCCGACGCCGCGATAGCCGAGGAACTTGCCGCCCGGCCCGAATATCGGCTCGCCGCTCAGCGCCCGGTAGCGGCGCACGCCGTCGGCGTCGATGCGCTCGATCTCGAAATCGTGGAATGGCAGGCGCGCGTCGAGGGTGGCGCGGTGCGCCGCCCAGCCCGCGGCGTCGGGACGGATCGACGGCCGGTCCCAGCGCGCGCGGCCGATCACCGAGATCGTCCACCGGCCGGTATTTCTGGTCGCGCGTGGTGTGCACCACGCGGTGCTCGGCGTCGGTCTCCCAGTAGAAGTCCGAGGAGAGCTCGACCAGGCTGCGGAAGCGCTCCTCGCTCTCGCGCAGCGCCTGGTCCGCGGCGTTGCGCTCGCGGATGTCGCGCGAGATGGCGGTGATGATCCAGGTGTCGCCCGAGCGCAGCACCTGCCGGCGCGACTCGAACGGCAGCTGCGAGCCGTCCTTGCAGCGGTAGTAGCTGCGCAGGCCGGCGGACCTGCGAGGGATCGGCGATCTGGCGGTCGTACGCCGCCTCCAGCTGCGTCGCGCGTCACGGGCAGCAGGTCCCAGGGCCTCATCGCCAGGAGCTCCTCGCGCGTGTAGCCGGTGAGCTTGCAGACGGTGTTGTTGCAATCGATGAAGCGCATCGTCGCGCGGTCGACCAGCACGATCATGTCGGCCGAGTTGTCGAGCGCGAGGCGGAAGCGCTCCTCGCTCACCTTCTGCGAGCGCTCGGCGCGGCGCTGCGCGGTGACGTCGCGCGTGATGCCGAGCACCAGCCGCTCGCCGCTCGCCTCGTCGCGCGCAGCGGCACGGCGCGCGTCTGCAGCCAGGAGCGCGTGCCCTTCAGGCCGACCACCTCGAACTCCAGGCTGCCCTCCGCCGCCAGGTCGGCGACGCGCGCTCGACCGAGCGCCCGGAAGGCGTCGCGGTGCTCCTGGGCGCACCAGCGGGAAGACGCAATGGCCGCGCACCGCGTCCAGGCTGTCGGCCTCGATCATCCGCAGGCCGGCGGGATTCATCTCGATCAGGTTGCCATCGCGGTCGAGGAGCTTCACGCATTCCGGCTCGGCGTCGACGATCGCCTGCAGCCGCGCCTGGCTGCGCCGCAGCGAAGCGCACCGTGTCGGCCTGCACTGCAGCGAGCCGCACCAGGCGCTCGAACGAGCCCCGGTCGAGCTGCGCCTTGTGCATGAAGTCATAGGCGCCGCGGGCGATCACCGCCTCGCGCAGGCCGGCGTCGTCGTCGCTCGGTGAGGACAATGACCAGCGCGTTGCGTGCCCTGCATCGCGTCCAGCGTCGCGAGGCCCTTCGAGTCGGGCAGGTTCAGGTCGACGATCAGCAGGTCGTAGCGCGCCGCGGGCGAGATGCGCGCGCGCCTCGGCGAGCGTCGTCGTGACGTCGAGCCGCAGCTCGAGGCCGCGCACGCTGCGCAGGTACTGGGCGACGATCTCCGCGCAGGTCCGCTCGTCCTCGAGCAGCAGGACGCGGACCGCGTTGGACAGCTCGGCGGGGCCCGACGGCAGAAGCACTGTTACTCCTCCCGAATCGGAGGATACCGCGCCTTCAACTCCCGGGAACGATTCCGGCGGCCAGCCGCAGAGCAAAATTCCGCAATGTCGCGCGGCCGCGTCCACCAGACGCGCGCCGCCTGCGCGTGGCCCAGACAGTGCTTGAGCGCGGCGCGCAACCGCTCCGCAGGCGGAACGGCTGGCCGAAAACGTAGGTGTGCACTGACACGTTCATCACCAGCGGGTGGCGCTCGCTCTGCGCGAGCATCTCGTCGAACTGGTCGACGATCATGTCGCAGAAGTCCGCCGCGTCCTGCTTGCGGTGGATCACGACCTGCGAGTCGTTGAGCTCGATCGGATAGGGCATCGAGAGCAGCGGCCCGGCGCGCGTGCGTCAGCCAGACCGGCTGGTCGTCCATCGGCCAGTCCATGACGTAGCGGTAGCCCGAGCTCCTTGAGGAGGTCGAGGCGTGTTCGGCGTTTCGTAGGCGCCCGAGCCCATCCAGCCGGCCGGGCGGCTGCCCTCGTGGCGCGCGATCGTCTCGGTCACCTCGCGCAGCAGGCGCTCCTCGTCGGGCTGCCACAGCCCGCGCAGGTTCTCGGCGTTGGTGCGGCCGTGCGCCGACCACCTCGTCGCCGCGCTTGCGGATCGCCGCCATGACCTGCGGCGCGTAGTCGTAGACGCAGCGTGTTGGTGTTGTGCGCGGCGGGCAGCTTCAGCTCGTCGAAGAGATCGAGCAGGCGCCAGATGCCGATGCGGTTGCCGTAGTCGCGCCAGGCGTAGTTGCGGTGCGTCTGCGGCTCGCCGGTCTTCGCCGGGTCGTGGCCGAGGCCGGCGCCGAAGGCGAACCACTCGACGTTGGTGGTGACGACGAAGGCGAGGCGCTTTCCGCCCGGCCAGCTGTAGTCCTTTCTTTCAACTAACGGAACGAAATCGTAGCGACGTGTGCTGCGGCAGGGAGCGCGCTTGTCATTGCTAGCTTCATCTCCAGCGCGTACAGCCCGCCGGCGTGGCGATCCACCGCGAAGACGATGCCGCGGTCGTCGACGAAGACATCGTTGATCTGCGCGGTGCCGGCCGGGACGACGCCGTCGGGCGTCGGCGGCACGTACCAGCGCCACCTCGCTCGGCTGCGTAGGGATCGCGGACGTCGTAGATCCGCACGCCGGCGTTGAAGAAGGTGCCGAGCACGATAGTCCTCCGAGCGCCAGGCGCCGCGCACCGGCGGGTTCTCGTGCACGTTGTGCGCGCCGCAGCGGCCGCCGGCGTGCAGCAGCGGCTTCACGCCGGTGACCGGCAGCGTGGAGATGCTCACCGGGTTGCGTCTCGTCGCGCGCGTCGAGCAGCCAGACGAGCTTCGGCCAGTCGGCGCCGTCGTCCTGCACCGACTCGTCGGTCACCACCAGCAGGTCGCGGCCGAACAGCGGCAGCACGGTGTGGGTGAAGCCGTTGTAGGGCGGCGAGTTGCTCCAGCGCGAGATCAGCTTCGGCCGCGCGCGGTCGGCGATGTCGAGCACCATCATGCCGCCGTCGAGGTAGCCGAGGTAGCAGCGGTCGGGCCGCTCGGGATAGACGTTGGTGTTGTGGGCGCGGAAGCCGGCGTCGAATTTCTTCGGCAGGCGCGCCGGCGGCGGCGCGTCGTCGCCCTCCATCGTGCCCGGCAGGTGCCAGCGGCCGACCGCGACCGGCTTCGACGGGTTGCTGACGTCGACGATGCGGTAGACCTGGTCGTCCTTCTGGTTGCGCGGCTCGAGCTCCGGGTCGGAGCAGGCCATGTGCACCGTGTCGCCGTCGACGAACCACAGCATGGTGGCAGCCGCGCGAGCGCGGGCCCGACGCGTCGAAGAACGAGACCGAGCGCGGCTTCTCCGGCACGCTGATGTCGAACAGCTCGACGCCCGCGGGCTTCAGGCCGCAGCTTCGATCACCTGGTAGGCGACCGCCATCAGGTCGCCCGAGACCTCGAGCGAGTTGGAGCGCATCTGCGCGTGCGGCAGGTCGGTCTGCACCACGACCTGCGGCGCGCGCGGATCGCTGACGTCGACCGCGGTGAAGTTCTTCGGCGCGCTCTCGTGCGCGAGCCAGAGGATGCGGCGGCCGTCGCGCGCGAGCTGCATCGACATGCCCTCGCCCATGCCGCCGTGGCCGTTGAGCGTGTGCTGCGCCAGCAGTTTCATGTTGTGCAGCATGTTCCCTACGATATCATCGCAGCGATGCGGTTTTTTCTCTCGATTCATTCTTTGTTTTCCCTGTTTCAGCTGCGCAGGCTTGGCCGGACAAGCCGGTACGCATCGTCGTCGCCTACCCGCCCGGCGGCGGCATCGACGTGATGGCCCGCCAGATCGCCGAGAAGCTCACGGCGCAGTGGGGGCAGACCGGTGCTGGTCGAGAACCGCCCCGGCGCCAACACCATCATCGCCACCGACGCCGTCGCGAAGGCGCCCGCCGACGGCCATACGGTGCTGATGACCACCGACGCGACCTTCTCGATCAATCCGCACCTCTACGCCAAGCTGCCCTTACGACGCCGAACGTGACTTCGTTCCGGTGACGATGCTGGTGCTGCTGCAGCAGCTCCTGGTCGGCGCATCCTTCGCTTCCCGCCGACACGCTGCCGGATTTGATAAAGCTTGCAAGAACGAAACCGGGCGGTATCCGCTACGCGACGTACGGCAGCGGCAGCCAGCCGCACCTCTCCGGCGAGATGCTGAAATACAAGGCGGGAATCGACCTCCTCCATGTCCCTACAAAGGCATCTCGCTCGCCGTGCCGGCGGTCATCGCCGGCGAGGTCGAGCTCACCTTCTCCGGCATCGCCTCGTCGATGGGGCCGCTCAAGGGCGGCCGCCTGAAGCCGATCGCCATCGGCGGCGCGCAGCGCTCGCCGCTCCTGCCGCAGGTGCCGACCTTCGCCGAGCTCGGCTTCCCGGAGGTGGAGACGCACGCCTGGTTCGGTCTGCTTCCTGCCGGCAGGTTCTCCCGGCGCTGCCGTCGAGAAGATCTACCGTTGACGCAAAGCGAGTCCTCGAAGAACCCGATTTCCGCCAGAAGCAGCTCATCGACAAGGGTTACGAGGTCGTCGGCAGCAGCCCGCCGAGTTTGCCGCGTACATCAGAAAAGACCGGGAGAGCCGCGGCAGAGCAGTGAAGATCTCCGGCGCGAAAGCCGAGTGAGCGCGCCAGACCGTCCTCGTCGGCCCGGCGCCGCGCCTCGCCGTCTCGGTGGCGGGCGACGGCCCGCTGGTCCTCTTCCTGCACGGCATCCGGCGGCAACCGCAGCAACTGGTCGCGCAGGTCGCGGCTCTTCTCGCAGCGCTGGCGGGCGGCGGCGTGGGACGCGCGCGGCTACGGCGACTCCGACGACTACGCCGGGCCGCTGCAGTTCGACCACTTCAGCGGCGACGTGCTGCGCGTCATCGAGCACTTCGGCGTGAAGAAGGCGCACCTCGTCGGCCTGTCGATGGGCGGGCGGATCGCGCGCAACGTCGCGCTGCGCTTTCCCGAGCGGCTGCGGTCGCTGACGCTGGTCGAACACCACGCCGGGCTTCGATTCGCATGTCGATCGACGAGGTGCGCCGCTTCGTCACCGAGCGCAAGACGCGCACGCCGGACAGCCTGCGCAAGCTGCTCGGCAGCCGCGCCAGGCCCGAGCGCCTTCGCGGCGCTGTGGGAGAGCGTCTCGACGATGCGCGAGGAGTCCTACCGCAAGACGCTGGAGGCGTCGGTGGCGCAGGACCGCGGCGCGCCGATCGAGAACATCCGCGTGCCGACGCTGGTCGTATCCGGCGACGAGGACACGGTGTATCCGCCGGACCTGGCGCGCGACGTGGCGCGGCGCATCCCGAGCGCGGAGCTGGTGATGATCAAGGGCGCGGGCCACCTCGTGAACCTCGAGCGGCCCGGGCGGTTCAACGAAGTGGTGCATCGACTTCATCGAAAGACAGGAGCGGAAATCATGAACAACAAGAGTCGCGCTCGTCACGGGCGCCGGCACCGGCATCGGCAAGGCTGCGGCGCTCGCGCTTCTCAAGGACGGCTATCGCGTCGCGCTGGTCGGCCGCCGCAAGGAGCTGCTCGACGAAGGCCGCCGCCGACTCCGGCGCCGGCGACCGCGCGCTGGTGCTGGCCAGCGACATCACCAAGCCCGAAGTGGTGAAGGAGATTTTCGGCAAAGTGAAGGCCAAATGGGGACGGCTCGACGTGCTGTTCAACAACGCCGGCATGGGCGCGCCCGGCGGTGCCGATGGAGGACCTGCCGCTCGAGAACCTGGAAGGCGGTCGTCGACATCAACCTCAACGCCATGTTCTTCTGCTGCCAGGAAGCGATCCGCATCATGAAGGCGCAGGATCCCGAAGGGCGGCCGGATCATCAACAACGGCTCGATCTCGGCGCACGCGCCGCGGCCGATGTCGGTGGCCTACACCGCCACCAAGCACGCGGTCACCGGCCTGACCAAGTGCATCTCGCTCGACGGCCGCAAGCACGACATCGCCTGCGGCCAGATCGACATCGGCAACGCCGCCACCGAGATGACCGCGCGCATGGCCGAACGGCGTGCCGCAGGCGAACGGCACGATGATGGTCGAGCCGCGCATGGACGTCGACGCACGTCGGCGCGCGCGGTGCTGCACATGGCCAACCTGCCGCTCGAGTCGAACGTGCAGTTCATGACCATCATGGCGACGAAGATGCCGTTCGTCGGCCGGGGGTAAACTGGCCTGAATCCCACAGGGCGGAGGGGCCTTGCGGACGGAAGCGCCGAGCTGCGGGACTGGATGCGTCAGCCGACGGCCTGGGCAATCCTGGCGGTCGGCGTCGCCGTTTCGCTATTCGCCTGGCGCACGCTCAGCGTCGACGTCGCCGACGCCGCGCGCGGGCAGTTCGAATCCAGCCGCCGCCGAAGCGCGCAACACTCTGGAGACGCGGCTGCGCGGCTACCACGTCGCGCTGCGGGCCTGCAGGGCCTGTTCCACGCGCGCGGCGAAGTCGACGCCGCGGCCTTCCAGCGCTACGCCAGCTCGCTCGGCCCGGAGCTGCGCGCCGTTCAGCTACGCCCGCCGCGTCACGCTGGCGGAGAAGGCGGCCTACGAAAAGGCCGTGCGCCGCATCCGCTCTGGCGGCGAGCGGTCCGAATACCTCGTCCTGCATTTCATTTCGCCGGTGGCGCGCAACGCCAGCGCCCTGGGCCTCGACATCTATCGGCGACGGCGCGCGGCGGATCTTCCGATCGAACGCGCCTCGCGATACCGGCGCGCTGGTCGCCTCGCCCGCCTTCGTGCTGGTCGCGACGACCCTGACGCGGGAACAGCGGTCAGCCTTCGCCTTCCGGTCTACCGCGGCCGACGCGCCGCTCACCGAGCGTCGAGGCGCGGCGCCAGTCCTTCGCCGGCATGGTGAACGCAACCTTCCTCGTCGACGGACCTGGTCGCCGACGCGATGGCCCGCCACTCGACCGCAACGCTGGAAGTCGTCGTGCGCGAGGACGGCGACGTGATCCATGGGATCGCTCGCCGCGAGCATCCGGCCGAGTACCTCGTCACCCACTCGACGCTGAGCGTCGGGGATCGCCACTGGCAGCTCGAGTTCAGCGCTCCGTTGCAGAGCTTTCGTCCCGTCGGAAACGCGGCGCTTCCCTGGGCGGCGCTCGCCGGCGGGCTGGTGATCACCGTGCTCCTCGTCGGGACTGGTCGGCTCGTTCGCCACCTCGACGCGCCGCGCGCAGCATCGCCGCCGCCATCACGGAGGATCTGCGCAGGAGCCAGGCCGAGCTCGCCGAGTCGCAGCAGCGGACGCAGAAGCTGATCGAAACCCTGCCCAACCCGGTTTTCTTCAAGGGCCTCGACGGCCGCTACCTGGGCGTCAACCAGGCCTGGGAGCAGTTCTTCGGCACGCCGCGCGAGCAGATCGTCGGCAGGACGGTGCACGAGCTCTACCCGCACGACCCCGCGGTCGCGCAGCGGCTGGCGGCGATGGACGACGTGCTGTGGCAGAGCCGGGGACGCAGGTGTACGAGACGCCGATCACGCTGGCGAGCGGCGCGCACCGCGACACTGATCTACTACAAGGCGACCTTCACCGGCCCCGACGGCAAGGTCGCCGGCCTGATCGGCAACATCATCGACGTCACCGAGCAGAAGCGCGCCGAGCGGCGGCTGCGCATGGAGCACGCCGTGACGCGCGTGCTCGCCGAGGCCGAGAACACCCAGGCCGGCCTGAAAGGCGTGATGCGCGCGATCTGCGAGGCCGAAGGCTGGGACTGCGCCCGCGCCTACCTGGTCGACGAGCACGCCGGCGTGCTGCGCTTCGGCGAGGCGTGGGGCATCGACCACGAGGGCGTGACCAACTTCATCGAGCGCACCCGCGACATGGTGTTCTCGCCCGGCCAGGACCTCGCCGGCCGCGCCTGGCAGAGCCGGCGAGCCGGTGTGGAGCGGCGACATCTCGGCCGACCCGCGCGCGATCCGCCGCTTCGCCTCCGCCTACGGCATGCGCGGCGCCTTCGTCCTGCCGCTGGTGTCGGCGGGCAAGACGCTGGGCGTCGTCGCTTTCGCCAGCCGCGTGGTGCGCGAGCCCGACGCGCGGCTGCTCGAGGCGGCGGGCGTGATCGGCAGCCAGGTCGGCCAGTTCCTGATCCGCAAGCAGGCCGAGGAAGCGGTGCGCTTCGTCGCCACCCACGACGCGCTCACCAAGCTGCCGAACCGCGTCATGTTCGCGCAGCGCCTCGAGCACGCGCTCAGCCAGGCGACGCGGCACGGGCGGCGCCTGGCGGTGCTGTTCATCGACCTCGACCGCTTCAAGATCATCAACGACACGCTCGGCCACGACGTCGGCGACGCGCTGCTGCGCGAGGTCGGCGCGCCGCCTGCGGCGAAAGCCTGCGCGCGAGCGACACCGTGGCGCGCCTCGGCGGCGACGAGTTCGTGGTGCTGCTCGAGGAGCTGTCCGATCCGATGTACGTCACCGCGGTGGCGCAGCAAGCTGCTCGCCGCGCTCGCCCAGCCGGTGGTGCTCGGCGGGCGCGAGTACCACGTCACCGCCAGCATCGGCGCCAGCGCCTACCCCGACGACGGCGGCCGACGCGCAGGCGCTGCTGAAGAACGCCGACATCGCGATGTACCGCGCCAAGGAACACGGCCGCAACACCTTCCAGTTCTACTCGGCGCAGCTCAACCTGCACACCGTGGAGCGGCTGACGCTCGAGTCGGAGCTGCGCCGCGCGCTCGAGCGCGACGAGCTGCGTGCTGCATTTCCAGCCGCAGGTCGAGCTGCGCAGCGGTCGCATCACCGGCGTCGAGGCGCTGGTGCGCTGGCAGCACCCGGAGCACGGCCTGCTGCCGCCGGCGCGCTTCATCGCGCATCGCCGAGGAAACCGGGCTGATCGTGCCGATCGGCAACTGGGTGCTGCAGGCCGCGTGTGATGCGCACCGCGAATGGGCGCAACGCGGGCTGCCAGCAACAATGTAACCAACGAAGCACAT
>ERZ1370068.11130-contig-9772_pt1 | contig 15802 bp, 20 predicted proteins | sample MGYA00561227_ERZ1370068 | MGnify/ENA primary metagenome ERZ1370068 (study PRJEB38410, sample SAMEA6850437) | metagenome | study: Metagenomic assessment of the ecological functions of the soil: analysis of the soil microbiota associated with the...
CGCTGCGCGCCGACATCGACTTCGGCTACGGCATCGCCAAGACCGCCTACGGCATCATCGGCATCAAGGTTTGGATCTTCAAGGGCGAGATCATGGAGCACGACCCCATGGCGTCCGAAAAGCGCAACACGGATCTGCAGGAGAGCGGTGGCGGACGTCCGCGCCGTGACGGCGACCGGGGTGACCGCGGCGATCGTGGTGACCGTGGCGGCGGTCGTCGCGACCGCCGTGACGGCATCGTCGGCGCCGGCTCCAACGCCGTCGCCCGCACCGGCTCCGGCCGCCGACGGCGAAGGCGCAGAGAAGGCGTGAGGCAGCGCTGAGCGCTGACAAGGACGGACAGTTATGCTGCAGCCTAAGAAGACGAAATTCCGCAAGGCCTTCAAAGGCCGCATCCATGGCGCAGCCAAGGGTGGCACGGCGCTCAACTTCGGCTCGCACGGCCTCAAGGCTGTCGGAGCCCGAGCGCATCACCGGCACGCCAGATCGAGGCGGCTCGCCGCGCCATCACGCGCCACATGAAGCGCGCCGGCCGCGTGTGGATCCGCATCTTCCCGGACGTGCCGGTGACGAGAGAAGCCGGCCGAAGTCCGCATGGGCTCGGGCAAGGGCTCGCTCGAGCTGTGGGTGCGCGCGCGTCAAGCCCGGGCCGCATCATGTTCGAGCTCGACGGCGTGCCGGACGCAGGTGGCGCGCGAGGCATTGGTGCTCGGCGCAGCGAAGCTGCCGATCAAGACGCGCATCGTGACGCGAATTGGCTAGAGCTGAGAGGATTGGACGAAGGACTGAAGACGATGAAGGCGGACGAGTTTCGAGACATGTCGCTCGACCAGCTGGACGACCAGCTGGCTGAAGCTGAAGAAGGAGCAGTTCAATCTGCGCTTCCAGCGGGCTTCCGGCCAGCTCGAGAACACATCGCGCGTGCGCACCGTGCGCCGCGATATCGCGCCGCTTGCTGACCGTCGCGCGTGCGCGGCGTGCCGGCGGCGCCATAAAAGCGCTGCGAAGGAGTAACTAGAATGCCGAAACGCGTGCTGCAGGGGCGTGGTCGTCTCCGACAAGAACGACAAGACCGTCGTGGTCGAGGTCGAGCGCCGCTACACGCATCCGCTGTTCAAGAAGACCGTGCGCCGGACGAAGAAGTACCACGCGCACGACGAGAAGAACTCGTTCAAGATCGGCGACCGCGTGGCAGATCGTCGAGAGCGCAGCCGATCTCGAAGAACAAGCGCTGGGTGGTGCTGACCGAGGCCGGCTGACGGCGCTCGGCTCGAATGCTGTGGAGCTACGGCCCGCTGAAGCATGAAGATGGCCGCCCGCGGGCGAGCAGTTGGAAAGGAAACGCCGATGATCAGATGGAGACCAATCTCGACGTCGCCGACAATTCGGGCGCGCGCCGCGTTCAGTGCATCAAGGTGCTGGGCGGCTCGAAGCGCAAGTACGCCACCGTCGGCGACATCATCGTCGTCTCGGTCAAGGAAGCGATCCCGCAGCGGCCGCGTGAAGAAGGGCCAGGTGATGAAGGCCGTCGTCGGTGCGCACCGCGAAGGGCGTGCGCCGTCCCGACGGCTCGCTGATCCGCTTCGACCGCAACGCCGCGGTGCTGATCAACGCGCAGGGCGAGCCGGTCGGCACGCGCATCTTCGGGCCGGTGCACGCGCGAGCTGCAGCGCCAAGAACCACATGAAGATCGTATCGCTCGCGCCGGAGGTGCTGTGATGGCATCGCTTAAGATCAAGAAGGGCGACACACGTCATCGTGCTCACCGGCCGCGACAAGGGCAAGCAGCGGCGAGGTGATCGAAGTGCTGCCCGAAGGAGGACCGCGCGCTCGTGCGCGGCGTCAACATGGTGCGCCGCCACCAGAAGCCAGACCGCGCGCAGGAAGGCGGCATCATCTCGAAGGAAGCGCCGATCCACATTTCGAACCTCGCGCTCGAGGATCCCAAGGACGGCAAGCCGACGCGCGTCGGCTTCAAGATCCTCGACGACGGCAAGAAGGTCCGCTTCGCCAAGCGCTCGGGCGAAGATCATTCCGGAGATAGAATAAGCCATGGCCGACAAGGCGAAAGCCGGCGAAGGCCGACAGGCGCCGCCCAAGACGGCGCGCGCAGAGCCGGCAAGAGCGCCAAGGGCGAGCAGAAGGCGCGCGGCGTCGCAGAGCCGAGCGCAGCCTGCTGCGCCGCGTCCGCAAGGACTACAAGCCGCGCATGAAGTCGCACTACGAGAAGGTGGTGCGCGACGCGCTGCTGAAGAAGTTCGCCTACAAGAACACCGATGCAGGTCCCGACGCATCGAGAAGATCGTGCTCAACATGGGCGTCGGCGAGGCGTCAACGACCGCAAGAAGGTCGACAGCGCCGCCGCGCGACCTCGCGCTGATCGCCGGCCAGAAGCCGGTCGATCACGCAAGTCGCGCAAGGTCGATCGCCGACCTTCAAGCTGCGCGAGGGCATGCCGATCGGCTGCCAAGGTGACGCTGCGCGGCGACCGCATGTACGAGTTCCTCGACCGCCTGGTCACCATCGCGCTGCCGCGCGTGCAGCGACTTCCGCGGCCTCAACCCGAAGAGCTTCGACGGACGCGGCAACTTCGCCATGCGGCCTCAAGGAGCACATCGTGTTTCCCGGAGATCGACTACGACAAGGTCGACCAGATCTGGGGCATGGACATCATCGTCTGCACGACGGCCGAAACCGACGACGAAGCGCGCGCGCTTGCTGCGCGGCTTCAATTTCCCGTTCCGCAGCTAGAGGACCTCGGGATCAGACCGAAAGGCCTTTGGAGGACTGAATGGCCAAGACAAGTTCGATCGAGAAGAACAACCGGCGCCGCGGCTGGTCGCGCAGTACGCGGCCGAAGCGCAAGCGCCTGAAGGCGATCGCCGACGATCTGAAGCGTCCGGCGGAGGAGCGCTTCGCGGCGCGCGCTGAAGCTCGCCGAGCTGCCGCGCAACTCGTCGGCCGTCGCGCATCCGCAACCGCTGCGAGCTCACGGGCCGCGCGCGCGGCTACTACCGCAAGCTCAGGATGTGCCGCAACCAGCTGCGCGATCTGGCGAGCCAGGGCCTGATCCCCGGCATGGTCAAGTCGAGCTGGTAAGGAGGAGCAAGAATGTCGATGAACGATCCACTCGGCGATATGCTGACCCGCATCCGCAACGCGCAGATGCGTCGGCGACTCGAAGGTCGTCGACGCCGGCCTCCAACCTGCGCGGGCGCGTTCTCGACGTGCTCGAGGACGAGGGCTACATCCGCGGCTACGCCGCGTCGAGCACAAGGGCGGCCTGCCCGAGTTCGAGATCGAGCTCAAGTACTACAACGGCCAGCCGGCGATCCGCGAGATCAAGCGCGTCTCGACGCCCGGCCGGCGCGTCTATTCGCCGGTGCAGGGATCTGCCGACCGTCGCCAACGGCCTCGGCGTCGCCATCCTCTCGACGCCGAAGGGCGTGATGTCGGACTCGCAGGCGCGCGAAGCAGAACGTCGGCGGCGAGATCCTCTGCAACATGTTCTAAGCTGAGGTCCCGGCTAGGCGGGAGCCAAGGTTGGAACGACCATGTCACGCATCGGCAAGAAGCCGGTTCCGGTGCCCGTCCGACGTGACGGCGACGGTCGACGGGCGCAGACCGTCAAGGTGAAGGGCCCGAAGGGCGAGCTCGCGCTTCACGTGTCCCGAGCGAGATCAAGGTCGAGAAGACGGCCGACGGCATCGAGGTGACGCCGCGTCGAGGAGACCAAGACGGCGCGCTCCATGTGGGGCATGTCGCGCACGCATGATCGCCAACCTGATCGACGGCGTGACCGAGGGCTACTCGCCGCACGCTCGAGATCCACGGCGTCGGCTTCCGCGCCGCGATGAAGGGCAAGGACAGCTGCAGCTGCAGCTCGGCTTCAGCCACGACGTCGATCTCACACGATCCCGGCCGGCGTCGAGGTCAAGGTGGCGGCGCCAAGCAGGAGATCGTCACGGTCTCCGGCATCGACAAGCAGACTCGTCGGCCAGGTCGCCGCCGACATCCGCGCCTCGCGGCCGCCCGAGCCCTACCAGGGCAAGGGCATCCGCTATACAGGGCGAGTACATCTTCCGCAAGGAAGGCAAGAAGAAGTAAGGACGCCAGGCCATGGCTCAACGCTCGCAAGAACTGTTCGAATCGGCGCACGTCGCGCGTGCGCCGCACGCTCGAAGGCGCATGCGGCGCGGCCGTGCCGCGCCTGTCGGTGCATCCGCTCGTCGAAGCACATCTACGCGCAGGTGATCGACGACGCGCAAGGCACGACGGTCGCCGCCGCCTCGACGCTCGAGAAGGATCTCGAAGGCGTCGCTCAAGACCGGCGCCGACAAGGCCGCGGCCGCCGCCGATCGGCAAGCTCGTCGCCGAGCGGGCCGTCAAGGCCGGCGTCAAGGACGTCGTCTTCGACCGCGGCGGCTATCATCTATCCACGGCCGCGTCAAGGCGCTGGCCGACGCCGCGCGCGAAGGCGGCCTGAACTTCTAATCGAGAGAGGAATTGAGCGTGGCACGTCGCACCAGGCAGAGACCGCGGCCGGGATCGCGACGAGCGCGATAGCGAGTTCACCGACAAGCTCGTGCACATCAATCGCGTCGCCAAGGTGGTGAAGGGCGGCAAGCGCTTCGGCTTTGCCGCGCTCGTCGTCGTCGGCGACCAGAAGGGCCGCGTCGGCTTCGGCCACGGCAAGGCGCGCGAGGTGCCGGAAGCGATCCGCAAGGCGACCGAAGCCGCCAAGCGCAGCCTGGTCCGCGTGCCGCTGCGCGAGGCCGCACGCTGCATCACGACATCGACGGCCGTCACGGCGCCGGCAAGGTCGTGCTGCGCTCGGCCCCGCCGGCACCGGCATCATCGCCGGCGGCCCGATGCGCGCCGTGTTCGAGATGCTCGGCGTGCACGACGTGGTCGCCAAGTCGCTCGGCTCGACCAACCCCTACAACGTGGTGCGCGCCACGTTCGACGCGCTGAAGGAGCAGGAGAACCCGCGCGCGGTCGCCGCGCGCCGCAACAAGAAGGTGAGCGAGATCGTTGTCGCGCCGCCGCGACGGCTCGGCCGCCGGCCGAGGCCGCCGGCGCGGCGTGATCGGCTGAAGCGCGCTGACGGCATGCGCAAGGAGCTGACAGTGACAATGGCGTGACACAGAGCCGGGAAGACGATCACGGTCGAGCAGATCGACGAGCGCCAACCGCGCGGCCCGGCGATCCAGACGCGAGACGCTGATCGGGCTCGGCCTCAACAAGCTGCACCGCCGCGCGCACGCTCGAGGACACGCCGGCCGTGCGCGGCATGATCAACAAGATCCGCCACCTCGTGCGCGTCGTCGACGACAGGCAAGGCGTAAGAAACGCGCTAAGGAGCTGCAGAGTCCGATGCGGCTCAACGAGCTCAAGGACAATCCCGGCGTCGCGCAAGATGCGCGTGCGCATCGGCCGCGGCATCGGCTCCGGCATGGGCAAGCAGGGCGGCCGCGGCGGCAAGGGCCAGACGGCCCGCTCCGGCGTCGCCATCGGCGGCTTCGAAGGCGGCCAGATGCCGCTGCATCGGCGCCTGCCCAAGCGCGGCTTCAACAAGTGCGACCGCAAGGTCTACAACGAGATCAATCTCGGCGCGCTGCAGGCAGGCGGTCGATGCCAAGCGCTGCTCGACGCCGGCAAGCCGGTCGACGCTCGCGGCGCTCGTCGGCGGCCGGCATCGTGCGCCGCGCCACGGATGGCGTGCGCCTGCTCGGCTGCGGGCGAGATCAAGGCCAAGCTGGCGCTCACCGTCAACCACGCCTCCGGCACCGCCAAGGCGGCGGTCGAGAAGGCCGGCGGCTCGATCACGCTGATCGAGACAGAAGGTGCTCGCCGGCCGACGAGGCCAAGCGCAAGAAGATCGGCGGCCAAGAAGGCCGACAGCCGGCAAGCCGAAGGCCGCGGCGAGCAGGACAGCAACAGGCCCGCAGGGACGCCACCGGATGCCTGGCGCGAGAGGCCGCCGATCGGGCGATCGGCGGCTCAGTCCGGAGAGGCCGTGCGCGCGCACCATGGCGCCGGTCCCATGTTGGCGAGGGCAACGGCCAGGGCAGCCGCGCTACGGGCTCGCGTGGGCCGAGGAGAGACGCAATGGTTTCCGCTGCCGAGCAGCTTGCCGCCAATCTGAACTTCGGCGCCTTCGCCAAGGCCGAGGAGCTCGAAGCGCGCATCTGGTTCACGCTGGGCGCGCTGATCGTCTACCGGCTTCGGCACCTACATCCCGCATGCCCGGCATCAATCCGGCCGCCTTCGCGCAGACGCTTCAAGGCGCAGTCCTCCGGCATCCTCGGCATGTTCAACATGTTCGCCGGCGGCGCCGTCGAGCGCATGGCGATCTTCGCGCTCAACATCATGCCCTACATCTCGGCCTCGATCATCATGCAGCTGATGACCATCGATCGTCGCCGACGCTCGAAGCGCTGAAGAAGGAAGGCGAGCAGGGCCGCAAGCAGATCAACCAGTACACCCGCTACCTGACCGTGGTGCTGGCGGCCTTCCAGGCCTACGGCATCGCCATCGGCCTCGAAGGCTCGCGCAGGGCAGCGGCGCCGTCGTCATCGATCCGGGCTGGTTCTTCCGCATCACCACCGTCATCACGCTGGTCGGCGGCACCATGTTCCTGATGTGGCTCGGCGAGCAGATCACCGCGCGCGGCGTCGGCAACGGCATCTCGCTCATCATCTTCGCCGGCATCGTCGCCGGCCTGCCGCCGGCGCTGGCCGGCCTGCTCGAGCTGGCCGGCACCGGCGCGCATCTCGACCGGCCTGCATGCTCGCGCTGCTGGTCGCTGATGCTGGCCGTCGTCGCCGCCATCGTGCTTCATCGAGCGCGCGCAGCGGCGCCTGCTGATCCAGTATCCCAAGCGCCAGGTCGGCAACCGCATGTTCCAGGGCGATGCCTCGCATCTGCCGCTGAAGCTCAACATCGTCGGGCGTCATCCCGCCGATCTTCGCCTCCTCGCTGCTGCTGCTGCCGATCACGGTCGCGCAGTTCACGCGCCAGGCCAGGGCCGCGAGTGGCTGACGCGATCGTCGCCGTCGCTCGGGCCACGGCCAGCCGCTGCTACATCGCTGCTCTACGTGGCGCTGATCGTCTTCTTCGCCTTCTTCTACACGGCGATCGTGTTCAACCCGAAGGAGACGGCCGACAACCTGCAGCAAGTACGGCGGCTTCCTGCCCGGCATCCGCCCGGGCGAGCAAGACGGCCGAGTACATCGACTACGTGCTGACCCGCATCACCGTGCGTCGGCGCCATCTATCTGGCCGCCGTCTGCGTGCTGCCCGAGATCCTGATCTCCTATGCCGCCGTGCCGTTCTACTTCGGCGGCACCTCGCTGCTCATCGCGGTCAGCGTCACGCATGGATACCGTGGCGCAGGTGCAGAGCCATCTGCTCGCGCACCAGTACGAAGGCCTCATCAAGAAGGCCAAGCTCAGAGGGGCCGACGACGGCGATGATGAACTTGATCCTGCTCGGGCCGCCGGGAGCGCGGCAAAGGAACGCAGGCCAAGCGACTCGCCAGAGACGCGGTCTCATCCAGCTTTCGACCGGCGACATGCTGCGCGCGGCCGTGAAGGCCGGCACGCGAGATCGGCCGCAAGGCCAGGCGATCATGGAAGCGGGCGGCCTCGTCCCCGACGAGATCGTCATCGAGCATCATCGCCGAGCGCATCGACCAGCCCGACTGCGCGCAAGGGCTTCATCCTCGACGGCTTTCCGCGCACCGTGACGCAGGCGGCGGCGCTCGACGAGCTGCTGACTCGAAAGGCGCAAGACGCTCGACGCCGTGCATCGAGCTCAAGGTCGACGACGACAGCTGAGCGCACATCGTCGTGTCGCCTGCGCCAAGTGCGGCGAGGCTATCACGACGGCTGCAAGCGCACCAGGTCAGGGCGTCTGCGACGCTGCAGGCACCGAGTTCACGCGGCGCCCGGACGACAACGCCGACGCGGTGCAAGCACGCGTCTCATGGCCTATTACGCGGGAGACAGCGCCGCTGCTCGACTACTACATTCGCACAGGGCAAGTCTGGTCGGTCGACGGCATGGCGCCCATCGCCGAGGTCGGCCAGGCAAATCGACAAGGCTGCTGGGCGAGCTCAAATGCGGCACATGAAGAACGTCTGTCGGCGACACAGTGCGGTTGACGTCAGTGTGGCCTCGGCTACAGACACACAACTTTCGCGACATGAAACGCAGCTGATCCGGACCGCGGCGAGGACTGCGCCTGGGCCGGTTCGCGTCGCGTCAGGGGTTTCGGCCTGCATCACGACGGGTGCGGCGATGCTTCGGCAGGTCCGGCGCCGTACCTGGGAGACGAAGTGGCCCGCATTGCAGGCGTGAATATCCCGACGCAGAAGCGCGTCGTCATTGCGCTCCAGTATATCCACGGCATCGGGCCGAAGTTCGCCAGGACATCTGCGAGCAAGGTCGGCATCTCCCGGCCGAGCGCCGCGTGAACCAGCTGACCGATGCCGAGGTGCTGCAGATCCGCGAGACCATCGACCGCGACTATGTCGTCGAGGGCGACCTCCGGCGCGAGGTCGCCATGAACATCAAGCGGCTGATGGATCTCGGCTGCTATCGCGGCCTGCGCCATCGCCGCGGCGCTGCCGGTGCGCGGCCAGCGCACGCACACCAATGCGCGCACGCGCAAGGGGCCCGGCAAGGCCGATCGCCGGCAAGAAGAAGACGACCTAAGGCGCAGCCTGGCAATCGGCGGCAGGGCGCGTCACGCTGCTGCCGGTACGCCAGCGCACGCATTCAGCCGGATCCGGGAGCTGAACTGAATGGCCAAAGAGCACAGCGCAAGCCAGCGCGACAACGCGTCCGCCGGCGCGAGCGCAAGAACATCACCTCGGGCGTCGCGCACGTGCAGCGCCTCGTTCAACAACACGATGATCACCATCACCGACGCGCAGGGCAACACCATCGCCTGGTCGTCGTCGGGCACCATGGGCTTCAAGGGCTCGCGCAAGTCGACGCCCTATGCCGCGCAGGTCGCGGCCGAGGATGCCGGCAAGAAGGCCATGGAGCACGGCATGAAGATGCTCGAGGTCGAGGTGATGGGCCCGGGCTCGGGCCGCGAGTCGGCGCTGCGCGCGCTGCAGGCGGTCGGCTTCCAGATCACGTCGATCCGCGACGTGACGCCGATTCCGCACAACGGCTGCCGGCCGCGCAAGCGCCGCCGCGTCTGAGCAGACGGCATTCGCCGGCCGGTGCTGCGCTGGGATGCGGCAGCCGGCACGCCGGCTTCCACGATCGCGTGCGACCATGCGACGAACGTGAGGCTCAACCCGTGGCAAACGTACTGCAGAAGAACTGGCAAGACCTGATCAAGCCGAACAAGCTCGAGGTCGCATCCGGCCGCGACCAGCAACCGCATCGCGACCGTCGTCGCCGAGCCGCTCGAGCGCGGCTTCGGCATGACGCTCGGCAACGCGCTGCGCCGCGTGCTGCTGTCGTCGCTGCAGGGCGCGGCCATCACGACCGTGCACATCGACGGCGTGCTGCACGAGTTCTCCTCGATCCCGGGCGTGCGCGAGGACGTGACCGACATCGTCCTCAACATCAAGGAGATCGCGCTGCAAGCATGCATGCCGATGGCGTCGAAGCGCATGGTGCTGAAGAAGGAGGGCCCGGCGCGGTCAAGGCCGCGCGACATCGAGACCGGCGCCGACGTCGAGATCCTCAATCCCGACCACGTGATCTGCACGCTCGACCAGGGCGCCGCGATCCGCATGGAGTTCACGGTCAACACGGGCAAGGGCTACGTGCCGCCGAGCGCAACCGTCCCGACGACGCGCCGATCGGCCTGATCCCGGTCGACAGCCTCTACTAGCCCGGTGCAAGAAGGTCTCCTACAAGGTCGAGAACACCCGCGAGGGCCAGATCCTCGACTACGACAAGCTGACCATGACGGTGGAGACCGACGGCTCGGTGACGGCCGGAGGACGCGGTGGCGCTCGCCGCGCGCATCCTGCAGGACCAGCTCGCCGTCTTCATCAACTTCGAGGAGCCGCAAGAAGCCGATCGAGGCAGCGCCAGGCATCCGGAGCTCGCCGTTCAACGCCGGCGCTGCTCAAGAAGGTCGACGAGCTCGAGCTCTCGGTGCGCTCGGCCAACTGCCTGAAGAACGACAACATCGTCTACATCGGCGACCTGATCCAGAAGACCGAGGCCGAGATGCTGCGCACGCCGAACTTCGGCCGCAAGTCGCTGAACGAGATCAAGGAGGTGCTGGCCAGCATGGGCCTGCACCTCGGCATGGAAGTGCCGAACTGGCCGCCGGACAACATCGAGGATCTCGGCCAAGCGCTTCGAGGACCAGTATTGAGACTGAGGCAATGGGCATTAGGCCGTAGGCAGCGGACTGCCATTGCCTGCTGCCGACTCGACTGCGAGGCGAGGCCATAGAACCTCCACGTCAAACAACCTAAGGGAACTGACATGCGACACAGCAAACTGGGCCGGCGTTTCGGCCGCAGAGCAGCGCCACCGCCAGGCCATGTTCTCCAACATGGCGGCCTCGCTGATCAAGCACGAGCAGATCGTCACCACGCTGGCCAAGGCCAAGGACCTGCGGCGCGTGATCGACAAGCTACGTCACGCTGGCCAAGCGCGGCGACCTGCACTGCGCGCCGTCTCGCTGCCGTCGCGCATGCGCGACGAGGCGATGGTCAAGAAGCTCTTCGACGCGCTGGCGCCGCGCTACAAGGATCGCGCCGGCGGCTATACGCGCGTGCTGAAGGCCGGCTATCCGCTACGGCGATCAGCGCCCCGTTGCCGTCATCGAGTTCGTCGACCGCGACGTCGACGCGCGGGAGCCTGGATTCCGGGCCGACCGAAGGAAGAGACGAGCGGGCCAAGGCCGCTGAAACTACCTTCCGCTACGCTGGACACGGGGCGGCTTCGGCCGCCGCCGCGCACTACCTGCTTCAGCATCGCGCCGGCCGGTGAGAACGGTTCGAGACTAAGCACGGGGCACGTACCGCTTGCGCGTACAATAGCGCGTCGCGTGAGCGAGCCGGGCGCTTTCCCTTCTCCCTCGGAGAAGAGGTGTCGCCGCAGGCGAGCGATGAGGACAGCGCCGGGCAATAGGCGCAAGCCGTATCGCGCCTGCTTGGCGCCCAGCGGGCCACCTCATCGGCGCTTTGGCGCCACCTTCCCAAGGGAGGGGCGCTCCGCCGATTTTTGTTTATTCTCCAGCAATTATCGACGATCGGCGCGGAGCTGGGCGTCGGTAATTGATGATGATAGCCGCAAGACGGTGGCCCCGCGTTAGCGGTGGCGGCCACCGCGAACAGGTGATGCAAGGTTGCCCCGGCGGGACTGCGCACATCCTTGTTTTGCGATGCGAAGCTGCGCAGCCTATATGTCAGGCTTCCGCACCAGCCATTGGAACCGACGCATGTGATTCTTGACCACCGCCTGCCCAAATCCCTTGTCCCGGCCGCGATGCTCCTATTATCGGCCTCGCACCCGCCGCCGCCCAGCGGCGGGCCGTGCCGCAGAGCCGGGCCGAGGTGCAGTTCTCGCTGGCGCCCATCGGTTCACGGCTGAACGGCGCCGGCCGTGATCAGCGTCTATGGCACGCGGGCGGAGAAGCGGCAGCAGGATCCGTTCTTCGACGACCCCTTCTTCCGCCGCTTCTTCGGCGACGGCGGTCTTCGGCGTGCCCGCAGGAGCGGGTGCAGCGGTCGCTGGGCTCCGGGCGTCATCATCGTCCGCCGTCCGGGGCTCGTCGTCACCAATAACCACGTCATCGAGGGCGCGACCGAGGTCAAGGTGGTCGCTCGCCGACAAGCGGGAGTTCGAGGCCGATATCGTGCTGCGCGACCAGCGCTCGACCTCGCGGTGCTGCGCGGATCCGCGTGCCAGAGGCCCCGAGCGCCGTTCCCGGCCATGCGATGTATCGCCGCGACTCGGACGCGCTGCAGGTCGGCGATCTGGTGCTGGCGATCGGCAATCCGTTCGCGTGTCGGCCAGACGGTGACGCAGGGCATCGTGTCGGCGGCTGGCGCGCACGCAGGTCGGGCATCGGCGACTATCAGTTCTTCATTCAGACCGACGCGGCCATCAGCCCCGGCAAGTTCGGGCGGCGGCGCTGGTCGATATGGCCGCGGCGAGCTCGTCGGCATCAACACCGCGCATCTCTCTCGCGCTCGGGCGGCAGCATCAGGGCATCGGCTTCGCCATTCCGGCCGCCATGGTGCGCGTCGTCGGTCGCGTTCGGCCAGGGGGCGGCAGCAAATCGGTGAACGCGGCCCTGGCTCGGCGCGCGGCTGCAGGCGGTCGACGCCCGAGATCGCCGAGAGCATCGGGCTGAACGCGCCCGACCGGCGCGCTGGTCGCCTCGATCTCGCGAGCGCAGCCCGGCGGCGGAAACCCGCGGCGGCCTGCGCACGCGGCGACGTGATCATCTCCGTCGATGGCGCAGGCGGTGCGAGGATACCGAATGCGTTCGGCTATCGCTTCGCCACGCGAGGCGCATCGGCGGCACGGCGCCGCTCGGCGTCGTCCTGCAGCGGCCGCGAGACGACAGCTCAGTCGTGCCGGTCAGAGACAGTCGTCACGCGAGACGCGGCCATGACGAGCCCGGTCAAGCTCGGCGCGCGCTCGCCGTTTGCACGGGCGCGGTAGTCGAGCATCGTCGCCGGCGCTGGCCGGATGAGCTGTCGGCATCGACGCCGTCTGACCGAGGGCGTGGTGCTGTGCTCGACGTCGCCGAAAACAGCGCGGCGGCGCAGACTTCGGCTTCCGCAAAGGGCGACATCGTGCGTCACGGTCAACGGTCAGAAGACCGCGCGATCGCTCGCGATCTCGGAACAGCGCGACCGGCCCGGGCACAGCCGGGTGTGGCGCAATGACCATCAGGCGCGGCGGACAGCAGACCTGTCACCGCCGTGCTCGAGCGGGTGACGGGCGTCCGCGCGCGAGGCGCCATGTCGGCGCCGGGCCGAGCCTGTTCGCGGCGGCCGCCGGCCTCGATCGAGATGCGCCGCGGCCGCTCGCCGACCGGCTGCGGCCGACAGCAGCTCGCCGAGGTGGTCGGGCAGGATCATCTGCTCGGGCCCGACGGCGCGCTCACGCGCATGCTGCGAGACGCCGCTCGCTCGGCTCGCTGATCTTCTGGGGGCCGCCGGGCACCGGCAAGACCACGGTGGCGCGGCTGCTCGCCGACGCGACCGAGCTGCATTTCGAGCAGATCTCGGCGATCTTCTCCGGCGTCGCCGACCTGAAGAAGGTGTTCGAGGCGGCGCGCGGCGCGGCGCGAGACCGGCAGGGGACGCTGCTCTTCGTCGACGAGATCCACCGCTTCAACCGCGCGCAGCAGGATTCGCTTCCTGCCGGTGATGGAGGACGGCACCATCGTGCTGGTCGGCGCCACCACCGAGAACCCGTCGTTCGAGCTCAACGCGCGCGCTGCTGTCGCGCGCGCGCGTGCTGGTGTTCAGCGTCGCTCGACGCGGCGGCGATCGAGAAGCTGCTGGCGCGCGCCGAGGCGATCGAGGGCAGGCCGCTGCCGCTCGACGACGAGGCGCGCGCCGCGCTGGTGCGCATGGCCGACGGCGACGGCCGCGCGGCGCTGACGCTCGCCGAGGAGGTCTGGCGCGCGGCCGCGCGAGGCGAGAGCCTTCGATGCCGCGCAAGCTGCAGGAGATCGTGCAGCGGCGCGCGCCGATCTACGACAAGAGCGCAGGACAGCCACTACAACCTGATCTCGGCGCTGCACAAGTCGGTGCGCGGCTCCGATCCCGACGCGGCGCTCTATTATCTGTGCGCGCATGCTCGATGCCGGCGAGGACCCGCTCTATCTCGCGCGCCGGCGTGGTGCGCATGGCGGTCGAGGATATCGGCCTCGCCGACCCGCAGGCGCTGGTCATCTGCAACGCCGCCAAGGACGCCTACGACTTCCTCGGCTCGCCCGGAAGGCGAGCTCGCGATCGCGCAGGCGCTGCATCTATCTCGCGACCGCGCCGAAATCGAACGCCGCCTACATGGCCTATGGCGCGCGCCAGCGCAGCCGCCAGGGAGGCGCGGCTCGCTGCTGCCGCCGAAGCACATCCTCAACGCGCCGACCAAGCTGATGAAGTCGGAAGGCTACGGCGCGGACTACGCCTATGATCACGACGCGCCGGAGGCGTTCTCCGGCCAGGACTATTTGCCCGAAGCGCTGGGCCGGCAACAGCTTCTACGACGCCGCCCGACCGCGGCTTCGAGCGCGAGATCAGGAAGCGGCCAATGGTGGGAGAAGCTGCGCCAGCAACGGTCGCAACAGACGTGAGGAGGCGGCGGACGTGAGGGACTGCCCGCGCCGGGACCTTTCGCCGCACGCGCTTCTGCTATTGAGACGAGGCGCCTGCCGGTCGCCGGGCAGGGTGCCGATGCGGCTCGTCGCGGTAACACGAAATGGACCCGACATGGAACCGTGACAGGCGAGGCAGCGGCGGCGACCGCGGCAGCGCCCGCCGCGACACCACGCGGCACCGGCCAGGGCCAGCGACGGGTCAAGGCCAGGCCCGAGACAGGCCAAGGTCCGACGCAGCCAAGCCCGAGGCTGCATCGCGGCCGGGTCGCGGCGCTGCGGCCGTGTCACGCCAGGCGGCGGCCCGGCCGCGTCACGGGAGCGCCGGCCGGAACGGCCGGCGCGGCGCCATGCCGAGGCGCAGCGTCGCGCGCCGGCGCCTGGCAGAGCCGGCCGCAGCTCCGCGCCAGCCGCGGCCGGCAACGTGGGCGGCAAGGCGCAGGCCAGGGCGGATGCCGGCCGGGGCGCTGGCGACCGGCGCGTGCAGACGCTGACCGTCGACGCGGGACGAGGCCGACATGCGCGGTCGATCGTTTCCTCGTCGCGCGGTTTCCCCAGCTCGCCTTCACCCATATCCAGCGCATCGTGCTGCGGGGCGAATGCGCGTCGATGGCAAGCGGGCCAAGCCCAGCGAGCGGCTCTCGTCGCCGGCCAGCGCGTGCGCCTTCCCCGCTCAGCTGGAGGGGCGAAAGCCCGCCGCACGCCCGCCCGGGCGCGATGAGAGACCGACGCCGCCTTCCTCAAGTCCCATCACGCTGTACGAGGACCGCGACGTGCTGGTGCTCAACAAGCCCATGGGGCTGGCGGTGCAAGGCGGATCCGGGGACGACGCGCCACGTGGACGGCCTGCTCGAGGCCTGCGCGCGATCGCGACGGGCAGAAGCCGCGCCTGGTGCATCGGCTGGACAAGGATACGGCCGGCTGCCTGGTGGTGGCCAAGACGCGCGCTCGGCCGCGGCGACGCTCGCCAGAGCTTCCGCTCGCGCTGCGGCGCGCAAGATCTACTGGGCGCTGGTCGGCCGGCGTGCCGAGCGCGTCGAGCAGGGCCGCATCTCGACCTATCTGGCCAAGGACAGATGCTGCGGAGGGCGATGCCCGCATGCGGGTCGCCCGCCACGGCGACGAGGCGCCAGCCACGCGGTCACCTATTACGCGCTGGTGGAGAATGGCGGCCAGAAGCTCGCCTGGCTCGTCGCTGAAGCCGTGTGACGGGCCGCACCCACCAACTGCGCGCCCATGCCGCCGCATATCGGCCACCCCATCGTCGGGCGATCCGAAATATTTCAACGTCGAGAACTGGGACCTGCCCGGCGGCACTCAGAACCGCCTGCATCTCTGGCCCGGCGCATCGTCGTGCCCATCCGCGCACCGCCAGGCCCATCGACGTCACGGCGCCGCTGCCGCCGCATATGGCGCAGATCGTGGAACCTGCTGGGCCTGGACGCGGAGCCGCTACGATCCCATCATCGATGCC
>ERZ1370068.4666-contig-3725_pt1 | contig 15787 bp, 29 predicted proteins | sample MGYA00561227_ERZ1370068 | MGnify/ENA primary metagenome ERZ1370068 (study PRJEB38410, sample SAMEA6850437) | metagenome | study: Metagenomic assessment of the ecological functions of the soil: analysis of the soil microbiota associated with the...
CGCGCGCCGGGCGCAGGTCGCCGCGACGCAAGACCGGCACGTCGCAGGCGTCGGTCGCGTTGAAAGAGGCCTGCCTGATCTCGGAACGGCGCGTCTGCGCTGCGGTCCCGCACGCAGGATCGAACCGCTTGGTCGCTGGCTTCGGGATGCGGCCGATCGCCGTGACCTGGAAATTGACGATCTCGACCGCCTCGGCCTGCGCCATGTGGCCGTAACGGCGTTGGTGCGCATCGTGGAAGCGCTTGCACCAGATCGGCCAGGTCGTGCGGCTCCGTGCAGGCTCGGCACCGGCACCGCCACTTCGTAGGACTGGCCGCGGTAGCGCATGCCGGCGTGCCGCACGGTCTGCAGACGCTCGCGCGGGATTTGCTCCTGCACCAGGTCCTGCAACGCGTCCGCTTCCATCGCGGCGAAGATCGCGTCGAGCTCGGCGGCTGTCGTCCCGTCGACCGGCGTGATGCGGGTCAGGCTGCGCTGCTGGTGCACGTCGGTCACCAGCATGCCGTGGGCGCTGAAGGTGCCGGGATCGCGCGGAATGAGAATGCGGCTGATGCCGAGCTCGGCGGCGATCAGGCCGGCGATGGTCGGGCCCATGCCGCCGAACGGCACCAGCGTGAACTCGCGCGGATCGTAGCCGCGCTCCGACCGTGATGGTGCGCATCGCCACCATCACATTGGTGGCGAGCACGCGCAGGATGCCCCACGCCGCCTCGATCGGAGATGATCCCGAGCGGCTTCGCCACGCGGCGTGGCCACCGCCTCGCGCGCTTTCGCGCTCGCGATCGGCATCGCGCCCGCGAGCAGCGCGGTGGGATTGAGATGACCGAGGAGGACGAGCGCGTCGGTCAGCGTCGGCTCGCTGCCGCCGCGGTCGTAGCATGCCGGGCCGGGATGGGCGCCCGCGCTTTGCGGACCGACCTTGAGGACGTGACCCAGCTGCACCGATGCGATGCTGCCGCCGCCGGCGCCGATGGTTTCGATGTCGACGGTGTGCGTGCGCAGCGGATGCCGCGCCACCGTCACCTCCGATTTGAACAGCGGCCGGCCCGGCAGCACCGCCATGTCGGAGCTGGTCCCGCCGGTGTCGAAGGTGATGAGATTGTCGATGCCCTTGACGTCGCCGAGATGGCGGCCGCCGATGACGCCGGCCACCGGGCCCGACATCACGGTCTGGATCGGCGTGCGCGCCAGCATGCTGGCGCTCGCCGCCCCGCCGTCGGATTTCATCATCAGCGCGCGGGAGCGCGGAAAGCGCCGGCGCGACAGGTCTTCCAGCGTCCGCAGATAGCGCGAGACCGGCGGACCGATATAGGCGTTGGCCACGGTCGACGCCGTGCGCTCGTATTCGCGCCATTCCGGATTGACCTCGTGCGACAGCGACACGTAGAGATCGGGCGCGATCGCGCGAATGATCTCGGCCGCCGCTCTGCTCGTGGCGCGGGATTGGCGTAGGCGAACAGGAAGCACACCGCCACCGCCTCGACCCCGTCGGCCACGAGCTTGCGCACGGCGGCGGCGACGTCCTCCGCCATGCAACGGTTCGACGACCTCGCCCTGGGAGCCGATGCCGCTCGCCGATCTCGAAGATGCGGTCGCGCGGCAGCAGCATCTTCGGCGCCGGCGCGAAGATGTTGAACACGTCCTCGCCGCGCCACTGCCGCCCGATCTCGTAGACGTCGCGGAAGCCGCGCGTCGTCAGCAGTCCCGTGCGCACGCCCTTGCCTTCGAGCAGGGTGTTGAGCGCGGCGGTCGAGCCATGCAGGATCAGCGTCACCGCATCGGCGCCGAAGTCGCGCGCCAGATCCGCGGTGATGGTCTCCATCGACGCGCGGCGGGCTGCGCCGGGTTGGAGACATATTTGCGGACGGCGACGAGCTCGCCCTGATCCTCGTCGAACGCGGTGACATCGGTGAAGGTCCCGCCGACATCGATGCCGACACGCAATTTCATCGCGCGGTCTTCTGCCCCGCAGCCGCGCGGTCGCGGCGGCGTCGACGGCGAGATCGGCGTCGAGCGCGACCCCGTAATCGTCGCGCGCGGAGGCGCGCGAGACATAGCCGCGCGCGACGTCCTCGCGCACCCGGCCGACCTCGCGCTGATGGGGATCGCCCCAGCCGCCGCCGCCGGCGAATTCCACCGACAGGAGATCGCCGCGCTGGAGGCGCACGCCCGCCACTTTCGAGGTCAACGCGCGCTCCGTGGGGCCGCCGGGGTTCAAGCACCGCCTTCGAAGCGCGCGCGGGCTTGGCGCCGAAGACGCCGAGGGAGGAGAACTTGAACCGGTCCATGCGCAGGTTGACGCTGGTTTCGTCGGCCAGGATGCGCCACTGCCGGCGCACGCCGAGGCCGCCGCGAAAGATCCCCGGCCCGCCCGAATCGCCCGCGAGCTCATAGCGCTCGACGCGCACCGGAAACTCGGTCTCGATGGCTTCGACCGGCGTGTTCATCACGTTGACGACCAGCTCGTCCATGGCGCTCACGCCGTCGCCGTCGGGCCGGGCGCCGGTGCCGCCGTTGAGGATCTCGTATTGCGAATACCAGCGTCCTGATTTCGGATGGCGGCCCGCGCTCGACAGCGAGCCGCCGGCGGCGCTGCCCGGCGCCGGCACGCGTCCGGGCACGGCCTGCGCGAGCACGCGCATGATGACCGAGGTCGTGACCTGGCTCGGGCGCACATACATGTTCACCGGCGCGGGAAAGCGCGGGTTGAGCAGCGAGCCTTCCGGCGGATAGGACACGCGCACCGGCCGCGACAGGCCGTCGTTCACCGGCAGGGCCGGAATGAAGATCATCTTCACCAGGCATTCGATGAAGTTGCGCGAGACGCAGGGCCGCAGGTTGATGGGTCCGCGCGCCTGCGCGTCGCTGTCGAGGATGAAGTGCAGCGTGTCGCCCTCGACCCGAAGCGACGCCGAGATGCGATGCGGCTTTCGCGAGCTCGACGCCGTCGTCGTCGAGATAGTCGGTCTCCGGGCCGTAGAGGCCGTCGGGCACTTTGGCGATTTCCTTGCGCAGCTCGGCTTCGCAGATGTCCATCCAGCGCCGCCAGCAGGCGAGCACGGTATCGACGCCGTACTTGCCGAACAGCTCCGCGAATTTGCTCAGCCCGTAGGTGTTGGTGTTGACCTGCGCCTTGATGTCGCCCCAGGTCACTTCCGGCGTGCGGGTGTTGGCGCAGATGAGCGCCTCCACGTCGGAGTTGATCTCGCCGCGGCGGAGAATCTTGAGCGGCGGGATCAGCAAGCCCTCCTGGAACAGATCGGTGGCGTCGCCGCTGTTGGTGCCGGGAACCTTGCCGCCGAGGTCGGGCTTGTGGGCGATGTTGCCGATGAAGCCGACCAGCCGCTCGCCGACGAATATCGGCGAGATGACGGTGACGTCGGTCGCGTGGTTCTGGCAGGCCTGGTAGGGATGGTTGACGATGAAGGCGTCGCCCGGCTCGGTCGCATCGCGGAAGCGCCGGCGGATCTCGTTCACCTGCGCCGCCAGCGGCCCGATATGCAGCGGCTGCGGAATGCCCTGCGCGACCATGCGGCCGGCGCCGTCGAAGATGGCGAAGGTGAAATCCTGGCTTTCCTTGATGATGGTCGAATAGCCCGTGCGCAGCATGTTGAGCGTAAGCTCGCGCGCGATCTGCAGCGTGGACTGATAGATGACTTCGAGGTCGATGGCGTTCACGGCCGGCATTTCGGCCTCGTCATGCCCGCGAAGGCGGGCATCCAGTAACCACCACTGCAGCAATCGGCTAGGGACGTGCATCACACAGCGTGTACGGCGGATTACTGGATCGCGCCGCTCTGCGCGGGCGATGACAGCGTGAGTGGGTCTCACTCGGTTCGCATGCTCATTTCACCGGATACGCCTTCTCCAGCTGCGCGAAATAGCCCTCCTGCTTGAGCTGGTCGATGATGCTGAGATCGAGATAGTCGTTCACGTTGCGGCTGCCGATATCGGTCCCGATCGCCTCGAGCTGCTCGAGCACGCTCCTGGCGCCTTCGACCGAGGGCGCTGCGTCGCGCGGCATCAGGCGCTTGAAATCGGCGTAGGTCGCCTCGATGACTTTCGGATCGCTGGTCTTGAACTTTTGCGCGATCACCTCCTTCGCCTTCTTCTCGTCGGCGAGCGCGAGGTAGGCGCCCGCGATGTAAGCCTTGACGAAACGCGTGAGGGTGGCGCGGTTCTGCTTGAGCATAGCCGCTGGTGACGACGACGGAGTCGAAAATCCACGGCGTGTTGGCGGCGGCGAGATCGATGAGCGGGCTGAAGCCGCGCTCCTTGGCCACCGTGATCCCCGGCTCGATCAGCGGGGCGACATCGATGCGGCCGGCCATCAGCGCGGCCAGCCGCTGCGAGCTGCCGCCGATCTGGGAGACGGTGACGTCCTGGCGGGTGAGGCCGAGCTTCTTGAGCAGGATGCCGATGGCGATGTCGGTCTCCGAGCCGAAGGTGCTGATGCCGAACGTCTTGCCCTTGAGGTCGCCCATCCCGACCCCGGCCTTGGTGAACATGGTGATCGGGATGGTGTTGCAGGTGGAGGTCACCAGCCGCAGGTCGGCGCCCTGCTTGTTGGCGAGCACCGCCGGCGCGAGCCCGACATGCATGCCCTGGATTTCGCCGGAGAGCAGCACCTGCAGGCCGCGGGTGCCGCCTTCCATGTTGATGACCTCGGTCTTGATCCCTTCCTTTCGTAGAAGCCGCCGGCCTCTCCCATCCAGACCGGGAAGATGGTCACGACCGGCGCCGAGATGCCGATCTTGAACGGGATCAGCTCGGCGGCCGTGGCGGGCGACGCCGCCGCCAGCGCGAGCGCGAGGCAAGTCGCGATGCTGCGGAACGTGCCAATTCGCATGATGTCCTCCTCCTGACGCGGGTGCCCGGTTGGATCGAGCTGTCCGCCCACAATGGGTTAGGAATTGGGATCGCTCCGGTCAACCGCGCGGCTGGTTGCGATCGGCCCTGCACGTCCTCCTCGATCAGGCTCCAGATGCGGTCCTCGATCTGCATGGAAACGCGCCTCGCGTTTCACCGCCAGCCGGCGCGGCCGCTCGATCGCCACCGGGATGATCTCCTTGACGCTGTCCCGGCCGGCCGGAGAACACCGACGACGCGGTCGGACAGATAGATCGCTTCGTCGATCTGGTGGGTCACGAACAGCACGGTCTTGCTGGCTTGCACCCAGATCCGCAGCAGCTCCTCCTGCATCACCTCGCGGGTCTGCGCGTCGAGCGAGGCGAACGGCTCGTCCATCAGCAGGATCTTCGGGTCCATGACCAGCGCGCGCGCAGGTTCACGCGCTGCTGCATGCCGCCGGAGAGCTCATAGGGATAATGATGCTCGAAGCCGGACAGCCCGACCATCTCGATGAAATGCGCCGCGCGTTCCTTGCGCCTCGCGCGTTTTGACGCCGAGGCATTCGAGTCCGTAGAGGACGTTGCGAAGCACGGTCCGCCACGGCAGCAGCGAGGCGTCCTGGAACACCACCGCGCGGTCCGGCCCCGGCTTCGTCACCTCCTTGCCGTCGACCAGGATGCGGCCCGACGTCGCGGCGATCAGCCCGTCCACCACCGAGAGGAACGTGGTCTTGCCGCAGCCGGACGGCCCCACGATCGAGACGAATTCGCCGTCCATGATCGTCAGGTTCACGCCGCCGAGCGCCATCAGCCGCGTAGTTGGTGCGAGGCTGGAAATACTCCAGCCGGATGTCCTGCGCTTCGAGCTTGGGGTGCATGGCGCGTTGCACTCGGTCAGGACGGCGGACGCCAGACGTCGACGCTGGCGCTCGATCCGCCGCACGATCTCGACCAATGTCACGCCGATGGCGACGATGGTGAGCACGCCGACGAACACCTTGTCGGTCTGAAAGCGCGAGCCGGCCTGGCTGATCATGGCGCCGATGCCGGCGGCGGAGCCGTAGATCTCGCCGACCACCACGCCGATCATCCCGCGTCCGACGGCGAGGCGCAGTCCCGCCAGCAGGAAGGGGATCGCGCTCGGCAGGATGATGGTCCGGAACAGCCGCCAGTCGCTGGCGCTGAAGCTCGCCGCGACCTTGATCAGGCGCGGATCGGTGGTGCGGACGGCGGCGTGGGCGTTGATCGCGAGCGGCAGCACCGCGAGCAGAAAGATGATCAGGACCCGGCGCCGACGCCGGTGCCGACCCAGATCACGAGCAGCGGCAGGAATGCCACCTGCGGCGTGGCGTTGAGCGCCGCCAGCAGCGGCTCGACCGCGTAGGAGAAGCGCCGGTACCAGCCGGCCGCGAGGCCGAGCGGGATGCCGACGACGATGGCGAGGGCAAGGCCGAGCACATAGCCGATGCCGCTCCAGGCGAGGTCGCGCCAGATTTCGCCGGTCACGAAGAACATGCGGAAGGCGGCCTGCGGCGACCAGCGTCGGCGAGGAGATGAAGATCGGCTTGAGCTGCCAGCGCTCCGCCGATGCGCCCAGCAGCGGGTGCAGCAGGCGCGCCCACCAGCCGCGCTCGAGGCCTTCCCAGGCGATCAGGAACAGCACCACCATGCAGCCCGCCGAGGATGGCGCGCTCGTGCGCGACATAGAAGCGCAGCATGGCCGGCATTTGCGATTGGTGCGGCATCGCTCGCGCGCCGTCGCCGATGGGCTCGATCACACTCACGCTGCTGCGCCCGTCATCGCTGCTGTTGCGCTGTCATGATCGATCAGTGCAGATCCGGCCGCCATTTTTCGAACCGCCGCTCGAAGGCGTCGAGCAACGCCACCACCACGAGCCCGGTGGCCATGAAGATCAGCACGCCGAAGAACACGACGTCGGTCTGAAACGTATTGCCGGCCTCCGCGATCATGTGGCCGAGCCCCGCCGTCGACGCATAGAGCTCCGCACGACGACCCCGCCGAGCAGCGCGCGCCCGGCGCCGTATTTCAAGCCGGTGAAGATGAACGGCACGGTGCCCGGCAGGATGATGCTGGAAAGATCTTGATCCGCGAGGCGGAGAAGCTGCGCGCGACCCGGATGAAGCGCGCTTCGCTCGTCTTCACGCCGGCCTGGGTGTTGATGAGGATCGGGATGACGGCGCCGAGGAAGACGACCACGACCTTGGACCAGATGCCGATGCCGAACCAGATGACGATGAGCGGCAGCAGCGTGACGCGCGGCACCGCGTTGAGCGTATCGACGAACGGGCTCAGCATGTATGTGCAGACGCTTGGACAGGCCGACCGCGAGCCCGAGCGGGATCGCCACTGCCACCGCGGCGCCATAGCCGAGAATGAATTCTCTGCCGCTGACCTGCGAGGTCGTTCCAGAAATCGCGATCGCGGCTCAGCCGCCAGCCGGCCTGTGCGATCCGGCGTGGGAGAGGGAAGGAACAGCGGATCCACCAGGCCGCTGCGGCCGACCGCCTCCCATGCCAGCAGCAAGGCGACCAGCGTGCCGCCGCGCTGATCGCCAGGCGTTCGTGCGCGAGATAGAGCCGCGCCAGCCGCGGGACGCCGGCGCTCGCCGTAGGCAGCGTGCTCGCCATGTGCAGGAATGGCCATCAGGTACCCGGTGCAACGATCGAACGCAGCACAGCGAGTCACTGCGCTGAGTTTCTCGCGCCGTCATTGCCGGGCTTGACCCGGCAATCCATCCTCTTCGAAGACAGAGTCTTTTTCGATGGATGCCCGGTCAAGCCCGGGCATGACGACGATGAGATGCAGGGGGCGAATTAGGTCAGGGTCGGTGTACGCGAGCGCAATGTGACCGTTGGCCATTCGGCTGCCATCGCCGAAATGCGACGGGCTTGGCCTCGGCCATCAGGTGACGTGCAGCGTCGGCGCTGATCCATCGAGGCCCCAGCATGAACCAGCGCTTTGATCTGACCGGACGCACCGTCATCATCACCGGCGGCGGCAAGGGGATCGGCAAGGTCTATGTCGGAGGAATTCGCCAAGGCCGGCGCCCGCGTCGTCGCCGCCGACATCGACGGCGCCGCCGCGAAATCGGTGGCCGAGGCGCTTGATCGCGCAGGGCTTGCAGGCGATCGGTCTCGCCACCGACATCGCGAGCGAAGAATCCACCAAGGCCATGGCGCAGGCCGCGCTCGAGCGCTTCGGCGCGATCGACGTGCTCGATCAACAATGCCTCGCTGATGAGCGTGCTGCGCGCGGCGCTCCTGGCTGGAAATCCCGGTCGAGGAATGGGACCGGGTGATGGCGGTCAACCTGCGCGGCATGTTCCTGTCCTGCCGCGCGGTGTTTCCCGCCATGAAGGCGCAGCAGGCGCGGCAAGATCGTCAACATCTCGTCGTCGCGGGTGTGGGAGGGCACGCCCAACCGGCTGCACTACACCACCTCGAAAGCCGGCGTGATCGGTTTCACCCGCGCGCTGGCGCGCGAGGTCGGCGAGTTCGGCATCACCGTCAACGCGGTCACGCCCGGCATGACGCAGAGCGAGACGCAGGTCGCAGTCGTCATCGGGAAACTATCTCGCCACCCGCGTCGCCGGCCGCGCCATCGAGCGCGTGCAGGTGCCCGCCGATCTGGTCGGCGCGGTCATGTTCCTGTCGTCGGCCGCGAGCGATTTCATGACCGGGCAGACCATCAACGTCGACGGCGGCAAGGCGATGCATTGATCGCTGGCGTGGGGCAGGCACCGCAGTTGCACCCGGCAGCCCCTTGCCACTCCGTCTTCACCAGCTCCAACCTTGGCGAGCAGCGGCTCGTCCGTCACCCGCAACACGACCGCGTCCTCGTCGGCTACGAGCGCATGCGCGGTGCCAGCACGGCACCGTGATCACGTCGCCGACCGCGAGCGTTTCGTCCGCTCCGCCATCGATCTGACCCGCGCCTTGCCGCTGATGACGGAATAGAGTGATTGACCGTGGTCTTGGCGACCTCGCGGCGGCGTGCCCGACGGCAGCCGCATGCAGGTGCAGGCCGATGGTCGGCAGCGCGTCTTTGGCGATCTCCACCGTCCTCGCGTCGCGTTCCCGGCCCGAGTGCCTCGCGCGACGGAATGCGCATGCGGCGAGGGGCCGCTGCGGGTGATCGGTCTCGAAGCCCGTCGGGATTGGGCTCGAAGAACATCGCCTCGCTGAGCTGAATGAACGGCATGTCGAGAAAATCGATCCAGTAGCCGGTCTCGTCGCTCTCGTTGACATGGCCGTGCCAGCACCACGACGGCGTCAGCACCACGTCGCCCGCGCGCCATGTCGACGCGGGCGCCGTTCGACCACGGTGTAGGCGCCGGGCTTGGCCTGCGACGACCAGCCGCAGCGCCGCCGCGGAATGGCGGTGCGTGCGCGCGGTCTCGCCCGCCATGCACGCATCTGATAGGCGGCGACCAGGTGGCGGCGTGGTCGCGTAGATGTTGCCCTCGATCGGGTTGACCATGATCAGGTTGCGCCGCTCGGTCTGCTCGGCCGGCACCAAGTCGCCGCGACTGGTCGAGCGCCGCGCTTCGCCGCGGCGAACCGCCACACCGCCGGGCTGGAATTTCGGCTTCGGCGCGGCCCACATCGACGGCTCCGGCCGCGCCCAGCCCGGCGAAAAGCTCTGCCGGCCGAGTTCGCGTAATAGAAGCGCGGATGTGCTGGCTCGTGGTCTTCATTGTCAATCGTCTCAGGTCGCGACGTCTGGCGTGACGTCGACGAGGCAACCTCAGGTCCGATCTTGGCGCACCGGCAGCTCGACTCTGCGCCGCGCACGCGATCGATGACCGCGCGGGCATCCGCGGGCTCCGCATCGGCGCGCCAGGCCACATGGCCGTCGGGGCGCACCAGCACAAGCCGGCGCTGGTAGAGCGTTCGCGACACGTCCGGCGCGTCGAGCGTCGACGATGCGTCAAGCGGCACGCCGCGCTCGGCGCGCGGCGCGTTGCAGGCCCTCGCCCGCCGGCGCATCGCCGCCGAGGCGCAGCAGCACGAAGCCGCGTCCGAAGAGATCGAGCGTCGAGCGGCCGTCGGCGAGCCAGACATGCGGCGCGCGCGCGCCCGGCCGCGCGGTCTGGGTATAGGTCGAGGTCTCCGAGCGGCGGCGCCGGCGTGCCGTCCGGGCACGACGATCGGCGAGTCGTCGTAGCGGTAGCCGAGGTGATAGCCGTTCATGAACCACTCGTGCCGCATCGTCTCGGTGTACCAGTCGCCATACTCCTTGCGCGCGGCGTCGCCTGCCGGGCCGGGCTCGAACATCTCCGGCGGCGGCGGGCGCTGCGCGCGCGTCGCCAGCATGCGCTCGAGATTGTCGGTCGACGCCGCGACGTTGCGCAGCGCCACCGGCCGGCGCTCGATCTCGTAGCTGGCGCAGCAGCTCCGCGCCGCCCCAGCCGCGCGAGCACCGCCTCGAGCTTCCAGCCGAGATCGACCGCGTCCTGATGCCGGTGTTCATGCCGAAGCGCGCCGGTCGGCGACATCAGGTGCGCGGCGTCGCCGGCGATGAAGACGCGCTCGGTGCCGTAGCGGTCGGCGACGAGCTCGCGCCGCACCCAGCGCATCACCGAGAGGATCTCGTAGTCGAAGTCGCGGCCCATGGCGCGCCGCGAGCGCCGCGCGGATGTCGGCCTCGGTGTGGTTGACCTTGTCGGGCGTAGCCGACGATCGACATGCGGAAGCGGTCGCCGCCGTTGATCGCCACGATGGTGAGCCAGGTGCCCTCCGGCCCGATGAAGATGAAGCGGTAGCCCTTGCCCTTGTCGTGCAGCGCGGCGAAGTCCGGGCAGCGGAACATCACGTTGGTGGTGTAGGTGAGCGCCGGATTGCCGCTCATGGTGATGCCGAGCGCGCTCGCGCACCGTGCTGGCGCCGCCGTCGGTGCCGACCAGGTAGTCGGCGTCGATCGTCGCGGGTCTGCGCCGGTGCGCGGTGTCGCGCACCGTCGCGACGCACGCCATCCGCGCGTTTCCTCGAACGCGATCAGCTCGGTGTTGTAGCGCAGCGTCACGTGCGGAAACGACGTCGCGAACCGCTTGCAGGATCGGATCGAACATGTCCTGCGGCACGCGCTCGCGCTTCTGCGGGCTCTCCGGCGGGCAGGTCTCGAGCGCGCGGCCGGGAAACTTCTCGCGGCCGAGCTCATAGCCGTTGAGCGCGGTGAGCGTAGACGTAGTCCTGCGGATAGTCGCCGCGGATAGGGCGCGTCGCGCACCCAGTCGGCGATGCCCCAGCGCCGGCAGAACTCCATGGTGCGCACGCCGACGAGGTCCATCTTCGGCTGCTCGATCGCGCCGTCGGTCTTCTCGATCAGCGTGCAGGCACGCCGCGCCAGCCGAGATCGCCGGCGAGCGCCAGCCCGACCGGGCCGGCGCCGACGATCAGCACCGGGTGCGCTCGCTCATGCGCGTCCCGCGCGATCCGGCGCTTAACGCTCGGCATATTTGCGCTCCAGCGCGTCGAACTCGATCCTTGCGCACCAGCCGCTGCCGCTCGGCGAAGTCGACCGCCAGCTCGGTCGCGTCGCCCATCTGGCCGTTGCGCTGCAGCTCGCCGAGCGCCGCCTGCATGCCGAGCAGCGCCGCCTGCAGCGCGACGTTGGCGTAGATCACGCCGGCAAAGCCCAGCTCCTTGAGCTTCTCGTTCGGGCAGCTCCGGCGTGCGTCCGCCGAGCACGATGTTGACGAGCTGCGGCCACGGCAGCCGGCGCGGATGTCGGCGATCTGCTCCGGGCGTCGGTCGGCGCCTCGACGAAGGTCACGTCGGCGCCGGCCTCGCGATAGGCCGTGCGCGCGCTCGATCGCGGCCTCGAAGCCTTCGACGCGCGATGGCGTCGGTGCGCGCGACGATCAGCAGATCGGCGATCGCGTGCGCGCGTCGACCGCGGCCTTGACCTTCGCCACCATCTCGGCCGCCGGGATGACGTCCTTGCCGTCGAAATGGCCGCAGCGCTTGGGAAACACCTGATCCTCGATCTGGATCGCGTCGGCGCCGGCGCGCTCCAGCAGCTTGACGGTGCGCACCATGTTCGAGCGCGTTGCCGAAGCCGGTGTCGGCATCGACCATCAGCGGGCCCGGAAACGCCTCGCGGATCGCCGCCACGTGGTCGGCGAGCTCGGTCAGCGTGACCAGCCCGTTGTCGGGGATGCCGAGAAAGGTGTTGGCGATGCCGGCGCCGGTGACATAGGCGGCCGGAAAGCCCAGATCGGCCACCACGCGCGCCGCCAGCGCGTTGCTGACGCCCGGCAGCAGCAGCGGCGGCGCCGGGCTGAGCATGGTGCGAAATTCGCGGCGGGATACATGGCTTGCCATCGATCGATCCCTTTTGACAGTGCACGGTGAATGGAATCAGCAGGGGCGGCAAATCCTCGGTCTGCTCCCTCCTTGAGGGCAGGGGAATCGCATATGGATTTGAGGAGGGTATTGCAGGTTCACACAAGATGGATTCTGAGGTCGACTCCCGAAGCACAGGTGGAGTCGGATGGAGAAATTCAAGAAGGCTTTTCGACGGTTGCCGGACCCCAGGGCGGACAACGCACGGCACGAGTTGCTGGAGGTTTTGTTCATTGCTCTTGGCGGCGACACTGTGTGGCGCCGAGGGCCCTTCGGACATGGCCACGTTTGGGCAATCCAAGGAAGGGCTGCTGCGGCTGGTCCTGCAGTTGCAGCACGGGGTGCCCAGCCACGATACGTTCAGCCGGGTCTTCCGCCTGCTGGACCCGCAGGCGTTCGAGGCCGCATTCCGCCGGTTCATGGCAGGCTTCGCCAAGGCCAACGGACTGGAACTGCGCGGTGTGGTGGCGGTGGATGGCAAAGCCTTGCGCGGTGCCTTCGAGCGTGGCCGGCAAAGCACGCCGCTGCACATGGTCAACGTCTGGGCGGCGGAGGCGCGAATGTGCTTGGCTCAGCGCAAAGCCCCCGGCCGCAACGAGGCAGCGGGCGCGTTGGAAGTCCTGGGCCTGCTGGACCTCGAAGGCTGTATCGTTACCGCGGATGCACTGCACTGCCATCGCGACTTTGCCACCACGGTGCTCGAGCGGGGTGCGGATTACGTGCTGGCGCTCAAGGAGAACCAGAGCAAGCTGTTCGCTGCGGCCGCTCGGCGCTATGCGCGCAGCGGAGCCCGCAGCGTTGCCGAACGGCGCGAACCCGCCACTCACGATCGCTGCGAGTGGCGGCGCGCCACCGTCCTGCGCGATACCACTTTCGCCGCGGTCCAGAAGTTCCCCGGCGTCGTTGCGCTGGCCCGCATCACCTCGCGCCGACGCGTCGCTCGGTGCCTGTGCGGAGCCTCCCCAGGTGCGCTACTTCCTGCTCTCCAAATATATTCCCGCCAAGCAACTGCTGCGCATCGTGCGCTCCCATTGGGGCATCGAGAACCAGCTGCATTGGGTGCTCGATGTCGTCTTCAACGAGGATCGCAACCGAACTCGCAAAGACAACGCGCCCGAGAACCTTGCGATCCTCCGAAAGCTCGCCCTCAATCTCGTCCGCAGCCACCCTGCAGCCACGTCCCTGCGCCAGAAAATCAAACGCGCGGGATGGGACGACGCCTTCCTCTTGGGCATGCTCGGTCATATGCGATAGCCCTGCCCTTGGGGGGAGGGGAAGGTTAGCTGGGAGGGGGTCAGTCGTTGTCGCACGAGATGTGTCCGGCTAACTCCCCACCCCCACCCCAACCCCTCCCCACAAGGGGATCGTTGGCGAATTTCGGCAGGTGTGATCCAACGGCGAAGAGGAATCGCGGTGCGGGAGAGATTGGGATGTCGGAACGGGACCAACTGGAGCCTGTCTGGAGGCTCTGATGTCGCCGGCGGTCGGGCGGAACGAGGCGTTGGAGCGGTTGGGCGCGAGATGTGAAGTGGTATCGCTTCGAGAAGCTGCTCGGCCGGCTGAAGCCGGAAGGAGCCGGCCGGCCGCCCTTCGATCCGCTTCTGATGTTCAAGGCGTTGCTGTTGCAGCAATGGTATCGACCTGTCGGATGCGGAGTTGAGGAGGCGCTGAACGACCGCATGTCGTTCCGTCGCTTCCTCGGGCTGTCGCTGGAGGACGCCTCGCCCGATCACACGACCCTGTGCCGGTTCCGCAACCGTCTGGCGGAAGCGGGACTGGCGGAGAAGTTGTTTGCCGAGTTCGAGCGGCAGCTGGAGCGGCATGGACTGCTTCTCAAGCGCGGCACGATGATCGATGCGACGCTGGTGGAGACGCCGTTCCGGCCCGGACGGCAAGACGAAGCGGACAAGGGGGCCACCCGCCGGTAGACGCGGACGCCGCGCTGACGGCGCGCCAGGGCCGGCGCGGCACCCATTACGGCTACAAGGTGCATGCCGGGGTGGAGGTGGAGACGCGGCTGATCCGCCGCCTCGTTTTGACGCCGGCCAATGTCAACGAGACGACGATCGCCGACGCGCTCGTCTGCGGCGATGAGAGGGCGGTCTATGCCGACAAGGCCTATGCCAAGAAGGCACGGCGAGCGATGGTTGCGTTCGCTGCAGGATCAAAGACCGCATTATGCACAAGAGCTGGGGCGGCGGGCCGTCGTTGCGCGCTTCCCAGAAGCGCCATAACGCATTGATCGCCCCGATCCGGGCGCAGGTAGAGGGCGTCTTCGCCACACTCAAGCGCTGGATGGGCTTCGATCGGGTCCGCTACGTCGGGCTCGCCAAGAATACTGCGCATCTGCACCTCGTCGGGCTCGCCTACAACATGAAGCGCGGGCTCAAGTTGGCCGGATGACGGGAGAGTTACGTCCTGCAGCTGCCGCAGAGCCAAAAAATACGCAAGACAGCCCTCCGGAAGCTAGTCGCATCTCTGCCCCCGCCAACGGCCGCAGTACGAAAGCCCATCATGACAAGCCAATTACGCAACGATCCCCAGCGAGGCGGGAGCGCACCGAGTACGCGGCGAGTGTTCAACCCACGGATCTGCTCCGAAGCGGAAGTTGAGCCCATTCTTTTTCACCCCACGCGGATGGCCCATTATAGTCGGGGCGGGGAGATCCTCGAACATCGTGCAGCATGGCGTCCACCGCCGGCATGCTGCCGACCTGGTTCGGCGTCCACATGTCCCCGATCGCCGAGGCAATATGCGCGGCTTGAAAGTAGCGATCTGACGGCGGCACGGCGCGGGCCGTCCCGGCGATGGCCGGCGAGATGCGTTCAAGCAGGCCGTCAACTACGTTTTTCCGAAACGTGAGGGTGCAGACCCCCAATTGGTGACCTTCGATCGTCGACGAAAACAGGTGCACGCCCCGGTCGAGACGCCGGGCAACTCCTGGCTCTACTATTTGAAGAGATCAGACCGGATCTGATTGTTCTCGACGAGAAGAGTGGCAGGATATCGTTTGAGGGCGATGGCACGATCGTAGAGCATACGTTTGATTTCCTGCTGAAGGTCGATAAGGACAATAAGAATTCCATCATGCTCCGGGGGCGAGGCTGAACGCACCAGGGACGCACTCAAGCCGATCTTTACGAAATATTGTTTGCCGAAGCCGGGATGATTGATCCGGCGCCTTGAAGCGCGCCACACCACGCTTAACGCCAGCGGGATCTGCGAACCAGGTTGGTCAGGTGCGGATGAAAGTCTCAACGAGCAAGCGATCAAAGAGCTGCCGATCAGGGGTACGCCGAACGTGGAGCGATACCCGGAGATGGAGGATTTCGCCCTGCAGATTGCTGCTATGAGATGCAGGCCGACGTCTTCATCGACCCTGCATTCTGGAAAGCCCTCGGCAAGAAGCGGGATGGACCATTTCGGACGACGATTTCAAATATTGGCAGAAGTCGGTCGAATGGGAGGAAAGTACTGAAGAAATTCTGGCACCGCTTCATTGACCATTTGGCTGAAGGCAAGGATGCGGAAAGTTTCTTCCAAGCAATACGTAACTGAACGAAGTACAT
>ERZ1370068.8271-contig-714_pt1 | contig 15780 bp, 13 predicted proteins | sample MGYA00561227_ERZ1370068 | MGnify/ENA primary metagenome ERZ1370068 (study PRJEB38410, sample SAMEA6850437) | metagenome | study: Metagenomic assessment of the ecological functions of the soil: analysis of the soil microbiota associated with the...
TTACGTATTGCCGCCCGGACCTAGCGCGGATCGGCTTCTCGCTCGAGCCATTCCGATTTCATCGGCCGGCAGCGCGAGCGCCGACGAAGGACGTGCCGGTGAACGCCGCCGGCAGAAGCTCGTGGACGGCAACCCTGCTGGACGGCCCCGGCAGCCTGCGGCAGGCGCTGCTCGACCGGCGCGGAGGCGGTCGTCGCGACGGCGGCGGAGAAGCTGCTCACCTACGCGCTGGGCAGGCGTGTGGAGTATTTCGACATGCCGGCCGGTGCGCGGTCATCGTGCGCGACGCGGCTCGCAACGACTACCGGTTCTCGTCGCTCATCACCGGCATCGTGCAGAGCACGCCGTTCCAGATGAAACGATACGAGGGAGGCACACGAGCCGTGACGTTTCATCACGAAGAAGCACCTGTCGCGGCGGACGTTCCTGCGCGGCACCGGCGTGACGCTGGCGCTGCCGCTGCTCGACTCGATGGTGCCGGCAGGGACGCTCGCTGGCGCAGACGGCCGCGGCGCCCGAAGACCGCCTCGGCTGCATCTACATCCCGCACGGCGCGACGATGGACAAGTGGACGCCGGCGGGCGAGGGGACGGCGTTCCAGTTCTCCGAGATCCTGCAGCCGCTCGAAGCGTTCCGCGATCGCGTCTGGCGGTGGTCAGCGATCTCGCCCACGCCCCGGTCGCGCCGGCGACCGGCGAAGACACCGGCGGCGCCGAGAACCACGTGCGCGCGGCGGCGGTGTTCCTGAGCGGCGCGCACCCGGTCAAGAAGAACGAAGCCTTACGTCGGCGCGACCGTCGATCAGATCGCGGCGCAGCACATGGGCCAGGACACGCCGCTCCCGTCGATCGAGCTGTCGATGGAGCCGCTGAACCTGACCTGCGGCGACGCCGGCTTCACCTGCGCCTACCGCAACACGCTGTCGTGGAAGTCGGCCACGCTGCCGCTGCCGATGGAGAACAACCCGCAGATCGTCTTCCGAGCGGCTGTTCGGCGACGGCAGCACCGACGCGCAGCGGCAGGAGCGGCGCAACCAGGTCGCGGAGCCTGCTCGATTCGATCCGCGATCAGGTGCCGTCGCTCGAGAAGGATCTGCCGGCCGGCGACCGCCGCCGGCTGCGCGAATACCTCGACGAAGTGCGCGAGATCGAGCGGCGCGTCAAGCAGGTGGACGCGACGCTGTCGCGCAATCTGGATCTGCCCGACGCGCCGGTGGGCATCCCGGCCGACTTCGAGAGCGCACCTGCAAGCTGATGTTCGACCTGCAGGTGCTGGCCTACAAGTCGGAGATCACGCGCATCTCGACGCTGATGTTCGCGCGCGAGAACAGCAACGCCGTCTACCCGGCGACCGGCGTGCGCGACGGGTTCCACAACGCGTCGCACCACTCGAACGAACGCAAGAACATGGATCAGTTCGCCGTCATCAACCGCTATCACGTGAAGATGCTGGGCTACTTCCTCGAACGGCTGCAGGCGACGCCCGACGGCGACGGCAACGCTGCTCGACCACTCGATGATTCTCTACGGCAGCAGCCTGAGCGACGGCAACGAGCACAACTTCGATCCGCTGCCGGTTGTCCTGGCCGGCGGCGCGTCAGGGCAGCTGAAGGGCGGGCGCCACGTGCGCCACGCGCCGCACACGCCGATGTCGAACCTGCTGCTGACGATGCTCCACAAGATGGGCGCGCGGGTGGACTCGATCGGCGACAGCACCGCGCCCCTCTCTTGGTAGGGCGGGGCCTTTTCCTTCTCGTAGGCGCGGGCTTCAGCCCCGCCGACCAGCGCGGCTAAAGCCGCGCCCTGTGCTACTACCCCGAAGAACGCGAGCACGGCCGCTGGTCCTCGGGATAGAACCACGCCTCGACGATGCGGCCCTCGACGTGGAACACGGCCAGCTCGCGCCCCTCCATGGTCCGCCCGCGATAGGCGCTCGACCACCCCACCAGCGAGGCGACGTGGACGGCCGGTGGCGACCACCGTGCTCGAGCCAGAGCCGAGTCTGCCGCCCGTCAACTCGCCCGCCGCTCGAACACGTCTCTCAGACCGCGTTCCGCCCTTGAGGTCGCCGCCGTGCGGGCGGCGGATACGGATCGTGCCACGCGACATTCCCGGCGAGGATCTTGCGCCACCGTGTCCCGGTCGCCCCGGAGCGCGCGCGGCGTAGAAGCGGCGCAGCGAGCGCTTCGCTGTCGATCTCGCTCATCGGGCTGAACGTACCATGAGACAGTGCCAGAGCTTCCTGAAGTGGAATCGGTGCGCCGGCAGCTCGCGCCGGTGATGGTCGGCGCCGCGTGCCTCGGTCGTCGATCTGCGCCGGCCCGACCTGCGCGCCGTTTCCCTCGCGGGTTCGCCCGGAGAATCGCCGGACAGACGGTCGTGATCTGACACGGCGGGCGAAGTATGCTGCTGGCGACGCTGTCGTCGGGCGACACGCTGCTGATGCATCTGGGCATGTCGGGATCGTTCCGCGTGAGCGCGGCACCCGGCGCGGGCGCAGCCGGCAGCGCCGACGAGGACCGCGATCCGCACGATCACGTGGTCTTCCATCTCGACTCGGGCGCCGACGTCGTCTTCAACGATCCGCGGCGCTTCGGCGTGATGGATCTGGTGCCGCCGGGGTGCTGGAACGGCACCCGGCCGTTGGCGCGCTCGGTCCCGAACCGCTGCTTTGACGCGTTGCCGACGCCGCCGCGCTGGCCGCGGCGTGTGCCGGCAAGCGCACCCGCCTCAAGGCGGCGTTGCTCGATCAGCGGGTCGTCGCCGGCCTGGGCAACATCTACGTAGTCGAGGCGCTGCACTCGCCGGCCTGTTGCCGCACCGCCGCGCGTCGACGATCGCCACGCCGGCCGGCGCTCCACGCGACGCGGCCCAGCCGGCTGACCGCGGCAATCAAGCAGTACTCGTCGAGGCCAATCGCCCGCCAGTCAGCGGCCGAGTACCGGTCGGACCGCTTTCGCGCTCGATGACCGCCAGGGGCAGCGCTGCCGGCGGCGGCGCTGCACCGGTGTGATCCGGCCGGCGCACCCAGGGCGGACGATCGTCGTTTCCATTGTCCGGTGTGCCAGAAGTAGGGGCTGGGGGTTCTACGCGCCAAATTAGCCCTCCGCCAGAATACGTAGATATGCGAGTTCTGAGTCACGGGGAGCGGCGGGACATCTCGGCGAGGCGCTGATCGCACGCTGCCCGCCGCCGGACACGAGGCGATCGGCATCGACGTCCTGGCGTCGCCGTTCACCCATCACGTCGGCATCGATCGCCGATCGCGGCGTTCGTGCGACGCTGCATCGACGGCGTCGCGACGGTCGTGCACACGCGCCACGCTGCACAAAGCCGCACGTCGCCACGCACGCGCGCCAGGCGTTCGTGGACACGAACGTCACCGGCACGCTCGAACCTGCTGGAAGAGGCGCGTCGTGCGCGCGTCCGCGCGCTTCGTGTTCACCAGCACGACCAGCGCCTTCGGCCGACGCGCTGGTGCCGCCGCCCGGCGCACCGGCGGCGTGGATCACCGAAGACGTCGCGCCGGTGCCGAAGAACATCTACGGCGTCACCAAGGTGGCGGCGGAGAACCTGTGCGAGCTGCTCCACCACCGACACACGGCCTTCCCTGCCTGATCCTGCGCACGTCGCGGTTCTTCCCGGAACCCGACGATCGCACGGAGACGCGCGAGGCCTACGCCGACGCCAACGCGAAGCCAACGAGTTCCTCTTCCGGCCGCGCCGACATCGCCGACATCGTCGACGCGCACCTGCTGGCCCTCGAGCAGGCGGCGGCGATCGGTTCGGCCGCTACATCGTGAGCGCCACGCACGCTCGTTCACGCCGGCCGATCTGGCTCGGGCTGCGGACCGAACGCGCCGGCCGTCGTGGCCGCCTCGTGCCGCGCTACGCGCCCGTGTACGCCGGCCCGCGGCTGGTCGATGTTCCCCGGCATCGACCGCGTCTACGACAACGCGCGGGCGCGCCGCGATCTGGGCTGGCGGCCCGTCCTCGACAGTTCGCCCGCATCGTGCAGGAGCTCTCGAGGCTGGCGGCCCGGCGGTGCAGCGCCTTCGAGCCGGGCGATCGGGTCGAAGGGCTACCACCGCCGAGGTCTTCGCCGACGGTCCGTATCCGGTGGATTAGCTGGGCGGGTCTAAAGACCCGCAGCCACAGTACCCGTTCTGCCGCCGGAAAGCCGGCTGAAGCCGGCCTTCCCACGACTGATCAGCGAGTGATCACGATCTCCAGCATCGGCCGGCACCACCGCCCCGCGGTCTCGCCACGATCCAGCTTCGCGAAGCAGCGCGAGCACGGTCGGCTGAGCGCCGCCTGCTGGCGTCGTCGAGCGCCTGAACGCCTTGTGCACCGGGCCGTAGAACGTGCGGAACACGTCCACGAAGTGCTCGGGCGACCGGCAACGGAACGCGAAATTGCGCGAGGCGGCGCCGATCCGCGCACGCCGCCGAAGAGGCGCGCGCAGGTGCGCCGGCGTGCCCCACAGCGCCGGGCGACTGGACGTTGGCGGGCGGCGGCACGTAGCGCCCGACCACGCTTGAACAAGCCGGCCGATGAAGCCCTCGGGCGTCCAGTTGGCCAGGCCGATGCGGCCGCCCGGCCGGCAGCACGCGCAGCATCTCGGCCGCGGCGCGCTGCGTGGTCGGGCGCGAACATCACGCCGAAGGTCGAGAGCACGACGTCGAAGCTGCGTCTCGGCGAACGGCAGCGCCTCGGCGTCGGCCTCCTCGAACTCGATCGCGAGGCCTTCGCGCTCGGCGCGCGCGCGGCCCGCGTCGAGCAGCGCGCGGCACGTAGTCGGTGGACGTCACCTCGGCGCAAGCGCCGCGCGGCGGCCAGCGTCGCGTTGCCGTTGCCGGCGGCGACGTCGAGCACGCGCTCGCCCGGCGCGCAGGTCGACGGCCTCGGCAGAGGTCCTCGCCGACGATCTGCAGCGTGGTGCCGATGACGGCATAGTCGCCCGACGCCCACATCGCCTGCTGCCTGGCCTTACGATCGCCGCGGAGTCTGAGCGCCGCCGGCGGAGGTCGCCGGCGGCGTCGCCAGGCCGGTCATAGTCATGTTGCCTCCCGTGCCCGGCGGCCCTGCGCCTTCAACGCCCGCGCGACCTTCGCGAGGTGGTGATATAAGTGGCGCACGGCGTGATCCTCGAGCATGAACTGGCACGTGAGCGGCGCGTCGGCGTAGAGCGAGACGAGCGCGGCGCCGGCCAGGTCGGTGTCGCTGAACGCGCGGATCGCGGCCGGCCGCGGCGGCGCTGTTCGTGCGCAGCAGGTCGATTGCCGCCTGCTTCGTCACCGCGGCGTTCTCTTTGGCGTGGCCCGCGTTCATCTCGTGGATGACGTCCCACGTGACGCCGGTGATCGCTTCGTTCCGGGCCAGCGCCTGCGCCGAGCTGGATCTCGATCGGCAGCACGCTGGCGACGTGATGGACGACGACGCCCACCGTCCGCCCGTCCTTCGGGATCCTGGCGTGCGCCACTGCGCCTCGGTCATCGTGGCGGCAGTAGGTGCTCAAGGTGTCGAGCCCCTGCTCCATTCGCGAAGCGAGGGCTTCGGCGCGCGGGCTCGCGGCGCCGCGCGGTCGTGTCGATGGTCGTGGTCGCGTGCATGAGTAGTCATCACCGGCTCCTTTCAATCTGCGCCGGCGCGTCCGCGGCCGGCGGGTCGTGCGGGACGGCCGTCTCAGTGCCTGAGAGCGGCGTCGGTCTGTGTCTCCCAGCCGGGCGACGAGCGGCAGCAGCGCCTCGACGTCGCCCAGCGAGGTGTTGAAGTTGACGATGCAGGCGCGCAGGGCGAAGCGGCCGTCCACGACGGCGTTCGACAGAAACGCCTCGCCGCTGCGCTCGACCGCGGCCAGGATCTGCCGCGTTCAGCCGATCGAGGTAGCGCTCCACGTCTTCCTGCTCCGACGCGGTGCGCGCGCAGGTCCGGCGGCACGAAGCGGAACGTGGTGATGCTGAGGCTCTGCGTGAAGGCCTCGAACGCCGGATGCCCGTCCAGGCGGAAGAACAGGTGGGCGGCCAGCCGCATGTCGTCGGCGATCATCCGCAGGTAGCCGTCGCGCCCCGCCTGCTGGAGCGCCAGCCACACCTTCAGCGCCCGGAACCCGCGCGAGTTCTGCGGGCCGTAGTCGAAGAAGTTCACGACCTGTTCGTCGAAGCCGTAGTACGCCGGGTGGTAGGAGAACGCTTCGCGCAACGCGTCCGGATCGCGCACGAGCGACGCAGCCGGCTTCGAGCGGCGCGTAGAGCCACTTGTGCGGATCGACGGCGACCGAGTCGGCCTCGACGAGCGCGCGCAGCGCTGCCGGCGCGCCGGCGCCTGCGCGGCCACGCGCGCCGTAGGCGCCGTCCACGTGAAACCACATTCCGTGCTCGCGGCACACCGCCGCGATCTCGGCCAGCGGATCGACCGCGCCGGTGCTGACCGATGCCGGCGGTGCCCGACCGACGAGGAACGGCCGGTCGCCCGTCGCGCGCGTCCTGCCTCGATCTGCCGCCGCAGCGCCGCCACGTCCATCCGCTGCGCGCCGTCGGCGGGGATCCAGCGGATCGCGTCGGTGCCGAGGCCGAACATGTCGGCGGCCTTCTGCATCCACGTGTGCGTTTCGCTGGACACGTAGACGCACAGCGAGCGAGCCGCGCGCCACGCCCTCCTTGCGCACGTCCCACGCCGCCTTCGGCGGCGCGCGCCGCGAGGAAGCCGACGAAGTTCGCCATGTTGCCGCCGCTCACGAGCAGCCCGCCGCCTCCGGGCGGCAAGCCGATCAGCTCGGCGATCCAGCGGACGGTCTGGCAGCTCGATCTCGGTGGCGAGCGGCGACAGCGTTCCACGCGCCGACGTTCTGGTTGAGCGCGGCGGCGAGGAAGTCGCCGAACATGCCGATCGGCGCCGGGCTCGAGGTGATGTAGCCGAAGAAGCGCGGGTGCCCGTTGAACAGCGAGTGATCGAACAGCAGGTCGCCGCGCTGTCGCACCAGTCGGCCGGCGTCGCCGCCGGCCGCGGGAAGCGCCGCGCGCCGCATCGAGCAGCGCCGCTGACGCTCGGCCGGCGAGTCGTTCGCCGCGACACGGGCCGTCGGCGAGGTCGCGCAAGCCGGTCGGCCACGAGATCCACCAGCCGATGCCCGAGCGTCGCGAAACTCGTCGGCCGGCATGCTCAGCGGCGTGGTGCGCCGCGTGCAGTGCGTCGGTCATCAGCGCAGTCGCGTCGCGGTCATCGCAGCCCCTCGAAGAGATCGGTTTCGCGCGCGGCGGCCGCCGTTGACGCGTGCTGAACACGCGGTAGAACTCCTGCGTGCCCCAGAGCGCGCGCTGGTGCTCGTCCGGCAGCGTCCGCGAGCCGGTCCGTAGATGGACATCTGGGTCTGGTGACACGACGACCGCGCGCCACACCGTCGGCCACACGCGGCTGGTGTCGATGACGGTCGTGATCGCCCAGTCCGGCCACGGTGGCGACGCTGCCGTTCCTCGCCGTCCACGATGGCGACGAGACGCTTCAGCGCCGCCTGGTAGGCGGCCCACTTGGCCGCGCTCCACGCGATGAAATAGAGCTTCGAGACGCGGTGCGGTTCGGCCGGCTCGCCGTCGGCCCGCCACGACGAATCCGCGGCGCCACGATGGCGCGCGGTCGCGAACTGGCTGATGGCGATGTGGTCGACGTGCCCGTAGGCGCCTTCGGGCCCGAACGTGATCACCACCTGCGGCTTGACGCGGCGGATGTGGCCGGCGATGCGCGCGATGGCCTCGCACTTCGTTCACGCCGTCGAGCCCGCCGTCCGGGTAGCCGAGCACGCACACGTCCCTGCACGCCCAGCTTCGGCGGCCGCGGCGCGCAGCTCGGCCTCGCGCGTGCGGCCGACGACCGTCGGGCGACGGCCGCTCGGCTGCCGTCCCGAAGCGCGCCCGCGTTCGCCGCGCGGTGGCGGTGAGGAGGTAGGTGGCCACGCCGTCGGCGGCGCACTGCGCCAGCGCGCCGCCGGTGCCCAGCGACTCGTCGTCGGGATGGGCCAGCACGCACAGGAGCCGAAGGTCGGAAACGGAGTTTCACGCGGTGCCTCGACGAAGGTCAGTGAACTGGACCGGCGTCTCCAAACGCCGGGAAGCCCTGGCTTGCTCTGACCAGTTCGTAGCTGGGAGCCGCTCCGCGCACGGGCGCCGGATCGTGGCGCGCCGGGCGGGACGCGGCAATCGCCAGCAACGCCAGGACGGTCCACGAGACAACGGCAATCATGTAGCGCATGAGTCGTGTCCTTGCTCTTCAGGCGGCGGCAGCCATCGAGGACCACTCTATGTAACCGGAGCGGCGGGCTCTTCGCCCGATCCGGTCATTTTGGGATAGCCGCTCGAAATGGCCCGAACGGGCCATGAGAGGCCTCTGGGCCTTGGGCCTTCGGCATGCGTGGGGCCGCCTTTCAGGCGGCCGGCGCCGAGCTAAAGCCGGCCCCTACGTCATGACAGCAGGCCGAGCCGGCCGGCCTGGCGCCACGGCCGCCGAGCGCGACGAGACGTTGAGCTTGGTCAGCGTGTTGGCGACGTGCCGGTGCACGGTGTGCTCGCTGATGAACAGCCGTTCGGCGATGGCCTGGTTGTTCAAGCCCTCGGAAATCAGCCGCAGGACCTCGATCTCGCGTGGGGTCAGCCCGCTTCCGGTCCTCGATCGGGCGGCGCCGCGAGCGGTGCCGAGAGGCGGACAGTCGTCGAGGACGGCGCGGGCGCGGCCGATCTCGAGGCTGGCCCCGAGCGGCTCCAGGTCGTCGATCGCGCGCCGCGCTTCGTCGATAGCCGCGTCGGGGCGGCCGAGCACGCCCAGCACGCGCGCCAGCTCCAGCGCGGGCGCGTCCGGTCTCGAACGGCGCCCCGCTCGCCTTGAACAGATCGACGGCGTCCTCGAGGTGCGTCCGCGCCGGTTCGGGCGTCGCCGGTGCGCGCCGCCACCAGGCCGGCGGCAAACCGGGCGCGCGCGCCGCAGCGGGCGCCGTGCGCGACTCCTCGGCGATGGCGTCGAGACTCGGCGACCGCCGCCGCGGCCTCGCCGATCGGCCTCTGCTCGACGCAGGCGCGCACCTTCAGCTCCAGCGCCGCGATGCGCTCGGTGCGGTTGGTCGACCGGCAGGCGCCGGAGGTGCCGCTCGGCGAGATCGGCGCTGCCGGTGTGGTCGCCGCGATCGAACATCACGCTGGCGCGGCCGATCGACCGCGAGCGGATGCGCCGCCGACGCGATCGAAGAGCGCCATCGCCTCGTCGAGCTTGCCCTGGCGGCGCCGCAGCTCGCCGAGACGCACCGAGCCCTCGCCGGTCATCGCCGGGCGGCACGCGGCGAGCTCGTCGGACGCGGTGGTCAGCTCGTGCTCGGCCTCGTCCCAGCGCGCCGCGCCACATGCAGACCGACGCGTACTGCGTGCGGCACACCGCGAACAGCGGCCGGAAGCCCACCTTCTTGCAGAACGCCTTGAGGCGATCGCACCACTGCGTGGCGCGCTCGTAGTCGTGGATGCGCTCGCACGCGGCAATCAGGTAGCAGCACGCGAGGCCGATGAGCACGCGGTCGCGCATCTCGCCGGCGAGCACCGCGGCATTCACCTCGTCGAGCTCCTGCGAGCCCTTCGGCGACCGCGCCCGCCGTGACGCGCGCGAAGCCGTGCACCGCGCGGCCGACCATCTCGTAGTCCGTGGCGCCAATCGCCTGGCCGACGCGCACGGCTTCGGATGCGAGCCGCAACGCCTCATCGGGATCGCCGTCGTCGAGCAGCGCCCAGATGCCGGCGCGCGCCGCCAGCCACGCGTGCTCCGGCGCATCGGGCACGTCCGTCGAGCAGCCGTCGCGCGCGCTGCAGCCAGCCGTTGGCGATCGGCTGCTCGCCGCGGAACGCGGCCGTATCCCAGGCGAGCCAGACGGCCAGGCGCGCCGCGCCGCGCCGATCGCCGCGCTCGCGGTAGGCGCGGTAGGCGCGTTCGCGGACGTCGAACACCGCGTCGGCGAGATCGAGCCACCAGGCGGCCAGCCCCAGCCCCTCGAGCGCTTCGGGCCGTTCGCGCTCGCCGGCCGGCAGCGCTTCGAATGCCTGGCAGCGCCGGCGTCCCACTCGCCGCGATCGAGCGCGGCCTGGCCGGCCGCGAGACCGGGCGCGGATTCGGGCGATGCGGAGGAATGCGGTGATGACACGCGCGTTGTTCGTCGGAACGACCCACTATGGGTACGCCGACTGGAGCGCGGATCGCAGTCAGCCCATCCGCTGCGCCGGTCGCCCCGGAACGCTGCGGAACGCCGTTTGCTTCGCGGGGAGTCGGCTGGCATTCCGCCAGCTCCGCCTCGGAAGGAAACGAATCCATGCGGTTTCCGTGGGAACGATCGTGGTCGGGATCGCGGATGTCGTTGTGCACGAACGCGTTCGCGCAGGCGCCGGCCGCGCCGTCCCAAGCCGTGGGCCATCGCCGCCAGCGCCGGCCTCGCGCTCACGAGCGGCAACAAGAGACACGTTCACGGCCAACGCCGCCTACGACGTCACCTACGACCCCAAGACGGCGCAACCTGGTGAAGTCGGACGGGCTCTGGATTCGCGGCGAGACCGAAGGCGAGCTCACCGCCAGCCGGCTCGGGCATCAACGTCCGGGACGAATACAGGCTCGCGACGCGCGCTTTCGCCTTCGCGCAGAACCAGTACTCTGCGCGACGAGTTCAAGAGCATCGACTACCTGGTTGGCCCCGGGCGGCGGCGTCGGCTACAAGCTGTTCGACACCATGGCGACCAAGCTGGCGGTGGACTACCGGTCTCGGCGTCGTCTGGGAGAAGAACCCCGATATCGAGGTGCGCACGTCGGGTGCGGTGACCGCGCAGCGAGAAGCTGTCGCAGGCGCTGACCGCGACCACCACGCTGACGCAGAGCGTGGCCGCGCTGTGGAAGACCAACGACTGGGACGACTCGCTCTACATCGTTCGGCGCGGCGTCGCCGCGACGATCTCGACGCCGCACGCAGCTCAAGCTCGAAGTGCTCGACGTCTTCAAGAACAAGCCGCCGCTGCCCCGGCCATCAAGCAGAACGACGTCGCCGTGCTGATGGCCATCGTTTACAAGATGTGATCTTCGGGTCAGGTGAGTCCGGTGAGGCAGGTAGGTCGGGTGCGGGAAGCTGCATAAAGCCTGCCCGACCCCCAGCCAGACCTACCTGACCTACCCTGACCAGAGTCTTTCAGGGTCGGTAGTCCGCGGCGGCTTCGCGCCGTCTTCACCACGTCCTTCCGCCGCCGGTGCGCTCGAGGATCTCCTCGGCCTTCTTCGCCCACTTGCTGTCGTCGCAGTGCACCGACAGCAGGTAGGCGCCCTCACGGATCCGGCCGGCGTAGCGCTTCGCCTCCACCTCGGGAATGCCCGCGCCGATGAGGCCGCCCACCAGGCCGCCGGCGGCACCGGCCGCGCCGCGCGCCGGCGAGCGCGGCCACGATCGGCCCGGCCGCCACGAGCGGCCCGATGCCGGGAATGGCGAGGCGCCGATGCCTACGAGCCAGCCGAGCACGCCGCCGACCGCCGCGCCGGCGCTCGCGCCGGCCGGCGATGCCTCCGGAGTCTTGGTGTTGATCTCGTGCGCGAGATCCTTCGTGGTGTGGTCGCGATCCGGCAGGATCGCCGAGATGTCGCTGTTGCGGAAGTCCGGCCGCGCGCAGCCTCGAGCGCCCGCTCGAACGACTCGCGGCGTGTGGATAGAGGCCCGTACGCCACCAGATCAGTCGCCATGTCTGGTTCCTCCTCGATGGGTTTCAAGTCTGCGCGCGTCGAGTGCAAAACCACGCGTCACAGAGAGGAACGAGCACCAAGCGTGCCGCACGATGGCAGGTGGCTGTGGCGGGATAGGTTGCCGGTACTGATGGACGGGGCTCCAGGTGCGTCAGGCTTGAAGCTCTACCTGACCGGCCTCTCTACCGTACTAGCCTGCACAGCCAGAGCTGCCTGTGCGTCAGGCGTTCTGACTCATCACCTCGCGGACGATCTGCAGCAGCGCGTCGGGATCGACCGGCTTGACGAGGTGCATGTTGAAGCCGGCGCGCGCGCTGCGGCGGCGGTCGCTCTCCTGACCCCAGCCGCTGACGGCGATCAGCACCACGCTGCCGCCCCACGGCTGGCTGCGGATGCGGGCGCACACTTCGTGGCCGTCGATGTCGGGCATGCCGATGTCGAGCAGCACCACGTCGGGGCGGAAGCGCTCGGCTTCGCGCAGCGTGGACTCGCCGTCGTAGACCGTGCGCACCTCGCAGCCCACCGCCGACAGCAGCGCCGCTTCCATGTCGGCCGAGTCCACGTTGTCGTCGGCCACGAGCACCTTGCGCACGAGCGGCGCGGTCTCGAGCGGCCGCGGCTGCGGCTCCGACGGGAACACCGCCTCGTCGGCGACACGCCGGCAGCCTGCACGATGAACTCGCTGCCGAATCCGGGGCCGTCGCTCACCGCCTGGATCGCGCCGCCGTGCATCTCGACCAGGCGATGCGCGAGCGACAGGCCGATGCCGACGCCGCCCGGCGCGTGGTCGCGCGCGGTGGTGGCCTGCGTGAAGGGCTCGAAGACGCGATCGAGCATGTCGGCGGCGATCCCGATGCCGGCGTCGCGCACGCTCACCGTCACCCAGCCCTCGGCGGGCCGCACCGACACGTCGACCCGGCCTCCGGGCTTGCCGTATTTCGCGCGCGTTGTTGAGCAGGTTGCCGAACACCTGCGTGAGCCGCGCCTGATCGGCGTCGAGCCACACCGGTCTCGTCGATGCCGTCCATGCACGAGCTCGAGGCGCTGCTGCTCGACCAGCGGGCTGGCGATCTCGACCGCCGCCTGCAGCACGTCGCCGAGCCGCAGCCGCGACCGCTGCAGCGTCAGCGTGTTGCGCGACAGCCGCGACGTGTCGAGCAGATCGTCGAGCAGGCGCGCCATGTGCGCCGTCTGCCGCTCGATCACCTCGCCGCAGCGGATGACGAGCGGATGCGCGGCGTGGGCGCGCAGGATGCCCGACCGAGGTGCGGATCGGCGCCAGCGGGCTGCGCAGCTCGTGCGCGAGCACGGCGATGAACTCGTCCTTGGCCGCGCGCGATCTGCTGCTGGATGGTCGCCGCATGGCGCTGGTCGGTGACGTCCTGGCTGGTGACGATCATCCCGAGGAAGTCGCCCGACGAGCGACGTGCGCGGCGCGCCCGTGCGACATCAGCCAGCGCCACTCGCCGTCGGCGCGGCGCATGCCGGGCCTCGGCCTGGAACGGCCGCCGCGTGCGCAGCGCCTCGAACAGCGTGCGCAGGTAGGAGCCGTCGTCGTCGTGCACCGGCAGCCGCCAGGCGGCTGTGCAGCGCCTCCTCGGCGGTGACGCCGAAGAAGGTGCAGTACTCCTTGTTGACGAAGTCGACGCCGCCGGCGGCATTGGTCACCCACATCATCACCGGCGTCTGGTCGGCCATCGTGCCGGAAGCGCTGCTCGCTCTCGCGCAGCGCCTCGGACCGCTCGGTGACGCGGCGGTCGAGCGACTCGTTGAGCTCGCGCAGCTGTTCCTCGGCGCGGCGGCGCTCGGCCACTTCGAGCATCAGCGCGCGGTTGGCCATGGCCAGCTCGCGGCTCTTGCGGTGCAGCTCGACGAACACGGCGACCTTCGAGCGCAGCACGGCTGGCGTTCACCGGCTTGTGCAGGTAGTCCACGGCGCCGGTCCCGTAGCCGGCGACCACGTCCTGGTCCTCGTTGTAGAAGGCGGTGAGGAAGATGATCGGGACGCTCGGCGGACTTCTTGCGCTGCTTGATCAGCTGCGCCAGCTCGAACCCGCTCATGTCCGGGCATGCGGATGTCGAGGATGAGCAGCGCGAATTCCTCGGCCACGAGCGCCAGCAGGGCGCTCGATCGGCGTGATTCGGCGCGCACCAGGCGATAGCCCGGGTCGTCGAGGATCGCCTCGAGCACCTTCAGGTTCGCCGGCTCGTCGTCGACGATGAGAATGTTGACGCGGACCGTCGGCGAGACTCGGCGGCAGGGCGGCGGATCCGGCTCGGCCTGGCGCGTCCTGGACGAAGGTTCGGCGCGTTCATGGCGGCGACCGCGGATCGCGGGGCTCACGGCTCGTTCATCGGAACAGCCACACGCGCATCAGCGACAGCAGCTGGTCGGTGTTGACCGGCTTGGCGATGTAGTCGCTGGCGCCCGGCATCGAGGCACTTCTCGCGATCGCCTTTCATGGCCTTGCGCGGTCAGGGCCAGGATCGGCGAGGGTGCTGAAACTCCGGCATCTTGCGGATCTCGCTGTATGGTCTCGTAGCCGTCCATCTCCGGCATCATGATGTCCATCAGCACGATGCTGAGTCGTCCGGGTCTGCTGGACGATCTCGATGGCGCCGCGGCCGTTGGTCGCGCTGATGACCTCCATCTCCTGGTTCTCGAGCAGCGAGGTCAGCGCGAAGATGTTGCGGGCGTCGTCGTCCACCACCAGCACCTTGCGCCCGCGCGAGCACCTCGTTGGAGCTGTGCAGCCGCTCGAGCATCTTGCCTGCTTGTCCCGGGCAGCTCGCGCGACGACGCGGTGCAGGAAGAGCGCGGTCTCATCGAGCAGCCGCTCCGGCGACTGGACGTCCTTCGAGCACGATGCTCTTGGCCAGCCGTCTTGAGTCGGTCTGCTCCTCGGCTCGTCTCAGCTCCTTGCCGGTGAAGACGACCACCGGCACGTCCGCCAGCTGCGGCTCGGCCTGGATCAGTCTCCAGCAGCTCGAAGCCGCTCATGTCGGGCAGGCGCAGATCGAGCACCACGCAATCGAACGGGCTGCCGCGCATCTCGGCTGAGCGCGCCGCGCCCGGTGCCGACGGCCACCATCTCGATGTCGTCGTGGCCGAGCAGGTCCACGATCGACTCGCTGCTCGATCGTCGTTGTCCTCGACGATCAGCAGCCGCTTGGTGCGCGGACGTCGTGAATTCCTGATGATGCGGTCGAACGCTTCCTCGAGCCCGTCGATGGTGGGCGCCTTGACCAGGTACGCAGAAGGCGCCGTGCGCCAGGCCGTGCTGGCGTTCCTCATCGAGCGTGACGATCTGCACCGGGATGTGGCGCGGTCAGCCGGATCGAGCTCTTGAGCTGATTGAGCACCGTCCAGCCGAGCATGTCGGGCAGGAAGATGTCCAGCGAGATGGCGCGTCGGGCGAAATTGCGCGCGCCAGCGACAGTCCCAGTGCGCCCTTGCTGGCCACGACGCCCTTGAAGCCCTTCGTCGCGCGCCAGGCCGAGCAGGATTCGCGCGTAGTGCGGGTCGTCCTCGATGATCAGCAGCACCGGCGTCGCCTTCTGCTGATGATCGTCGCGGTCGTCCTCGACCTGCTCTCCTCGCGATCGGCAGCGCGGTGAAGCGGCTGCGGCGCGCAGCGACTGTGTGCCGCGCCGTCGGCGGGGCGCCGGTCTGGGCCGTCGGGCCCGGAATACAGCAGCGGCAGGAACAGCGTAAAGGTGCTGCCCTCGCCCGGCACGCTGGCCAGCCGGATCTCGCCGCCCAGCAGCGACCGCCAGCTCGCGGCTGATGGCGAGCCCGAGCCCGGTGCCGCCATATTTGCGCGAGGTGCCGGCGTCGGCCTGCTGGAAGGCCTCGAAGATCAGGCGCTGCTTTTCCGGGCGCCACGCCGATACCGGTGTCCTCGACCGCAAAGGCACACGACCTGTCGCGCGCTGGCTCAGCACCGGGTGGTCGGACTCCAGCCCTGCGAGGCGAGCGCGACGCGCACTTCGACGTGGCCATGCGTGGTGAACTTCACGGCGTTCGACAGCAGGTTCTTGAGAA